>VFQQ010005731.1_pt1 | contig 10147 bp, 10 predicted proteins | sample 3512341 | NCBI WGS metagenome assembly VFQQ01 (sample SAMN10412373, study PRJNA504923) | tailings metagenome | isolation source: Relicate 2 Philex TSF1 revegetated site | place: Philippines: Tuba, Benguet | collected 2017-08-29
TGGTGTGAGAGGCGCTCCGGTGAGTCGACAGACTCACCGGCCGTCTACTCGATTATGCGGTCGGCTTTCTTCTCTTTCGTTGTTCATATTCACTTAAAAGTTTGTTTAGTATTCCTATTTTTTCATTGTCAACTGGTTCTGTTTGGCAAAGTTGGTCAACCATCATATTGATGTCGTAAAATTGATTGTCTGTTGTGATTTTTCCTTTCTCAATTACTTTGTCTATTCGTTGGAAATAGGATTTAAAAATGTCTATGTCATACTTGGTTTTGTCTTGCAGATACTTGTTGAATTTCAAGTCGCCTGTTTCTACCTGCATTTCTGTCAAGTCCCGAAACCATTGTTTTAGTCTTGTTAGTCGCCCTTTTTGGTAATGTTCTTCAGTTTGTATTTTAAGGCCTTTATAGTGTTCTTGAGTGTCAAAGTCAGCAGTCTTGATTTGCAATCCCTTGTTGTCAAGGTAATAATCAAGTGTCGCCAATACCAAGTCTCGATACTTTGAAAGTTCCGCCTGTTTTTCGTCTTTATTGAGTTTTCCTTCCTTCATTTTCGTGCTTGGTCTTTATATTGTTCAACAAATTCCTTAGCGTCTCGAAGATTGTCAGGATACTTCGCATAATTCTGATAGTTCGTCACTCCATTTTTGGTTTCAACTATTTCGTATATATGTTGATAATAAAATCCATTTTCAATTAGAAACTTAACTGTTTCCCATTTTTTGTCTTCTGTCTTTTTAGGTGGTCTAAATCTGTGAGGCAAAAGTGTCATTGATTTTCCGCACTCAGGGCAAGGATATGTTTGTTCAGAACCACTGTCAAATGGTCTGTTAAGTGTCAATCTACATTCTAAACAAACTTTTTTATGTCCCATTTTCTTTCTGTTATTGTGTCGTCCTTTAAGCTGCCGCATAACGGCAGTCTGTCTCAAAACCTCCGTTTCATCACCTAATATAACGCATTTCGGCGGGCTGTAAGCGAGGGGAGAAAATATTTTGAAGAAAAGGGCGGGTTGGAATAAGTAGCGGCAATTGGCGCCCCAGGGCTTGTAGCAGGGCGGTTATGGCGCTTAAAACGAAGCCAAGCTCTTTCAGGTAAGCTTGGAGCACATTTTGGGGCAAAAGGTTGAATAACCGGCGCAGGTTGAAGGCGGTGAATATCATGCCTACATCGGCAGCAGCGTGTTGAATGGTCTTTTTGGTGCTGATAAAATAAAATCCCCATTGCCGCTTGATGATGCCATAGGTGTGTTCTACAATGGCCTGCCGTCGTTTGTACAGATGTTCCTGGGCTTGCAGGCGTTTGGCGTTGGCTTCGTAATAGGCGGCATATGCTGAACGTTCAATCACGCGCTGCCCCTTCTGGCTGCTGGTACAACGGTCTACCAACAGGCAAATGGCACAGTTGGGTGTTTTGTAGTGCTTTACTTGTACGGTGGTTTTGCCATGGGCCTTGCCGTACCATTTTCCATTGCTGTGCATCAACTGGCCTATCGGACAGCGGTAATAATCGTATTGAGCGTTGTAAGTAAATTTGCTTACATCAAAGGCAGGGTCTGGTGCATGACTCGATACCGCAGGAATGGCCACCAGTACATTTACCCCAATATCGGCTGCCCGTTTGAGCTCGGTGCCCGTGTGGTAGCCTTTGTCGTACAAGCCGGTGAAGCCGTTGTGTCCAATCACTTCCACCGCACGTTGTACCATATTGCCCAAGGCTTTGGAATCATTTTCGTTGGTTACCAAATAATCGAGCGTGAGGCCATGTTTGGCATCTACGGTGGTTTGGATGTTGTAGCCTACCTCGGTAATGTGGTTGCGGGTAATCAGTTGCCGGCTATCGGGGTCGGAGGTGCTGATTTGAACTTCCTCGCTTTGCTCTAACTGCTGCTGCATTTGCGCGTATTGTTCACGCCTGGCTTGTTGGGTGGCCATGGCTTTTTTGGTGGCAGCGGCTTTGGGGCTTTCGGGTTTATCACCATCCTCTCGGGCCAATTCTTTGTTGTAGGCATCGAGTTTTTGATCGATGTAGTCTAGCTTCTCCTGCAGCTTTTTGGCATTAAAATTATTCTTCTTGGAGTTCTGCGCCCGCATTTTGGTGCTGTCGCCGGCTATCAGCCTGCCCCCAACCAAATCGAAACGCTTGCCCAGCTCAACCGTGGCACGGAATACCTTGCGGATGGCTTCTGGGTTATTCTTTCTGAAGTTGGAAATGGTGTTGTGATCGGGTACCAAGCCTTTAAGCAACCAGCGTACTTCTATGTTGCGCTTGCATTCTTTCTCCAAAAGCCGCGAACTGCGAATGCGATTTAGGTAGCCATACAAATAAAGCTTGAGCAAATCAGCAGGGTGATAGGCCGGCCGACCATTTTCCAAATGATCCACCTTAAATCCAAAATCACCCAAAGGCAGGGCTTCCACAAAGGCATCAATGAGCCGCACTTCATTGTCGGCCTCAATGGCTTCCTCCAAACAACCCACAAACAAAGGAATCTGTCCGCGGTCTTCTCCGGTGAGGTATTTCATGCTTCAAAATACGAAAAACGCAAGAAATCACCAACAACAGACACTAAGAAAATGAGGGGTTTTTAGACAGTTTGACGGTTCTCAGCTATACGCAGGCAGGGATTTTAACCACTGAACTACCTACGAAGAACTGAACTCCAAATATAGCACTTACCTGTCCTACGAAGCACAAAACCCCTGCTTGCGTATAGGTGATGTTATGTGCATACCCTTTATTCTTTCTCTATTTTTTCTTGTGAAATTTATAACCCAATCCAACTGACCAAACCCATTTGTCTGGGTTGTCGAAATGGAAAAATGGTGCTATCAAAACAAAGTTTTTGTAGTCAATCCGTGGAGAAACTCCAAGTTTAGCACCTGTCTTTCCTTCCTTAATGTAGAATGATGGTAAAGCACCAACACCAACTTTCCAATTGTCATTCAGTCTTAACATTAGACTTGGTCCGCCAACATTAAATGCGTAAAAGTCATTGCCTGCTGCAAAACCAAACATTCCTTCTAAACCAATATCCCATTTTGGATTTTCTTCTTCCTTTTTCACTTGTTCTTGGGCGTATGTCAATGTTGAAATGAGAAATGTCAATCCAAGTATTATTGCTTTTTTAAAATTCATTTCTCTTTTGTTTATATAGTAAGTTTTAAAGCATTGTCCAACCTGTTTGCAGCGTTGTCCCAATTGATGATGTTAAATAGATTGTCAACAAAATCGGCTCTTTTATTTTTGTATTTTAGATAATAGGAATGTTCCCAAACGTCAATTACGAGCAACGGAATAACGCCCCATTGAGTTAGTTTTTCGTGATTTTCGCATTGTAAAATTGTCAACTTGTCGGTATAAGGTTGATAGCCTAAAATTCCCCAACCATTTCCGTCAACGTCTTTGGAAGTCTTGGCGAGATACATTTTCAGTTTGTCGTAACTGCCAAAATCTTTTTCAATACGTTTGAGCAAGTCTCCTTTTGGGTCGCTCTTTTTGTTTGTGAGGTTAGTCCAAAAGATGGAATGAAGAATGTGAGATGAAAGGTGAAAAGCCAATTTTTTTGTCCAAAAATCAACGGTTTCAAGATTATTGTCGTCCAATGCTTTTTTAATCATCTGCTGGTCTTTGTTTGCACCTTTTACCGCTCCACCGTGATGAAAGGTATAATGCAAATGCAAAGTTTCTTCGTCCATATATGGCTCCAAATGATTATTTGAATATGCCAAAGGTTGATGAATAAAGTTGCCGTCTTTGTCCACCAACTTGTCAATGGTGTTCTCAGTCAGGTTTTGGGCAAATGCTGATGCTGTCGGAACAAGTGTTGCTCCGCCAAGTATCAGTCCTGTTTTTAGAAAATCTTTTCTGTCCATAATTATCTGTTTATTGTTTGCAGTTTCTGTCATTTAGGGTTGCACATAACGTTCTGCGCATAAGCGCCGGCCGGCAATCCGACCAGCATCGAGCGTAGAACCTTTTGCAATATAACAACAATGCTTGTGCGTACCAAATCCCACCGGCTGGAGCTTATGCGCTGTTAGCAGTAGGGGTGAAGGCACGCCGCCGGTCATGTTGCACTGGGTCTTTGAGCCGCATGCGCATATGTCGGGCCGCACCCTAGGCGATGCTGCCTTAAAGAGCACCACAGCCCTTGCCTCATCGATCACTCACCATCTTGATTGAATGTCCGGCTAACGGACTTACCGAAGGCCCGCGATTCGAAGGCCCGAGGAACCAGGAAAGGCGTGCTAAGCTGCCAGGCCAATCAATGCAAAGCTAACAGCGGGCCCCGGCAGGAAGGGCGGGCCTCGAACGCCAGCCGCGTTTCGGTTGTGGGGCAGGGCGCGCGTCGGCTGCGGGCCTGCCTGCCGGTGAAAACGCCAAAGACCAGCGTGCCGAACCTCACTGCTAACTTGTTTATATGCGCTCAAAAGTTGCGCATATACACCCAAATCTGGAACAAAAGCGCAGCTTTTATAGTGATAGCAAGTTACGCCAAAAATTGGATCAAGCGCCATTGTCCTATATTATATTTTCAAAGCGAGCTGATGGTTCAGAATAAGCGGTTCGAGGAAGTTTGGCTGCAGGCGTAACGGTTTCAGGGCTGCATGGGCAATTGCAAGCCTTCGATGATTTGGGCCATTTGCCGCGTTTCTTCGGGCTGCATGCCGTACCAAATTTCTTCGCCACTGCGGGTGCGGAGGTAGAGGTAAGGGCCGGCTTCTTGGCGTACGTACAGCCGTACCGACCGCTCGTCGCGGGTTTTGAAAACGCCTTTGTACAAGCCTTTTACCGCATAACCATAGGTTTTGAAGCGGGTTTTGGGCAGGCTGTCGGTGAGGTTCCAGGCGGCCAAATCGGCGTGTGCTATGGTGATGCCAAACGAACCCTCGATGTGAATTTCATGCGGACCTATCACCATCCGGCTTTCTTTTTCTTCGTAAAAACCCATGAAGGTGATGCCAGCACCCATCAACAACAATACAAAAGCACCCAGCTTGTTGAGCGTTTTGGAAGTAGGGCTGAAACGGGCACTTTGCCAAATAAAAATGGACAATCCAGCCAGCAACAAACCCACCGGTGCCGTTTGCCACGAAGGCGGGAGGTAGTATTCGGTATAAGCCGATACCGCTACAAAAAGGACCGCCAACACCACCACCCACCGCCGCAAAAACCGCAGGTAGGCCTTCAGGGGAAAGTTTGCCTGTGCGGCTGCATCCAATTCGCGGTAGCCCGACAGCAGCATGCCGGCATTTTTCTCATTCACTGCAAAAGCCGCCAACACCAAAACAGCAGCAATAAAAAGGGCTACGTACAACATAGCCCTAAATTAACGATGAATCGCTTGTTCTCCAAAAATCAGTGATGGAGCGAAGTCGACGCAGCTCGTTGGCCTCTTTGCTCGCTTCCATGAAGCCATGTGGCCCGCTGAAAGCCGAAAGCCAACCGCCTTGCAATTCTGCTCATTCGGCTTTCATTCTCTGCGACCTCCGGACGAGCAGCGAAGCTGCGAAGGCCAGAATGCTCCGGTCTCTCGCGGCATGCGATAGGCTGCTAGTTGCATTGATAAAAGGCCATTCCATAGCACTGCGGCTAAAGATTAGCACTGCTGCCATTGAGCCAGTGAAAAAATACGCTGCGCCCCCCGACGCCGGGGTCGGGGTCTAAGGATCAGCGGTTTAATGCTGCCGCTTAGCGCAAGCTGCCCAGCGCCGCTTCGTAATTCAGTTCCGGCGGTATTTGGCCTCTGCGTCCTCCGCCAAAACTGCGCAGCAGTTTATGGCGAAAGCCTCCGTTATCTCGCGGCCTGAGAGAAGTTTCTAGCTGCACTAATGACAAAGCCGTTGAAGTGGTATCAGTCAAATGTGCGCACTGAACGCTTCCTCCGTCGCTAAAACCTCTGTGCCTCTGCGGTTTGTCTATCGGTTGTTAGCGCAAGCTACCCAGCGCAGCTTCGTAATTCGGCTCCTGCCCAATCTCAGGCACCTGCTCGCTGTACACCACCGTGCCCGCCTCGTCAACCACCACCACAGCCCGGCTCAACAAACCAGCAAACTTGCTGTCGGCGATTTCTACGCCATAGGCCTTGCCAAAATCGTGGTTTTTATATTCAGCAGCCGATTGTACATTTTCGATTCCTTCGGCCGCGCAAAAACGCTTGTGGGCGAAGGGGAGGTCGCGACTCACATTCAATACCGTGGCATTGTTGAGCGCAGCAGCTTCCTGGTTGAACCTGCGTACCGAAGCCGCACAAACGCCGGTATCGATGCTTGGGAAGATATTGAGCACCAAGCGCTTGCCTGCGAAATCGCTCAAACGCACATCGCTTAAATCGCTGCCAGTGAGGTGAAAATCAGGCGCTTTGCTGCCAGTTGCTGGTAAATTGCCGTTGGTATGAATCGGATTGCCTCCGAGGGTAATGGTTGCCATAGTATTTGTTTTGAGATGGGGTAACAAAGTAAAAGCCCGAATGGTTGTATTGCAAGTCAAATTCGCAGCGGCCGGCAAATGTCCTATCTTTGCGCGGCTTTGAAATGCCAACTTGGCAGCATTGGCCCATCTGGCAAAACCTTTGAGCCATTGCCGAAAAAAGAAAAGAGCGACATGAGTAGCGAAAAAGAAACCACGATGCCCGAAAATGAACAGCCACAAGCTGAAACCACTGCCGAAACGACAGCCCATGCTGCCGAAAATGTGACAGAAGCGGAGACCGCTGCCCCCGAGGCAGATGAAACCGAAAAATTGCGTGGCGAGCTCGAAGAGATGCAGCAAAAATACCTCTATCTCTTATCAGAATTTGAAAATTACAAGCGCCGCACGGCCAAAGAACGTTTGGATTTGTTCAAAACGGCCAGCAAAGACCTTTTGGTGGAGTTGTTGCCGGTGCTCGACGATTTTGAGCGTGGCCTCCAGGCCATGGAAGTGAGCACCGACGTGGCTTCGGTAAAAACCGGGGTCGATTTGGTGTACAACAAATTCAAAGGCATCCTTTCAAACAAAGGTTTGCAGCCGATGAATGCTACTGGGACCGATTTCGATCCCGAACTGCACGAAGCCATTTCGCAGGCACCCGCAGCCAGCGAAGCCGATAAAAATAAAATCATTGCCGAGGTCGAAAAAGGCTACAAGCTCAACGAGCAGGTAGTGCGTTACGCCAAGGTAATTGTAGGGGTGTAAAATGAGCAAAAGAGACTATTACGAAGTGCTGGGCGTGGCCCGCAACGCTTCCGACGATGAAATCAAAAAGGCCTACCGCAAGGCGGCCATCAAGTACCACCCCGATAAAAATCCGGGCGACGCAGCTGCCGAAGAGAAATTCAAGGAAGCAGCCGAAGCCTACGAGGTACTGAGCAATGCCGACAAACGTGCGCGTTACGACCGTTTTGGCCACCAAGGCGTGAACAACGGTCCTGGCGGGGGCGGCGGCTTCAGCATGGACGATATCTTCAGTCAGTTTGGCGATATTTTCGGAGATGGTTCGCCCTTCGAAAGCTTTTTCGGCGGCGGCCGTGGCGGTGGAGGCGGTGCCCGTGCACGTGCCAACCGCGGTACCAACCTGCGCATCCGCGTAAAACTCACCCTCGAGGAAATTGCCAATGGGGTAGAGAAAAAAATAAAGGTGACCAAGGCCGTAGCAGCCGAAGGGGTGACCTACAAAACCTGTCCTACTTGTAACGGGACCGGCCAGGTTAGCCGCATTACCAATACCATTTTGGGCCAAATGCGCACCACCAGCACCTGTCCGCAGTGCGAAGGTTCGGGTCAAATCGTTGATCGCCGTCCCGCCGGTGTCGATCCCGACGGACTCACCCGCAAGGAGGAGGTTATCAGCATCAACATTCCCGCCGGGGTAGCCGAGGGCATGCAGCTAACCGTTTCGGGCAAGGGAAATGCTGGTCGGAATGGCGGTCCTGCCGGCGACTTGATTGTGTTGGTGGAGGAGGAGGAACATCCGCACTTCCGCCGCGATGGCAACAACATCATGCACGACCTCGACATCAGCATTGCCGATGCCGCTTTGGGTGCACAAATCGATGTGCCAACGCTCGACGGCAAGGCGCGCATCAAACTCGACCCTGGTACGCAGCCCGGCAAATTGCTGCGTCTCAAAGGCAAAGGTTTGCCCAGCGTGAACAGCTACGGCCGTGGCGATTTGATCATTTATGTAAACGTTTATGTGCCTACCCGCCTCAGCCGCGAAGAACGCGAGCAGATGGAAGCCTTCAGGCAGTCGCCCAATTTCCAGCCTGGTGCCGACAATGCCAAGAAGTCGAATTGGTACGATCGGATGCGCGATTTTTTCAGTGAATAGCCAAAGGCTGCTCTCGGGCAGCCTTTTGCATTTTGAAGGTCCTGTAGGGACCAAATCTGGGTAGCCCCCGAGTAATCGGGGGCGTTTTTTATTTCCCGAAGCGCTCAAATGCTGCCCTGTCAAGCGCCTCCCGGTGATCGGGGTGGGCAATGCTGATGAGGGCTTTGGCACGCTGCAGCAGGTTTTTGCCGTACAAATCAACCGCGCCCCACTCGGTGGCAATGTAATGCACGTGGGCACGGGTGGTTACCACACCAGCACCTTCTTTGAGAACAGGTACAATCTTGCTCAGCCCTTTGTTGGTTTGCGAAGGCAGGGCAATGATGGGTTTGCCGCCTTCTGAAAGCGAGGCACCACGGATGAAGTCCATCTGACCGCCCACACCTGAGTACATTTTGGTGCCGATAGAGTCGGCACACACCTGCCCGGTAAGGTCAATTTCCACGGCCGAGTTGATGGCGGTTACCTTGGGGTTGCGGCGAATGACGGCGGTATCGTTTACATACTGCACATCGAGCATCATGAGCTGGGGATTGTCGTTCATGAAATCGTAGAGTTTTTGGGTACCCATGGCAAAGGTGCTCACGATTTTGCCCGGGTGGATGCGTTTGTTGGCCCCGTTGACCACGCCTTTTTCGATGAGCGGCAGCACCCCATCGCTGAACATTTCAGTGTGGATGCCCAGGTTTTTGTGGTTGCCCAAAAAGCTCAAGGCGGCATTCGGAATACCGCCGATGCCCATTTGCAGGGTGGCGCCATCTTCAACCAAGCTGGCTACGTGTCGGCCAATGGCGGTTTCAATTTCGTCGGGTGCACCCAAATCGTGGGCGGGTAAGGGCTCATCTACTTCGATGCAAGCGGCAAATTTGCTCACATGGATGAGGCCGTCGCCGTGGGTGCGGGGCATTTGTTTGTTGATTTGCGCGATGACGATGCGGGCTTTTTCAACCGCGGCCGGACCAGCATCTACCGAGGTGCCCATGGAGCAGAAGCCGTGGCGATCGGGTGGCGATACCTGCAGCATCACCACGTCAACCGGCAAGATGTTGCGGCGGAAGAGGAGGGGAATTTCGCTCAAAAAGACCGGGATGTACTGTGCGTGACCGGTTTGCACGGCATGGCGGATGTTGGCACCAATAAAAAAGGCGCTTACATGAAAGCTTTCGGCATATGCAGGCTCGGCATACGTGGCTTTGCCTTCGGTGTGCAGGTGGTAGAGCTCCACATTGCGCAATTCGGCAGCACGGGCAGTAAGGGCATTCACCAAATGCTGGGGAGTGGCTACGGCGCCGTGAATAAAAATATGGTCGTTCGATTGGACGAGTTTTACCGCCTCGGCGGCTGATGAAACGAGATGCATGGTATTTGCGGTTTGTGAGAGCAAAAATAGATAAAAATGTCCGAATAACAAATTTCTATTGCTCGGCCAATCAATTTAACTACGCTATGCTGTTCCATGCAATGGACCGAAAGCAAATGCGGGCATTTAATCCTGGTTGGCTCCAAAAATTTGGGTAAAGTCTTGTCGCCCGATGATTGTTATGATGAGTACTTCATTCGCGTGAACTTTGAAATAAATCGCATCTACCCCACAAACACACCTTCGGTAGCCTGTAACGATATGGTCTACTGACTCAAAGGCAAAGGGCCGCAAACCGATGCGTTCAAAACAGTCAAATAGGTGTTGATAATATTTATCGGCTTGTTTTTCGCCGAAACGCTTCGATCCGTATTGGTGAATACGGATGAGATCAGACACAGCAGTATTGCTTAGCCTGTATTGAGACTATCCCATAAAGTGTGTAAATAGCTTTTTGGGTGTTTTAGATTTTAATAC
>VFQQ010005732.1_pt1 | contig 10147 bp, 8 predicted proteins | sample 3512341 | NCBI WGS metagenome assembly VFQQ01 (sample SAMN10412373, study PRJNA504923) | tailings metagenome | isolation source: Relicate 2 Philex TSF1 revegetated site | place: Philippines: Tuba, Benguet | collected 2017-08-29
TCATCTGGCGGCCCATCGATTCGACGAGATTGGCCGGCGGGTTGATGTCCTTGATTTCGACGCGGGTGAGCTTGATGCCCCATGGGTGGGCCGCTTCGTCGACCACCCGCAGCAGGCGTTCGTTGATCGCGTCGCGGTTCGACAGAAGCTCGTCGAGGTCCATCGAGCCCATGACGGTACGGATGTTGGTCATGGTCAGGTTGAGGATGGCGTTCTGCAGGCCGGACACCTGATAGGCGGCCTGCGGTGCGTTCAGCACCTGATAGAAGGCGATGCCGTCAACGGCGACGATGGCGTTGTCGCGGGTTATGATCTCCTGCGTCGGCACATCCAGCACCTGCTCCATCATGTTCATCTTGGCGCCGATGCGATCGATGAAGGGGATGATGAGGTTGAGGCCAGGCGAAAGCGTCTTGGTGTAACGGCCGAACCGCTCGACGGTGTAATTATACCCCTGCGGCACCGTCTTGATTCCCGTAAACAGGAAGAGAAGGACAAGGATGACGAGGATCGGGATCAGGACGTCGAGACCGGTGAACGGCATGCAGCTCTCCCTCAGATTCGGCGCGGGCGCGGCAACATCGGCGCAGCGGCCTTCACGAAAATACTTAAGGGTGTTTCCTCACGGTTACAATCGCGTGATGGTTGATTGTTGGAGCTCTCACACCCAGCCGGACAATTCGCGCCGCACCAGCGCTTCGATCACCGCCATGCCGTCGCGACTGTCGTTGAGGCAAGGGATATGCGCGAAATTCCTGCCGCCGGCATGGTGGAAGATTTCCGAGGCCTCGACCGCGATCTCCTCCAGCGTCTCGATGCAATCGACGGAAAAGCCGGGATTGACGACGGCGATCGATTTCACGCCTTCGCGTGCCAGGTTTTCGACGGTCTTGTCGGTGTAGGGCTGCAGCCATTCCTGCGCGCCGAAACGCGACTGGAAGGTGTTGATGAGCTTCTTTTCGTCCCAGCCCAGGCGCTCGCGCAACAGCCGCGTCGTCTCCAGACAATGAACTCTATAGGGATCGCCGCGATCCGAATAAGGTTTGGGAATCCCGTGATAGGAGGCAATCACGACCTCCGGCTCGAAGTCCAGGGTTGCAAGATGGCTGGTAATCGAATTCGCCAGCGCGTCGATATAGACCGGCTCGTCATAGTAAGCCGGAACGCTGCGGATCGCCGGCTGGTCACGCATCTTCATCAGCGCGCGAAACAGCTTGTCGTTGGCGGTGGCTGTCGTCGTTGCCGAGTATTGGGGATAAAGCGGGAAGGTCACGATGCGGGTGCAGCCTTGTTCGACGAGGCGATTGGCTATGCTTTCGGTAGAGGGATTGCCGTAACGCATCGCCCAGTCGACGACGACATTCGGCAGGTCGGTCAGGGCCTCGGAAAGCCTTTCGCTTTGCGCGCGCGTATAGGTTCGCAGGGGCGATTCGTCGCGTTCGGTGTTCCATATCTTCTTGTAGTTCGCGCCGGATTTTTTCGGCCGCGTCGTCAGCACCAGGCCGTAAAGGATGGGATACCAGATAGGTTTCGGCAGTTCGATGACGCGCGGGTCGGACAAAAACTCGCGCAGATACCGCCACATCGGCCCGAACTCGGTGCCGTCCGGCGTGCCGAGGTTGAGAAGGATGACGCCGATCTTCGGCGGCTTGATGGCGGGATGACCGGCAGGCGCATGGCCCGTTGCGGTGCTCTCGGCTTGTGTGGTCGCGTTTTTCTGGTTCATTCGGCGTTTCTCCCGCGCAGGCGGAAACTAGCGGCAGATGCCAGGAATTCAATGCAACGTCTGGCCGCAGGCAATTGGGGGTGCCGCCAATGGAAAAAGGCCCGCCGGCGAACCGAGCGGGCCTTTGATATCGACTTGTACCGCGAAATCAGTTCGCGGGGGGAATCGCCAGTGTCGCACCAACCGGAAGATGCTTCGGCGTGTATTTCGAATTGGCCTCGGCAATACGCTTCCACTTGAAGCCGTCGCCATAGACCTTGTGGGCAATGTCCCAATAGGTGTCGCCAGCCACGATGACGTGGCTCTCCGGCGATGTTGCCGCGGCGGTTGCAGTCGCCGGCGCGGTGGTGGTTTCGGTTGCAGGCGCAGTAGTGGTGGTGCCTGCTGCCGGCGCGGTCGTGGCTCCACCCTCGACCTTGGGTGCCTGGTTGGCGATGTCGCCCGAGGCAGCCGGCATGTCGGGCAGCTTTACTTCGCCGGTTGCCGTAGCGGCACCTGTTGCTGGTGCGGTGGTGCCAGCGGCGGGAGCCGTGGTGGTTTCTGCCGGCTTCGTCGCGTCGGCCGGTGCTGCCGCCTGTGCAATTTCGGTGATGCGGCCTTCAATCTTCGGCGTGTAGGGCTGATGGGCGCCGAGATATTCCGCCACTACCTGTTCCAGTCCGGGACCGTAGTCATAGGCGTTCTTGGCCTTATCGGCGAAAATCTTGTAGCCGTCGCCGCCCTGGCGCACATAGTTGTTGGTGGCGACGGTGTAGTCCTTGTCCGGGTTGATCGGAGCCCACGCCCCGTTCTCCATGACCTCGACCGACTTGATGCGGCCCTCATTGGGCGCACCCGATCTGTCGAAGGAGTATTTCAGCCCCGCTACCTGCGCGAAACGTCCGGCGCCGTCGTCGATCTGGCTGACGCCGTTCTCAAGCGCGGCGATCAGATCCTTGCCACCAATCTGGAAGGTAGCGACCGTGTTCTGGAACGGCAGCACGTTGAGAACCTCGCCCATCGTGACCTTGCCGCCGTCGATCGAGGCGCGCAGGCCGCCGCCATTGGTTATGACGATCTCGACGCCCTGGCCTTTGACGCGATCCAGCACCGCATCCGAGACGAGATTGCCCATTGCGCATTCCTGGGTGCGGCAGGTCTCGCGGCTTCCGTCGATGGCAGCTGCCGTTTCTCCGACCTCCTTGGCCTTCAACTCCTCGATCGGCGCACCGAGTTCCTTGATGCGGGCAAGCACTGCCGGGTCGGGCGTGATCGACTTGTCGAGGAAGATCGGATCGCCGCTGGCTTCCTTGATGTTGCCGTCGTCATCGAACACGACCTTGAACTCGCCAAGATATTTCGAATAGGAAGCCGCCTGCACAACGGCCACCTTGTGGCCGTCCGGATTGTCGACCATCGTCGGATAAGGGCCTTCGGCCTTGGGGTCGGTGTTGGACAGCAGCGAGTGGCTGTGGCCGCCGACGACGACATCGATGCCGGGAATCTTGGCGATGACGTCGCGCTCGCGCTTGTAGCCGATGTGGGTGACGGCGATGATCTTGTTGATGCCCTCAGCCTTCAGTTTCTCGACCTCGGCGGTGATCGCCTTGACGTCGTCCTCGATGGCAATGTTCGGGCCGGGCGAAGCCAGATCCGGCGTATCGTTGGTGATGCCGCCGATGATGCCGATCTTCTGGCCGCCGACCTCGACGACGATCGACGGTTTGATCTTGCCGGCAGCGCCCGATTTGTCGTTGGGAACGACGTTGGCGCTGATCACCGGAAACTGAGCCTTGTCGAGATAGGGCACCAGCGCGCTCTCGCCATCGTCGAACTCATGATTGCCAAGGGCAACGGCGTCCAGCTTCATCTGATTGAGGAATTCCTCTTCCGCCGCGCCCTTGTAGGTGATGTAGAACAGCGAGCCCTGGAAGCTGTCGCCGGCATTGAGCAGCAGGACGTTCTGGCCGTCCAGCTTCTTGCGCTCCTGGGCGATGGCCGTAATCAGCCGCCCCGCGCCGCCAATGCATTCGCCCTTGGTCTCTTCTTCTGCCGAGCACGTCGATTCGTATTTGTTGTTACCTTCGATGCGGCTGTGCCAGTCGTTGAAATGCAGGATGTTCAATGTGTAGTCGGCAAAGGATGCCCCGGTCGAGAGGGCGAATGCCGATGCGGAGAGCGCTGCGGCAGCGACGAGCTTCTTCATTTGATGTCTCCCGAGTGATCCTGTCGGAGGCGTTTAACGCCGATCCTTGACCGTTTTTTAACACGGCTCACGAGCATGTTCACATTGCGGTTTGGCGGATGCAAGAGGAATCCAGCCATAGCTGGCGGCGGGCCGCTTATTTCGCGTAATCGCGTTCGTCGGCAATTATCTTGCCGTCGTTCGGCAGGGAGCCCGGCATGGCGATCTGCACGTCGCCGCCAAGTTTGGTCACGTCGCGAAGCGAGGCTTCGAGCGCTGCTTTTTCCGCTGTCCGGCCGTTTGCCGGCTCGACATGCAGCACCATCGTGTCGCGTTCGCCGTCACGCCCGACGACCAGGCGCGCCTTGGCGATCTCGGGATGACGCCTGATAATATCCGCGACCTGCCTGGGATCGACGAACATGCCCTTGATCTTGGTGCGCTGGTCGGCGCGGCCCATCCAGCCGTTGATCCTGGCGTTGGTTCGGCCGCACGGCGAAGCGCCCGGCAAAATCGCCGAGAGATCTCCAGTGCCAAGGCGAACCAGCGGGTAGGCAGGGTTGAAGCCCGTCACCACAACCTCTCCGACCTCGCCATCTGGAACAGGATCGCCGGTGCCGGGGCGGACGATCTCGACGATGACATGCTCGTTGACGATCATGCCGGGCAGGGGCTTTCCATCTTCCGCGGCACTTTCATAGGCGATGACCCCGAATTCGGCCGTGGCGTAGCATTGCAGCACGTCTATCCCGCGCTCGCGGTACTCCGCCCGCAGCGAGGGAAAAAGCGCGCCGCCCGATACCAGCCCGCGCCGGAAGGACGAAAGATCCTTGCCGGTTTCGGCGGCGCGGTCGAGCATGACCTTCAGGAAATCGGGGGTGCCGCTGTAAACGCCTGGCTTCAGGCTGGCGGCTGCCTCCACCTGCATGTCGGTGTTGCCGGTTCCTGCCGGAAACACCGTGCATCCGAGCGCGCGGGCGCCCTCGTCGAGAATGAAACCGCCCGGTGTCATGTGATAGGCGAAGGCATTGTGGACGATATCGCCGGGGCGGATGCCGGCGGCGAAGAAGGCGCGCGCCGCAGCCCCATGATCGGCCTGCAGGCCCTGAGGCTCCCAGAGCGGACCGGGTGACAGGAAAATGCGGCTGCCGGCAAGTGCGGCAGGATCGGCAAAGCCGCCAAAGGGCGGCTCGGCCATTTGAAATTCCATCAGCTCGGCTTTTCTCAGGACCGGCAAGCCGGTCATCGCCTGCCTGCTGGTGATGGCGGAAAGATCGATCCCGTCCAGCCATCTGGCCAGGCCGGGCGCGGCTTTCACGGCGGTCTTGAGAAAGCGGGGCAGCGCCTCGAACAATGCCTTTTCGCGATCGGCCGGCGCCTGCGTTTCGGCCGCATCGAAAAAAGCAGACATCGCGCTCTCCCTTCCGCGTTGGAGCGGGACTATCGCAAGACTCTGATCCAGCGCGCAAGGTTGAACAGCGATATCAGCGCGCCGGCAAGATAGGTGAAGGCGGCGGCGCGCAGGACGTGGCGTGCCGCCGGCAGGTCGCGTTCGTTCAGATATTTGCCGCCCTGCAGAATGGGCAAAGCTTTCCCGAAACTCGCATCGAATTCGACCGGTAGTGTCACGAGGTGAACGACGGCGCGTATCGCCAGCATGCCGACGCCGAGCCCGAGGCAGGCCAGGAAAGCCGCCGGCGTGCGCAGCAGTGCGGCAAGAACAGGCGCGCCGAGCAGAATGACAGATGCGATCTTGTCGGTGGTTATCGCCAGAACGGCCAGCTTCTGGCGCATGGCCAGCATCTTTTCGCCGCGACCGTCCTGCAGTGCATGGGAAACTTCGTGTGCTGCAATGGCGACCGCGGAAATCGATTTTCCGTCGTGGTGTGCACGCAACAGCCTTACGGCCTTGGCCTCGGGATCGTAGTGATCGCCGAGTTCGGTCGTCTCCACCTTTACGTGACCAAGGTCCAGTTCATCCAGCAGATGACGCGCAAGCTCGCCGCCCGTGCCGGGAAAATCGGGGCGATCCTTGCCGTGACGGGCGATAATCGATCGAACCCAGAACTGCGGCACGAAAACAATCGCGGCCAGCAGCACTATGCCGATGACCGCGATCAAAACCCGCCCTCAGATACGTTTGATCAACTGACAGCCGGGCGCCGCGTCAGCACGAACTGCTGGCCGCCGGAGCTGGTGCAATTGAGCTGGTTGGCGGCGACCATCGAGCAGTTGACGTTGCTTGTGGTCTGCCGGATCAGCGAGCGCATGGTGATCTCGACATTGCGCTGGTCGGCCATGCGATAGCTGCCTTCAGCCAGCTTGTTGCCCGTATCGAGCGCGTTGGTCTGGAACACGCCGCCGGAGAAGCGCGATACGGCGACGCCGTCCGTGCTCATCCATTCGCCCTCGACGCCGCGAGGTGCTGCGGAGATGGGTCCGCCGATGCCGCCCGGCCCGGAGCTGACGCAGCCAGCCAGTATCGCCGCGGTTGCGGCAATGGCTGCCGCCGAAAACAGTTTGCGCGCAATCGTCATGATAAATTCCTTCCTCGGTCCGCAATCAAGCAATCGCCCGATTTCCGGGCGATTGCAAGGGCTTGGCGACGCTGGAGCCTGCGAATGCGGCTTAACGTACCAGTATGTTACGGAACTGCCACGGGTCCTTGGTGTCGATGTCTTCCGCAAACAGACCCGGACGGCCTTCCAGAGGCGTCCAGTCTGTATAGTAGCCCTTCACCGGCCCCAGATAGGGCGACTGCACCTCGAGGCAACGCGCGAAGTCCATCTCGTCAGCTTCAACGATGCCGGCGTCAGGGTTTTCAAGCGCCCAGACCATGCCGGCAAGCACCGAGGAACTCACCTGCAGGCCGGTCGCATTCTGGTAAGGCGCGAGCTTGCGTGCCTGTTCCAGCGTCAGTTGCGAACCGTACCAGTAGGCATTCTTGTCGTGGCCGTAGAGCAGCACGCCGAGTTCGTCCGAGCCGTCGACCAGCTCGTTTTCATCGAGGACGTGCTGAGCGGGCTGCGCCTTGCCGGCCGCACCGAACATCTCGTCCAGCGAAAGAAGCGCATCGTTGCAGGGATGGTAGGCGTAGTGGCAGGTCGGGCGATAGGAAACCTTGCCCTTCTTGTCGCGCACGGTGAAGAAATCGGAGATCGAGATCGCCTCGTTGTGCGTCACCAGCAGGCCATATTGCGGACCGGTCGTCGGGCACCAGGTGCGCACGCGGGTGTTGGCGCCGGGCTGCTCCAGGAAGATCGCCGCCTTGGAGCCTTTCTTGTGCTTCCTGGCGTTTTTCGGGGTCCATTTTTCGTTGGTGCCCCAGCCGAGTTCTGCCGGCTGCAGGCCTTCGGAGATGAAGCCTTCCACAGACCATGTGTTCCAGAACGTGTTGAACGGCTTGGGGCTTTTTGCCCGCTGGGTGTCGCGCTCGGCGATATGGACGCCCTTGACGCCGGCCTTCTTCATCAGTCTGGCCCAACCGTCGCGGTCGTGCTGTTCGGGTCGCGAAAATTCGAGGCCGAGATCGGTGGCGAGGTTGACCAGCGCCTGCTTGACGAACCACGACACCATACCGGGATTGGCGCCGCAGGTGGAAACGGCGGTCGGGCCGCCGGGATGCTTGCGCTTTTCGGCCAGCAGCGATTCACGAAGGGCATAGTTGGTGCGCGAGGCGTTGTCGGCCTTGTCGTCGAAATAGAAGCCGAGCCACGGCTCGATGACCGTGTCGATGTAGAGAACGCCGAGCTTGCGGCACAGGCGCATGAGGTCGACCGAGGATGTGTCGACGGAGAGATTGATGCAGAAACCCCGGCCTTCGCCCTTGGTCAGCAGCGGGGTCAGGAAATCCTTGTAGTTCTCCTTGGTCACCGCTTCCTGAAGGAAGGCGATGCCGCGCTCGTCCAGCAGCTTGCGGTCGGCGTCGCGCGGGTCGATGACCGTCATGCGCGACTTGTCGAATTTGAAATGGCGCTCGATGAGAGGGAGCGTTCCGCGGCCGATCGAACCGAAGCCGATCAACACCACCGGGCCTGTGATCTCACCGTAAACGGGCCATTTTTCTTTCGCCATTCTTTAAAACGCTCCTTGTTTGACGCCTCCGACAGACATTTCGGACGGTCGCCAGTGTGCCAGATCACAGATCGGCGTCACAATAAAGAAGATTCCGCCAACAGGGTTAGGAGCCAGCGGCCATCTGGCTCAAGACCGCGACCAGCCTGTCGCGGTCGGCACTGAGGCCTTTGTAGTCAAGCTGGACCTGCTCCAATCCTGCAAGCTGGCCGGCGAAGGATGCGGCCAGCGTCGTCCTTTCAGGATGTTTCACCAGTGCCGAAAGCGGGTTCAGGTAGATGCGGATGGTGAAGAGAATGTCCTGCGATTTCGGCAGCTTGCGCAGGGTCTGGCGTTCGACGCGGATGAAAGCCTGCGCGGCGATCTCTTCTTCGGAGAACTTTGACGGCCGCATCGTCGCCCGGTCGATGCGCTGCCGTTGCGAGATGGGATGATAGAGCGCGTCGCCGGCCTGCAGCGACCAGTTGAAGCGCTCGACGGCCTGCCCCTGCAACCTGTCGAACATGCGCTCGATCAGCTCGGCCGGGCGCGTGCCCGGCCCGAAGCCGGGCACTGGCTCGTGGATATGGTGCAGCGGCTTGCCGAATTTTTCCGTCAGCGACCACGACGAGGGAAAGCATAGCGACCCGGCGGCGAGCCGCCAGCCGTCTTCGCCCTTGCGCATCAGGATGAGGTCTTCGGGGATGAGTAGTGAAGCGGTGCGGAGGGGAGGCGTTTGTACCGCGTTCAACTCGATGCGCCGTCCAACGCCCGGAATTTCGATGGCTTCGCCCGTGCGGCGATAGGTTTCAGGAAAACGCTCCGGCAGATACGCGACCAGAGCATCGAGTATCTCGCGCTGCGCTTCGCCGGTGTCGGGTTCCTCGACGAAGACTTTTTCCGGCAGCGTCCCGTAAAGCCGGTCCTTCTCGGCCAGATAGTTTTCGAGGTCGCCGTCGATTTCGATCCAGTCATGCGGGGCGAGCGGTTTCAGGCCGATCGTGAAGGGCTGCGATGAGCCGTCATAGGGCGTGTGGGTGAGCGTTTCGTTCAAGGCATCATCCGGATCGTCGTTTGGCGGCACTATGCCGTTCCTGATGCCCGGCACAAGAAAGCTCTACTGGGCCAGCCGCGCTTGTATCAGACCGCGCAGCGAATTGCCGACGAAGAGCGCTTTTGCCCGACGCAGGTCGTCGGCTGTCAAAATAGCCTCTACAGCCTTCCCCGTTTCCAGAAACTCGGCGCGAAGAACGCCGGCCAGCAAGCCGCAATCGAGAAGGGGAGTACGCAATGGCCCATCGCCGGTATCGATGAAAAGCGTGGTGATCGTGCCCTCGCAGGCTTCGCCGCGTTCGTTGAGCAGGATGACTTCGTGCGCGGCGTCCGGCGGAAATTCCGCCCGCGCGGCTTCATAGGCCGCGCGTTTTGTCGTCTTGTGGCGCAGCAGTATGTCGGTTGAGGCGAGCCGTGTCCTGGCGATGGCAAGCTTCCAGACGGTGTCAGCCGGAAGCGGTGCGAAGGGCTGCGCGGTGATTTTTGCACTGCCTTGCCGGTCGAGCGTCAGGCGAATGCGGAGCGGGGCGCTTCCGCTTGCGCTGCGCAAAAGCTCGCGCTCCACGTCAGCCCGTTCGAACCTGAAGCCGAGATCATGCGCCGAAGCGGCAAGTCGGGCGAGATGCCGCTCAAGCCGTTCGAAACCTTGCGCCGGCTCCCAGCGCAGCGTCTCGATCAGTTCGAAGCCGGGCGGGTTCCTGTCGCGAAGCGGGCCTTCAGAAGACATTCCTCATATTCCTCTTCAGCCGTCGAATCGAAGACGATGCCGCCACCGACATTGTAGACGGCCTCGCCCTCGGGATAGAGCGAGATGGTGCGGATAGCGACCGAAAAGCGCATCGTTCCGCCGGGCGCGATCCAGCCTATCGCGCCGCAATAGGCGTCGCGAGGCGTGCCTTCCAGATCATGCAGTATTTCCATCGCCCTGATTTTTGGCGCGCCGGTGATCGAGCCGCAGGGGAAGAGGGCGGCAAATATCCGCGCGATCGAAAGGTCGGGCAGGAGCTTTGCGCGAACGCGGCTGACCATCGTGTGCAGCGTCGGGTAGGTCTCGATCCTGAAAAGCTCCGGCACGTCGAGCGTGCCGACTTCGCTGATCAGCGAGATGTCGTTGCGCAGCAGGTCGACGATCATGCGGTTTTCCGCCTGGT
>VFQQ010005733.1_pt1 | contig 10146 bp, 8 predicted proteins | sample 3512341 | NCBI WGS metagenome assembly VFQQ01 (sample SAMN10412373, study PRJNA504923) | tailings metagenome | isolation source: Relicate 2 Philex TSF1 revegetated site | place: Philippines: Tuba, Benguet | collected 2017-08-29
AATGTTCCAACTCAGGTTTTTGCGATCCAACCAAAACAAAAACAGATTTTCGCGAGAATTGAACAGTGAAAGAATCCCATATTCAGCCGGCAAACTCTTCTGTAATTTTTCCAGCTCAAAACTTTGCTCCTCAAAGGAAATAAATCCGGGAAAGGCTCTGAACTTTTCCCTCAATCGGGAAAGCTCCACATTAAGGTCCAGCAACTCCTTGTCCAATTGGTTTTGGAGCTCAGGATTCCGGTTATCCAACTGCTTTTGGTAATTTTTGGAAATCGAAAAAAGAATGTTTTTTTCTTCTTGAATCAGATTCTCCGGCATTCCCAAAGACCTTTTCTTGGCTTCTTCTATGGCTCCGATTTTCAATCCCTCGGATTTGCTTTCCTCAGCCCATTGAAAAGCCTTTTTCATCGCCCGATCCTCTCCGATTGCAGAAGTAAGGTTAAAAAGACCATCAATTGCCTCCTGATAAGCCACCTGTACCTTGTCTCCCAAGAAAATTCTCGCCTCCTCGTTGTCGTAATTCAACGATATAAATTTGCTCAGGGAAAAGGCCTTTTCCCAAGTTTGAATCCCTAATTCAACCCCTGGATTTTTCTCTTTATTCTCATCCATTGCCCAAGCTGCTTTTGCTTTTTTGGTCAAGGCTTCAAACAGCGTCAATGCGCCCATTCCAAGGGTCATTTGTTGCGGGTTGGAAAAAGGATCATTCAGCTTGACGTCCGAATGCAACTGTCCTATAGCCGAATGGAAATAATTCAAGGCCGATTCGTACTTGTTTTTTCTCATTTCCAAATCCCCTCTCAATATAAAATAGATACCCTTTTGGAGATTTTTACCCGGACCGGTATCGGCAGACACCAGTTTTTGAGCGATCGACAGTTGTTTTTCCAATTTCTCCAGATCCCCTTGCTGCAAAAAGACTTTAGATCGGAGATTTTGATAAGACAGAGACCCTGAAGCGAAATTTGAATCTATCGAATCCAGTATGGCCAAAGCGCCTTCACTCAATCCTTGCTCGATATAAGTATTGGCCAAATTAATCCGAAGTTGATCCGTATTGATTCCCAATTTCAAAAGCTCTCGGTAAATCTGTTGGGCTTGGTCAAACTGCTCGATGCGGTAGAGAGCAGAAGCCTTGTTGCTGCTAAAACTATATCGGGCATAATTTTCCCAATCGGAATTATCCGCACTCAGAAAGGACTCCGCTTTTGTAAAATAACTGACGCTTTGATTGAAATTTCCGGTCTCATAATGATAAACTCCCAAGGCATTAAATAATCGCTCAGGCTCGGCATTGGAGTTTAATTGGGATTGAAGAAGCTCAGCCTGTTTGAGATGAAATAGGGAACTGTCCAATTGGCTAAGGGAAAAATAAGTCTCACCCAAGTACAGGTGATGCGCGTAAACCGTAGTATCCCCAAGTTGGAATGCCCGGGCAAGTAGAATCCCCTGATTATAGCTTTTTTTTGCATCCTCTACTTTCCCATAGGATAAATAAAGATTTCCGAGCCGCTCGGCAGCCAATACATAATCCAAAGCTTCAGCGGATTCCGGAACCAAGGAAAGAACCTGTTGGTAAAGTTCCATGGCCTCGATGTCCTGTTGTTCGGTGGGGTTATCCAAAAAATATAGAAAATTTGCCCGATCCAGCTGGGGCCTGGACTGTAGGGAATCGCCCAAGCTACCGCCAAGTATACTCAAGTAACCTGCTAGAAAACATACCCCAATTTTCTTTACCATACCACGCCACTTATTTTCGGCGTTAGTTTTCTATTCAAAACTAGCCACGATAACCACATAAGGTGGTCTGGGCTTTCCCGCCGGACGAACCGTTTCAGACAGTCTAAAATTAGATGAATTGGGGGTGCTTACCTCATTTATCAATTTTCTTTTTTCTTCTATGTCATCCAAAACCGCCTGGGGGATATCCGAAAACTTAGCGTAATAAAAAAACCGAAGCGGAATTCTGTTTTGAGCCAATGCACTCAGATCAGAAAGCTGATACAATAGCTCCACATCCACTATCGTCCCATTGACCGGCACAGACCCAAATGTGCCATTCTCTACTGTCTTTTTTAGATCAATCACTCCCTTACTGGACACTTCGATTCCCAAATTTTTCAGAATATCATCTGGGTCAAACTTGCAGCTGGAGTCATCATCGTCGTCATCGTCATCATCATCATCGTCATCGTCGTCATCATCCGTACATGGAAGAGGTAAGCCTACCACTCCATTGTACACCGGGTTGGCCAGCGTTTCATTCCGACTGAGAATGTAGACCCCATCCAAGTAGTTGATGCCTCCGATCGTCACAAAAAAATCGCATGTTTGATCGGTGCCGGCTTGCGTAAAAGAGATTTTATACTTCAACCCGGTATCACTGGCATTGACGTCGATCGCCCCTGTGGAAGGATTGATCGCCAATCCGCTTGGAGATGCGGAATACTCACCCTCTAATGAATTCAAAGGATTTACCAAATTGGTCTGACCAGGGGTGATCACAAAAAGTGTATCCGGATAGGCAAAAGTGCTGCAGTCGATTTCTCCACTGCCATTTTCCCCATTGTCAACACAGGAAAAACTGCACCAAACCACCAGAAGAAATGGAATGATCCGTAATTTGAAAAGGTCTCCTTTATTCATCAGTTTTTGAATTAGTAACCACCGGCTTAAAAAATGTAACCGGATTCAGGGCATTATTTCACCCTTAAGTTTAATAGTATCCCTAGTAGTACCAAAGCCATGCCAATGTAAGAGGCAAAAGGGAAGGTTTCGCCGAAAAGGATAAACCCAAAAATCAAGGCATAAAGCACACCCATATAGCTAAGGCTTGATACCCTGGAGAGATTTCCCGTTTGGTAGGCAACGGTCATAAAATATTGCGCACTTTGGGTACATATTCCAATCCAAAGCAATATCAACCAATCCCAGCCCTGGGGCATTACCCAATCAAAATACATGATGACAGAAGCTACCGGCATGGTGACCAGAGGAAAATAAAAAACAATCACCAAAGGATGCTCGGAGGTTTTCAGCTTGCGAATCATATTGTAGGCGATACCGGCGGATAAGGCTGAAATCAATCCCATCCCTGCACTTAAGGCATCGACTCTAGGATCAAATCCCTGAATAACCAAAACCCCAGAAAAGGCCAAGGCAAAATAGAAAAACTGAATGGGTCTGACCTTTTCTTTTAGAATAAATACTCCCAGAATGGTGGTAAATATTGGTGACAGATATTGCATGGTCACCGCACTGGCCAAGGGGATTCGCTGTAAGGTATAGAAAAAAAGAATCAAACTGATCGAGCCTACCACGCCCCGGGTAATCAGATTTGCCTTATTGTTCCCAAAAATGGGGATCCCTTTTCTACCCAAAACAATCACGGTAAAAAACAAGCTGAATACCGAACGGAACCATACTATTTCAATTGCCGGAATATGAGGTATATACTTGACGGACACATTCATCATGGCAAAAAATATTCCTGCCAAAAGCATAGACTGGACAGAACTGATTTTCAAAGGATGGGGGTTTTGACGGGTTTCTCCAAATGCAAATCTATTTCAAAGCTCAATAGTTCTTACAAGCCAAAGTTTATTTGGAAGAAACCTTACCAAGCTCAGTGGAGTTATCCATAAAAAATTATTTAATGGCTCTCTCCCTAGGATCCCAAGCACCTGATTTTACACTTCCCTCTACCTCGGTTAAATTTCTGTCACTCTCCAAGGATCTCAAGGGTCAAGCCTTCATCCTTTTCTTTTATCCTAAAGATTTTACCAGAGGATGCACAGCCGAGGCCTGTGAATTCAGAGATCAGTTTGGAGAATTCAGAAATTTGGAGATTCCGGTTTTTGGAATTAGTCGGGATGATATTGCTACCCATGAGAAATTCAAAAAAGCATACCAACTCCCCTTTGAACTACTTTCGGACGAATCAGGCAAAGTCTGTAAAGCCTATGATGCACTTATTCCATTGATCAAAATGCCCAAGCGGGTGACTTACCTGATCGATAGCTCCCACAAAATCGCGGGGGTATATGAAGGATTGTTTGAAAACAAATCTCACGTGGATGCCATGTTGAGAAAAATCCGCAAATAATCAGGAGGACACAATCATTCCATCTTTCATAACCACTTTTCGGTCGGCCATTCCGGCCAATTCTTCATTGTGGGTAACAATCACAAAGGCCAACTTGAGTTCGTCCCTCAGGCGGAAAAACAATTCATGAAGCCCCCTGGCATTGGTCGTATCCAGATTACCACTGGGTTCATCTGCAAAGACCACTTGGGGATGATTGATCAAGGCCCGAGCCACGGCTACCCGCTGCTGCTCTCCTCCTGAAAGTTCGGAAGGTTTATGGCCCAGACGGTGAGTGATTCCTAAAATTTCCGCAAGCTCACCGGCCCGATCTTTCAACTGACTTTCATTTTTACCTTGAATAAAACCTGGTATAAAAATATTTTCCAGGGCTGTAAACTCTGGGAGGAGATTATGAAATTGAAAAATAAATCCAATGGATTCATTTCTGAAGTCTGCCAACCGATCTCCTTTCAGCTGTGAAAGATCCCTGTCATTCATCCATAAGGATCCTTTATCAGGTTGATCAAGTGTCCCTAGAATATGAAGCAGTGTACTTTTCCCGGCACCCGAAGAACCGACAATGGAAACAATTTCCGAGGAGGAAATCTCCAAATCCACTCCTTTTAAAACGTGTAAACTTCCGTAGGATTTATGAATCCCTTTGGCAATCAGCATGGTAAGATTTTTTGAGTTTTTAAAAGTAAAACAAATCCCTCAAATCCAGGAATTAACGGGCTTTTTTGCCAAAAATTGAAAAATCCGGGTTTGATTTATCCACATCATCCACTTATCTTCGGGCAAAAATTAAAGAAGCATGAACATTCACGAATATCAGGCTAAAGAAGTATTGAAAGGCTACGGGGTAAGAATTCAGGAAGGAATCGTTGCAGATTCGCCTGAAGCCGCACATGAAGCTGCGGTGAAGCTCAATGCACAAACGGGTACTTCCTGGTACGTGATCAAAGCCCAAATCCATGCCGGAGGTAGAGGAAAAGGGGAAGTAAAAGAGACCGGTTCAAGAGGTGTTGTACTTGCTAAAAAACTTGAAGACGTCAAAGAAAAAGCAGCCGCTATCCTAGGTGGCACTTTGGTGACCATACAAACGGGTGCTGAAGGTAAAAAGGTAAATAAGGTATTGATTGCCGAGGATGTCTATTATCCGGGTGCTTCAGAACCGAAAGAATATTACATGTCTATCCTGCTGGACAGAGCGACTGGATCCAATGTGATCATGGCCTCTACTGAAGGTGGAATGGATATCGAAGAAGTAGCAGAACACCATCCTGAAAAAATCATCAAAGAATGGATCGATCCTAAAGTTGGTCTTCAGGGATTCCAGGCGAGAAAAGTTGCTTTCAAATTGGGTCTATCTGGCACAGCACACAAAGAAATGGTGAAATTCATCACCGCTCTTTACAACGCTTACGTGGCCACAGACTCTTCCCAGTTTGAAATCAATCCTGTACTAAAAACGTCTGACGACAAAATCTTGGCAGTCGATGCCAAAGTTAACTTGGACGACAATGCGCTTTATCGTCAACCGAAATTGGCTGAATTAAGAGACTTGGCCGAGGAAGATCCTTTGGAAGTAGAAGCAGGTAAATCAGGCCTCAATTATGTGAAGCTTGACGGTAACGTAGGCTGTATGGTTAACGGAGCCGGTCTTGCAATGGCTACCATGGATATGATCAAACTTTCCGGCGGTGAGCCTGCCAACTTCCTCGATGTAGGAGGAGGAGCAAACGCCACAACGGTGGAAGCAGGATTCCGTATCATTCTCCAGGACCCAAATGTGAAAGCAATCCTTATCAATGTATTCGGTGGTATTGTACGATGTGACCGAATTGCAAATGGTGTGGTAGAAGCTTACAAATCCATTGGAGACATTCGCGTACCGATCATCGTGAGACTTCAAGGCACCAATGCCGAAGAAGGCGCAAAAATCATCGATGAGTCTGGCTTGAAAGTGTTCTCAGCCATCACGTTGAAAGAAGCAGCAGAGCGAGTAAAAGTCGCTTTAGAAAAATAAAAGAAAGTACGCAGCCGTAGTTCAACTGGATAGAATATCGGATTTCGGCTCCGAGGGTTGAGGGTTCGAATCCTTCCGGCTGTACAAAGCTCAGACAAAAGTCTGGGCTTTTTTTTTGGCTCCATCTGGCTCTAATCCAACACTTGGAAATTGGTCCACTTTGGCTAATTAAACTCTGGTATAATTGGATAGGTAGAATTGATGATCAAAAATTAAAAATTGAATTAATTCATGAATAGAAAATAAAAAAGCAGGAGAAAATCTCCTGCCCTTTATTTGAAAACTAAACCAACTATTATTTAACTACCACAATGAATTCAAAAATAATACAAATCTCAATAAATCAAAATCCCAAATAAAAAATTGTATTTTTTTTATTTCTTTTCAGGAAAGTTGCCTCGCTTAAATGCTATACCCAAGGCTAAGCCCTGGCTGAATTGGATTTTTTCATCCTGATCAATATCATAAATACTCAAACTCGTCAAACTTACATTGATCAGATTGGTGACTTTAGCTGTAAGTCCAATATCCAGCCTGTGGTCAATGGTATTGAAGGCAAGCGTTTCATAATTGGCATACATCTGATACCTCACGAGTAAGGAAAGATTCTCCGCTAATTTTTTATTCCAATCGGCCAAAAGGCTAAAGGCCAGCCATTCTTGTCTCACTTTTTTTCCGATCTCCACGCCATAATTGGTAGGCACGACATTATACAATTCTGTGTCAGTCACAAAGGTCCAACGAGGCGAAAATGGCGCCATCCTAAGCGAAAACTCGGAATTAGGCTTGTATTCAACGCCTAGACCGGTAGTCAAAAAGCCGGGATTCAGAAACTTGGAAATCAACACTTTTTCCGGTCCGCTGAAGTCATACCCGGGAGCAAACTGGGAGAGAAAATTAACGGCAAAGAAATAATTCCATTTGTCATTGATTTTGTACCCGACTTTGGAGTCCAAAAATATTCGGTCATTGGATTTTCTGGCATCTTCCGGCTGATTTTTCACCACACCGTAAAGGAAATCCATGGTGTTGTCCCATGTCCGTTTGTCTTTTGAATAGTTTGCTCGTCCTTGGAGATAAATACCCAATGCACCTGAATTGCCTCCTCCCCCTTTCCAGTTGCCGCTGAAGGAGGCTTGGTTAAAATTGAGTCCTCCTCCAATTTCTTTCAACCAGTAGCTGGTATCTGCCGGTGTTAAACTTTCATCCTGAGCATGGACGGAAAACACAAAACCCAGAAGAAATAAAAGCAAAGTGATTTTTTTCATGATTAAAGAAGTTTAAATGTTCGAACCTCCGGATTTCGGCGATTCACAAAAGCTTTAATGATTAAAAATTAGCTTATTTTTTGGAATTTCCGGTTTTGGTTTGGCTTTTGTTTTAGATTCATGCTTTTATTTTTAATTGAATTATGCCTTTAGAAACAATTTTAGTTTTTGGAATTATTGGACTTGCTGTGATTCTTTTTTTCACAGAGAAATTCAGCATCGACACGGTGGCGATCGGGGTGATGGTCCTCTTCATGCTCTTCGGTATTTTGGATATTAAAGAAGGATTGGCTGGTTTTTCCAATTCCGCTACCATTACCGTGGCAGCCATGTTTGTGATTTCACAAGCCATATTCAAAACTGGTATTTTGGACCAATTCAGCAATTATCTGGGAAGTCAGGCAGAAAAAAGCGAAACCAAATTGATTCTTACCCTGATGCTGAGCACAGGATTGCTGTCGGCTATTATCAACGACACCGCTGTGGTAGCACTCCTGATGCCTGCTGTTATTCAGATCAGTCAAAAGAATAATATTCCTGCCTCCAGACTCCTTATGCCTCTTTCCTTCGGTTCGTTGATGGGTGGAATCTGTACACTGTTGGGTACAAGCACCAACATATTGGTGAGTGGAATCGCCGAACAATCAGGTCTGAATCCCTTCGGCGTTTTTGAAATGAGTAAAATGGGTTTGGTTTTTTTGTTTGCCGGAATACTCTATATGATCACTCTTGGAAAATGGCTATTGCCCAAACGAGAGGCAAAAACCGGATTTTCTGACACCTTGGATCTGGGAACGTATGTCATCGAAATAACCGTTTCGGAAGAATTTGAACAACTTCAAGAACCTATCTTCAAGCAAAAACTTTTTGCGGACGGAAGCATCAAAGCCCTTCAAATCCTCCGGGAAGACGGGCGGAGAACCCGAGTTTACCCGAATACGGCAATCTTGTCGGGCGATACGTTGCGCATCACCTGTACCCAAGAGCAACTCAAAAAAATCCAAAAAACCAAGGGGATCGAAATCAAGGCGGAGCTGGATTGGAGTGAAGAAACGCTCACCAATGAGGAAGAAAAAATCTTTGAAGCTTTGGTCACTCCCAATTCTTCTTTGATCAATAAAAGCATCAAAACAATCAAGTTCAGGCAGATTTTTGACAATGTGCTGGTCATAGGCATTCGGCACAGATCGGGGATTTTGGAGAACGTACTTTCGAAAACATCCCTAACCCCGGGCGATGTCCTTCTCCTTCGGGCCTCTGAAGAGGCCATTCAGTCGATCAATAGTTCTGAAGATTTGCTTTTGATTTCCTCCAAAAAAGTGACTGTCCTCAATAAAACCCAGTCAGTACTTACCCTCGCCACGATGAGTTTGGTCATTGGATTGGCTGCCTTGGGAGTTTTTCCAATTACGCTGACGGCGGTGGCAGGAGCGGTATTGATGGTAGCCATGAAATCCATCAGTCCGGAGGACGCCTATAAAGCGATCGACTGGAAAGTGATTTTCATGTTGGCAGGAGTTTTATCCATGGGAGCCGCGCTGGAAAAAACAGGAGGTTCTGAACTGATCGGTTCATCTGTGGTCACTTTTCTGGGTGATTTAGGCCCTAGGGTAGTACTCAGCGGCATTTTTGCCTTGACATTTGTACTCACCAATATCATGTCCAACAATGCAGCGGCGGCACTTCTTGCCCCTATTGCCATCAGCATTGCAGGGGGCTTGGACGTAGACACCCGACCATTTTTGATGGCAGTGACCTTTGGGGCAAGTTTGAGTTTTATGACACCCATGGGCTATCAGACCAATACCATGATATACAATCCAGGCAATTACCGATTTGCAGATTACCTTAAAGTGGGTACACCATTAAATCTGCTATTCTGGATTTTGGCTACTATCTGCATTCCGATTTTCTTTCCCTTCTAGGTTAGATTAAAAAATTTATACAGATTCAAAATTCATTAACCCAAAACCCATTCACACTATGAGAACTTTAGGAATCGTGTTACTCGTAATTGGCATTGCGATGCTATTCGTGCCCAGCATCGGATTCACCACCAAAGAAAAAGTATTGGATGCCGGACCCATTGAAATCTCCGCTGACAAAAAACATGAAGTAAATTGGCCAACCTATGCAGGAGGTATTGTCACTGCAGCCGGTTTGGCATTGATCCTTTTCGGAAAAAAGAAATAAACGATAAACCCACAGAAAACTGGCCTTCTGTGGGTTTCTTACTTTTTCAGAAATTGGAATTTGCTAGTCAATCAAGTTTACCTTCATCACTTCCTCTGCATCCAAATCGAAAAACTCTTTATGTACATTAAAGTTTGGTTCACCTTCCAGAGGAACTTTCGCCAGATAGGTGCCATCTTCTTGCATCACATAGGAATTGACGTTGTCCTTGAGGTTGTAAGCGAGGATATTCATCAACTGCTTTTCCAGGAGAGGAGATTCAACTTTAAATAGGGATTCCAGTCTTTTATCAAAGCTTCTCACCATCATGTCCGCACTTCCTGAGTAGGTTCTGGTATTTCCATTGTTGTGGAAGTGATAGATCCGGCTATGTTCCAAAAAGTCTCCGACAAGAGAAAGTACTTCAATATTATCACTCAAACCGGGTCTGCCTGGTCTAAGACAACAAATCCCTCTGACGATCAACTTGATTTTTACACCCGATTGAGAAGCGCGATAAAGGGCGTAAATGATTTCCGAATCTTCCAAGGAATTTACCTTGATAAATACCCCACTAGGAAGGCCGTTTC
>VFQQ010005734.1_pt1 | contig 10145 bp, 18 predicted proteins | sample 3512341 | NCBI WGS metagenome assembly VFQQ01 (sample SAMN10412373, study PRJNA504923) | tailings metagenome | isolation source: Relicate 2 Philex TSF1 revegetated site | place: Philippines: Tuba, Benguet | collected 2017-08-29
CGCCTCCTTGGCGTCCACCTCGATAACCATCTTCTCAAAGCCCATCTGGATCAGGTCGTCACGGGGGATCCAGGTGTTCTTGTCAGGGGTGGAGTTCATCCACTGGACCTGTGAGCACAGACAACGAGGGAGAACATACCACGCACGACGGTCAGCTCATGTCATTACCCTCCACACACTCACTAACACGCAGTCAGACAGCACAGTGACTGTGAGCCCGAGGCCGTTGTGCAGTGTTTGCCTGGTGCAAGTAGCTCACAAGAGGCAAAACTCGGGCAGAACACACCATGCCCTCTGCTGCTTACCTCGTACTCGTATGATGACTTGAGCTTACGTCTACCCAGGATCTTCTCCACCACTCTCTTGACTCCGTCAATGACGTGCACCTGAGCCATCTTCTTGGCCTCCTCCTCTGTGATCTTACGGTCCACCTTGTTAAGGGCCTCGCGGTCCTCACCGATGGCGTAACGCCACTGCGTACATGGACACGCACGGGGACACATGCACAAGGAAGCATAGTTAGCAAGCATCGATACACGCAGGCATGATACGCAAGCATGGCACGCATTCCAAGGAGACATGGATTCACGCGGCCACGGATACACGCAGACATGAGAGGGGAAGACGAATGCAGTTGTATCCAAAAACAGCTTTCTTGCACGGCCCATCCTAAACAGGTTCACATGCAGGCGCTGTATCGGCGCGCGACTGCACAAGTCCCAGTCCCACTGATATGTTGCACAGGATGGTCTGAACAGGGTGACGCGCAGCCGAAAGAAAGAGCGCGAGGCTGCACGACACCTTGCTCGAGCCATCCGCGCAAGAGTTACGCACAGATTGCATGCAAACAAGAGCGCGTCAGAAACTGTGCGTACCTGGATGTACTGGTTGGCTGTCTTGTCGAGGTGCTGCTCGATGTGATGGAAGGCGTGCTGCGCCACGTAGGCGATACGCAGGTTGGGGTGCTTCCACACGGTGCCCTCCACTGGCTCCAGCTCGCCTGTCAGCAGCTTGATCATGGTGGACTTGCCAGCACCGTTGGCACCCAGCACAGCCACACGGGAGGACAGGGTGATGTAGATGGACACGTCAGCAAGGATCTTGCGCTCAGTGTTGGGGTATGCGAAGCCGACCTTCATCATCTTGAGAATGGCCTGCATGAAACAGGACACACAGAACGGCACACAAGTCGGCTCACATGCTTGCCCGAGCCAGCCTGCCGTGATCAGAACACCATCGCGCATGGCTTGAGCACCCGTGTATCCCTGTGTGCGTCTGTGTGTGTCCAGAGGTGACTATGCCCTCACCTTGTCCTTTGTCTTGACACCCTCCAGGAAGCCAGGCTCAGGGAACTTGAAGCTGATGGGTGATGCGGACAGCTCGTAGTAGGAGCGCGCCTCGGGCTTCTGCTTGACGAACTCGGACAGGTTGCCGCGGTACAGACGCAGCTTACGGTTCTCGTAGTGGAGAATGTTGGTGCAGACAAAGTCCAAGAAGCTCGAGTCGTGGGACACGATGATGCATGTCACGTTGGTGAGGCTAACCAGGTAGTTCTGTAGATGAGCAAACACAGATACAAACACACACACAGCACGTCAGAACCAAGCAAGGATGCAGACACTTCTACGAGGTAGCCACGCTACGCTACACTGCGCAAGAGCTGTATGGCTGCAAGGCCTGCTGCATGTGGATGTGTGTGTGTGTCTCTGTGTGCGTTCCACGTACCTGGAGCCAAGCGACGTTGTGCACGTCCAAATGGTTGGTGGGCTCGTCGAGCAGCAGAATGTCTGCCTTCTGGAGCATGGCGCGGACCAGGGCGAGCTTCATCTTCCAGCCACCGGACAGCGCAGCCACACCCTTGGCCATCAGCTCGTCATTGAAACCAACGTCACGCAGCTGCTTGACGATCTGTGATCACGCAACAGCACAGCACCACAAACGCATTGTCAGACACATGGCCAAGCATCCAGCACGCGCACGATGGACAAAGCTGTATGCTCACACAATGCTGCACGAGCCTAGCCGCGATCATGCATGCAACGCAAGCACTGTCAACAGGCTTCCTGTGTGCTATAACATAGTATGCATGCATCGCATGCTGTGGTCTCAGCTCACCTCCTCCTTGGGGATGCCCTTGAAGATGGGGTCCTGGAAGATGAACTCAGCGGGTGTGAGCTCAGCCACAGACCCGTCAATGTCGTGCTCCACGTACACGGTCTTGAGCTCTGTTGGTGGGGGGAAGCCCTCGACCTGACCGTTGACAATGGCCCTCATCAGAGTGGTCTTACCGGAGCCGTTGGGGCCGCACAGACCGTAGCGCTTGCCACGCTTGAGGCGCAGGCGGGCGTTGTTGAGCAGAATCTTGGCACCGTAGGCGAGTGAGAACTCGCAGTTGCACAGGTCCTCACCCTCCTCCTGGTCCTCAGCGGCGGCGTGCGCAGCGCGCACTGAGTCGTCCTCGGCCTTGAGAGCCATCTTCTGTGCGCCGGCCTTGAGGTCGTCAGCGGACACAGTGGGGACAAGGAAGGTCTGCGAAGCACACACAAGCACACATGCAAGAGTGCTCAGTCTCCATCAACATATGGACTGTAGTAAGGGCTGACATATTAGCACGGCATTGCAGCTACCACGACCTAGCAACACGCAACCAACTACAGTCCATGTGTGGCAAATGGCCACTTTGTACATAGTCAATGCTCGCATGGCTGCATAAGCAAGCATGTTGATCTCAGATCTGTGCATGTGCTCGCTCCTTGTTTACTCACCACGAGTGCCTTGTTCCAGTCATCGAAGTCAAAGTGCTTGTGGTCCACCAGGGACTGCACGATGCTGACCACGAAGTCCAGGGTGGGGGCGTCCAGGGACGCGGCCTTGGGCAGGGCGTCAGTGAGCAGCTTCTTGGCGTACTCAGCTGTGGTGGGAGTGGGAGCCTGGGCCTTGCCCTCGCCACCAACGCGCATCAGGGTGGCGTAGGCACCCGCAGCCACCTTACGGCACTCGGGGTCAGCAACCTCCTCCTTGACCTGTGTAACGTACACACACATACATACAGGTGAGCATGCATGTGCTAGCATACAACAACACACTGATCCATGCGAGGAGCTGGGTTGCACTGGCAGGCTGTGCGCGCGCACACATACTGCATGGCACACAGCTGTCTGCAGCCCTGGTGCCTCACCTTCTCAAGCTCAGGGATGAGCTTGGGCAGGAAAGGCGCTGCGTCGGCTGGGTTGTCAACCAGCTTGGCCATGTTGTCAATGATGACACACGACTTACGCTTGATGGCGGTGGTACGCTCACGCAGACCACGCACCAGCAGGGGCACGATGATGGCGAGAGGGGGAGCCTCGACCTGCAAGAGGACACCAACACACATAACAAGTCAGCCACCCAGACACGGGCTTGCACACATGCTTGCCTGGCAGCTCAAAAGAAGTGCATGCTGGCTTGCATGCATTTGAAGAAATGATGTTGCCAGTGATGCAGGCGAGCGCAGTGCCCCTACGTACCTGCTGCACAAAGGTGGTGGCAGCCAGCTTATGGATGCAGTCGGTGGTCTCCGCAGGGCGGGCAATGCAGCCCACCAGTGCTGGGATGAACTGCTCAATGTCCCTGTTGCCGTTGACCAGGAAGCACGCTGTGGCGGTGGCTGAGGCGGCGGTCTTGACCTGCTCCTTGGCGTCCGCGAAGCACTCGGTCACCTTGGGCACGATGTCGGGCAGGCAGCGCGCCACCTGGTGTGGAGCGGACTTAGCCAGGGCGTCGAGGGCGTTGAGCGCGGCCAGCTTGGTCTGCCAGTTGCGCTGCAGGGCCATGGCGTCGAAGAGGTGTGGCAGGACGACGCTGACTGAGTAGGGGTTGATGGAGGCGATGAAGGCTGACACGGCAGCCTCCGCGCCTGTGCGCACGGGGGTGACCTTGTCGGCGCAGCGCTCCAGCAGGACTGGGAGCAGGGGTGTCAGCGCTGGCTCAGCCTTGGCGCCGAAAGCGGACACCAGGGCGCTGAAAGCCTCCACGCCGGCCTCGCGGGCGATGGGGTTCTTGTCGTCAGACAAGGCGGGCTTGATCTTGTCTGCGGCGATGGAGGAGATGGTGGCGATGATCTTGGACTCGGCCTTCTTGACGGCGTCCACCATCTTGGAGATGGGGCCAGCGCGATCGGCGGCGCTGGTGCCGGTGGTCAGAGCCTGGAACAGCTCTGTCATCTGTGCAACGTCTGCCATCTTACTGGCGCTGGACTAGCCTTGACCTGCGAGGATACACCACGGCACACGCACGGGTGAGGAGGCCGCGACCAGCACGTTGCAGGTCCCCTGCTCCCATCTGATCTAGGAGCCTTGAGCTCCACCACTAGGCTCTGCTGACCATGCTCACAAGCTAAAGCAAGGCTGCAGGCTGGGAGCAGGGCGTGCATTTGAAAGCCGCCACTATGAGTCGAGCCCGCCACACACGAAAAGCGCAGTAGTCGCGCGCACTGCTTCCTAAGGCTGCAGCTGAGCATCGTAAGACTCTGATGCTGCTGCTATGCGATGCCTGTGCTTCTGATCGTCGCGAGCCGTGGTATATGCGAGGGCCTTGGGTGCGCCTGTCTAGCTCGCAGCGTGCTGGCATGCGGCCTGCCTATTGCTAGGATGCACTACTATGCACTGCAGCTGCAATGCAGGCTGAATGCGCTGCGTCTGGGCACCTGCTGGCGAGACGTACTCAGGCGCCCTGCGGCTTTTGTGCGTGCATTCCTAAGAACCTTCTGACACGCTCCTATCAGCCACTATGAATACGCTGGCTGTGGCCCTGTGCGGCTGAGAGTCTTAGTGGAGGCGGCTGCCAGGCCTCTTCGGCCTCACCGAGCCTGGGCCACGAATTGAGTCAGAACTACGTGCAAGTGCAAGAGTGCTGTGCATATGCTGCTGCAATACTCACGTTGGCTGAAGAGCTGAGCGAAGAGAGCTCGTCGCTGGCGCAGCCCTGAGGTGCTGGCCGTAAGTGCGGCGGCTGTGTGCTCCGCGTAGTAGCGCCGGTGAAGGGACGGCTACTAAAAGTAAAGGACCCCGGGCAGAGTTTGCGGCCGAGAAGTGGCGCCGTCGAAAAGCGTTACAAAGTTAGACCGTTGAAAACAAAGTCTGAAAGCTGGCCCGTGCGCGCTCGGCTTGGCCCTTGCACAAGAAGAAGAGCCTGGAAGTGGGGATACGAGTGCGTGGGGGACGGGTGGTAGGCTTGGCTGCTCAGTAGAGCTCTTGTGTGTAATGTACAGACACCATACCGACTCCTTACGTGCCATACGACCCCTCCTCCGCCCATGTGCCTCCCACAGAAGACCACATGTCCTGCATACACAGTAGAAGAGGTCTATGCGTGTGCCGAGAGCCTGGGTGTTGAAGTACGGAAGCGGAGGCAGGAGTAGTCCTTACTGCCGCGTCCTTATTACTGAGCTTAGCTACCCCTCCCTGGCCGCCCTAAGCGCAACTGGGCCAATGTGCATATGTATTACGCACTGCAAAGACACAGCACGCGCACGAAGCGAGGCCACATCCCCTCACACTTCCCTCACTGCCACGTCGTCATCATTTCTTACGCACTTTTTCATGCTGGCTTTCAGCAGCGCTTTATTGAACGTAGATAGTGCATATCCGTGGTCCATTGACGCAGCGCTTTTTGGCTGGGGCTTGTGCTAAAGAGGGGCCCAGTGCCGGAGATTGCGCCTCACCAGCTCTCTCGGACAGCAGCGGGCTTCTGGATGCCCCTGAAGAGAAGCACTGACATCCCTGACACCATCACTGCGCCTCACAGGCCCTAGGCCATAGATGCAGGTCCCGCGGACAAGACCCAGTTGGCCATCTGAGCAGCGTCAGAGCACTTCGCCTCTAGTGTGAGATATTTCGCACGGAGTTCCTGAGCAGAGGGTGCAAAAGGCCCTGGCAAAGGTCCAAAAGAACAGTGGTGTGACGCCACCGTGAGCGTTGGTGTGCTGGCTCGCGCCGTGCCCGCAGGTTGGCTTCTTCCTCCTCCCTCCCGTTGCGTGCACGCCGATTCGGGTCTCTGCTGGTTGTCGCCAGTTCTCTGCCGCCACAACGCAGAGGGGCTTCTCAGAAGACAGGTTCGTGGCGCGCGGGCACTTGCACCTCGCGCACCGCCTTTTAGGTGCTCGCAGTCTCTGGGGCGCTCCGAGGCCGCCCATCAGGGTTAACGCTCAGCCCCGTCCTGCGCTGCAGGTTCTACGTCTGTAACGGAGGTCAGGCAGACTGCAGGGAAGACACGGCGGATGCCCACGCCCAGCGACCCCGCTACCTGGCCTGCAGCCAATCCTTTCCCAGCAGATGCTATCCCGCTCAAGCACAAGCAGCGCACCCTCACCTGTGACCCAGTCGGAGTCGTCCTAGACAACCTGCACCCCAATGTCCGCCTCAACTCAGCGGAGAGCACAGATGGCGCAGCTGTGCTGGGGTGTGCCTCACCATCAGGGCAGAGCAGCTTCTTTGACATTAAGCTGGGCAAGGTTTGTCTCACGCAGCTTCTCAGCACACAGCTATGCTGGTGTGGCAGCAGGCATTGTGCGTATGCAGTAACCAAGGATGTCCTGCTGTCCTTGCATGTCTGCAGCTTTCATCTGGGCGTATGCTAGCGTGTGCGCGGTGCAAGCTCTGGTGGATGACACCCGAGTGGCGCTCCAGCACGCGATCACTGCCACCAGAGATTCAATTCTTGCTGGTATGTCGCACAGCAGTACAACAACGAGGGAAAGACGTTCAGCATTACATGTACACTCGCATGAGACAAAACGCAGCGGCCTTGCATAGGCACATCTTGCAGAATGTTACTCAGCTCATTGTGCGCATACGTTGCAGACGGAGCTGCGGCCAGGCGGTCAAGGTCCCTACGCTCTGCTGCTACCAATGATCGAAGGCGCATTCAGAGCGACACTACGGGGTTCAAGGTATGTACAGTCTGTACTTGGGATATGACACACAGTGGTCAGGCCTGCGTTTGACGCTGGAAGTTCTCCATGGTGAGGTTCGCAGTGAGGGCAGGTATGCACTTGAAGCGCGTCACGAAGGTGTCAATCTCGCGCGCGAGCCGTTGTGTGGTGAAGGGTGTGGGCACAAGACGCATACCGCCCTCAGGCGTGTACCTGCATAGCACAGCACAGGGCAACCCAGGTAACGCATGACACATGTGCTACTGGGACACCACTGCATTGTCTGCACTGCACTGCTTTGCATCTGCGGTGCGAGCAGAGGTGAGTAATGGTTACGCACCTGAACACAAGCATGTCCTGAGGTGAGTCAGCGTGCTGTGGGCGCAGACTGAACGTTGTGACCGTGCCCTCTGTCGATGTCGGCTCACTGGCCATGTCCACCCTGCAGGCATACGATTTACAACACAAGACATAGTGGCAGCATTGCCCAAGCCCATTGCATCTGCATCCGACACGCTGTGTATGTGTGCGTAGATATGCACTTGTATGTGTGCTCAGACGTGTGTTCGCACCTGTAGCCAAAGAGTCTGAAGATAGCCTCACGGAACACAGCTGTGCGCTCCTTGAACACAGCCTTGAGCCGCGCCATGACCTTGTGTGTGTCTTCTTGCTGCTTGCGGAGGGAGGCCACTTCTGTGTCAAGCTCCTTGACACGTGACAGCAGTTCGGCAGTGGCGGGGTCATCCTTGTTGGCTGTGCTGACAGCCTTCTCTGCTGCCGCTTGCCTGTGGTACTCTGACTCTGGGTTCATGCGCAGGTGCAGCACACGTGTGTTGGAGCCCTTGCCAAAGGCACCAGACGCCAGCTTTTCCTGCAGAAACGCGAGACACAAGCAGAGGAATTCTGTGGCTGTGGGCTATTGGCACACGCACACACGGCAGACGCACAGCAGCAGACGCAGCACAGCGTAGCTAGTGTCTTACCTGCAGTGATGCGACCTGCTTAGCCAGTGTGTCAGCCTCGGCCTCGAGCCTCTTGGCCGCTGCTTCAGCGTCCAGCGCTCTCCGCACGGCCGCGCGACACGTAGTGCTCGCTGCCGCCTCGCGCTCCTGTGCAGCGGCGAGCTCTGCTCGCAGCGTCGCTAGCTGTTCTTGCAGGGTTGCTTGACTGCTGGAGCTGGCAGCGTGTGGGTGCTGATGGGCATCGCGCTGGTTGGTGGTGTCTGGCACGGGCAGCTGACTGTGGTGCGAGCTCGAGGCCGGTGCTTGGCTCAGTGTGAGCTTTGCTGCTCTGATAGCCACATCCGGCACGTCGCAGGGCCGGGTTCCAGCTTGATGTTGTAGCTGCACGCGCACGCATCAGGAACACGCACGCGGCTTGAGTCAACTCCATCCCGGCTATCGCTGACACTCACCCCGCTTACTATCTGCCATTACTGCTCCTAGGAGCTGGACGCGCCTGCGCGAGAGAGCTGAAAGGAGAGGGAAGGGTGTCTGAGCCAGGCGGCACGTGTGCGTGCTGCACCCAAGGCATACCTGCGAGGATTCTTGCATACTGCTGCTTCTTTGACGTCAAGACCAGCTTGCAACTACTACAGTATACATCTGCGGACTCAGTGGAGCGAAGAAGGGTTGTCAGGCACCTGGCGGTTTTGAATCAAGTCGCGATCGCGAACTAGGGTTTCCGTGTGCGCAGCTCAGACGCCCGACCCGAGCCCACAACAGCGTCCCTGAGCGTCTCTATAGTCTTACAAAGCAATGTATGTGAAGAGAGCCCCCAGGTTCGCAGGTCTGACCGGGTGCTGTGGTATGGTGTGCGCGCAGTGACGGCGAGGAGGGCCAGCTCATCCTTCGAGTGGAAAGCGGCGACGAGCGCACTAAGGCAGACTCATGGCAAAGCCTGCTGCACGTGTCAGTGGGCTGGGATCCATACGCGTTGATAGACAGGGGTGAGTGCAGGCAGCGCGCGCGGAGGAGCAGGCAGCGCAGCGCGCCAGGTCTCCCTCGTAGCAGCGCCAGCCCCTGCACGGCACGCAGTGTCATCAATCGCGTGCTTCCTGCTGTCGTCAAACGCAGGCGTTGCAGCAGCGGCGCGGCTGTCTGGTGGAGCCAAGCCGTTGGCCAGCAAGGTGCTGCCACCCTCACTGGACGTGTTTGGCTGGTGCACCTGGGACGCCTTCTATTCATCTGTGTCAGCTCGTGGCATCCAGGTACGCACATCAAGCATGTCAGCATAGGTCTTCACGAGATGCAGTCAGCACAGCGGCAGCAAGCGGTGTGCACCTCCGGATGTGCCCTCGCAGGAAGGATTGAAGAGCCTCCAGTCACAAGGCATCAAGCCGCGCTTCCTCATCATTGACGATGGGTGGCAGGTAGGTATAGAGAACCCCAGGCAGTGTCAGCAGGGTCGCTTGGGTGCACAGGGCGCGTACGGTGACTGATCTCACCTTGTGTGCTGCGCGCAGATGACTGCCCTGGACCCACCAGACGCTGATCACATCCCCGCGACCTCGCCTGCGCAGCTAGCAGAGCGCATCAGCTGGCTCCCTGAACATGAGCGCGAGCTCATCAGGGACACGGAACAGGAGTTCTTCATGGAGAGTATGGAGGTGAGTGAGCTGATGCACGTGTGTGACCGTGCTCTGTGCGTACAGAGTGCTTTGACTCGGCCCTGTACACATGTCCTTTTAGACGGATTGCCATCCCTGTTGCTTGACAGTCCGTGTACTGTACGCGACTTGCAGGTGTTGGCAGAGACAGCGAAGACGCTCCCTGTAGGCACCAGCGCATCTACCACCATCCCTCTACTCAGCAGCCTAGGCCCAGAGGGCGCGCGTGTCGCAGCACAGCAGCATTCACACGAGCCCCATCACGACACTGCAGCGCAGTCCTCGTCCAGCCAGCAAAGCAGCAGCGCGCCAGCAAGCACATCACAGCCAGCAAAGCAGGAAGAGTCACCTGAGGCTAAGAAGGATCAACTGTTCATAGCAAGGTACGAAGCGAGCAGGCATTCTCAGTTCTAATGTGCCAGCAGCAGAGAAGCAGCATGTACCCAAAGTGCTATGGAGGCATGTCCTAGCAGTGCTGTCAGCTGGTGTGCCTGGTGATTTGCGTCATTGCAGGATTGGTCAAAAGGTGGCTGGGTGGATGGTGGATCTGGGCACAGCTGCGTTCCTCCTCGCATACCAGTGGTTGGTGGAGCCCGCAGCGCCGCACTCTGTGCAGGTCAAGAC
>VFQQ010005735.1_pt1 | contig 10143 bp, 18 predicted proteins | sample 3512341 | NCBI WGS metagenome assembly VFQQ01 (sample SAMN10412373, study PRJNA504923) | tailings metagenome | isolation source: Relicate 2 Philex TSF1 revegetated site | place: Philippines: Tuba, Benguet | collected 2017-08-29
GTAGAGCACTGTAGGCGCGAGGGTGTTCTCACCCCCATGCCATGTGGTGTTGCTCGCCTCGATACCATGTGGTGGGTGGCAGTATGGGTAGAGAAGGCGTGATGGCATCTGTGTACTATCTGCTGTGTGTCTGCAACTAATATTGGCACCCCAAGCCCCAAGCCATTCCAGCGCGCATGGAATCAACGTGCTTGTATCTGTGTGTGTGTGTGCGCGCGTGTGTGGCGCCCCATGCGATGGCTTGCCGCCGGCCAGCTCACCCCAGAAAACTCTGCATGCATCAACCTTTGACTCGTCAGAGCTCTCTTACAGCGGCGTAAAGCATTTGAAGTCATCCTGCTACTACTGTGTCAGCCATAACACACAGCTGCCTGGTCTCTCATGTCAGGTCTCTCTGCAATCCCTCTGTTCTGCTTCTCTCACACCGAGTCACATAACACATTAGACTAAGCTGGAAGCTACTGCGATAAGCTGATGGAGCCTTGGAGGCATGATGGGCCGCATAAGCGTCCCCGCAATCTGAAGATACCACACGCACACCCCACTCTTAGTAAAAGCACCTCTTTCCTGTCAGCCTCTGCTGATGCGCATGTGCGTCCGCGCTTCAGGCCGCCGGCGTGAGCAACTGCGCACCCTGTCTTGCGTAGCTGTGTGGTGGCAGGATAACTCCAAGCAGCGCGCAGCGTGGGCGTCAATGTGCCGGCGGGATGAATGATTAAGGGTTGTGATTGGCAGTAGGGCTCTCCAGGACAGCGGTAACAGCCGCGACCTTGGCAGCCGCACCGCTGCTCACAGCCCCGCCACTGCTATGCACCACGCCAACCACAGCGTCAGCGTCCCGCGGCCACAGCCCAATGCCGTGCTGCACTGGGCCAGCTGCGCCACCACCGCCGCCGTTGGCGGCGGCGGCAGAGACGCTTGCGAGCGCGGCGTGGCCAGCAGCCGTCGGCAGCGACTTGATCGGCGACGAACCGAGCCTGACCCGCATCGAGCCCGCCTCTGCAGCGCTGTGGTCGTGTAATGCTGCTGTGTGCGTGGAGCCTGGCTGTGGTGTGCCCTTAATGAGGGTGTCACAGTCCATAGGGTGCGTGGATCTGGTGCTGCCTAAGTTGCGTGTATGAGGTACTGTGTCCATGGGCGCGTCTGCGCTGCCGTTCTGGCTGTCCTTGCCACTTGATGCGCTGCCGCCAAGCAGACCCTGGAAGCACAAGACACAATCACGCGAAACACAGGGTTGCGAGTCAGTAACAAAGTTAGGTCAGGCTTCGAGCAGCAGACGCAACGTCCTTACACAGCAACGCACGCTCTTGCCTATTCGGCGCGATGCCAATGTGTGCAGCGCAGCGCCAGCGTACCTTGCGTGTGTCCACTGGCAGTTGGTCCTCGGCTTCAGGCGGTACAGGCCCCCCTTCCTCCAGCCCCTGCTGTGAGGTCCACGAGCCAGACCTCTCCGTGTGCGAGGGAGCGTACTCTGGGTCAGCCTCGTACCCACCAGACTCGATGTCCTGCATATGAAACACAGTACACGAGCACTTGTGTTCAGAGGTCTGTGAGGGTCTGTGTGCCTGCTCTGCGTCTATGCAAGATAGGCAGCTCGTGCACCCGCAAGCAACGCCCAAGCACATGGCTGGCATAACCGTGTGGGGGGCGCGAGGGGGGGTCCACCACGCGGCCTCGCATACTCACATCAGGGTCTCTCTCACTCTTGTCCTCGTTTGTGGCCCCGATGCTGCTTGCAGCGCTGTTGCGCTCAAACAGGTTGTCGACGTCCGCATGGCCTTTGTACGGTATGGCGCAACTGGGCATAACCTCGTGTGCAGTTAAGTCGCCAAAGTCACCTAGGCCTGTGAAGGAGAGGCTGCGAGCCTTCTCGGGATACTCTGTGTCCATCTGTACATGCATAGGGTCGCAAGGAACACAAAACACATCAGGCACACCCATCCCGCTAGGGCCGCATGCAATCGTGACATGGGAAAAGCTAGTAGGCTCAATGACAGCTTCGGTCTGCATGTCATTTATGCCGTGTTGGGCGTGCGTACGCGATGAGGTGCACGCCGCCATCGCTGAGCCCTTGCGATGCGAACAAGCTCAACAAAGATGCCGCACATCCCAACGCGTACATACAAGCATGTGCAAGCATCGGAGCGCATGAAGCCTTTCACCTGCGTGTCTGCTGTGTTGTGGCCACCAGCGTCAATGTCGCCCCACGGCTGGCCCCCACCCTCCTCCTGGTCGCTTCGGCCACTAAACGCCCACTCCCTCGTGCTGTTGCGCTTGCCAGTGCTTGCCACGTCACGCTCACCACCGTGCTGAAGCCAAGGCAGTGACCTCAATCCCGTGGCGTTGCCCACCAGGGACTTCTTGAGACCGCTCATGGCCTGCTTGAACTCGCTATCACTGGTGCTCGCACGGTGCGGCGGGGGTGAGGTGGCCATGGCGTCGTCTGCCTCCAACGACCGACGCCGAGTGCTCACGTCGTCCTGTACAAACACAGACACACACACACACACACCACACAGACATGCATACCCACATAACTGCAAAGACTGGAGTAGCTCAGCTGTGCTGCTCCTAGCCGTCGTCACACCGCAGTATGTAGGACGCAGCTCTTGCCATGCTGTAAACAGCGACAAAGGTCTCACCAACAAAGCGAACACGCACCTCGTCTGTGACGGTGGCCTCCTGGTCGTCGCTGCGCCGCGCTGGCGTGCTCACACGAACAGGCTTACGCCAGTCGGCCTCGCCCACTGTGTCGTCCCTGTCAGGTGTGCCGCGTGACACGCCCCGTACTGGACTGGTGTCGTGACGTGTGTCATGATGGTTTAGCACAGTGACCTGGTCAGAGGACCTCTGTCGCAGCCAGGCCACACAAACACAAGACGAGACATGGTACTCGCAGTGCACCAGCCAGCGCCTTACGCAACGTTGTACACACAATGCATGTGTCCAAGGAGTATGGCCAGGTTAGCTGTTAGTCCATGCAGAGTACCACATCATGCATGATTCCAAGAATAGACCATCAGCCCAGCGGGCCATGCTCACGCGCATGTGTACGCACGTCTCGTTCAACAAGCATGTCTTTTCACTCAGTAGCTAGGCAAGTTGAACCGCCAGCTCACTCCATGTACCACGTCCGGCATGATGCCCAAAGCGAACTGTCGCGCGCAACTCGCCACACTGATTTGCGGTCGCTCTCTAAGCGCAAAGGTATCCTATCAGTTAATACACCAAGCAGTACGCCTCCGTCCTTACCTTGATCTGAGCGTCGTTTGCCTTCATCTCGCTGAGCAGTCTGGGCAGGAAGTCAGGTGGGTCCACTGCGCTGGTGGCGCGGTAGAACAGCACGTATGCTGCGGGGGTGACGATTTGATTAGTCTCGCTCACACCACTGTCATCAAAGTTGTACCACCTGTTGCAGACCAAGCAGCGTCCATACAAGCACATACATAATCATGGGTCATCTGACGCTTGAGTGTTCAGCATGCAAAAGGTAAGATTTTCAGCACGCCGAAACTGCTGGAGGACCTCAGCTGGCTGGTGTTCGTTGGCACTCATCATTGCCAAACATACAACTTCCAGCAGGCAACACCAGCATCTAAACTGCTCGCTGCGCAAATGAATTCCTTCGCATACAACGTACCTGCCCGTGGCAGGGTCCTTTGCATTCGCAGTGTAGTGCCCTCCCCCCAGGCTACCGTAGTGGTTGACAATAGCAAATAGCTGATACCGCTGACCCCCCTCCACTCTCTCCTCAGGCACACTGGCTGGCAGCTGCTGGTAAAGCATCTCTGACTGTGGCTGGGACGGTGTGGCCTCCGCAGCCGCCACGGGCAGCGCACCAGCCATGCTGCTGCGATCGCCGCCAGCGAGATGCCCTGCAGGTGCTGCACTGTGTGTAGCTGTGGCCTCGGGCGCGGGTGTAGCCCTGTTGCTGTCTGATGCTGGCTGCTGCGTTGTGTCTGCTGTCTGGAGCTGGTCTTGTGATGAGCGGCGGCTGCGTGCCATGGCCTTGAGCTGTGCTCCTGAGGCTGCTGCGGTTGGGGATATGTAGGGTGACAGGTCTAGGATGTCAGGGGCGTCCACAGGGGTGTCGAGTTTGTCACGACTGTACCTGTATGCATACACAGATACCACCGCACACAGAACCATGATACAACCGCACAAACTCCACCCATTGTCAGTGTTTCCAACATAAAAAGCATGTCGGTATGGTCATGATGCCCGCGGACCCAATCAAAATGTGCTGATTACTGCTACGCATGGTGATCAGTTCAGCGCGTCGCATGCCACGCCCAATACAGGAGCAAACCTGTACGCGTTACAATTTGTTCACCCAGCACGAAAGCAGACCTCACTCCTGCGTACCGTGTATAGCTGAACCTCTTGAGGTGCACCACCAGCACCTCGGGCAGCGCCCATAGGTCCAGCTTCTTGTCTGCCTGTACGTGCGTCTTGCAGCGCGGACAGTACCAGCTGTCCTCCTCAGCCAGCTCCTCGGGCTACACTTACATACACACACACACACACACACACAAACAGGCGCAAATGGAATTCGGCGTCGCCGTAGCAGTCAAACCAAACCTGAATGATGCAGAGTGCGCAGGGCTACGAGGCATGGAAGTACTCTGGCAGTGTGATAAGGAATGACCGGTGCTTACCTGCAAAAAGGCCTCGACACACGCCTGCAGGCTGACAGGCATCTTGCCGGCCTTCTGTCTTGACTGGTGTGCGATCAGACTGGGGTGCTCAGGTAGAGGGCTCTGCAGGGCCGTCATGTCCCAGCGGCAACCACCTTCCTTGTCCCACTCACACAGCACGTGCCTGCAACGCGCGCATCAGTACAGGCCACACACGAGCATAGCCCTCGTAACACCATGATGACAAGCACGCCCGAAGCAGCTTGCGTACACGCAGCACTGAAGTGTGCAGACCCCTCCACAATGGCGAGTATCTTGAACTCACCATGACTTCTCTCCGTGCTTCTCATCATAGGGCGCGTCGGTGGTGTACATGCGGGGCTGTGCTGATGCACTGCACACGACGATCTCAAAGCCCTCACCAGTCACCTGGTACCCACACAAAACAAACACAAGGATATGTAAGACAAAGACTCCTACACACATCGACTCGCACATGAGCGTACTAGGTATACCGCAAACTCGACGGCAACGCCATAGACGCATGCGGCATGCAAAAACAGCATCGTGCGTGCGCACCTCGGTGGGCATTGCCTGCGCCTGCTGCTGGTGCTGGCCTTGCGCAGCCCACATGTCGAAGGGTCTGGACGTAGGGCCCGCGAAGGGCGAGCTGCCTGACGGCCCATCCATAGCAGACCCCACCGCCGCCAGTGCAGTCTCTGAGCTGTGGTGGTGACAATTGGCGAGGCTCCCGCCCGCCGCACTCGTCGCTGGTCCCGCGGCGTCCGTGTCCATCGCAGCGTCCGCGCGTGATGCCAAGCCCGGGTCGCTGCACCGAGAGAGTCCATGCGTCAGGGTAGCGGCTGGCTTACTTGGGGAAGTGATTGGGCTTGTGTTGGGGGATGGGGGCGCGGCCGCGGGCACTGACGTAGCTGCTGGGTCCTCTGCAGGGGCTGGCTCTGCGGTCTGTGTGCTGGCGTCGTCTGCAGGGGTGGGTGGACTGGCCGGTGCTGCCTCCTAAGCAGCGATACCTGCACAAACACACACACACAGCGAACACGCAGCACCATACGTGATTGGTTGGCTTGCTGGGCGAGCTCAGGTTGCCTTTGGCGGTGTGCCATGCGCTCTCGTACTGAGGAGGCTGAGGTAAGCACAAGGCGCACCTGCGGGGTTACGGAAGGGCTTGAGCACAGTGTGCACTGCCTTCCTGACCAGGTCCCCATACAGGCCCTGTACAGTGTAGACGTCGTTGCTCCAGTTGTTTTTGCCTGGGCTGTCTGACTTGGGCTTGAGCTGGGGGCTTTTGAGGGTGGTTGGCACCATGCAAGACGGTAGCCACAGGATCAGGGGCAGCAGGAAGTCACCACGTCGGTTGTAGAAGGTAGTGTTAACCTGTGCATGCACCGTTCCAGGCAGCACGAGATTCTCATCAACTGCAACATGATGGCCTAGGTATAGCTGAGGCCACGTGCACCATGCAAAGCAAGCCCCAGACGATGAGTAGTGCGCCAGATGTACGTGTGTGGAGAGAGGAGGGGGGGGGGGGGGGGGGGGAGGCGCGAAGGGGAGAGGAAGACTTTGTGGTTCTGGTACAGCGTTAGACCCACCTGTCTGTGATGAATGACTACTGGCACGAGGCCTTCCTGGTGAGGCAGGCCAGCGAAGGGGTCTGGCAGCTCAGTGATAGCTGGTGTTGACTCATTGGCCTCGGTAGACTCAGGAAGCTCAATAGACTCAGGCTCTACAGGGTCGCTTGGCTCCTCTTTGACGACGGCCATGAGCGCATCTTCGCCGTCTGACTCCGGCTCTGGCTTGGGAGGCCGACCCACGTCCTCAATGTTCATATCTGCGTACACATGCAGCCAAAACGACTGCTCATGCATGTTTGACGAATAGCACAGAAGTGACACGGCGCAATGCAGCAGGGCTAGGCATACCGCATACGTCGTCCAACATGAGCCGTACACACCACAGGGTACTGAGCGGAAACCAAATGTGGTCTGATGTGCTTACCCTCGTCGTCACCACCACCGAGCACTGCGTCCTCGGACTTCTTCTTGGGTGTCGTGTTCTTGCCTCGCGCTGACGGTGGCTTGTAGGCTGACTTAGCGGGCTCCTCTGGGTGGCGCCTTGCGTACGCCTCTGCTGCCGCATTGAGCTGACTCAGGGCGTCAGGTGAGCGCGTCTCGGGGTACACGTACATCACCAGCAGCTCGCTCGTGCTGAACCTGGTGCTCGGCACAATCTCGCTGACTCTGCATGCACCGCACAGGACGATGGCAATTGGCCAACCGTATTGATGCCACAGAGCAGTACGCCCACACCTTGCACCTAGCTAAGGAGGTTTGCTGTGAGTTGATGCGAGCAGATGCATGATGCAGTGGTAAGATGCCGACAAACCACACCTGGTCTGCTGCGTGAAGATCTCGATGTTGTCATTGAAACCCCGCGAGACCTGCAAACGAAGACTCATCATGGCACTTCAGTGGGACAATGTCTCTGCTCACGGCCCTAAGCTTCAGCCCAGAAGTTCTTACCATGCCTGATGTGAGGCATCAGTGCATTCCGCTGCTGACAGCTGTGCCCAGCTCGCGGAGCTCCCTTGCTGTCGTGCTGTACATGAATGTGAAGCACTAATCTCGCCTACCTTGGCGCACAGCATGGGTGGGATCGGTGGGAGGGGCTGAGTTGACGCGGACCTCTTAGCCTGCACTGTGTTGCTGTCTGTGTCCGCGTCTGAATCCGATACGCGGGGGGATGGCTGTGTGTTCATAAGCTTCCAGAGAGCTGACTGAACATCTCTGACGCACCCGGCGTTGGGCACGTCGAGCACACATCTGCACAGGGGGCGTGCACATGACTCACATTGCACACTCAGCTGGTCTGTATGCGCACGTCCCACATGGGTGGTGCACTACGCGGCATGTATACTGGTGCCAGCTGCATCCTCGGTCCTGGTGAATTACCCTCACCTAAACGGCAGCTTGTCGCCCGATAAGAACACCACAGTGAGCTGAACGTTTCTGATGCGCGACTCAGGGAGGGGCAGGGACAGGTACATGAAGGGGTCGAATTTGACAGACCTGCAAGTGCGGGGTAGACGGGTTAAAGCACTCATGTACTGCCTTGACTGGGACACCACCATGCATGAGTGACTGTGTTGAGAGCGGCGTGACGGCGTGACGGTGTGCGACCTGTCGCATGCGCGGCAGTGACTGCGTGCCCAGTCTAAGCAGCACGCAGCCATCGCTGCGGAAGGACAAGGCACACACATGCCAGCGAGGTGGAGCTTCCAGTGTGCAGCAGAATGGCACTTACGTGTAGTGGCACTTTGGGCAGTCAAGTCGGCTCTTGTACAGACCCTGCAGCAGCAGAGCAAGACGCCCACGCGCATTGAGCTGATTGCTCGTGCCCACGCGCTGCCATGCCCTAGCCCAGAACATGCACAGCCTACACACTGTGTGTCTTCATGGCGCCCACATACCTGGAAGTGGTCCACGATGGCAGAGTCGTTTCTCTTCCTATAGTTTGCCCAGGCTTCCGCTGCCAGCACCTCCTCAGGCCGACCCTCACTGTCCCGCTCCTGTGCAATGAAGAGGGGGGAGGGGGGTAACACACACATACATGTAAGTGCACGTATGATGGGGCACCTGGGTGCCTCCCCAGCCATGAGACCCTGTCGACACACTGTATGGCCTGACTCCCCGTCTCACCTCCACGTATGGCTTGTTCTTGATGCGGTTCAGATCCTCGTGCAGCCCGTCGAGAAGGAACGCTAGGAACTCCTGTGTACAAAACGCACGAACGTATGGCAAAGCAAGCGGGTCAGGATAGTATGCCAACAAGTCAACCTTGGACCACGACCCCGCATCTGCTTACAATTGCTTAGATGCCCATACAGACTGCGAAGGTCAGCCAGTCTATACAGTGAGGTGTGATGCCCACTACCTGGCTGTCGTGCTGCGCGTAGCCACTGAACTGAGGAGCGAACTCGCCGATGCGTTCCTTGAAGCGACGCGGTGTCACGTACGCGACCTCGCCCTTCAAAGTGCGCACACATAGACGCACGCAAGCCTGTCAGCTCACCCCAAATTGCACAGCCTTTGTACTACAGCAAGGACCATGAACTACATGGCTGAAAACACCGCCCACAAACTGCATGGCTGAGAGCACCGCCTACATGGCTACAATTGTAAGACTGTGAGAGATGACTGCACAGTACGAAGCAACCCCACACAGCGCACCTTCCACAAGAGCTTCATCAGTCCTCCAAAGGCCTCTGCCAGCTCTCCCTTCATGCCTAGCGGGTTGACTCTGTTGATGTCCTCCATGTACTTGCCAGATAGAAACGTGCGTAGTACGGGCACAGCGTGGGCCAGGCACTGCAGGCTGCTGTTCATGAAGCACGTGTTGCCGAGGTTTGACAGGCCAGCGAGGCCTGCTGCACGGTTGGGAGTCTGCAGACACACATGCACAAGACCCCCAAACATGGCACGCCTTTGCATGCTACCATGCGCGTCAGAGTCAAGAGTAGCGGACGGAGTGCAGCGTGGCCGCAGGAGTGCTTGAATGATGATAAGGCATCACTCACTTCCATGAACGAGTCCTCTCCTGGGTTGCGATTACCCCAGCTACTCCAATGGTAGGATGACTTGCCATAGGAGTTGTTCAAGGGGGAGCTACTGCATGCACAGGGCGAGGGCCAACACAAACGCCAGCAAGCCATGCGCCCTGACAACACCAGACACGCACAACACGGAGGCTACAGCCCAAACAAGCAGTGCCATGTACTCGGCAAGCAGTCCGGCAAATGGCATCGTATCCTCGTATGGTGTCATCATCACAACAGCACGCACATCTTGATCTGGGGGCTGGACACAGCTTGGTAGATGGGCCCTGAGTTAAAGCCAGTGAATGTGTCATCGTTCTTGTCGTTGTCGGAGGTGTTGCCGTTGAAAAGAAGCATTGGCCCGTTGCCCTCATCTTGGTCCGTAGCCTGCTTGATGCACACGCGCACACACACATGACATATGCTCGCTCTCTGCACGCTTGTGGCACTGTGCGATGTACGCGATATTCGCGGACGCTCAGAGAGCTACACAGAAAGCACAGATGTGGCCCTGGCCAGTCTAGCACTGGCAACACCAGCGTCCACAGCGTGCCTCGGTTTTTCGTGACGCTCACCAGATCCTGTGTCTCCTTCTTCTTGAGCTTGACGTGCTGTTTGTCAATGATGTTCTTCTCTCGTAGAGCCAGCTTCAAATCCTTGTCGAGCCCTTCTACCTCCACTCGGTTGTAGAAGTCGATGAGCTCGTACTCCTTGGCAGACACATTGAACGCCTTGCACGCTTCATGCTTGAGTCTGCCTAGCGTCGCCTGCGAGTTATCAACAGAACAGCATAATACACTGCGCGTAAGGGAGCGCAAGCTTGTCGCACTGGCGCTGTTTGCTTATAATAGGGTGCGGCGCGTCAGGTCCGTGATAGGTTGAAGAAGGCTGACC
>VFQQ010005736.1_pt1 | contig 10142 bp, 19 predicted proteins | sample 3512341 | NCBI WGS metagenome assembly VFQQ01 (sample SAMN10412373, study PRJNA504923) | tailings metagenome | isolation source: Relicate 2 Philex TSF1 revegetated site | place: Philippines: Tuba, Benguet | collected 2017-08-29
GCTGTGGATGCATTGCGCAGTTTGGGCCACACGCATCTCGACCTGGGCCGAAGCCGCCATGGACCCTGCGAGAGGGGGTGGGGCGGCCTGATCATGCCGGCAGCACAGGTGTACCGGCCGTGCTGGCCGGTCGGCGGCGGGGGCTACCCGGCTATCTCTATGGCCTGTACCCACCCAAGGAGGGGCGGCTGTCCTATCAGTGTGCTTGCAGAAGGGAGTGCGTATGGCAGGGTGTGTCCGGCAGGGGCCTGAGATCAGCATGAGAGCTGACGGGTTCAGCCCATTACAGAGACGGCATGGCTCAGCATCCCATGTGAGATCACCCAGAAGGTGGTCGCTCGTTGCTGTGCCCACTGCCGAGCCAGATACACGCCCCGATCGCCGTAAAAGTGGTAGCCGGCGCAGAGACCGCACGAATGGAGGAGGCTGGGGCGGGCCCGACCCTCCTGGACTTGCCGGAGCTCGTCATCGCGAGAATCTTTGAGCTCTGGGCGGAAACCGTGGACCGCACGTGCGTGGCAAGCGGCGTCCAGCAGCAGCGCCGCGGGCGCCGCCTAGCGGTGCACCATGCTGCACATGCAGCTCGTGCTACCGCGCCCACTGATGCAGTCCCGCCTCTCCTGCGCTCGCAGCTGCTGGGGCCAGTACCCCTACGACCAGAACCCGTACGTAGACCAGGCGCTGGTGTGCCGCCGCTTCCGAGACATTCTCTTCTCCCCCGCTCCGGCGGCGCTGTGGAAAAGCTTCACCCTGGCAGGTTGGCAGCTGACCAGCATTCAATACGGGTGCGGCCGAGGGCGTATTTCAGACAAAGAGCTGCATGCTGCGCACTGGGGAGGCAGGTGCGCGCCTTGAATCCACCCAGTTGCGACCCTCACCAGCCATGCCGCTCCTACCCCCTAGCACCGCAGGTCAGACGACTGGGACGACTGGCTAAACCAGCGCCGCCGGCGGCTGGAGCGCACGGGCGGTGCGGTTCGGCGCCTGCACATCTTTGATGTCTTGTCCTGCGTTCCAGCGTTTGAAGAGTTTACGCCCTACATGGCCAGCCGCCCCGCAGCCAGGCTGCCTCCCAACAGCTACAGCGGCCTGCTGGGCGCCGTGTGGCCGCTCGACACGCTGCTGCCGCTGCTGCCGCCCGGCACCCTCTGCAAGAGGTGGTGCTGGAGCTGCGCCACGCTCCCAGCCTAGCGGAGGGCCAGGCGCTGCTGCGGTTTGCGCCGACGCTCACCAGCCTCAACCTGTAGGTAGAGGAGCTGCCGGCAGGCGTGCTGCCGCATTCGCAGCTGATGCAGCTGACGCAATTGCAGAGCCTGCGCCTGGCAGCGCGCTACAGCCTGCCAGACAACATTGTGGCGGCCATGGCAGCAATGCCAGCGCTGACCAGCCTGGAGCTGCAGTGCGGCAAGGCATTCGAGGAAAACCACTCGGACGTCGGCTCACTCCACGCGGCAGCATGCGAGCCGCTGCCTGACTGCCGGCCGCTGGCTCGGCTGCCGCGCCTCCGCCGCCTGTTGCTCGATGACGAGAGCGACTGCGGCGAGCCGCTGCCGGCGCCAGCGCCCCTCGATTTTCTGCAACGGCTGCATGCCTTCGAGGTCACCGCATACCGTCCAATCCAGGTGTGGCTGCCGCGGGTGCCTCTGCCTTCAGCCAGTGGTTGCCGCAGGAGCTTCTTCAGCCTTTTGCCAATGCCATGTGTGAGCCTTGAAACTTGTTCAGTCCCCTCACCCTCACCCCTTGCCCTCACCCCTCCGAACCGGCCCTTGCGATGTAGGTGGCTCATTAGCTCCTGGGGTATGTGTTAGTGGAGCGTAGCGAGGAAAACAGCGACGCGCTGTCTGTGGCGCTGACCCTGGAGAGAGCGGATGAGCTGGCTCCATTGCTGCCTGTGCTGCTCCCGCCTGGCATGTTGCTGCGGCAGCTCGACCTTCGGCTCACCGGTGTGGTGGCGCCCACCGCATTGGACTGTGCTGGGCTCCTAACGCCGCTGCGCAGCCTACGCATGTGGGTTGCAGCTGGCTGGCTGACAATGATGCGGCGTTGGCAGCGTTGCTGTATCAGGCGCCCACCCTCCATGATCTAGCTCTTGATGGCTGCCCGTTGGGGGGAGTGCTGCCCTCCTGCCTGGTTGGCAGTGATGGCCTGCAATCCCTCAGCTTGAAGCGCTGCGGGCTGACCGATCTCTGCAACGATGTGTTAAGTCACCGCATTTGGGGGCCCACAAGGTGTGGCCCAGGACGCGGAGGAGCACACAACTTGGGGCTTGCATGCGTGCCGTGTTGTTGCTTCTTGCCAACCCCGGTTGCTGGTTCCCTCCACTCAAATCCTTCCAACAGGCCTCACCCAGCTGAACCTTGACGACAACTCATTCGCCCACCTGCCACTGGCGTTAGCAGAGGCCACCGCGCTGCAGTCCCTCAGCGTGAACTCCTTGCTGGCGACCGACGCTGATGTCGACTGGCTGCTGGAGGCCTTCCCACGCCTGCACACAGTGCGCGTTTCCAGCAGCAGCTACTATACTTGTCCCGATGCAATGACTCGCTTGCGGGAAGCCCTGGACGAAAGCGAGCTCAACGCGTGAAATGCTTGCATGCAAAGAAACCGTTGCCCTTGCTCTGCACAACGCGCATGTACATGTCCCACCGGTGGCTTCCTTTTATTGCCCAGCTGTCCCCAGCTGTCAACGCAAGTCACCCCTGTAGCCCTAATGCTCCGCCTATCCCCGGCCATGCTCCCCCAAGCATTGCGTGCTTACTGCCACTCACTCCTCCCGCTCAGATTTCTGTTTGTTCTGTGCAACCCTGCTCGTCGGTGCTCTGCAACACAAAGAGAATATCCAGGTCTCGGCCGCCATGTTGCACAGCGCCACCCGCCGGCACTTGCCCAACACTGCATGCAGCATGCAGAAATTTCAGGGTGGCCGCAAACAGCACGGGTACCATACAAATGAGCAGCATCAGCTCACTAGCATGGCCTGTGATTAGGCAGCAACCAGCTCTGGAGTATGCAGCCAGCCATTGGCGGGTGCACTGCTGGATGGTGTGCAACGCATGCTGGACAAAGCGGACGGATGGGCAGCAGGGGTGAGGGGTGCGGGGAATGGCCCTGGCTGGCGGTGGCTCCTGAGCAGGGCAGGTGGACCAGCCGCACCGAGGCACCTGCCCGCTCTTTGCGTGTGCATGCCTGGCACAGCCACGCCTGCAAGCCCACTGCACTGACTGACTGACTGAGGTAACAAAAGCTGGGCCTGGTCCTCAAGCTTGCTGGCCCATGGCGCTGCTGCCGCCGCTGCTGCTGCCGCAGCCGCTGCCGGCAGCCGGCCTCCCCATGTTGAAGCGCGCCTTGTTGCCGCAGCATAGGTCCTTGCCACGGACCAGACCGGAGTTCGATTCTCCGCTAGTGCATTGAACCTTTTGCAGATTTAACAAAGCAGCCAATATGGGATTCAGCAAACGAGCAAGCAAAAGCACAACATCAAACTAACCTAGCTACTGTTCTGTTTTCCCTGCAGCAGCCAACGCCGTGCGGCATGCTGCAGCAATGTCCTCTGGCGCTGCCATGCCGCCGGTGCCTATGTCGCCGCATGCCAGCCGCTTGCTAACAGGTGGAACTACCTGCAGGGTGGTGCACGGTGCGGAGTTGGGGTGGGTCACCTGCTGTACTGCGATCGCCCAACCATGCAACATCAACCACCTCAACCACACGTGCCAACCACCAGCAGGCAACCCAGCAATGCCGCCACCGCGTCGCCTCACCGTGGCCCCCAGCCGCGTGACTGCCGCCAGGTGCTGCGCAGTGAAGGGCGAGTCCCACATGAACGTGTTCATCGCGGGCGCCAGCAGCAGCGGCTTGCCAAAATCCCAGGCCCTGCGCGCACGTGTGCGCAGGAGGGGGCAGGGTGGGGGGTGATGCTGGTCCAAGCTGGGCGAAAGCTGCACCAGCTTGCTTGGCCCCTACTGGCAGGCATGGTTGAACCGGCAAAGCAGCCAAGCACACCTGAGCCACACGCACCTGACCACGCAGGTCACCAAATTGTCGCACAGGCCGTTGGCCGCCTTGGCCAGCGTGTTGGCTGCAAAGCGGGCAAAGCGGGCAGGAGTCGTGATGCCGAGAGCATTGCAAGCAGGACCAAGGAGGCGAGGAAAGGGGACAGGTCAACGCAACCAGCAGCACGGGTGCATGCAGCAAAGCCAGGCTCAAACGGCTCAGCCACACGTGCATGCAGCAGATGGTAGCAGACGCCCGCGTTGAGCCTCACCCGAGAGCGGTGCAATGACCATAGCATCTGCCCAGCGCCGCAGCTCAATGTGCACCACAGGGTCGCCAACCGCCCGCCACTGCCGCCACTCATCCTCATCGCCTGATGCAGCAGGGGCGGAGGGACGGGGGAAGTGAGGGCAGCGGCACGCGTGGGATGGACGTGGTCTGAATGCCGGAGCAGCCCGTTGAATGCGGCAGCAGTGCTCATTGGGGGCAAAGCCAGGAGGCCACAACCAACGTGCGGGGCAGGCAGCTAGCAGCCCAGCACATGCAGCACAGCACTTCTTGAGGGCCCCTGCACCCATGCAGCACAGCGCACCCAGCAGCGGGCGGCAGGCGGACGGCAGATCCTCCTCTTGGACAAAGTAAAGAGCAGCTTTGGTGGCAATCACCTTGACATCCGCGAACTGCAGGGAGGGAAGTGAACGCCAGAGCAGAGTGGGGCAGGCGTGAGAAGCATCCGATGCAGCAGGCGCCCATCAGCGGTAGCGGGGGTTGGGAGCAGGTGCACACCACATTTTACTGCAGGGCCCCGCTGCAAATGGGCCAAGATACAGCGCCGCACACCAGGCAGCCAGCACGCAGCAGGCAGCGCCTGCGCACCTGCAGCAGCAGCTGCGCCAGCTGGGCAAGCTTGATCGTCGCCACGCTGCCGGTCGCAGCCAACAGGACGCGTGGCCGGCGCTGCAATGGGCCGCCTTCCGCGGCCGCCTCACTGCCACCTGCTGCCGCAGGAGCTTGCAGCTGACCCTGCTGCTGGCCGCCCTGCTGCGCCTCCTGCCCAGCGTCGACCGCTGCCTCGCTGGCAAAGGTGGTGGGAGGCTGTCCAGCCTCCATCATTGCTGTGTGTGTGTGTTGTCTACCTAGTCCTACACTCGTGCCCGGCCAAGTAAGAGGAAGCTGCCCACCGGCCGGACAGGCGGCAAGCTGCTACCAGCGCAGGCGCTACTGGGATGGCGCTGGTGACGCCGGCACCGCCCCGCCTAGTGCTGCCGCCGCGTCTGCCGCTTGTGCTGCTTCCTGATCCCGCCGCCGCGAAGCCACTCGTGCCAAAAACCGCTCCCGCTCCTTCTCTGCCCTGGCCTTGTTCAGCGCGCTGCAGCAATGAATGGACAGGGCAGGAGAGGTCGGCAGGGTGCTTGGGCGTTGGCGGGCCAGCCCAGGAGCAGCAGGGCTTGGGGCTGGGCAGCGGCTGGGAGCCTGTACAGAGCACGACTCAACCGCAAGCAGAAGGAGGGGGCAAACTGCCGCCCAGCAGTTTAAAACCAGCTCTGCACCCTCTTGCCGCCTGCCCAGCCGCAACAGCACAGCTGGCCACCAAGCCTTCCTGCCTCCAGCCAGCTCTCACATCTTGGTTCGCTTCTCGTTCTTGAAGCACGCCCGCAGATCCGCCAGCGTCTCGTTACACACGCCCCAGTACTTGGCAAACGGGTTGTCGTCGTGGCACTTGTGCAGCGCCAGGATTTGCTGCAGGGCGGGCAGGGCACAGAGGCCAGCGGCGTGGTCGGGCCGGGAAGCAGCGGCGGTGGCGGCGGCGAGCGGCGGCGGTGACAGGCGGACCCGAGCGGCGGCAGGCGCTGGCCGGACTACGAGCTCCCATTGCCGTCCCACATGCTGGCTTGCGCAGGGGAAGCCGCCGGCCAGTCAGCAGGCGGCCGCACCTCCTTGCAGCTCGGGTGCTGGTGGATTTCGAGCGGCGGATGAGCCATCAGCGTGTGAGGAGCACGGCGCGTGCTCAAGCAGTGGGTCGGAGCGGTGGAAGGGAGGCAGGGCGGTCGGGTTTGTGGCGCCCGGTCGTGAAGGCGTTAGCAAGGGGCAGTAGACGAGGGAATGATACGTGCACGCCTCGAGATGTGCTTGGAGACGCCGGGCCTCGCGCTGCCATCACTGATGAGGTGAGCGCTGGCGCCGGCGCAGGGCGCCGCTCGTGCCATAGCCCGTCCCCATCCTCAGAGCGCCTCATTGTTTCTGCACTGATTACAAGAGGCATGCTGAGTCACGCAATAGAGTGTCGGAGGAGCACGGCAGTCACACGCAAGCAGGGTCTACGGGACCGTCACGGCAGGGGACATGCACAGCATGCAAGCAGAGGCAAGGGCACGGCAGGCTCGGCTGGCTGGCTGGACGGTGCAAAGCAAGGCAGGGAAAGCAAAGCAGGGGTTTGTCGTTCTTCACTTATGAATCTACTGCACCCTGGAGCGGCCTCAGCTGCGCCCAGGCTATGTATTGAGTCCGCATCCCAACCCTTCAGATCAGCTTGCGGCCTCCCGCGCCGCCCGCCGCCGCCACCACTGCTGGCTGCTGGCCTCCATCGGCTGGGGCGGGCTCAGGGCCCGGAGCTGCCCCTTCCAGCACAGTGCAGCGCCCGCATGTGTCTCGGCAGTAGTTGCCCAGAGTCAGGTAGGTGCTGTTGCACTGGCCGTACATGCGCTGCTCCTGCAGGGGCGGCAAGAGGCGGGTGGGCAGGGAGAGGGAGGAGGTTTAGGGGCGGTTCAGCTTGCAGGGGCTTGTGGTCGATTCATGGCATACGAGTTAACGTGGCGTGCCAGGGCAGTGGCTGGCAGGCGCGTCCAATTACCAATCAAGCATACACCAGTGCACTACCCATCCCCCTCACAGCCCAGTGCACCATGCACGTCACTCCATCTGCAGGCGCATGGGAGCACGGGGCCAAGGGGCAGTGAGGGAGGGGCAGCAAGATGCAGCAAGGCTTCAATGCACAGGTGTCTGAAACATCAGCCACGGGCGCACTGCAAACTTTACCATCTCAGGCCGGCAGCGCAGAGCAGCAACCGTTGCCCCAGCTGTGTGGGTCCCAGTCTCACCTGGGGTGGGCAGGTCATCACAGATCACCGCCTGCACTCCGGCGCTGCCCTCCACCTGGCAGGCGCCGCAGCTGGCGCGGCAGTAGCCGCCGCGCTGCACGTACAGGCTGCTGCACTTGCCCTCCGCCACGGTCTGCGGAAAAGAGATGGGACATGCGGGCTCGTGACATTGCGTGATGGGTAGGAGTGCACACCACATGCTTCGGTCAGAGCCTGCGCCCTTCGACAGACGCTGCAACGACAGCAGAAGGAAACCTGCCGCTGCTGCGCCCATACAGCACAGCCACGACCATAGCACAGCGTGCACCACAGCGCAGGGCGTGGCATCGGGAGTTGGGATGTCATCGCATGGGGTGTTGCCAGCGTCGGGGTTGCAGTGCCCGCCTGTTGTGCAGGGGTGGCAGCAGGCATGCTCGGCTCGGCAGATGCACGTCTAATGGCACCAGGAAGAGGGAGCAAGCTTGCCTGAGCAGGCGGAAAAGAGGACCTCCCTGCAGCCCATGAATCCCACACAAGCTGATGCAACCAAACGGCAGCTCACATGAGACGTAGCAGAAGGCGGTGCCGTTGAGCGCATCGCACATGCCCCACGCCTGCTGCTCCGCACACGAGAACTGGCCGGGGGGCGCCACGTCCACTGCAGGCATACGGCAGCAGCGGCCGTTGGGTCAAGGGGACAACCTTGACAGGCGAGCGCCACAGAATTGATACGCACAGCAGGCTGTGTCAAAGTAGCAGCAGCAGCAGCTCACCGCAGGCGGGTTCAGCCGGCTGCTCAGGCGCCACAGATTCCACACCCGCCACTGCGGCAGGGGGCAGAGGAAGGCTATGCACGGTGATGCCCGGCCAATCACTGGTGCCTACATGCTGCTGGTTGACACAGCCATCCCGCTGCCGCTGCAAAGCTGCTGCCCCAGCACAGCCATCACTGCCTCCCACCCACCTGCATCCACGCCCGCAGAGCAGCGGCCGCAGGATGCTGCGCAGTAGTTGCCGGTGCTCATCCAGGCCTCAGAGCACTAAGGGTGGCGGATGGGCGGCAGTGGATGGGAGGAAGGTGAGCAAGAGCAGCAACAAGGTACATCGGTTGGCACAGTCAGTGATGCACCACCCTGTCCCTCGTCGAGCCACGCACCCTCACTCCTGCAAGCCCCACACACCTTGCCCCACGCCGCCTGCTGTGGGCAGGAGAAGCCGCCGGCGGGCGTGTTGTCGGTGCAGGCGGTGGAGGAGGCGCACTGGCCGCAGGAGGCCTTACAGAAGCCGCCATCCTGAATCCAGGCCTCGGAGCACTGCGAACGATTGCCAATAATGGATGGGTTGTGAGTTGGCTGTGAGGTGAGGGTGTAAGTGGTGTTGCGCAGGATAGGAAGCAGCACCTGCAAAATTGAAAGCAAGCATGCCGGCAGGCCCAACCACAAGGCATGTTGCAAGGCTGCCAGCGCACCTTGCCCCACGCCTTTTGCTGCACGCAGGAGAAGCCGCCGGGGGGCGCAACATCGGTGCATCCAGAGGAAGCAGCTCCCTGGGTGGCGGCCGGCTGGCTGCAGCGCCCGCAGGTGAGTGCGCACCAGCCGGCCTGGGCCATCCAGGACTGGCTGCACTGGCCCCACAGCTTCTTCTGGGCGCACGTGGTGCCGTCTGCGGTGGGGAATGGGAGGAAGGTGGGCAGGAGGGGGAGGAGGCTCATAATCTGTGCCGCAAGGCAGGGAGCAGCAGCCAGGTGGAAAGCATGGTTGGCAGGCAGCACATCGGCTGAAATGCCACACAGCTGCAGCATTTCTCTACATGCAGGCTGCCCGGCACGACAGGACCATGTATTGAAGGCTTTCCATGCTGCCGCCCTGCCCAGCCTCGTGGCTCACCGCTGGGCTGGGCATCCATGCAGGTGCCGGTGGGCGTGGTGGTGGTGGCAGCGGCAGCCTGGGGCGTGCAGCGGCCGCCTGCGGCAAGGCAGAGGGGGTATCGTTGCAAGGTAGCACAGATGGGAATCAGCACGGGGGGGTGCAAGCCTGGAAACAGCAGGCGGCAGTGCATGCTCTTGCCCACCCTGCATGCGCCGCCTGCAGCCATCTTCGGTCAAAGCGCATCCATTGCACCAGCATGCCAGCTGCACTAGCCACAAACCCAGTGGGCCTGCCCCTCACATGTGGCGGCACACCAGTCTGCCTGCTTCATCCAGGACTCGTTGCACTGGCCCCAGCTCTTCTTTTGAGCGCAGCTGGTGCCGTCTGCGTGGAGGACAGAGTGGCAAGAGGGAAGTCAGTGTGCATGTCTGAGCAGAGCGTATCACTAAGTGGGGCACGTTGGTTTGGAGCAAGTGGCAGCAAGCAAGCCATCCCGTGTTCAGTGGCCAACCGCCATTGCCTGCTGTGTGCGCCCCGCTGCTGCCCACCGTTGGGCGGCTTGTCCGTGCAGGAGGAGGAAGACGAAGAGCCGCCGCTGCCGCCGTCGGAGGGCTGGGAGGCGCCGCCAAAGCTGCGCACAACCGCCGAAGAGCCGGGCAGGGCGTCGGGGATGTCGTCCCACTGTGGGGGTGTAGGAGGAGCGCACAAGAAGGGCGTCAGAAGCAGCCAGTACATTAGCATTCATGGGGTGCATTGCCTACGTGCGGGCACATCTTGCCGGGTGCCAATCAGCATACAGCCGCATTGCTTCCCGCACACCAACCATCCCCACCTGCTCCTGCATGCCGCAGAATGCGCCGCCGCAGTTGAGGCTGGTGGCCTTGATGCTGTAGTACAGGCTCCAGTAGCGGTAGCCGCGCACGCACACGCCGCCGCGGCAGAAGTCGATGCCCTGTAGAGATGAAGGGCAGCAAGCATGTGGGTTGCGTGTGAACCAAAACAGGCGTAATGAGCCCTTGCACGTACACGCCGCCGCGGCAGAAGTCTATGCCCTGTGCAGTGCAAGGGGAGGGCAAACACGAAGGTTGTGTTTTGAGCCACTGAATGCTCATCGAGCTGCGCATTCACACGTGGCTCCGACAGAAATGATGCTCTGCCAAGACACATGGGCAGGGGGGGTTGTGAGGCCTCATCCGGGGCGCAGCCC
>VFQQ010005737.1_pt1 | contig 10141 bp, 7 predicted proteins | sample 3512341 | NCBI WGS metagenome assembly VFQQ01 (sample SAMN10412373, study PRJNA504923) | tailings metagenome | isolation source: Relicate 2 Philex TSF1 revegetated site | place: Philippines: Tuba, Benguet | collected 2017-08-29
GCTACCAGGCCCAGACCGTCGGCCTTTCGGGCTCGGACAAGCTGTCCGACGTCGTCACCAAGCTCCAGGCCAACACGACGATCAACGACAACCTCAACGTCACGATCGTCAGCGGCCGCCTCACCTTCACGTCGAAGACCGCAGACGTCGACTTCGAAGTCACCAGCAACGCCGCATCGACTGTCCTCAACACGGGCGGCGGCGGCACGCTTCTGACCGCGAACCAGGGCCACTCCACCAGCCTGCTCGACAACCTGCTCACGGCCGGTGGCGCGCTCGATCAGAAACTGACCATCGCGGCAAACGGCGGCACGGCACAGACGCTCACCTTCGGCAAGGGAGACAACAAGATCTCCACCATGGCCGAACTCGCGACCGAACTCGGCAAGCTGACCGGCGGCATCACGGCGAGCCTCACCGGCTCGACGATCTCCGTCGCGGTGGCGTCGGGCGCGAACGCGACGAGCCTGACGGTCGGCGGCGACGATCCGGTCATCAACCAGCTCGGCCTCACGGTTTCGAAGGGCACGCAAACCGGCGCGAAGACCGACGGCGCCGACAGCGCCACGCGCACCTCGCTGCAGAAGGACTACAACGACGTCCTCTCGCAGATCGACACGCTGGCAAAGGATGCTTCCTACAACGGCATCAACCTGCTGAACGGCGACGACCTGAAGGTCACGTTCAACGAGGACGGCACGTCGTCGCTCACCATCAAGGGCGCACGGTTCGACTCGATCAGCCTCGGCCTGAACCAGCAGACCGGAACGCAGTTCCAGGACAACACGCAGATCGATGCGATCATCGGAAACATCGACGGCGCCTTGACGACGCTGCGCACGCAGGCCTCGAAGTTCGGCTCGAGCCTCACCACGGTGCAGACCCGTCAGGACTTCACCAAGAACCTGATCAACACGCTGCAGACCGGCGCCGACGCACTCGTCCTCGCCGACTCGAACGAGGAAGGCGCGAACCTGCTGGCGCTCCAGACACGCCAGCAGCTTTCCTCGACGGCGCTGTCGCTCTCGGCCCAGGCCGACCAGGCGGTGCTGCGGCTGTTCGGCTAATGCCGAACAAAAAACATCAAGCGAATCGCGGCGGGGCCTGTGCCCCGCCGTCTTCTTTTTCTACGCTGCACTCAGACTGATTCGTTCGGCATCCCACGCGAGGAGACGATCATGGCTTTGAAGGTTGAGCTCAAGCCCGGCGAGCGCATCCTCATCGGCGACTGCGTCGTGACCAACAGCGACCAGCGCACGCGTCTGCTCATCGACGGCGCCGCGCCGATCCTGCGCGAGAAGGACATCATGACGGCGGAACGCGCCGACACGCCGGCCAAGCGCATCTATCTCGCGGTGCAGCTCATGTACACGTCGCGCGATGCAACGCCGCATCACGAACTTTACTTCTCGCTGATGCGAGACATTATCCAAGCGGCACCAAGCACTTGGCAAATTGTGGCGACAATCAATAATCATATTTTAACAGGCGAGATGTACAAAGCGTTGAAAGAGACCAAGAAGCTGATTGCCTACGAAGAGGAATTGCTGGCCAATGCAGCACGCGGCACAGGCGTACGGAAAAGTAGCAAAACAGACCTCAAGTCCGCGTGATCTCGAAGCAAACCTGCTGCTCAAGGCCGCTGCGCGCCTGCAGGCGCTGAGCGACGGCTGGGATACCTCGCGCGAACAGATCGACGAAGTGCTGCTCTACAATCGCAAGCTTTGGTCGATCTTTCTCTCGACAGTCACGCGTCAGGATAATCCCTTACCCGAGGCGGTGCGTCAGAATATCGCGAACCTTGGCGTGTTCGTGATGACGCAAACGATGTCGATCATGACCGAGCCCAAGCGCGAGAAGCTCGGTTCGCTCATCAACATCAACCGCGAGCTCGCCGCCGGCCTGATGTCCCGCGCCTGAGCGCGATCGCGCCGCAGCACCAGATAACAAACCGGCCCCGGATCGCTCCGGGGCCGGTTTCATTTTGCAGCAAGCTTTCTGAAAATTTTTGCGAGCGCAGCGCGCGGGACGTTCGTCGCTTAAAGGTACTTCACGATGCTCATCTGATAGAGCATCGCGGTGGTCTGGAGCGAGGCTTGCAGCCGCACCTGAAGTGCGAGGATCTGCGCCGCGACCTGCTCTTGCGGCGCTTCCTCGATGCTCTGCAACAGGTCTTCCAGCATCATGCCACGCTGCGACTGACGCTCGCTCGCGTCCTTCATCGTGGTCTGCGCGAAGGCGAGCTCGGCCTGGATGTCGGCGACTTTTTGCTGCCCGTTGGGTACCGCGAGCCCGCTGCCAACCCGCTGGCTCATCGCCTGGAAGCGGTCCTGCGCGTTCGGATCGCTCGTCGAGAACGTCATCGACGCATAAACCGCGATGTTCTGAATCGTAGAGCGGATCGCCTGCTCGTTGCCACGCGCGCCGTACGTCACGGAGAGCGCGTCGTCGACCTTGGCGACGGCTGTCCCGCGCGCCAGGTCTGTGCCCATCTCGCCCGTGTACCACATGACGGTGTTCGCGGTCGTTCCCGCCACCAGCGCCGTTGCAGAGTCATACGGAGGGCCAGCGACGCGCATCGGTGGCTGTCCAGCATCGATGTTGAAGAACATGTCGGCGGCCTTCACGGCCGAGGCCGCCGTCAGCGAGGACGCCGCAAGATTGCTGATCGAGGTGTTCAGCACCGTTTTGAAGTTGGCGACCGTCGCGGCGAGATCTGTGCCGACGGCGAACTCCCGCGGACCCGGCACCGGCGAGGTCGTCGCCGTCAGTGTCATCGTCTCGGTCGAGCCATCCGGCAGGTTGAACGTGAACGAGACCGCCTGGCCATCCTCGAACTGCTGATGGAAATCGACCCCCATGGAGGCCGGCGCACCTGCGGGCTGCGTGACGACCGCGCCCGTCACGGTCGTCGTGATGCTGTTCAGCTTGAAGCCGAAAGGATGACCGGCTGCATCCTCGCTGATGCTCACGGGGTTCGACGGTGTCGCACTGGCCGTCGTCAGCCCGAACGTCGCCGCGTTGGCATCGCCGCCGAGCGTGATCGCGTCGCTGGTGTTGCCGGCCGTGACCGAGATGTTGCCGTTGGTCAGGTTCACCGAGGCCGTGCCACCGGTCAGCGTCCCGAGCGCCGCATTCAACTCTGCGAGTGTCGAAACCTCCGGAGGGACCGCATTATCGTCTGTCCCGAACGTGACCGTGAGCGGCGCATTCGAGCCGATGGTGATTGTGAGCGTCTGCCCGGCCGTCACCGCGCCTTGCGTGATCAGATTGTTCGGGTTCGCAGGTCCAACGCCGATGCCGAATTCGGCAAGCAGCGCGGGATCCGTGCCGGTGAGATCGATCGCCGTCTCGGCATCGGCCGATGCCAGCGTGAGCAGGCCGCCCGGGGCGGTGGCCGTCACGCCCGTCACCGCGACGACCGCAGGCGCATTGATCGCCGCCAGGATCGCCGTGACGTCGTCGCCGGCGTTGATCGCGATGTTGGTCCCATTGACCGTGAGCTGACCGCCCGCCGAGGTGTACGGCGTGCTGAGATCACTTGTGCCGGCAAGACCGGCCGCCGCGTCGGCGGTGAGCGTTGCAGTCGTGCCGACAATCGAGGCCGCGGTCGATACAGTCGCCGGCAGCGTCAGGCGGCCCATTCCGGTCGTGCCGAGATCGGCCTGGAGGCGCTCCGCCGCAACCTGCTTGTAGCCGGCCATGGCGCCGTTGCCGTCGAGGATGTGCGCCAGCGTCTCGGTCGCCTGCTTGTCGACGGCGCGGCCGGAAAACAGGTAGCGATCGCCAGCCGGAGTATTGAGAAGCCCGAGAATTTCATCCAGTTGCGTGATCGCGGTGCGTTGCGTCGCCGTCTGCCCGCCGGTGTCGAGGTTGAACTGCGTCAGCGTCGCGGCCTTTACGGTCCGTCCGAGATCGGAAATGCGCGTCAGCGCTGTACTCGCAAGGTTGATGCGCACACCGATCTGGGTGATCGTCGCGGTGTAGCTGCTGATCCCCGAAAGCTTGCCGCGCAGACCGACCGCGAGACCGCGATCGATCCCGAGCCCCGCGTAGGTGGTCGACTTCTTTCCGGTGCCGAGCTGCGTTTGCAGGTCGGCCAATTGCGTTCGCATGTCGCCGAGCGATTTGACGGCGAGCGAGGAGAGAACTCCAACTCCTGTGACGTTCATGCTCACAACCTCAACAGCATGTCGAACATCTCTTTCACCGCCGTCAGGACGCGGGCATTCGCACCGTAGGCGGTCTGCAGCTTGAGCAGGTTCGCCATCTCCTGGTCGATGTTGACGTTCGACAGGTCGGCAAAGCGCTGCTGCAGCGAGTTGACGACGATTTCCTGACCTTGCCGCAGGCTATCCGCGGTTGCGGCGGCCTCACCCTGCTGGCTGATGACTTGCCGGATGTAGGATTGCAGCGAGCCGCTGAACGGCGCAGAGCGCGTGCCGACGCCGGCCTTCGGGTCAAAGTTCAAGACCCCGTTGGTCAGCCGGTCGAGAATGAAGTTCGGCCGGGTCTGGTCGCCGGCTTCGGTACCGCTCTGGTAGACGACGAGCTTCGACGGGTCGCCAAGCAGCGCGGCGTTCACCGCGATCCGGCCCGCAAAGCCGAGGCTCTGAGGGCCGAGCCCCGTGATGGCGCCCGTGAACGCCGCGTTGCCGTCGAGAAAGAACGGCATCGTCGAGTTGCCGCTCGTGAACGACGTCATCGTCGACGTGGTCGAGAAGGACGTCACATCGACCGTGTTGCTCGCGCCGTCGTCCAGCACCCGCAAGGTATTGCCCGAGGGGTTGGTGAATTGCAGTCCCGTCGGCCCCAACGCGCTGTTGAGCTGCGCGACGATCGACGCCATGCCGCCGGCGAAGTTCACGCCGATAATGCGATTGCCGGAGTTCGGCGCGGAGGAGTCCGGCAGCGGCAGCAGCTTCGGATCGTCGACCCGAACGATGGTGACCGTGCGCTGGGCACCGCCGGGCGTCTCTGTGTACGTCAGGTTGATCGTGTTGCCGTTGAGCATCGAGCCGAGATCGGCTTCGAACCCCGACTGCGCACCGTTGGTGACGGCCGTGCCCGCCGTCGTCTGGTCGGACAGCGTACGCGCCATCGCGGCGGCAATCTGGTCGATCTGCGCCTGCGCCTCGACGAGGATGTGGTCGCGCATCTCGATGAGCGCGCCGATCTTGCCCGACCCGAACATCCCGCCGGCGATCATGTCGGTGCCGGCGCCAGCGCCGGTATCGAGGAGGATCGTTCCAACCGAACGCTGCGATTTGTCGACGCTCCACAGCGACGTCGCCGACAGCGTTCCCTTGGCGTCGAACACCATCTGCGCCGCCTGATCGCCCACGAGCTGGGCGCCGGCCTTGGTGAACACCTGCAACTGCGAATGGTCGGTGGCGACCACCTTGATGTCCATGAACTGCGCGAGCTGGTCGATGTAGAAATCGCGCTGGTCGCGGAGCGTGGCCGTCGTCGCGTCGTTCACGTTGGTGAGCGCGAGCTGCTGGTTGATCGCCGCAATGCTGCGCATCGCGGCGTTCGCCTGGTTGACGGCATCCGACAGCGCAAGCTCGGCGTCCGAGCGCAAGCCCTGGATGTCCTGGGTCATCCCGTTGAGATGCTGCGCGATCGTCTGGCCCGCGGTCAGCAGCGAATAGCGCGCAGCACTGGAGTCCGGCGAGGTCGCCAGCGTCTGTGCCGCGGCGACGAAGTCGTTGAACACGGATTCGAGCGCGTTGTTGGCGCCCGGCTGGCCAAGAATGCCCTGAAGCCGCTGGAAGAAATCCGAACGCAGCGTCGCGTATGCGCCGCCCGAGGTCTCGACGCGCAGTTGCCGCTGCAGGAACTGATCGAGCTCGCGGTTCACCCCCGAGAGCTTGACGCCGATCGTGATGTTGCCGGACGCGGCCGAAACCTGCGTCGCGGTCTTCTTCACATAGCCGGGCGTCTCGGCGTTCGCGATGTTTCCCGAGATCAGCGACAGGTTGGACTGCGTGACCCGCAGACCGCTGATGGCCGATGTTATCGCTGTCCCGAGACCCATGACGCGCTACCCGATGTGCCGCGTTACCGCAGCATGTTGAGGACGTCCTGCACCATCTGGTTCGACGTGGTGACGACGCGGGTGTTGGCCGAATAGGCCTGCTGCGTGACGATCAGCTTGGTGAATTCGTCCGCGATATCGACGTTCGATCCTTCCAGTGACGAGCCGACGATCTTGCCCGGCGCGCCCAGCACGGGCGGGCCCGAATTGTCGGTCGCCGCAAAGGCGCCGCCGTCCAGCCGCTTCAACTGGTTCGGGCCGTTAAAGTTTGCGAGCGTGATTTCGGCAAGGTCGAGCGTGCGGCCGTTCGAGTACGTACCGACGACGCGGCCCTTGTCGCTGACCGCGACCGACTGGAGCGAACCGGCCGGGAAGCCGTCCTGCTGGACGAGGTTCACCTGCGCGGTGCCGTTCGGATCGGAGAACTGCGTCATGCCGCCCGAACCGTGCACCACCTGCAACGTGCCGAGGTTGATGCCGTTGATGGTGACGTTGGTGAGCGTTGTGTTCGCGACCAGCGGGTTCATCTGCCCGTTGGGGTCGAAGCGGTAGTTCACACCCGCGTTCTGCCAGGCGACCTGCGTGCCGGTCGCATTGGTGTTGACCTGATAGAACAGGTTCCAGACGTCGCTGTGCCCGACGCCGAGGGTGGACGAGTCCACCTTGCCCCAGCGCATCTGCACGTTCACCGGAGCGCCGGACACGTCGTAACAGGTGATCGCGCCGCCACCGAGCGTCTGGTTGACGAAGGTGGTCTGGTCGAGGCCGAGCACCTGCTGGTTCGACGGCAGGGCCTGCGAGGTGCGGATGCCGAAGTTCGACGCCGTGGCGGTGCCGCCCATCTGGATCGAGTCGCCGAGGCTGGCGGCCGTGATCGCGATGTTGCCCGTCGTCGTGTTGACGCTGGCCATGCCGCCCGACAGACCGGCGAGCGCGGTCTGCAATTCCGCCATCGTGGAGACTTGGCCGCCGCCGGTACCGAACGTGATCGTCAGCATCGGGCTCGCGCCGACCTTGATGGTCAGCGTTTGGCCCGGCGCGACCGCGCTCTGGGTGAGCAGGTTGGTCGGGTTGATCGTGCTGACTGCGAGACCGACCTCGGTCAGCAGCGCGGGCGCCGAACCGCCGATCGTGATCGCGGTGTCGGCGTTGACGCTCTCCAGCACGAGCTGGCCGGCGCCGTTCACCGTCGCCGCGAGCATACCGGGAGGCACGGTACCAACGGTACCCACACGGTTGCCAGCCAGATGACCAATCGAGTCGAGCGTGGCGCTGTCGCCTGCGAGCGTCGGCACCGTGCCATTGCGCGAGGTCCACACGAGCTGACCGGACGAGCCATCGACGGAGATTCCGGCATCGCCGCCGGTTGCGGCATCGAGCGCTGCATTGATCTTGGTCGCGACCTGCGCAACCGTGTCGGTTGCCGCGATGGTGGCGACTGAGACGGGAGCGCCGCCGTTCAGGCCCGCTTCCGTGATCGTGATGGCCGCCGGCGCGCCGCCGACCGTGGCGCCACCACCGGTGAAGCCGCCGGTGCCGTTCAGGCTGACTGCCGCATTGATCGCAGTGAGGACCTGAGCCGGCGTCATGCCGGGCTGGATATTCACGTTCTGCCCGTTGATCGTGAACGTCCCGCCGGCGACCATCGTGCCGGGGAGAACCTGCGTTCCAGTCACCGACGCGGCGGCGTCTGCCGTCAGCGACGCACCGAAACCGGTGATCTTCGCGGGCGCGGGCGCTCCCGCGATGGGGCTAGCCGAATACGTGGCAGGGTTCATGAGTTCGGAGCCGACGATGTCCTTGTCGTGCGCCGGCGTCAGCGGATAGGCGGGAAGGTTCGCGCGGTATTCGATCTGCGTGGTCGGCTCGGCGGGCAGGAAGTCGTTCTGGAACTGCAGGAGCTGCGGCACGCTGCCGGTCAGGTTGCCTGTGGTCGAGTCGATCGGGATACCCATCAGGTAATAGCCGGCGCCGTTCACCAGATACCCGTCCTTGTCGGTCTGGAAGTCGCCGCGGCGGGTGAAGAGGTTGCTGCCGTCGAAGGTCGGGCGGCTGTCGATGAAGCTCGAAGGCTTCTGCACGATGAAGAACCCGTCGCCGTTGATCGCCATGAAGGTGCCGATCGAGGCGGACTGGAAGTCGCCCTGCACCGTATTGGTTGCGCGCGAGGTCGCCTGCACGGTGCCTGAGAGCTGCTTCGTGGGCGAGGTGTCGGGGATCAAATCCTGGAAGCTCGTGTCGACGCGCTTGAACGCGGTCGTCTGCGAGTTCGCGATGTTGCCCGAGATGTTCTCAAGCGCAAATGATTGCGCTTTCAGACCCGTCACCGCGGTGGTGAGTGCGCCGAAGATACCCATGACTAGCCTCCAGTCCCCGATGCGGCACGCAACGCGCGCCAATGCCGGACTGGAACATCGCAAGGGATGTGCCACGAAAATTATGTAATTAAATCAATATATTAATCCACATCACCGGCCGCGAGGGCCGGTGCGGAATTGCCGGGTTCGGCAAGTTTTGCCGGGGCGAACACGTCCCGCGCATGGTCCGCCACGACAAGCAGGATCGGAACGTGACGTCCCGCGTCAGGCCGGCCCGCTCGCCGCCATGGGGACGAACTTCATGGCGATGCCGTTCATGCAGTAGCGCTGGCCGGTTGGCTTGGGACCATCGTCGAACACGTGCCCGAGATGCCCGCCGCAGCGTTTGCAGTGGACCTCGGTGCGCAGCATCAGCAGCGAGCGGTCCGACTTCGTCCCGATCGCACCCGGCAGCGGCTGCCAGAAGCTCGGCCAGCCGGTCCCGCTCTCGTACTTCGTCTCCGACGAGAACAGCGAGTGGTCGCAGCCCGCGCACACGAACGTGCCTCGGCGCTTTTCATGGTTGAGCGGGCTGGTGCCCGGGCGCTCGGTGCCATGCCGGCGCAGCACGTCGTACTGCGCGGGCGAGAGCAGCTTGCGCCACTCCGCATCGTTCTTTTCGATCTCGAACTTGCCGGCCGGTGCGGCATCGCTCGACGCGCCCCCGCGGAACAGCGAGAAGATCGCGAGCGTGCCGATGCCTCCGAGCAACATGGTGCGCCTCGTCATCACGATGACTCCTTCTTGCCCCAGAGCTGCTCGAGACGCTGATCGCGCCCGCAATTCCAGCGGTAGAAATTGTACCGGGCCTCGTTCTTCTTGTAGTAGTCCTGGTGATAGTCCTCGGCCTTGTAGAACGTGTCGGCTTTCACGATCTCGGTGTAGACCATGCGCGGCGCGAACTTCGCCGCCACCTTCGCCTTGGTCTCCTCGGCGAGCCTCTTCTGCTCCTCGTCGAGGTAATAGACACCGGACCGATACTGGCTGCCCGCATCGCAGAACTGCTTGTCTTTCACCAGCGGATCGATGTTGCGCCAGAACACGTCGAGCAGCTTGGCGTACGTGACCTTGGACGGGTCGTAGACGATCTCAACCACCTCGTTGTGACCCGAGCCGCCAGCCGACACTTCGCGGTAGGTCGGATTCTTGGTCTTGCCGTTGATGTACCCCGACGTCGTCGAGATCACGCCCGGCACCTTGTCGAAATCGGCCTCCACGCACCAGAAGCAGCCACCACCAAAGATCGCCTTGGCGGTCTTGTCCTGCGCGTTCGCGGCAGGCGCGAACAGCGCGCCGCTCACGAGAAATGCCGCAATCACGATCCGGCGGAACATGCGATGACCTCCCAGGTCCTTGTCTGGCTCTTCTATATACGAACGCGCGCGCCGCTGGGTTCAATTGGCCTCACATTCCCGCGAAACCCGCGTGACCGCGCTGGCTTGCCGCACGCCCTCCCCCTGCCCTAGGGTGCCCGCGAAACGAGGAAAAGACATGCGGTTTGAAGGCACCAAAGCCTACGTGGCGACGGACGATCTCAAGGTTGCGGTGAACGCCGCGGTCGCGCTGGAGCGGCCGTTGCTGGTGAAGGGCGAGCCGGGAACCGGCAAGACCGTGCTGGCCATCGAGATCGCCAAGGCGCTGAACGCTCCGCTGATCGAGTGGCACGTGAAGTCCACCACCAAGGCGCAACAGGGCCTCTACGAATACGACGCGGTCTCGCGCCTGCGCGACAGCCAGCTCGGCG
>VFQQ010005738.1_pt1 | contig 10139 bp, 10 predicted proteins | sample 3512341 | NCBI WGS metagenome assembly VFQQ01 (sample SAMN10412373, study PRJNA504923) | tailings metagenome | isolation source: Relicate 2 Philex TSF1 revegetated site | place: Philippines: Tuba, Benguet | collected 2017-08-29
CCATCAGCCGGTAGAGGTTTTCCTGGATGGCCGCCTCGACTTCCGAATCGAGCGCAGAGGTCGCCTCGTCGAGAATGAGGATCGGCGCGTCCTTCAGCATAACGCGGGCAATGGCGATACGTTGCCTCTGGCCGCCCGACAATTTCACGCCGCGCTCGCCGACATGGGCGTCATAGCCCTTGCGTCCCTTCGGATCGGAAAGCCCGGCGATGAATTCGGCAGCCGATGCACGCTGGGCCGCTTCCACCATCATCTCGTCATTGGCGTCGGGACGGCCATAGAGGATGTTGTCGCGCACCGAGCGATGCAGCAGCGACGTATCCTGCGTGACCATGCCGATCTCGGCGCGCAGCGAATCCTGCGCCACCGCCGATATGTCCTGGCCATCGACAAGGATGCGGCCGCTTTCCAGATCGTAGAAGCGCAGCAAAAGGTTCACCAGCGTCGACTTGCCGGCACCGGAGCGTCCGACCAGCCCGACCTTCTCGCCCGGCCTGATCGTCAGCGACAGATGCTCGATGACGCCTTTGCCCTTGCCGTAGTGGAAGCCGATATTCTCGAACGCGATCTCGCCCTTGCTGACGGCGATATCCTTCGCACCGGGTTTGTCTTCCACCAGTCGCGGCATCGAGATCGAGCCGATGCCGTCCTGCACCGTGCCGATATTCTCGAACAGGCCCGACACTTCCCACATGATCCACTGCGACATGCCCCACAGCCGCAGCACCAGCCCGATGACGACGGCGACCGCGCCGATCGACACGGCCTCACCGAGCCACAGCCAGATGGAGAGCGCGGTGACCGCGGTGAGCAGGACCGAGTTGAGGACATAGAGAACGCCATAAAGCCCGGTGACCAGCCGCATCGAGCGGTAGACCGTCTCGAGGAAGCTCGACATGCCTTCGCGCGCGAAGGAGGCTTCCCGCCGGCTATGCGAAAACAGCTTCACCGTCTGGATATTGGTGTAGCTGTCGACGACGCGACCGGTCATCACCGAGCGAGCGTCCGCCTGTTCTTCCGCCACCTTGCCGAGCCGCGGGATGAAGTAGCGCAGCAGTATCATGTAGCAGACGAGCCAGATGGCAAGCGGCGCAGCCAGCCGCCAGTCGGCCGACCCGACGATGGCCAGCATGCCGAGAAAATAGACGATGACATAGTTCAGCACGTCGACCAGCTTGATCACGCATTCGCGCACGGCAAGCGCGGTCTGCATCAGCTTTGTGGCGATGCGGCCGGCGAACTCGTCCTGATAGAATGTCATCGACTGCTTGAGCAGGTAGCGATGCACCTGCCAGCGGATGCGCATGGGGTAATTGCCCATCAGCGTCTGCTGGTTGACCATCGAATTGATGAACACCGTGCCCGGCAGCAGGAACAGCACGATGAAGGCCATACCCGCCAGCTTCCAGCCCTCGGTCTGGAGAAAAGTCTCGCGGTTCTGCGCCGACAGCCAGTCGACGATCGAGCCGAGGAAGCCGAACATCCACACTTCGGCCAGCGCAACGCATGCCGTCAGGACCGCGGACACGGCAATGAAGGGCCACGACCCCCTTGTGTAATGGAGGCAGAAGGCCACCAGCGTCTTCGGCGGCTCGACCGGCTCAGCGGCGGGAAACGGATCTAGTCTTTTTTCAAACCAGCGAAACATCGTTCATTCTCTGCTTGGTGCCTTTTCCCGAAAAGCTATGTGCCGTCCGGGCAAGATCATTCATAAAAACAACAAGTTGTAACATGATCCAGAATCACTCCCGGATCATGTTACAGCATTGCTTCATGCAGCGCGGCGAACCGATTCACCGCCATCATATTCGGGCGCCTCATCACCGGTTTGATCGGGTTTGCCCTCCAAGGCAGGCCCGACCTCCTCAATGTAGGGTGTCCGCGCCGATTCGCCGACATCTTCGGCGACCGCTCCTGCCACTGTCGTGACAGGAGCCTGCCGATCGCGGACGGACCGCACCACCGAGGCGATGCGATCGGCCAGCCACAGCATTGGCGAGCGGTAGCCCGGATCGGGGCTTGCGCCCGAAAAATCGACATCGGGCAGGCTGCCGCGACGCCGGTGTCCGCCTGCCGGATAGTCGGACGGCAGGCGCACGCCCATGACCATCGCCCAGGCCGACAGCTTGCGCTCGGACAGGCTCACGCGGTCGCTGGGCTGCCGCGGCAAAGGGGCTGGTTCTGGTGGGGATTTTCTCCCCCTGGATGAAGAATACATGATCGGATTCCTTTGAAAGCGGAAAAGAGATTTCCGGCGGGAATCAGGTCCTGAAGCCTTGGAATGTCAGAGTTAAAGCGCCGAACTCATGCCGACATCACGCCCAACGGCCGTGGATCGGGGAACAAACACGCGCACGATTACGCGGGGGTAGAGTTACTGGTGCTTTAGAATGTCAGAAAAAGCTTCGAACCGGAAACCGCCGTTAGCCTCGGACGGCATGGGCCGGGAGCAGGAAAATACGCATAGTCATGACTGCCTCCGTCGGTTCGAGTTGACAATGACGGCTCTATACCCGCATTCCGCGCCAAAGGCCACGCGTAACTGCCAAATTGTCGCAACCTCGTGGCGTCTGTGGCGATCACGCAACACATTAGCGAGTGAAGATATTGCCCGACGGCATCCGCATCGCCCTCTACCAGCCCGACATCGCCGGCAACACCGGCACCATCCTGCGCATGGCCGCCTGCCTCGGCATCGCCGTCGACATTATCGAGCCGGCCGGCTTCGACCTTTCCGACCGGAACCTGAGACGGGCCGGCATGGACTATCTCGAAATGGCCTCCCTGACGCGCCATGTCGATTTCGCGGCTTTTGAGACGTGGCGAAAGGCCGAAGGTCGCCGGCTCGTCCTGTTCTCGACCAAAGCCGCCCTGCCCTACACCGAGTTTCGCTATGCCGACGGCGACGTAATATTGTTTGGCCGCGAGTCGGCGGGCGTACCGGAAGACGTGCACGACATTGCCGACGCGCGCCTCCTCATCCCGATGAAGGGCGGCGGCCGCAGCCTCAACCTCGCGCTCAGTGCCGCGATGGCTGCGGGCGAAGCGATCCGGCAGCTCGGCTGAAGCATCTTCCATTCCGGCCACGATCGCCCAGCTTGCGATCTTGCGTCCCCGGACCGTGACCGATCCGCCGATTCTCAGCCGTGTGAACATCCATCTCATCCTTCGATTTGCGTCCTGAAGGATACCTTGCTACAACCTCAACTAATGTTGAGGTCAAGCGGAGAATGAGCATGGGCAGGGAATTGTCCGTCGGCGAGGTAGCACACCGGAGCGGCATCGCGGTTTCGGCACTGCATTTCTACGAGACCAAGGGCCTGATCAGGAGCCACCGCACCGGCGGCAACCAGCGGCGTTATGGCCAGGACGTGCTGCGCCGCGTCGCCGTCATCAAGGTGGCGCAGGAGGTCGGCATTTCGCTTGCCGACATCGCCGCCGCCCTCGCCGCGCTGCCGGACGGACGGACGCCGACACGGGAGGACTGGCGCCTGCTTTCGGAAGGCTGGGCCGCCGATCTCGACCAGCGCATTCTTCAATTGCAGAAACTGCGCAATGGACTGACCAACTGCATCGGCTGCGGCTGCATGTCCATCGACCGCTGCCCCCTGCACAATGCGGACGACCATCTCAGCGAAGATGGACCCGGCCCGCGCCTGCTTCTGACCGCGGCGCACCGAAAATCCAGCCGCGAATGCGGAAAGCTCTGAATTCGATCAGCGCCGCCCGAATCTCAACACAGTCTAATCGGAAGTCGGCAGACGCCGGATAGTGAACTCGATGACGTCGTTCGGCCGCTCGAACCAGCTTTCGATCGTTGTCCAGTAGGCCTGCTTCGGCCAGCGCTCGAACCATTCCTGCGCCTTGGCGCGGGCATCCGAACGGGGCAACACGAAAGTCTCGCGCAAAAAGCCGTCGCGCGGCGTGCGCTCACGCTCTGCCCGGCTCTGGTCGAGCCTTCTTTTCAGACCATCGAGCGGCGGTCTCGTCGGGGTACGCACGACTAACTCCTTGACCCTGATCAATTACAGATTAGGGATCGCGCGGGAAAAGACGAGTCATTTGTGCAGGCGCCAGTCACGAGATGGCAAAGCGAAAAGACAACGAACGGAGACGATCGCCTATGGAGCGAGCAGAAATACCGGCGGGATTGCCTGCGGACATCGATGGCAAGAAGGAACGGGCGCGCGCCTGGTTCGAGGAATTGCGCGACCGCATCTGCGCCGGCTTCGAGCAGATCGAGGACGATCTCGCCGGCCCGCAGGCCTCATGGTCGCCGGGTCGCTTCGAAAAGACTCCCTGGCAGCGCGAGGAAGGCAAGGGCGGCGGCGGCATCATGTCGATGATGCACGGCCGCGTCTTCGAAAAGGTCGGCGTCCACACCTCCACCGTCCACGGCGAATTCTCCCCCGAGTTCCGCAAGCAGATGCCCGGCGCGGAGGAAGACCCCAACTTCTGGGCAAGCGGCATCTCGCTGATCGCGCACCCCTGGAACCCCAACGTGCCCGCCGTGCACATGAACACCCGCATGGTGGTAACCTCGCGCCAGTGGTTTGGCGGCGGCGCCGATCTTACGCCCGTCCTCGACCGGCGTCGTACCCAGGAAGACCCCGACACACTCGCCTTCCACAAGACGATGCAGTTCGCCTGCGGCAAGCACGCTGCCATCGCCGACTACGACCGCTACAAGGCGTGGTGCGACGAGTATTTTTATCTTCCCCACCGCAACGAGGCGCGCGGCATCGGCGGCATCTTCTTCGACTACCTGCAATCGCCGCAGGAAAAGGGCGGATGGGAAGCAGACTTCCGCTTCGTGCAGGACGTCGGCCGCTCCTTCCTCGTCGTCTACCAGCACCTGGTGCGCAAGAATTTCGGCCTGAACTGGACCGATGGCGACCGCGAGGAGCAACTGATTCGCCGTGGCCGTTACGTCGAATTCAACCTGCTCTACGACCGCGGCACCATCTTCGGTCTGAAGACCGGCGGCAACGTCAACTCGATCCTGTCGAGCATGCCGCCCGAGGTGAAGTGGCCGTAACGTCGCCCGACGGGTGTCGCTTATGGGCAATGTGACCTGAAAGCGACACCAATGCCGGATTGTTACCGACTGCAATATTGCGTGGTGACAAACGAAAATATTCTCACTACATCACGGATGAAAGCTGGCGCGGGCATGAAAATGCGCGGCGCTGGCTAAGCAAGACACATGAAATGCGGTGGGTTTGGGCCTTCCGCGAAACGCGCTAAACCATGATAGGCAGCCGCAACCCGGCTTCCGGAAAGATCGTGGCGAAACAAGACGATAGAGCACGATCCGGAATCTCTTGTGATGGATCAGGCTTTAGAATTTTAGTTAACTTTTAGCTGACAGTGTCCGTCCATGATCAAGCAGTCTCTCTTCGGCGCGATGGCGCTTATTCTTGTCCTCGGTTTTACAGGTGCTGCCAGTGCGCGCGATCTGTCCGATTGCGATCGCAACGGTTCGCAGGCAAAAATGGCGGCGTCCGTGAACAGCAAGGAAACGCCGAAACCCGCAAACGCGGTGGCCATCCGCTGTCCCGATCTCTCTGCCGAAGCGCCCGGGAAAAGCCTTAAAGCCGAGCCAGTCAAGGCCATGATCGAACAGGATTCGCCCGCTCCTGCAAGCAACGCCGCCGTACCGCCGGCCGCCGCCTCGTCCTCCATCATCCGCGCGAAAGACTTCACCGTGCTCGTCAAGCGGCCGGAAAAGGCGACTGCCGAAACGCTGGTTCTGCTTCACGGCTCCGGCGGCGACGAGACGACGATGATGTCGCTCGCCTCGCGCATCGCCCCGCACTCGGTGCTGATGGGCGTGCGCGGCCGCGTCGTGCAGGACGGCAGCAAGCGCTGGTATGCGCGGCTTACCCCGACCAGCTTCGACCAGCGCGACATCCGCTCCGAGGCAACCGCATTCGCCGGTTTCCTCCAGGACGCCGTCAAGAAGAAGATGCTCGATCTCGATCACACCACCTTCGTCGGCTATTCCAACGGCGCCAACCTTCTTGCCGCCCTGACCCTGCTTCACCCCGGCCTCGTCGAGCGCGCCGTGCTGCTGCGGCCGATGTCGGTGCTGGAAAAAATCCCGGCGGTCGATCTTTCGAGCGTCCGCTATCTCGTCGTCGCCGGCCAGACCGATGTGATCTATTCGCCCTTCGCACCAGCCCTCGAGGCTATGCTGAAGGATCACGGCGCGCGCATCGACGCCCACATGATCAAGGCCGACCATGGTCTCGGCGACGAGGACGCCAGGCTCGTCAGCGACTGGCTGGCCCGTTCGAACGCCGTTTCGCTGAACTGATCAGAATGAGTTGATCCAGGCCGGTTGACGCAACTTATTGCCCCATTCCGTGTTATCATCCCGTCCGCCATCAAGAGCAGGATAGGAGGAAACCCCGATGAAGGAATTTCAATGCGGATCGCTTGTTCCCGGCTGCGACTGGCATACGAAGCATGAGGAAGAAGCTGAAGTGATGCGGCGCGCGGTCGAGCATATGCGCGAGACCCATGGTGAGACCATCATCCGCGAAACCATGATCGAAGCCATCCGCTCGCGCATCGAAAAGGTCCGCGACGCGGCCTGATCGGAATCGGCTAACTTGTTGTTTTCAAACTATCGGCGGCGCGCTCCAGAAGCGCGTCGCGATCGAGCGCAAACCCGGAATCGATCCACGCGGTCTCAAGCGTCCTTAGCGTATCGCCGACCTGCGGCCCTTGCGTGACGCCAAGCGCGGTCAAATCCGCGCCCTTGACCGGAAACACCGGCCTCTCCCATTTCTCTGCAAAAGCCAGCAGCCGCGAAAACCCGCCTGCTTCCATCAGCGCCTTGTCGTCCTCGACCGCACGGGCGCGCGCCGAAGCGAGCGCCAGCCGCAGGCGATCGGCAAAACCTTTCGGCTCGCCGCGATAGAGCATCTTCGAAAAAACGCTCTCGGTCCATGTCGAGACCGGCGCCGGCGCGTTCGCCCACTGCACAAGGCGCTCCGTCTCGATATTGGAAAACTTCAACCTTTCGGCCAGCCCAGCCATGCGCTCGGCATCCGGCGGCACGATCGCGGCGAGCCGAAGCATGGGGTCCGGCTTCCAGCCGAGATCTCGCTCGGTCTTCACCAGCCCATGAATGGCATCGATGCCCCATTTCTCGCTTTCGGGCAGGATGCGCGTCAGCACGCCGGCCTGCCGCATCCACAAAAGTGCGCGCGACGGATCGGGCGCGGAAAGCAGCTTCTTCAACTCGGCCCAGACACGTTCCGCCGAAAGCTGGTCGAGCCCTTCTTTCAACCGGGCCGAGGCTTTCACGCCCTCGGCGTCCGGCCGTCCCGAGCCGTACCAGGCAAAAAACCGGAAAAAGCGCAGGATGCGAAGATAATCCTCGCGAATGCGCGCTTCCGCATCGCCAATGAAACGCAAGGTGCGGCTTTCGAGGTCGGCAAGCCCGCCGACCAGATCGATCACCGTGCCATCGGCCCCGGCATAGAGCCCGTTGATGGTGAAATCGCGCCGCTCGGCATCGCTTTTCCAGTCGCGGCCGAACTGAACCTTTGCGCGCCGCCCATCCGTCTCCACGTCGGCCCGCAGCGTCGTCACTTCGAACGGCTTGCCGCCGGCGATCACCGTGATCGTGCCATGCTCCTCACCGGTCGGAACCGTCTTGAAACCGGCGGCTTTCGCCCGCCGCGTTGTTTGTTCCGGCACGTTGGTCGTGGCAATGTCGACATCGGAAACCGGTTCGCCAAGCAGCGCATTGCGCACCGCGCCACCTGCAATGCGCGCTTCCTCGCCTTCCGCCGACAGCGCTTCCAGAAGCCGCTGGAGATGCTCGTCCGCAAGCCATTCGGCGCGGCCGGCGATCGACGCCTTGTCGCTCATGCATAGAGCCTTTCATAAAGCGTGCGGATGATGCCGGCGGTGACGCCCCAGATGCGCTGGCCGCCATAGGGCATGTCGTAATAGACCCATTCCTTCTCGCCCCATATGCGGCTGCCCTGATGATGGTTGGCCGGGTCCATGAGGAAGCGCAGCGGCACTTCGAAGGCCGTATCGACCTCGTGCGGATTGATCGTCAGGTGAAAGCCTGGTCGCACGATGCCAAGCACCGGCGCGATGCGGAAGCCACTGCCCGCGACATAGTCGGGCATGCGCCCGACGACCTCGACATGTTCCGCATCCAGCCCGATTTCCTCCACCGTCTCGCGTAGTGCCGCAAACTCCGGCGTCGGGTCGGTCGGATCGATGCGGCCGCCCGGAAACGCCACCTGCCCCGAATGATTCCGCAGTTTTTCCGTGCGCTTGGTCAGGATCACGCTGGCCTCGTCGCCGTGATCGACCACCGGGATCAGGACCGCTGCGTCGCGCAGATTGTCTCGGCGGATCAGGTGGCCAAGGCCCGGATTGAAGCGATGGTCGCCATAATCCGTGTCCAGTTCGGGCTCGCGCTCCTGCTCGACACGCCGGCGGAAATCAAGAGCCGAAAAGGGTGCTGCGATGGCGTTATCCATGGTCAGGCACTCAACCGCCGGAGTTTTTCAGCCGGCATGATCGGATAGATCTCGCCGCCGGAACGCACGGCGAACATCAACTCGCCGTCGATCTCGATCTCCTCGCCATGCTCGACCAGTTCATACATCACCGGCCGCGCCACCAGCGCCTCAAGCCGCCCGCGCACCAGCACATAAGGCTTCAGCCCGCCGGTCTCGTCCTCGTCGACGAAGCGCATCGGATTTTTCGGACCTGCCTCGACGACATCGCCGACATTTGTGCGGAAGGTGATGACCTGCCCTTCGCCCGCGCCCGAGACATCCATCTCGACCGCCACGAACGGCGCGTCGACCACGCGAATGCCGACCTTTTCCACCGGCGTGACGAGATAGGTCTTGCCGTCGGCATCCTTGCGCAGCACCGTGGAAAAAAGCTGCACCAGCGGCATGCGCCCGATCGGCGTGCCGAGATAGAACCATGTCCCGTCCGGCCGGATCTCCATGTCGAGATCGCCGCAGAAGTCCGGATTCCAGCGCTCCACCGGCGGCAATCCCTTGCCGGCGCGGGCCGCGCGCGAGATCAGCGCCGACAGCCCGGCGGTGTCGCCGGCGCTGGTCAGACTCTGTTCACGATGCTCTTCGACTTTGGTCATGGTCACGAAATAGTCACTGTTGTTGCGCTTGTCAGCCTAGATGAGTGATTTAAGTTCATTCAATCGCACCATGGGCGTGCGAATCGCGGCACTGGACGTTGCCGGCCGACGTTCCAGACAAACGAGGATCGAAGCGGCATGAGCATAATCGTCAAGGACCCATCGATCGGCGAAAAGGAGATGGTGGCGCAGGCCGAAACGGCTCTGGCCGACATTTCCAAGGTCCGCGACGGCGTCGGTAAGGTCATTTTCGGCCAGGAAAGCGTGGTCGAGCGCACGCTGGTCGCCCTGCTGGCCGGCGGCCACGCGCTTCTGGTCGGCGTTCCCGGTCTCGCCAAGACCAAGCTTGTCGAGACCTTGGGCATCGTTCTCGGCATGGATGCCCGCCGCGTCCAGTTCACGCCCGATTTGATGCCGTCAGACATCCTCGGCTCCGAGGTGATGGAGCAGGACGAGGCGGGAAAACGCTCGTTCCGTTTCATTCCCGGCCCGATCTTCGCGCAACTGCTGATGGCCGACGAGATCAACCGCGCCTCACCGCGCACCCAGTCGGCGCTGCTGCAGTCGATGCAGGAGTACCACGTCACCGTCGCCGGCGCCCGCCACGACCTGCCCGCCCCCTTCCACGTTCTGGCCACCCAGAACCCGCTGGAGCAGGAAGGCACCTATCCCCTGCCGGAAGCCCAGCTCGACCGCTTCCTGATGCAGATCGACATCCTCTATCCTGATATCGAGGCCGAGCGCCGCATCCTGCTCGAAACCACCGGCGTCGAGGACGCCAAGGCTGTGAATGTGCTGACGCCTTCGCGGCTCCAGGAAATCCAGCAACTCATCCGCCGCATGCCGGTGCCCGAAAGTGTGGTCGAAGCCATTCTCGATCTCGTCCGCTCCGCCCGTCCGGGTCAGGGCAATGCCGAGACCGACAAGCATGTCGCCTGGGGTCCCGGCCCGCGCGCCAGCCAGGCGCTGACGCTCTGCGCCCGCGCCCGCG
>VFQQ010005739.1_pt1 | contig 10137 bp, 8 predicted proteins | sample 3512341 | NCBI WGS metagenome assembly VFQQ01 (sample SAMN10412373, study PRJNA504923) | tailings metagenome | isolation source: Relicate 2 Philex TSF1 revegetated site | place: Philippines: Tuba, Benguet | collected 2017-08-29
GCAGAGCAGGCGGACGAGGTCGATGTTCCGGCGCTCGTTGTTGCCGCCGATGTTGTACGTCTCGCCCGGGCGTCCCTTCGCGACGACGGTGTGAAGGGCTTCGGCGTGGTCGACGACGTAGAGCCAGTCGCGGATGTTCTCACCCTTGCCGTAGACGGGAATCGGATCGCCGCGCAGGGCCTTGAGGATGACGACCGGGATCAGCTTCTCGGGGAACTGGTACGGGCCGTAGTTGTTGGAGCAGTTGGTGACGAGGACCGGAAGCTTGTAGGTGTCGGCCCAGGCGCGGGCGAGATGGTCGGACGCGGCCTTGCTGGCGGAGTAGGGCGAGTGCGGGTCGTAGGGCGTCTCCTCCGAGAACAGGCCGGTGTCGCCCAGCGAGCCGTAGACCTCGTCGGTGGAGACATGCAGGAAGCGAAAGCGGTCCTTGTCCGCCCCGGCGAGCTGGTCGAAGTGGGCGCGGGCGGCCTGGAGCAGGGTGTAGGTGCCGACGACGTTGGTCTGGATGAAGGCGCCCGGCCCATCGATGGAGCGGTCGACGTGGCTCTCGGCGGCGAGGTGCATGACCCAGTCGGGCTTGAAATCCGCGAAGAGCGCGGCGAGGGCGGGGGCGTCGCAGATGTCGGCCTGCGCGAACCGGTACCGCGGATGCGCGGCGAGGTCGTCGAGGGAGTGCCGGTTGCCCGCGTAGGTGAGCGCGTCGACGTTGAGCACGCTGTGCTCCGTTGTGGTCACGAGGAGCCGGACGAGGTTGCTGCCGATGAAGCCGGCTCCGCCGGTGATCAGGATTTTCATGGTACTTCGGAGATTTCGAGGATGAAGACGCGCTTCACGGCATGATCCACATGAAAAACGATCATGCGGTCGCGAACAAAGCAGGCGCTGAGCGGAGTGTCGTCCGAACCTTCGAAAACGAACGAGGGCGGGGTAAAGGGGTTGGCCGCGAGGCGGTCGAAGGTCCGTTCGAAATCGCGTCGCCGTGCCGGCGGCAGTGCGACCAGGGTTGCGTAGGCTTCGCCATCGAGCACCCAGCGATAACGCACGTTCACCGGGTCAACTTTGGACGACGGACCGGAGTGCGTCTACGGTATTCCTGTTCCGTGACGCCTTCGCCCGACTTCAGCTTGGCCAGTCGCACGTTCATGGACGCCCGCCATCGGGGGTCGCGTTGGCGGTCCAAGGCCGCGAGGTAAAGCCGGAGTTCCTGGCGTTGCCGGACGCCCAGCTTGGAAGCGGCAGCCTTGAGTTCGGCGAGGGACATGGAGGCAGGCTAGGACTGGCGGGCAGGCTGCCAAGCCCGAAGGGCCCTCTCGATCGCCTCGCGGACGTCGGTCATCTGAATGCCGGCGCGGGCGAGTTTGGAGGAGTCCATGACGCAGTTGGAGCGCGGGGTCTTGGCAGCGGTGGCCATGAACTCGGACTCGTCGGTGAAGAAGCTGAACTCCTTGGTGCAGACGCCGCTCTTGCGGATGAGGTCGACGACCTCGCGGGTGGTGACCTGGCCGGGGTTGGTGACGTTGTAGATGCCGAAGGGCACGCGCTTTTCCCAGCAGGCGAAGGTGGCGGCGACGAACTCCTCGAGTTGTGAGATGGAGTTGGTCGCCTCAAGGAGGCGCTGGTAGCGCATGAGCTTCGTCAGGTAGTTGCGCGGGCTGTCTACGTGGTCGAAGGGAATGCGCAGGCGCCAGATGTAGATGTCGGGCCGGCCGGCGAGGACCTCTTCGCCGAGGGCCTTGGTGCCCGAGTAGAAGCTGCAGTTGTTGGTGCGGAAGGAGAAGTTGGGTGTGTCCTCCTCAGTGAAGCCGGAGCCGTCGGGCCGGGCGCCGGTGTAGATGCAGCCGGAGGAGACATGGCCCCAGGGCACGCCGGCCGCGGCGCAGGCCTCGGCGATGCGGCCGGGGAGGACGGCGTTGCCGAAGAGGCACTCGGCCTTGTGCAGCTCGCAGGCGTCGACGTTGGGCTTGCCCGTATAGCCGGCGGCGTTGATCAGGAACGAGGGCTTCTCCCGGCGCAGCAGTTCAGTGAGGACCTTTGTGTCAGAGTAGTCGACGTCTGCGCGCCGCAGGTTGCGGAACGGGATGTTCTTGCGCTGGAGCAGGGCCTGGTAGGCCGTGCCGACGTAACCGGAGCCGCCGAGGAGGAAGATCATGGCAAAGGCAAAAAGTAGGAGTTTGCCGCCGGAGCCGGTCAACCCCTGTTTGCCGCGTGCGGGAACTGCGTAGGCCCGTTCGGCGCCTTTCAGCCGTACCCTGTTACACGTCAAAGGTCGCAGGTCCAACGTCGCCAGCTTCGTGAAGCTTGTTCCTCCGCGAGGAAAGGTGATTGGCCACAAGAAGGCTCAAAAAGCGCAAGAACAAGCGGTCGGGATCTTCGGAACTCTTGAGCCTTTTGCGCCTCTTTGTGGCCAAATCCTGTTGATCGCGTTTTGGTTGCGGCGGCGTCGCGCTGTGAAACCGGTCTTGCTGTTTTCTTGGTGAAGCTTGCGGGCTGGCAACGGCTAAGTGGCCCGCTTCGGCGGGCCGGCGGTGACCTTCGACCTCCCGATTTTCGACCTGTGACCTCTATGCCCTACGGTGCGAAGGCCGGCCGGCTCCAGAGGGTCCAATCGAAGCTGGCGTGACCGTGCGGATCCGAGCGGAGCACGAGGGACGCGCCCGGCGGTCGTGAACGGGGCAGGTCGAGCGTGACGGCATGCAGGCCGCGGTCCTCCTCGACGGTCGCCGGGGTCAGGACGCGCTGGTGCAGAGAGGTCGGGCGGCCTTCCGAGGCGATGAAGACCTCGAAGTTCGCCCCGTCCGTCGCCTTTTCGCCGCGATAGGCGTCGGGCGCGAAGCCGTAGTGAAGCGTCACACGGTTCGCTTCGGCGGGAATCGGGATGACCAGGGCGCCGGGGGCGTGCATGAAGGTCGCGGGCACGGGTTGATCGTCGACGTGGGCCGCCGGGAACGGACTCAGGGCGGTCGTGCCCTCCAGTTCATGACGGCCTGCATGCTTTCGGCGAAAGACGATGAATTCCGAATCGAACTCCAGGTAGGCCCTCCCGGGAACCTCCAGGCTGGTGACCTCGTCCTTCACGGAGAAGGTGCGCACCTTCTCGTAGGTGTGGCCGAGAATGGCGGTTTCGTAGCCGACCAGGTTCTCGGCCTCGCGGGGGCGCAGCACGAGCCAGGTCGGTTCGAGCCAAAGCACGAGATACCGGAAGTCGTTGTTGAAGAGTGCGCGGGCGGCCACCATCTCGCGGGAGGAGAGTCCCGGGAAGTCGAGCGTCTTGAGTCCGGAGAAGTACCCGATGTAGCCCAGCGGCTCCATGAAGACGGAGTCCCCGGGCCGGGCGTTCTCGCGCAGCCACTCGCCGATCTTCCGGCGGTTGCCGTCCTCGATCAGGCGTTGCTGGGCCTCGGCCTGACGAGCCACGCCGAGCAATTGCACGCACGAGGCGAGCAGCAGCAGCGCGGCCGCGACCGCGAGGTGGCGGCGCAGGCTTCGTGCGGCGGCGGCGGTTTCGGGGTGGTGGTCAAGGTGGCGCGCGAACCGGGCGGCCTGGTGGAAGAGCGCGCCGAGCGTGGCGATCGCGAAGAAGGTTGTGGTGGGCACGTACCACGGGAACGGATGGTACGGGAAATGCCACAGGTAGACCTGTCCGCAGAAGAACGTGAACGAGAACGCGCGCGCCTCCGGCGAGACGCGCGGGTGCAGCCAGACGAGGGCGCAAACGAGCGCGACGGTGCGGGCAAGGATCACGGCCCACGCCGGCCAGCCGCCCATGTCGAAGTAGGAGGGCAGGAACGTGGAATCGAGCGCCAGTTGCCCCTCGAGCCCGGCCCAGGGAAAACTGACGGCGGTCCAGAGGAGGTCGACGAGCCCGCCGGTGTCCCGCATCATCGACTTGGCCTCGACGGTGTGGGGCACCGGCGTGCCGTAGTAGGCCCAGGCGAAGAGGAACCACGGCAGGTAGAGGGCGGTCGTGACCAGGCCGGCCTTGAGGAAGGCGGCGATCCACTGCGGCCGGCGCAGCCCCGTGAGGGACGGGTGATTGAAGAGCCAGACGCCGGCCGAGAGCGCGGCGATGTAGATGAAGCTGTCGGGACGCGTCCACATCAGCCCGGCCCAGGCGACGCCAAGGTGTTTCCATGCGTCCGGCCTTCCGGAGTACGCCGCCCACACCGTGTAGGCGAGGAACAGCATCATCCAGGCTGTCTCCATTCCGTTGATACTGAAGTCGACCGTCTTCGCGTCGGTGAGGAGCAGGCCGACGAGGACGGCGAGGGCGGGGACGCCGTACCCCTGACCGCGGGCGAAGCGGAGGAGCAGAAGGGCGGCGCCGCCGAGGGCGCCGGCGCTCAGGAGGCGGAAGATCCAGAGCGCCGCGGTGTCGGAGGCGTTGAAGGCGAGCAGGCTCGAGAGCGCCGGCAGCAGGACACCGAGCGGAGACGTGAAGGTGTGCAGGCGTTCACCCGGGTGGTAAACCAGCCCCTCGCCGGTCGCGAGGTTCTTGCTGGATTTGAAGGTGATGTAATAGTCCTCCCAGACGTGATTCGTGTAGAGGGCGAAGCCCAGTGCGATCGCGACGGCGAGCAGGCCCGGCCACCAGTCGCGGATCCCCCGGTGCGGACGCGCGCGGGAGGACGGGTCCGATTCGAGGGAGGCGGGAGATTCGTTCATCGCGGAGACGGGCGGAGGGGAAAGAAGAAGCAGAGTGGGCCGGCGCCGGCCTTGCGCTACTTCCGGCGGTAATCGCCGCGGCTGAAGTATTTTTCGAGCCAGACGTAGGCGCAGATGAAGAAGTAGCGGCTGCCCATCTCCTGGATCTTGAGCTTGGCTTCGCCGTACTTCCGGTTCTGCCAGGAGATCGGCATGACCGTCCACGAGTAGCCACGGACGATGGCCTTGAGCGGGATCTCGACCGTGAGGTTGAAGTGCGGCGCGAGGAAGGGGCGGCAGCCGTCGATCACGTTGCGACGGTAGGCCTTGAAGGCGTTGGTGGTGTCGTTGAGCGGGATGTTGAAGCCGACCCGCACGAAGAAATTGGCCAGACGGTTGACGAACAACTTCAGGCGCGGGTAGTCGATGACCTTGCCGCCCTTCATGAAGCGCGAGCCGAAGGCGCACTCGTAGCCCTCGTTGAGCAGGCGCCAGTATTTGACGGCGTCTTCAGGGGAGTCGGAGGCGTCGGCCATCATGATCACGACGGCGTCGCCCTTGCTGTGGTTGAGGCCGTAGACGATGGCGCGTCCGAAGCCGTGGGGGCCGGGATTGCGCACGGGGGCCAGCGTGGGGATCTCGCGCTTGAGGTCTTCGAGCACGGTCCAGGTCCGGTCGCGGCTGCCGTCGTCGACCACGACGATCTCGTGGGGGATCTGCTCCCGGGAGAACACGGCATGAAGGTCGCGCACGGTGGAGGGCAGCGACTCCTCTTCGTCGCGCGCGGGGATGATCACGCTGTACAGCGTGAGTGCGGGCGCGGGTTGGGACGAGGCAGCGGGCATGGCGAAAGGGCAAACGACGCCACACTCGCCCGGCCGGGGCAAGCGCGGTTTTGGCGGGCTACAGCGGCGCCGAGAGGTCGAGCCAGTCGGGGTGCGCCTCGGCGTGGACGGCGATCTCTTCGAGGATGGCGTCGGTCGGGGTCGCCGGAGTCCACCCCCAGAGCTTGGTCGCCTTGGCGTGGTCCAGCACGATCCAGGGGATGTCGAAGGGGCGAGGGGTGCCATCCTGGACGACGGAGTGCGGGCCGAAGCGTCCGGCGCACCAGTCGCTCAACTGGCGCAGCGAGCGGGCGGAGGCGGCGCCGCCGGCGACGTTGACGATGCGGTCCTCGGCCGTGAGGGCGGGCGCGGCCAGCTGTTTGCGCAGGAGCGGGGCGAGATCGCGCGGATGCAGGCAGTCGCGCACCTGGTGGCCGAGGCCGCCGAAACCGAGGTACTTGAGCGGGCGTTTGCGCAGCCAGCTGTTGATCCAGTAGGCGAAGATGCCCTGGTCGGCGCGACCGAACTGGCCGGCGCCGGCGAGCACGCCGCAGCGGTTGACAAAAACCGGGAACTTGAAGGTCTCGCCGTACTCGAGAGCGAGGGCCTCGGAGGTGAGCTTGGTCGCGCCGTAGAGCGAGACCGGGGCGAGGGTGGAGAACGTCTCGGACAGGCCGGCCGCCGTGAGTGCGGGGGGCAGCGGGCGGGAGGCGTCGGGCACGAAGGCGTCGCGCTCGACGGCGACGGGCAGGTGCGCGAGCGGCTCGATGGCGTACACGCGGCTCGTGCTGAGCAGAACGAAGCCGGCGCGGTGCTGCTTGCAGAACTCGAGCATGTTGATCGTGCCGACCAGGTTGTGCTCGACGAGTTGCCGGGAGCTGGACTTGCCGTCCACGCCGGCGAGCACGCTCGGGTTGGCGGCGGCGTCGATCACGAAGTCGACGGGCGGCAGGGACTCGAGGTCGCTTGCATTGCGCAGGTCGCCGTGAAACAGCTTCACGCCGAGGCGCTTCAGCTCGGCGCGGTTGCCCTCGCTGCCGGGGCGGATGAAGTTGTCGAGACCGGTGAGCGTGCAGCCCGGATCGGCGCTGAGCAGGGCCTTGGCCACGGTGCTGCCGACGAAGCCGCAGATGCCGGTGATGAGGATGCGCATGGGTCGGGACTAGGCGGTGTGCGAAAATTGGCAAGGACCGGCGCCGGCAATCGCCTCGAAGGCGCGTCGAAGGCTCACGGGGCCGGCGGCTCTGGCGCGGGGCGGTCGTTGCGTACGTACACGCGGAGGTGCGCGAACTCGCCGGCCAGCCGGTAATGTTCGGCGACATGAGCGCGCAGGGCCTCAAAGGTCTCGTGGCCGTGGACGTCGGTCTCCTCGAAGTAGAAGGCGCCCGGGCCGACGGCGTCGACGAAGAAGGCGGGCTTTTTGCGCTGCAGGTCGTCCAGGTACCGGGGACGATAATAGGTGTCGCGTTGAGGCGATTCCCAGAGCTGGCGGGTGCTGTGGGACTCGCGCGTGGCCTGGGGCAGCTGGGTTTCCACGTAGAGCTGGTTCTCCCAGCCCCACACGGCGAGCCGGTCGCCGGGTTCCCGCAGGCTCCGGATGTAGACGGCGGCGTCGCCGCGTGGCACGCGCCAGTTTTCGAGCAGGCGACCGTGCTCGTTCGAGGGGGAGAAGGTGCTGCGGATGGCGACAGGCAGGCCGCCGGCGACCAACACCAGGCCCAGAATGAAGATTGCCCGGGGGCGCGCATCGCGCAGGGCCCGATGGATATCCGCAACCAGCGCCGCCGTCCACCAGCCGAGCGGGAGGATGGTGTAGAGCAGGTAATGGTGAAATCCTTGCCGGGGAGCCAGGACCGCGACGACGCAGGCGGCGGTCATGAGCAGCCCGCTGGCGGCGAGCGGTCCCGGGCGCCGGCCCCAGCCGATCCAGACGAGCAGGGCGACGCCGGTGGCGAAAGCCGGCCCGGCGAGAAAGGCCGGGTAACCGTAGGTGAACAGGGAGGCGCGGTAGAGCTTCTCGATCGCCAGGGGGACGGTGAACTCGCTGCTCGCGTAGTGGAGGTTGTTTTCGATGTAGCAGCGGTAGAAGTGCTCACCCTGTCCGAAGGCGTAGGTCACGACCAAAAAGAACGCCGATGGAGCCAGACTGGCGGCGGCAAGGATGCCGATGTCACGAAGACGTGCGGCGGGCGCACGCTCCATGCGTCGCCATGCGAGCACGACGCCGCAGAGCGCGAGGGCGAGCCCAAGAGGGGCCGACTGCAGTTTGGCCCACGGTAGCGCGCCGAGGCACAGCCCGGCTCCGAGCCAGCTCGCGCGCAGCGGGGCGTCCGCCGGGGCCGCGAGGGCGGCCGCACGCCAGAGAAGCCAGGCGGCCAGCATCTGGAGCAGCAGCGAGGGGTGCTCCGACGAGTAGTGGATGAAGTCCGAATCCGTCGCCGTACAAAAGAACGTGAGGGCCGGCAGCACTCCGAGCACGGCGAGGCCGCGGCCGAGCGCGATGCGGAAGAGTCCGTACGAAGCCCAGAGCGCCCCCCAGACCAGCAGCAGGCCGGTGAGGCGGGCGTTGAAAAAATCCTGCGGGACGCCGAGCAGATGCGTCGGCAGGAGGGCGTAGAAGTTGAGCGGGCCCGAGGTCGTGCCGTCGACCGAGCGCCAGAAAACCGGATCTTCCTTCAGGGTGATCGCCCCGGCGATGAGCTGGCTTTCGTCGGGGTTGAGTTCGTGGATGCCGAAGAGCGGCGGCCAGCGCCAGGCTAGGAGGGCGGCGAGCAGGACGAGCCCGGTGAGGAGCGCATGGGTGCGCCGGCCAAGGCGTTCGCCTCGCGGGACGAGGCTGAAAGCCAGCCACGCGAGATAGAGCGCGCTGGCGGCGGCGGCGAGCGCCCAGAAGAAGCCCGGGTGGGCGTCGAGCCAGCGGAAGATCTCCTTCAGCATGGGTCTACAAGGGCGCCGGTCCGAAGCTCCGGCGCGCCGCGCTCAGGCGGCCGAGCGCTTCCGCCAGGCCTCGACGATCTGGCGGATGGTGTCCTCGAGAGTCTGGGTGATGTCCCACGACGGGTAGTGGGCGCGCATCTTGCGCAGGTCCGAATAGTAGCAGATGTGGTCGCCGATGCGGTTCTGGTCGACGTAGCTGTAGACCTGGGCCTTGCCGGTGAACTTCTCCGCGATCTTGAAGGCCCCGAGGATGGAGGTGCTGTTGGCCTTGCCGCCGCCGAGGTTGTAGACCTCGCCGGCACGCGGCGCGGCCACGAAGGCGGCCATGAAGCGGGCGACGTCGAGCGAGTGGATGTTGTCGCGCACCTGCTTGCCTTTGTATCCAAAAACCTTGTACTCGCGCCCCTCGAGGTTGCACTTCACGAGGTAGCTGAGGAACCCGTGCAGCTCGACGCCGCTGTGGTTGGGGCCCGTGAGGCAGCCGCCGCGCAGGGCGCAGGTGGGCAGGTTGAAGTAGCGTCCGTACTCCTGCACCATGATGTCGGCGGCGACTTTCGAGGCGCCGAAGAGGGAGTGCTTGGACTGGTCGATGGTGAAGGTCTCGGGGATGCCGTGTGCGTAGGCCGGGTCGGCGTAGTCCCAGCGGGTCTCGAGTTCCTTCAGCGCGATGGTGTTGGGTGCGTCGCCGTAGACCTTGTTCGTGCTCATGTGCACGAAGGGCGACTCCGGGCAGGCCTGGCGGGCGGCCTCGAGCAGGTTGAGCGTGCCGACGGCGTTGGTGTCGAAATCGTCGAAGGGAATGGCCGCGGCGCGGTCGTGCGAAGGCTGGGCCGCCGTGTGCACGATCACGGAGGGCTTCACGGACTTGACGAGGGCGAGCACGCCGGCGCGGTCGCGGATGTCGAGTTCGTGGTGGACGAAGCCGGGGACCTCCTGCGAGAGGCGCTGCTGGTTCCACCGGGTGTCGCCCTGCGGGCCGAAGAAGACGGCGCGCTGGTTGTTGTCCACGCCATGGACCTTGTAGCCAAGCGAGGCGAAGTAGACGCAGACTTCCGAGCCGATCAGGCCGGAGGAGCCGGTGACGAGGAGGGTTTTGGCCATGGTGAAAGGAAGAACGGTCAGGCAAACCTCTGGAATGGAGCGTGGCCAGTCGATTTTGGGCTCCGGCGCGGCCTGGGGGACGAGGGCGATTGGGGAAATTATGAACAAATCCGGGCCGACCCGGGTCTTCCACCTTCATATGAATCGCCTCCTTGTTTGCATTATCTTTGCCGTCACCGTGGCGGCACCGGTCTGGGCGGCCGCCGCCAAGCGCGTCGTCCAGGTGCAGGTGCCCGCCAGGGTCGCCCCCGGGGAGCTGGTGGAGGTTTCCGTGACTGCGTCGACCGATGCCGGGGCCGGGGAGCAGATCGGCTTCCTTCACGCCGAGTACTCGGTCGACGGCGGGAAAACCTGGACGGCTTTCTGCTACGAGTCGAACGCCGGCCCGTCCCTGGCGCGCGTCACCCAGGTCACCGCCGGGCCCGCGGGCTCGACGCTCACGGTGCGGGCGCGCGTGGCGTTTCGCGGCGGCGTGGCCGGCGACGTCGATTTCAACGGTGCGGCGATTCGCTGGGAGGATCATTGGCACAACTGGTCGGAGCCGCCAGCCCGGTCGGTGTCCGTCAAGGTCTCCGGTTCCTAGCAGCCCGTCGGACTTGAGATCTTAGCGTGGGTGGGAAACGGGCGGACGGTT
>VFQQ010005740.1_pt1 | contig 10137 bp, 18 predicted proteins | sample 3512341 | NCBI WGS metagenome assembly VFQQ01 (sample SAMN10412373, study PRJNA504923) | tailings metagenome | isolation source: Relicate 2 Philex TSF1 revegetated site | place: Philippines: Tuba, Benguet | collected 2017-08-29
CGCTCGCAGATCCGCCAGGCAAGCTACGATTGCAGTGGGGTGTGGGTCTGTTAAGTGTGGGGTGGTGCAGTGCTTGTCGAAGGCCATCTGACAGGCTTGTATGCGGCTTGAGCTTTGCCCAAACGGCCCCCCTGGTTGCCGCTGGACTCCACTTTGCCATACGATATCCATGGTTTGCGTCCCCCTTGTCTGCTTTGTTGACTCCTGGGCAGGTGAAGGACCTGCTGCCCGACGACTTTGGCGACGGCTACGTGGCCGCCTGCCTGCATCTCTTCCCACATCACTCTGCCTTGTTAGCACTCCTACTTTCTTGGTTGTCTCCTCTTGCAGGTCAAGGACCTGCTGCCCGACTTTGGTGACGGCTACGTGGCCGCCTGCCTGCAGCAGCTGGGCGGCTCCCCTGAGCGAGTGCTCAATGCGCTGCTCGAGGGCAGCCCGCCCCCGCAGCTGTCCCAGCTGGACACCCAGCTCTCGTTTGCAGCTTGGCAGGCCGCGGCTCCCAAGGCCGCTGGCGCAGCGGCAGCCAGCGATAAGGGCAAGGGCAAGGCGGCGGTGGTGCCCAGCTATGATTCCGAGTTCCCTGCCGCCCTGCCGGGTGCCTGCCCCAGCGGCAGCGGCGGCAGCAGCAGCACAGCAGAAGCGCTGGCACGGGCGGCACGAGCGGAGAACAAAACCGCCAAGTGGGTGGGAGGTGCTGGCTGTCCTGCTTAACTAAGGAGTGGGGCAGTGGCTGCACTGCTGCACCCTGGAGAAGCTGCACATTAGCTGTACATTGGAACAGACGGCCTGTGGGCAGCTTATTTCGCCAGCCTAAGTGTGCACCAACCTCGTGCACTCCTCGTGTGGCCCCGCTTCACTGCCGCAGGTACCTGGATGTGCGGGACGAAACGTACCGAGAGGCGCTGCTGTCGGCTGCTGCGGCCGCCCAGGTGTGCACCACACACGCTTGCCCCTGCAGCCGGCTGCCCTGCAGGTCTTGTCCCTTGCGTGCAGCAGGTGGTCCAGCCACAGTGCTGCGCGGCTGGGCCCAGACCCCAGCAGCAGCTTTGCTTGCAGCTGTGCTGTCTTGAGCACGGCAAACCCGGAAGGAAGCTTACAAACCTGGTAGGAAGCGGAGCAAGTTGCCACACTTCCTTTCCTTCCCCTCCCCTCCACTTCAACCACTCAGATGTATGACGATGAGTACGATGATTCCTTCGACGACCTCATTGCCTTTGGGGCAGATGGAGTGACAGAAATGGAGGGAGAGGAAGGCGGCCCAGCAGGCCCAGCCGGCGCCAGCCGCGGCGGCGCAGCTGCCGGCCCCTCCATGGCCTCCGCCCAGCGGGCCATGCAGGGCCTATCTCTGCAGCCTGGAGCGGCCAGCTTCCAGCCGGCCGGAGGCGCCGCTGCTGCCGGGCCGGCGCCTGGCGGCGGCGGCCGGCCGCAGCAGCCGCCGCTCAGCACCAAAAAGACAAAGGGCAGCAAGCTGTGGGTGAGCTTTGTGAGGGGGAGTGGGATGGCAGTTGGAACGGCAACCGTGCACTTCATGGCAGAGTACGGCCAGGCATGGCGTCAGTGGGTTTTGCCAGCGTCGAGCTTGACTGTGATGAAAGTTTGCACTTGCACCGCACTCGGTCCCAGGCCACACCACCCATGGCCACCACCCAGCTTCTCTCACGTGCTCATTGAGCTGCACTGCACGTGCAGGTGCTCGACGGCCGCATTTACAATTACGCCAAGCCTGGGGCCCAGGAGGTAAGAGCATGTGGGCATGCCGGGAGCTGCGGGCAGATGAGGGACTGTTGTGCCGTATTACCTGGCCTGGGAGGTAAGCAGCACTGCTGATGCAGAGGTGGCACATGCGCGGGGCATTTAGTGGCCTGATGTTGCGTCGACATGGTAAAGTCAAGGCCCATCATGCCACCCAATTGTTGCCAAACTCTGGTCGCAGGTGGGCAGCCAGGCAGAGGCGGACGCAGCGCTGACGGCTGCCCAGCAGGGTGCCCAGCAAATCATGGGTGGGTGCTGGCAACCTCTGATCTCACCTGCGTGCTGCTGCGATTGCTGGGTTACCTGCCGCACATCGCGTGCACAGCCGGCTGGGGGAGCGCAGGGGTGCTTGGGCAGCTGTGCACCAGTGTGACCGTTCACCCTAATACTGCTGCTTCGCTGCAGGCCTCGGTCCCGGCGGCAACAAGCCGTGGCGTGCAGAGCAGCAGCAGCAGGCGGCAGGCGAGGGCGGGCCAGAGGGCGGAGAGGGCGGCAGCGCCGGCGCAGCAGCGGGCGGCAGAGGCAGCGGCGGCGGGCGTGGTGGTGGGCGTGGGCCCAGCGATGCCGGCAAGGGCAGGGGCGGCGGCCGTGGAGCTCACAAATACAAGGATCAGCACAAGAGCTCCATTGCCAATCACCACCGCCGCGACCGTGCCATTGCCAAGCAGGCCCGCGGCATGTTTTGATTGCCGCAGCTGGCAGGCAGCTTGCATGTAGCAGATGATTTGACCATGCACAGAGTGTAACGGGCAAATTGCGGCTGGGCAGGTGCAAAAGCACCACCATGGCAATGCAGTGCAGCGCCTGCGCCGGAGGGAAGGAACGTGCTGGGCAGGTGCAAGCCTTCGACACAAAGCCTTTCCTAGTGCCTTCTACATCCCAGACTATATTCACAGCTCTCCCAGTGTAAAACGCGTTCTGTTCTGGCTCCACTGGTAGGGCTCTTCGCTCTGCGCACATCCGCAGCACCGCGCTCCGATTCTAATCGACCCTGAAGGATCGCTGATCGCAATCCAATCTCTCAGCGACGCCTTGCCAGCCGCGGAACCAATGGTGCCCTCGCTCGACGGCGCCCTAGAGCGCCAGCCCCTGCTGGAATTGCAGCAGCATGGCGCAGAGGTAGCGTCGATCGCAGCAGACACAGCCGCGCCGCCGGCGGCGGCAGGACTGCCACCGGACTCCGCCGGCGCCGCGTCCGACCCAGCCACTGGAACGGCCGCTCAACCGCCGACTGCCGCACACGTCCAGCGGCTGCTATCGGAGAAGCGGTGCCGCTACTGCCTGCAGGAGGAGGAGCCAGGCAGCCAGCTGGAGGCGCCCTGCAAGTGCGCCGGGTCCATTAAGGTGTGTGGGCTCGCTGGTAATGTTGACTGGCCGCTTGGGCTGGGCGTTGTGCAGGCAGCATCTCAGCTGGCGGGGCACTGCCACAGTGCATCTAGCTCCATTGCACACCTGCCTGCCTGTTCCTCTTGCAGTGGGCGCACCATGCCTGCGTGCAGCGATGGGTGGACGAGAAGCACGACAAGCGCTGGTGCGCTGCCGAACCTGCCGTGCGGTATGCCGGACTGTCCTAGAGCAGCGCAGTGCCAAGGGGTGATGGCCGCCGGTGCTTCCCTTCCTTATGCCAGCAACCTCCTGTGGGTTGAAATGCAACCGCATGAACACCGCTAACCGCCGCCACACTGTCCTGCCCACCTCCTGCCATCACAGCGAGATTTGCGGCTCGCAGTTTCAAGGCGACTACAGCGCGCCACCGCCGTCTGAGTCGCCCCGGGCCCTGCTGGTGGCACAGCTGCAGGTGCGTGCTGCAACTGAGTGGACGACGTGTGGGCCAAGGATAGCACAGACGACAAGCCTGCCATGGGTCACATGCTGTGCCCCTGCTGCCTTGTGGGGGCACACGTGGCGCTGCTGTGCATGACCTTTCCAAGCCTCAACCCTAAGCCCCGCCAGCTCATCCCTTGGTTCTTCTCCACCCCTGCAAGCGCTTGCAGGTGACCAACGACGACACCCGCATTGTGTCGCTGGCGAACCCAGCCACAGGGCAAGTGGTGGCTCGCATGGTCATGGGCCCAGGGGCGGAGCTCCGGCCCAACGGCACAGCAGCAGCCGGCTTCCAGCGCTTCCCAGCAGCGGTAACGGCAGCTGCTGGAGCAACCGCAACCAGCGTAGCTGCCCTCGTGGGCTGCCTGCTGTACTTCCTTGCCCTGATGGCCCTCCTGGTCACGATTCCGCTCTCCATGACGGCGGACGCGGGTAAGCGTGCTGCCCTGGCTGCATGCGAGGGACCTGCTTGCTGCATACAAGGGCAGGGGCTTGGCCGAATCTGCATCTGCATGCACCCAGGCTGGTCTGCACCGCCGTCCGTGCTGCTGCATGTGTATGCGCATCCCAGGGCAGCGCCCGCCGACTATCCGAAACGCTTTTCAACTGAGCCCCCCTTGCCCTGGGCGTACCCACGCTTTCACAGGGAGCGACCTGCACTTGGTTCGCATGGTGCTCGTATTCCTGGTGATTGCCCTGCGTGTTTCGCTGTGGTCAAGTGAGTGCAAAGTGGGCAGCGGGGGCGGACGGTGGGCTTGCATGATGGCCGCGCGGCGTGCTGACTGGCGTGTGCGGGCTGGAGGTCCACCCTCGCTGCCGCCTTTGTCTGTATTGCAAGCTGATTTGAATCTGCTGTATGCATCGCCTGCCTGCAACAATAATGGGTTGCAACTCCCAGTGACTGAATTGCTCGGCGTGCTTTCCTTGCCTAACTGCTGTAGGCGGCGATGAGCAGCAGGAGCAGCGGGCGCGGCACTTAGCGGTGGACCTGGAAACGGGGCTGCCGCCGCGGCGACCACACGCGAGGCGGTAGCTGTGCCGCATTTGTCATCCTTCCTATGCATGTTGTGATTTGATGCTCTGTTGGGGAGTGAGTAAACACAGCAGAGCCCTTACGTGCACGGGCAGGCCTTTTAGAAGGAAGTGGCCACCCATGGGTGGGCAACTGTCAATGCGGCGCTGCTCACAGCGCGATACAGCCTCCTGCGGCATACTCACAAGCCATGTCTGGCGCCACGCCATGCAAAACACCTTGATGCCACCCGGGACCGCCCAGATTGGGACCGCCTGCTGGGGGCGCCCTGGCAACGGCGAAGCATCGCCCTCGTGCCGCCAAGATCACAAGATGGCGCCCGAGATCTCCTCTTCGACATGATCTCACACGATCAGCGGTAGTTCTAGACGAAATACGAGCACATGGCAGGACTGAGCGGCCGGCGTTGGCTGGGCAGCCTGAAAGCGGCAGCCGCTGCCTACACCGACAACCAGTGGCGACGGTGAGCTGGATGCGCGGTGCGGCCCGCGCGACAGCGCCACCGTGCTCACCGCCTGCGACACCGCCGCGCGCTTGGCGAGTTGTGGCCAGCATGCCACCGACCCCTGCTGTGGGCTGCTGTCCTGCCCTCCCATTCTCAGGGCTTGGATAGCGCGGTCATCGCTCGAAGATACCCTAGCTGGCACCGCCATGGCGGTCCTCTGGTTTGGAATGGCGGCCAAGACATGGCGGGTCGGCGAACCGGGTGCGGTGCCGGCATGTGCACAAGCTCGAAATTTGCTCATGCCAGCCACAGAGCTGTCTTCGTCCCCTGCGTTGCTGCGGCCGTAGGCCACTGCACTATGCAAATGCTGAAAAGCATGCTTAGCAGCTGCACTATCACCCGTTGTGCCGCAGGCATGGCGGTGCTGCCGGCCTCGTATGCTGCGCATGTCGCGCTGCAAGTTGCGCTGCTGCCGCGCGTCCGTGCCGCGCGTGCCCCCCCGGAGGGAGCTCTGCTACCTGGCCTCCTGCCAGCACATGGTGGTGGCGAACCTGGTGCTGAGTGAGTGAATGCAGCAGCCCATTGTGGGGAAGCAGCAAGCGACGTTTTCCAAGCCACATTGCTAGGAGCTCCACTGCTCGTCGCGGCAGCAGGGCAACTGCTCGCCTGCCCTACCGGGGTCCACGCCTGACCAAACCGCGCATGCACGCACTTGAAATGATGCCATTGCGTCTGTGCCATGCATCAAGCGCGCTGCACGCCATTTCTCACCTTGCTTCAAGAACTGGCTGTGCACAACCGCCAACTGTTGCACAACAACATACTGATGAAACCACCACCTGTGCTCTATGCAGCGCTGTGGAGCCGCGCGTCTGTGCTGGCGATGCACGGAGGCTCGGCACTCTGGCTGGCTGCCATGCTGTCGAGCGCCAACTGCAGCCTGATCCAGGTGCGGCCGCTGCACCCAGCGGCACACCAGGGCATGCCTGTGTGCTGGATCCAGGGCAGGCACCAACTGCCGATGTGCGCAACGTGCTCTCAAACCAGCACATGCTGGGTAGCCATGTAGCCTGCAGCCAGGAGTGGTGGGGTGTTTGTCAATGCATTGCACTGCCGGCTTCATCTCCCCTGCTGCAGATGTTCCTGTGGCCCATCTCGGGCATACAGCTGCCCTTTGTGGCAGCGGCACTTCCGCTGGTCATGGCGCTACCGCTGGCCAGCAGCCGGCGGCTGTGCCTGCGGCTTTTGGATGAAGACACAGCGGCAGAGCCTCTGGTGCTGCTGCACTCGCTCATCGGGGCTGCCCAGTGAGTACCATTGTGGGGGCAACTGTTGGGCAGATGCCTGTGGTGCATGGCGGTTGGCAGAGGGCCTTGCATGTGTTTCGCCATGCTGCTGAGCCGTGCCACTCGCCCGCAGCTCTGGCCTGTTCTCATTGCAAGGGGCCAATTCCGCCCTGCAGCCTGTGTGAACTGCCCTTCCCCTCCCCACTGCTGCAGCTCCCCATTTGCGGGCCCATACGCATGGCAGCTGCGAGCAGAGCGGCCCAACCCACCCTCTGACCCATCCCGCCGGCTGCAGCAGTGCCTGGAGGTCAACCTGTACCTATTTTTCACGCTCGGCTGCGCACTGCCGCTGCTCTACGCCTGGCGCATGCAAGGGCGCCGGCAGCGAGGTGCCGCAACCGAGGAGGCAACAGCCGAGGAGGCAGCGGGGCTGCCCTGGCGGCAGGTGCACCCCCTGCCCTACCTGCTGCTGGCGTCATGTGCAGCCTGGTGCGTCAGCGGCGTGGCGGGCCTGGCTTTCCACTGATAAACAGCCCCTTATTGATGGGCTGCGGGGTGATCCTGCACTCATCAGAACGATTGAACCGAGCAGGACGTGCGGCGTGAGCTCCCTGCTACTGCCGATTTTCACCAACACTCACATAGGTAGCTGCTGCTATCTATTCCGTGTGTGCTCTGACATGACATTTGCACCAAGACTTCGCCTCGCTCACCCTTTTCTATCAATCTGCCGCATCCTGTTACACTCCCTTGTTCCTAGCAAACGACGCCCTGCATGTTGGTTGGCATGGTCACACAAACATGCACACCTAGCTGAAGTCGAATTCCCTCCGCTGCCTGCCCAGCCTGTCGCTGGACAGGTGCTGGGTCCAGGTGAGCACCTGGCCAAGTGGGTCCCTCCTGTTTGCTGTCCTCATGCGCTGCCCGACGCGCCAGCGGCTGGCGGCGTGGCGCTGCATTGGTGGCTGTGGCAGTGGGGACATTGTTGCTGTGGCTGCTCACCTTGCTGCACTTATCCTTGCTCCTCGTGTGTATTGATCTACCGACCTCCTTTTGACCCTGCATGTTGCTCACCTGCCAGAACAAGTCGACCTGACACCTTTGTCCAATGCAGCAAAGCATGCTTGGCTCTACGTTTGCAGGATTTCACTGCAATGCAGCGTGGCTTGACGCAGCCATGCAGGCGCATGCGCAGCGGTGTACCCCACCCGCATCGTGCACCGCGGCATATGTCGGTGACAGCACTGCGGTCGACAGGCGGCAGCGGTATCATGCGCATGGTGCACAGTGGGGACTGCCGACCGCCACGCTGTTGGTAGCATTGAGCGTGTTCAAAGTCGACTGTGCAACATACCAGAGTCAGGGTGCCCACAAGGCCATGGCAGGGTCTTCAGTGCATGCTCTTGATTTTGTGCCCCCTCCGCCCTCGGCGGCAGCGCACGTGCGCGTGGCACAGGTGTCACGAAACTGCCGCGCATCCATGCCAGCAGCAGCTCGATTCCTGCATGGCGCCGTAACAACACGCAGAACGCCAATGGCCATGGCGCCGGCTTGCCCCTGGCGGGTCTCCAGCCTGCGCGCGGTGGTGGCAGCTTTCGCCGGCGACCCCACCAGGCTGTAAGTAGCTCTTTAATCAACCTGTTTGGCGCTGACAGCATGGGCCGAGAGGCTGTTGTGCCGCCGCCGCCGCCACCGCCCTATGGCCCGCCGCCAAGTTGCCGGAGCAGTGGGTTGCCAGCCAACCTGCCTGTCTTGTCGCCTCACACTTCCCCTCGCCGCATTTAATTAAATGAAGGCGGCGCAACGCGCGCGCGCTGCGTGAAGATACGCTGGGCAATGCCGCCATGGTGGTGCTCTGGCTGGCGGTGGCAGCCAAGACCTGGCGGGGCGGCGAGCAAGGTGCGCTGCTCTTGTTTGTTCTGCCTGCTGCCCATGCCGCCTGCCCGGGGCAGCCAAATCAGCAGTTGAGTGGCATGCCAAGCCTCGCTGAACGGCCTCCAGCTGCTGCGCTGCAGGCCTGGCGCTGCTGGTTGCGTCATACGCCTTCAATGAGGCCGCCCAAATCGGGCTGACCTGGCGCATGCCCCGCTTCAAAGCCGCCCGCATTCGGTGGCGGGAGCTCTTCTTCTTTGGGACGTGCCTGCACATGACCGCCACAGTGGTGGCGCTGGGTGAGGCTGGCTGCATGCCTGCTAAATGTTAGCTGCACAGCATGGTGTTTCGCGCCAAATGTGCTATTGGGCTTGCTCTTTTTTCGACAAGCGGCACCTGGATGGTGCTGCCGGCCAGCATTCTGAAGCAGCTGCTGCATTCATTTTTGCCCGCCCTTTCCCTCACCCCAACACTGCTGCGTGTCAATATGCGCCGCCTGCTATCTGCCACTGCTCTGTGCAGCGCTTTGGAGCCGCAGCTCGGTGCTTGGGACGCACGAGGGCTCCGCGCTGCACCTGGCGCTCGTGTTTGCTGTGGCCAACGGCAGCCTGGTGCAGGTACGCTTGCTGCATCCCATCTTGCCCGCTTGTTTTTGCGCTCCACATGAGGCCGCCTGCTAGCTTGCTCATTGCATGTGCTTCTACTGTCGAGGCAGCCGCAAGAGGAGCCGCCTCGTCCCAACTGCCGCAGGCGCTCTTCTGGCCGTTTTCGGGCATCCAGCTGCCCTTTGTTGGGGCTGCGCTGCCGCTCGTCCTGCTGCTGCCGCTGGCCAGCAGCCGGCGGCTGTGCCTGCGCTTGCTGGAGGATGGCAGTGCCAAGGAGCCGCTGGAAACGCTGCACTCGCTGCTCAACGCTGCGCAGTGAGTGGCATTGCACGCGCTGGCACCTGTCACAGTATTGGCTGGCCTGTGCACTTGGAAAAGAGCGGCATGCCAGCTATGCTTGTGATGTCTGATCCCCGCTGCCGCATCTTATCTATGAGCAAACGCTGACCGGTTTGCTTGCCCTTCCGCCCCCACCAATGTGCTGCAGCTCCGGTTTGGTGGCGTCGCCCTACCCATCGGCCCACCCCCCTCCACCGGCCCGGATGTGCCAAGAGGTCAACACCTACCTGCTGTGCATGGTGGGCTGCGCGCTGCCCCTGCTGTGGGCGTGCCTCGTGCGCGCACGCGCTGCCACGCGGCTGCGCCAGCGAGCGCACTCGCCGACTGGGCCGGTGAGAGCGGCAGCAGCTGCAGCGGCAGCAGGAGAGGGCTGCGAGGCCTGCACTGCTGCTTGGTTGGTGCAGCCGCTGACCTGCCTGGTGCTGGCATCATGCACAGCTTGGGGCGCCAGCGGCGTGGCTGCGCTTGCCTTGCACGGCTAGGCCACAGATAACAACGCACAGCACGTGGTCTGCAAAGTTGCCGCCCCGCCGCCTTGTGGCTGTTGCACCCAAACTCAAAGCTCTCGCTGTACTCCTCTGGGCACGCGTGCCAACATTTTCCCGTGTTTCCTCACCCTACTGTTTCTCATACATGCCAGCACCATGATCAGCTGCTGTCGCAGCGCTTTTTGCCGCACGATTTCCAGCTGCTGCGCACTTGGCTGCGTGACGCTTGTTGCATGCCGTACAACGCCCCTTGTTTCCTTTACTACCCACCTCCTTTTGTCGAGCGCTTTGCAAGTGTACTTACTCCCTTGATAGAACTGTCCTGCGTGCTGCAACGCCGCGCCCCCCCCCCCACACACACACACTATGAAATGTCGTGGGGGCGGCGGCGGACGGCAGGGCGCCTTATCACCCCCTGGTCTCAAATCGGCACCAAACTGCCTTGTGTTTCGTGTTTCATGCTTCGGGGGCCGGTCTCCAGGTATTAATCGTG
>VFQQ010005742.1_pt1 | contig 10136 bp, 6 predicted proteins | sample 3512341 | NCBI WGS metagenome assembly VFQQ01 (sample SAMN10412373, study PRJNA504923) | tailings metagenome | isolation source: Relicate 2 Philex TSF1 revegetated site | place: Philippines: Tuba, Benguet | collected 2017-08-29
TGATGGATCTGCAGCACGGTGACGATATGCATCACAGTGGGGAAACTGTCGTTCGACGACTGGCCGCGATTGACGTGGTCGTTTGGATGCACCGGCTTCTTGGTACCACGCGGCTGGCCCAGCAGCTCATTGGCGCGGTTGGCGATCACCTCGTTGGCATTCATGTTGGTCGCCGTGCCCGAGCCGATCTGCCAGACCGGCAGCGGGAAGTGATCGTCATACTTGCCATCGGCCACTTCGCGTGCTGCCTGCTGCAACGCATCGACGATCTCGGGCGGCAGTTCCTTCAGCCCGGCATTGGCCTGCGCGGCAGCCAGTTTCTGCAGACCAATGGCGTGAACCAATGCCGGCGGCAGCCGCTCGCTGCCGATCCGGAAAAGCTGCAATGCCCGTTGGGTCTGCGCGCCCCAGTATTTGTCGGCGGCAACCTCTACGGTTCCGAAGGCATCGCGTTCCTGGCGGGTCGACATGGCGGATACTCCTTTATGACTAAGCCTAAGATAGGACGATGCGGTGCCGTTAACAGTTATGCCTAGGTATTACCCAACTTTATCGGGCAGACTGCACAATATTGTGGCACCCTCACCGTCCTTCGACAGCGGAAAGCCTCCTGCGGGGCGAGTCGGCCCTCCCTTCGAAGGAACCCGCATCGTCCTGCAGGGCGGCATATATCCTGCATTGATATCAGGGTCTCGCTATCCATCCAGAGTTATAAAAAACAATGACTGCACAGGCTCACCATCTGCAGGTTCATCAGCTTATCGACGGCATCGAACAGGACGTTCAGGAGTTCGGCGCCAATAACGAAAGCATCGCCTTCCAGACCACGCTGCTGTCGCTGAACGCTTCGATCGAGGCGGCGCGCGCCGGCGAGGTCGGCCGCAGCTTCGCCGTGGTGGCGCAGGAAGTGAAAGCGCTGGCCAACCAGGCCTCGGAAAACTCCAAGCGCTTCCGCGAGGTGGTGCTGAAGCGCATCAACGATTCAAAGATCGCCGCCGAAGGCATCGTCGACCAGATCGTGAAGGATCTGGAAGGTCCGCGCCTGTCCGACATGGCGCAGACCATGGTGCAGCTGATCGTGCGCAACCTGTATGAGCGTACCTGCGACTGCCGCTGGTGGGCCACCGACGATGCGATGTGGCAAGCGCTGGAAAATCCCTCCGACGAACTCTTCGCCCGTGCCGGCGAGCGGCTGGAGATGATCAACCGCTTCTACACCGTCTATCTCAATCTCGTGCTGACGGATGCGCGCGGCCAGATCGTTGCCACCTCCAATCCCAAACAGTTTCCCCGCGCCGCCAAGGCCAATGTCTCGCGCACGCCGTGGTTCCAGCAGGCGATGCAGTCGCGCAGCGGTGACGATTACATCGTCGATGACATCAGCCAGAGCGGTAGCCATGACAACAAGGCGGTGGCGATCTATGCCGCTGCCGTGCGCAAGGGCGGCCAGATCCATGGCGAACCGCTCGGCGTGCTGGGCGTGATCTTCGACTGGGACAAGCAGGGCAAGAGCATCGTCAAGGATGAGCCGAGCTTAAGTCAGGAAGAATGGACCCGCACCCGCGTGCTGCTGCTGGATGCCAAGCGCCGCGTCATCGCCTCTTCGGATGGGCAGAATGTCTACCAGGCTTTCCCGCTGAAGGATGACGGCCAGCAGCGCGGCTATTATTACGAGCCGGATGGCACGCTGATCGCGTTTTCCCACACCATCGGCTACGAGACCTACGACGGCATGGGCTGGTATGGCGTGATCAGCCAGAAGCCGCGCGGCTAAGCCGGTTTCCGCCATAGCCAGGTGAGTTCGTGCTTGTTGTGATGCAGGTGCAGCAGGCGGCTGCCGGGAATGGCCGCGAAGCCGCGTGCGGTGTCGAAATCCGTTTCGCCCTGGAATTTCAGCGTGCAGACGGCATTGCGCACATCGCTTGAGGCGAGCCAGCGCTCGACCAGTTTGAGCAGCCGCGCCGGATAGCAGATCACATCCGAACAGAGCCAGTCGACGCGCGGGAATTCCTTCGGCTCCAGCGCGAAAGCACTGCCCTGTTTCCATGTGACGGTTTTCATCGCCGCCACGTTGGGCGCCAGCGGCGCCTTGTCGATCGCGGTGACGGTCGCGCCGAGCGAGCCCAGCACCCAGGTCCAGCCACCGGGCGACGAGCCGAGGTCGAGGCAGATATCGCCAGGCTTCGGAAGCTCGGAACCGAATTCCAGCCGGTGCCGCGTCAACCCCTCCCAGAGTTTCAGATAGGCGCGGCTCGGCGGACCTTCGCGGTCTTCGTTAAAAGCGAATTCGCCATTCGGCATCGGACTTGAGCAACGCGCGGCATAGAGCAGCCGGTCGGGCGCCAGCAGCGTGAAGCTGCCGAGCGGCGCCGCCGGCAGCGGCACACCGAAGGTCAGCGGCTTGCCCGAGACATGCGGCAGCTTCTCGGTGATCAGCTTGGCACGGCCGTGATGCAGCGGCGCATAGGCCATCCAGTTGCGCTGGATCGCCTTCAGCCGGGCCGCCGCATCGCCGATGGAGGCGATCCCGGTCTCCTGCAGATCGAACCAGGTATTGGCGGACCATGCGGCCGGCCCCTCACCCTCGGCGATGAACAGCCGGCCATGCTCGGCCCGCAGCCGATCGCCCAGCTCGGTGCGGAGCTGGTCGTCGAATCCCTCGGCGGCGAGATAGGCGGTGCGGGTCATGACGCCGGTTCTCGGGGATCGAACCGCTAAGTGCAAGTCCCGGCGTGGAAAATCAGGGTTTCGCGAGGTCTTATAGCGCGCCGCTTCCGGCTTATGGCATGCTTATATCGGCTTATCGCATGCTTATATTTGCTTATTTCAGTCTTAGTCCGGCCTATCCGGTCCCTATTTTCCACCGATGCAACATCTCACTTAAAATTCAAACACTTAATATGATTTAGGAGGTATATACCGCGAGACAAGCCCTGCCCCGGCGTCGAAGCCAAGATAGACTCAGGCTTGGGACAGGATTGGAAAAGCAGATAGACTGATCCTTGTACGGAACAACAAGTGAGACGTGGGGTATGACTGAGTTGGGGGTGAAGCCGGCAGCGCCACGATCGGAGGCTGCCGTCCTGCAGGAGTTGAGCGACAAGCTGGATCGCCTGCGTGACACATTGCGCATTGCCGTCATCTATAACGGCGACCGCAAGGTCGAGGGTGCGGTACTGCACCAGACCCACAATCCCCGCTCGGAAAAATCCTATCGCCCGGTGGCGCAGGACATCGCCGACGGACTTAAGGCGAATGGCTTCCGCCATGTCGTGCTGCTGCCCGACGATCTGTCTCTCGCGCAGAGACTGCGCGACGAAGCCATCGATCTGGCCTGGCTCAATACGGCCGGCGTGCAGGGCTATGACGCCGTGGCGCATACGCCGTCCCTTCTGGAGATGGCGGGCATTCCCTATGTCGGCCATCGTCCCTTGCTGGCAGTGACGCTGGACAACAAGCAGGTGTTCAAGCGCGAATGCAGCGGCCTTGGCCTGCCGACGCCGGAATTCATGGTCTGGGACGGCACCTGGGGCACGCTCAATCCGGAACGCGAAGCACAGTTCCAGAGCATCTTCGGCGATTATGACGGTCCCTTCGTGGTGAAGCCGGTGACCGGCCGTGCCTCGCAGCATGTGCATCTGGTGCCCGACCGTGCCGGCCTGCTGGCGGCAGTGAACGAGGTGTATCGCCACACGCTGAACCAGGTGCTGGTGGAACGTTTCGTCGGCGGCGCGGAATACTGCGTCGCGATCAGCGGTCGCGTCGTGTCGCGGGGCGGGCAGCTCGAACGGCTGGATCAGCCCTTCGTCTTCTCGGCACTCGAACGCATGCTGGAGCCTGACGAGAAAATCTTCACGTCCATGGATGTGCGCCCGATCACCCAGGACCGCACCCGCCTGCTGAGCGCCGCCGATGGCCCCGTCTATGACGAGCTGGCCAGACTTGCGCGCCGCGTGCATGCCGATTTCCAGCTGCGCGCGCTGGTCCGCCTCGATATTCGCGCCGATCACACCGGCCGCCTGTTCATTCTGGAAGCCAACCCGAAACCTGACCTGAAACGGCCCGATGGCAAGCAGACCAGCCTGGTCTGCGTCGGTCTTGCCGCCCATGGCATGAGTTACGAAGACCTGCTGCTGTCGCAGCTGATCGACCGGCTGAAGCACTACATGTACAACCGACCGGCGGCCGTACGTCATATCGTGGACCGCCTGTCGTGACCCTGCGCGACCGCCTCCGCGATGGCCTGATCATGCTGGCCGTCGCAGCGGTGTCCTTCACACTGCTGGTCTATGTCGGCTGGGGCGAAGGCAAACGCACCTATCCGCGTTTCCAGGTCGAGAAGATGGTGGCCCAGGGCGAGTTGGTGCAGGCCGCGCTGGAAACCTATCTGCGCGCCGGATTGCCACTCACACAGTTTCCCGGCTTCCGCCCCATCGCCGAACCGATCCGCCAGTCCGATCCCACCATCGCCGCCATCGTTGCACGCGATCGCGCCGGCCACACTATCTTCATCGCTGGTGACACAAACGTGCCGCAACTGCCTGCCGCATCCCAGCCGGGCGGCTCGGCGCCAGCGCGATACGCAGTGCGCGATGATGGCCTTTGGCTGCAGGTCGCGCTGCCGCTGCGCAACCGGTTCGAGGCCGTGGGCGAACTGACCGTCACCATGCCGCGCCCGGCGATTGCACGGGTGACCGATGCGCATCTGCCGGCGCTCGCCGCATTGGCCGCCGGCATGGCGTTGATGTTCGGGCTTTTCTCGTTCTGGGCCGCGCCACGTCTGCGCGGCCATCGCATGCCCTGGATCGGCATCGGCTATACCGCCGTCTTCATGCTGGTCGCCGCCGCCGTGGTGGCCAGCCTGCTCAGCCTCTATGCCGATGGCGCACAATCCAAGGCCAAGGCGCTGGCGGACTCTCTGGCCGAACGTATCCGCCCAGTGGTCGCCTATGGCCTGACGCTGCAGGATCTGGAGGGACTGGACCGCATGTTGGCCGCCTATCGCCAGCTCAATCCCGACATCCAGGCAGTGGGCATCACGCAGAACGGCCGCGTTCTGGTGCATAGCGATCCGGTGCAGGTGGGACGCGGCTGGATCAGCGATGCCTCTGCCTATGATTTTGTCGTGCCGATCCCGGCTGCCGCCAGCGACATCCGCATCGCCGTCGCATTGCCGGCCGGCGTGGTGTGGCGCGCGGTGGCGCATAGCGTGAAGAACTTTGCCGCGCTGTTCGTGGCGACGGCACTGATCGCCGCGCTATTCCTCGGCGTGGCCCGCGCACTGGAAAGCAACGGCGCGGAGCGCAAGCCGCAACAGCTGGCGCTGGTCCGGCCGATCTTTTTCATCGCCATCTTCTGCGAATATCTGTCCGCGGGTTTCCTGCCGCAGTTGCTGCGCGGCGCCGCCGTGCAATGGGGCCTCGGTCAGGGCGCGGCCTCCCTCGCCTTTACCGCCTATTTCGTCGCCTTCCTGCTGGTGCTGCTGCCCGTCAGCGCCTGGGTCGATCGCGAGGGACCGCGCAAGGCAGTCATTCTCGGCGCCATACTCGCTGCCTGTGCCAGCCTGATCCCGGTCGTGACACTGGATTTCGGCGCACTGCTGCTGTCGCGCGCGCTCGCCGGCCTGGGTCAGGGTCTGTTGTTCATCGGCATGCAGGCCGCCGTGCTGGCCCATGCACCGGCCGGGCAGCGCACGCAGGCCGCCGCCATCATCGTCTTCGGCTTCAATGGCGGCATGATCGCCGGTGCCGCCATCGGCTCATTGCTGGTGCAGGATGTTGCCGCCGTCGGCGTGTTTGCCATCGGCGCCGTGACGGCACTGCTGCTCGCCGCCTATGCCGCCTGGGCGATTGCCGTGCCGCCGGCACGGAGCGGAACGGCGATGACCTTCGGGCGCATGCTGCGCGATATCCCGCGCGCTTTTGCCAGCCTGGGTTTCCTGCGCGCATTCCTGCTGATCGGTGCGCCGGCCAAGGCTGTGCTGACCGGCGCGGTGGGCTTCGCCCTGCCGCTGCTGCTGGGCGGACTGGGCTGGGCGCCGGAAGATATCGGCCAGGTCATCATGCTGTATGCCGCCGGCGTGCTGCTTTCGGGCGGTGCGGCGGCACGCTTTGTCGACCGCACCCAGCGCAGCAGCGCGACGCTGGCACTCGGTGGTCTGGTGTCGGCGCTGGCGCTCGGCTGCATCGGTGTCACCGGACTGTGGACGCCATCGCCCGTCCTTCATGTGATATTAGTCGCCGGCGGGACGCTGCTGCTGGGTCTGGCGCATGGCTGCATCAACGCACCGGTGATCACCTATATTGCCGGCACCGGCGCCGCCGCGACATTGGGCGCCAATGGCGCGATGGCATTGTATCGTGTGGTGGAACGTGCCGGCCATGTGCTGGGGCCGCTGCTCGTTGGACAACTGCTGCTGCTCAGCGGCGGCGGCGCGCAGGCCTTCCTGTGCATCGGCGCAGGCTTGCTGGTCTGCCTGCTGTTGTTCCTGCTGCCCATGGCGAAGGGGCGCGCATGATGCGGTTCATCGTCCCGTTCCTTGCTCTGCTGATCGCCCTGCCGGCCCATGCTTCGGACCTGCTGGCCTCCCACTGGTTTGCCCTGGATGACCGCGCGCTGCAGCACTGGACCGTCTCGCAGCCAGATCCGGCCGATGACCGGCGCCTGCTGATCCAGCGCAAGGAGGCGCTTGCCGGACCGCAACGCCGGGTGACGGTGATCTATCCGCGCAAATCGTCTGCCTATGACACGGCGATGACCGCGATCCTGGCCGATTTCGCCGCGCGACAGTTGAACGTGGAATTCCTCGCGGTGAATTACGCTACCGATGCGCAGCGCGGCGCGGCGCTGCTGGACGAAGCCAGACGCGATGGCAGTGCGATGCTGTTCGCCATGGGCTCGGAGACGGTCGACTGGATGTATCAGGCGCACCGCGACATCGCCATTCCCGTCGTCACCGTCTGCGCCAAGGACCCGGTACAGCTGGGACAGATGCCGGATTACGACCAGGGCAGCGGCAACAGCTTTGCCTTCACATCGCTGAACCCGCTGCTGGAGGTGCAGATCGAATATCTGCGCGACCTGAAGCCACAGCTGAAAAATATCGCCATCCTGGTCGATGCGAAAAATGCCAGCGCCGTGGAAACGCAGGCCCGGCCGCTGGCCGAGGCGCTGGGCCGGCAGGGCCTCACGGTGCTGGATGTGACGGTGACCGAGCCGCTGCAGGCGCGTCAGCAACTCGCCACGCTGGTGCCGCAGGCGGTGGCGGAGATGCGCCGGACCGATCCGACGCTGGCACATAGCCTGTTCTGGATCACCGGTTCGACCAGCGTCTTCGCCGAGATCGCCACGATCACAGCGCAGAGCGACCGTGTCCCGGTGCTATCCGCCGTCCCCGAAGTGGTGCAGGCCGGACGCGACAGCGCGGTGCTGTCGATCGGCGTCAGCTTCGAGAGCAATGCGCGGCTCGCCGCCGTTTATGGCGCCGAAATTCTCGGCGGCCGCAAACCGGGCGAGATGAAGGTGGGCGTGGTGTCGCCGCCCGATATCGCGGTGAACTTCCGCCGCGCCCGCGAGATCGGGTTGAAAATCCCGTTCGCCTTCTTCGAGGCCGCCAGCTTCATCTACGATGCCGAGGGCCGCCCGGTCCGCGCGGACGGCCAGGACATGACTGTCCGCTGACTTCAGGCCTGCTGACTTCAGGCTTGGTCGGGCCGCGACGCGGCCAGCACCGGATGTTTCGGTTCGGCAGCGATCTTTTCCTCGGTGCGGGCCAGGAAGATGCTCGACGGCTCGTCCGTGCCGCCGCGCATATCGATCACCAGACGGAACTGCTGCGCGGCATCGTGCCAGCGACCAGCATTGAAGAAATCGAGCCCCTTCTCGAACAGCGCGATCCATTCAAAGCCCGCCGGAATGGCGCCGGACTCGTCACGCATCGCCAGCAGTTCATAGACGCCGACCGCCTGTTCGCGGCCCTTCACCTTCACAGGATCGAGGCGGCGGGCGACGATGTCGTAGCGCGCCGCTTCCCAGGTATGCTGGCTGATCAGGATGGCGGTGCCGAATTCCTTATTCATCCCTTCCAGGCGTGCGCCCAGATTCACCGGATCGCCGATCACGGTGTAATTCAGGCGGTCGGGGCTGCCGATATTGCCCACCACCATGCGCCCGGTATTCACGCCGATGCGCACATTCATTTCCGGCAGGCCGCGGCGCAGCCAGTCGGCACGCAACGTCGCCATCGCGGCGGCGCAATCGAGCGCCGCGCGACAGACATGGGTGGGATGGTCTTCGTTGTAATAAGGCGCACCCCAGAAGGCCATCACCGCATCGCCGATGAACTTGTCGATGGTGCCGTGATTGCCCTGGATCGCCGCGCTCATGGCGCCAAAATAATCGCCCAGCAACGGCACCACGCGATGGCCCATCCGCTCGGAGGTGCTGGTGAAACCTTCCAGGTCCATGAACATCACCGACATGGTGCGGCGCTCGCCACCCAGTTCGGCGATCACGCCCTGGTCCATCAGGGTCTTCACCAGATCGGCCGAGAGATAGCGGCGGAAAGAACCAAGCCCCCTGCTCATCTGCTCGATTGAGCCCGACAACGTATCCAGTTCGATCACCGGACTGGAGACACGCTGTACCTTGTCGAGATCGAACTGCGCGATCTTGCGGGTTTCGCCGACCAGCCGGTTCAGCGGCAGGACGAAGAGATAGCGCGAGGCCAGGATGGCCGCCAGGCTGACCACCACGATGGCGGCCAGCAGCGCCAGCACCAGCCGGTAGTAGTTGGCCTGGATCGGCGCCATGAAGTCGGCTTCGGGAATGACGGTGCCGATCAGCCAGCCGGCGCGTTCGGCCGGTGCCAGGGTCAGGAAATAGCGTGCGCCGCTGGCGTCATGGGTGACGAATTGCTGCGGCCCGTTCAATGCGTCCAGCCGCGCGCCGGATTCCACGATGCCGGCATGCGCTACCTGCAGCATGGGATGATAGCTCTCGGCCAGCGGCTTCAGTTCCGGCAGATCGCCCTTCTGGCTCGGCCGGGTGACTTCGCGGGGATCCTTGAATGCGACCAGATCGCCGGTACGGTCGATGATGAAAGCCGTGCCCGAGCGCAGGCTGGTCAGATTGGCCAGGTAGCGCGAGATGCGATCGAGTTCGATGGCGATCGAGATCACACCGGTCAGCGTGCCGCTATCGCGATCCTGCAGCGTGATGGCGGTGTTCAGGCCGGGTTTGCGGCTGACATCGAAGACATAGATGCCGGTCCAGATATGCTCGCCCGGATTGGCGGTCGCCTGCCGGTACCATGAACGGCCCGGGGCATAGTAATCCATCACCCGACTCTTGGCGCCGGTGTAGCTGAGATGGTCGCCATCGCTGACGAAGGACTCTTCAAGGCGGGTCGCTTCCCTCCGCTCGTCCGACCATATGCTTTCCGCCACACGCAGGTGCAGTTCGTCCAGGCGCTGGGCGCCATAGAAATCGCCATTCGGCTTGCCGAAACTGACCCAGGAGAAATGCGGATTGGCCCGCAGCAGGGCGAGGAACAGGCGGTCGCGCCCGCGCTTGTCTTCAAGGTCGATCACGCCGTCCAGCAGGCTGTCGCGCAGCGCGGTCTGCGCGGCGATGGCGGATTCGAAAATGCTGGAGACCTCGCGGTTCACGCCGCTGACGATTTCGGTGTTCAACTGGCGCGCCATCTCGGCCACGTTGTCGCGACTGACCAGGAACCACGGGATATGAACCGAGGCGGCCGTCATCGCCACGGTGAACAGCGAGATCGCCACCAGGCTGACCTTCAGCGAGACGCGGGGACGCCAGCCACGCTTTTCGGCCGGCTTGGCGCCCTGATCGGCCATGTCCGGCCGCCCCGTACGTACAGGGATCATCTTCCCCTCCTGAAGGCCATGGCGCTGCAAGCCAGCGCTGTCCGCCGGATAGGTTAATGCAGGAATATTGACACGACGTGAAGAGCGGGCGGCCCCGCAGGCGAACGTCAAGAGTATTTTTATTGGAAAACGGCCAAATTTCCTCAGATCGGATCCGCCAAAGATCCATTTCGCGGCCCATATTGCCACCCTGTGGAAAATCGCTATAGTCCGCGCCCTCTACATAGCTCCTTGCTGGACTCA
>VFQQ010005743.1_pt1 | contig 10136 bp, 8 predicted proteins | sample 3512341 | NCBI WGS metagenome assembly VFQQ01 (sample SAMN10412373, study PRJNA504923) | tailings metagenome | isolation source: Relicate 2 Philex TSF1 revegetated site | place: Philippines: Tuba, Benguet | collected 2017-08-29
GCGATGGAGGCCAGCACATCCGGCACGCTGGTCCAGATGTTCTTGCGTCCGTCGCCGTCGAAGTCGACCGCGAGCGAGCTGAAATTCGACGGCATGAACTGTGGCTGGCCCAGCGCACCGGCCCACGAGCCGATCAAGCCAGCACGCGATACGTGGCCTTGTTGAATGATGTCGAGGGCAGCCAGCAACTCGCCGCGAAAATATTCGGTGCGGTAGCCGATCTCCGCCAGCGTTGCGAGTGAGCGGATCACGTCGAAGCCGCCGGTGTTCGCGCCGAACGAAGTCTCGATTCCCCAAATAGAGAGGATGATCCAGCGGTCGACGCCGTATTGTGTCTCGATTGCGTCGAGCGTGTGCTTCCACTGCGTGGCGCGTGCCTTGACGCCGGCGATGCGCGCGGCCGACGCGATATTGTTGATGTAGGTGCCGATGGCTGTGTTGTATTCGGGCTGGCGGCGCGTGACGGCCGCGACACGCGAATCGACCGTCAGGCCTGAGAAGGCCTCGTCGAAGGTCTTCCGCGAAATGCCGCGCGCCTGCGCGTCCGGCCACAGGGCCTGCGCGAAAGGCGCAAGGGACTGTGGAGTCGGCTGCGCCTGCGCGATTCCGAGCGCCAGCAGCAGCCCGATGGCCGCAAGGGTCGCCCGAATGGGAATCGCTTGAGACATTGTGCAGCTTAACGAATAGTCTGCGCGCCACCGGAGGGTCAAATGGCGATTTCGACGCGTCTCACCGAACTGCTGAAGGTGCAGCACCCGATCCTGTCCGCTCCCATGGACATCATCGCGGACGGCAAGTTCGCCGCCACAGTGAGCGGCGCCGGAGGATTTGGGATTATCGGCGGCGGCTACGGCAACGAGGAGTGGCTGGCGCGCGAGCTCGATGCCGCCGGCTCGGCGCGCGTCGGCGTGGGCTTCATCACCTGGAGCATGGCGAAGAATCCACGCCTCCTCGACATGGCGCTGGAGCGCGCCATCATGCTGTCGTTCGGCGAGGTGAAGCCGCACGCCGAAAAAATCAGGAAGGCCGGCAGCCTGATGATCTGCCAGGTGCAGACGGTCGAGCAGGCGAAGGATGCGGTGGCGAACGGCGCCGACGTGCTGGTGGCGCAGGGCGCTGAGGGTGGTGGCCACGGCGTTGCGCGCGGCACGTTCGCGCTGGTCCCGGCGGTGGTCGACGCCGCGAAGGGCGTTCCGGTCGCGGCCGCGGGCGGCGTTGCGGACGGACGCGGCCTCGCGGCGGCGCTGATGCTCGGAGCGGACGGCGCGCTGGTCGGCACGCGCTTCTATGCGACGCTGGAAGCCGCCGGCGCGAAGGCTGCCAAGGAGCGGATCGTGTCCGGGAGCGGCGACAAGACAATCCGCTCGATCCTGTTCGACATTGCGCGGCGCAACGTGTGGCCCGCGCCATTCACGGGCCGCGTGCTGCGCAACGAGTTTTCCGAGAAATGGCGTGGCCGGGAGGCCGAGCTGATGCAGCATCAGGCGAGCGAGGCTGCGCGCTACGACAAGGCGCGCAACGAGGGTGACTTCGACACCGCCGCGGTGATTGCCGGCGAGGGCGTCGACATGATCACCGACATCCCGTCGGCCGCCGAGGTGGTCGAGCGCATGGCGAAGGAAGCGTCCGCGCTGCTGGCTGGCTCGAACCGCTACCGCGTTTCATAGTTCGCATGACCGCACTGCAAAGTCCGTGGCAGACCTCGCTGCGAACCTTCGCGGCGCGTTATGGCGATCGTGTTGCGGTTTCGTCGCGTGGCCGCATGCTCACCTACGCGCAGCTTGCCGCGCAGGCGGATGCGGTGCGTGCGGCCGTGATCGCGGCAGGCGCGAAAATTGGCGAGCCGGTCGCCGTGCTGGCGCGCAACGGGCCAGGTGTCGTGGTCGCAAGCTATGGCGTTCTGGCCAGCGGTGCGGCGGAGTTTCTGGTCGATCTCAACCTCGGACCGGATGACATCGCCTACGCACTGAAGATTGCGGGCGTACGCCATGTGATCGCCGAGCGCGGTGAAGCGCATCGCGTGGCTTCGCTTGGCGTTGACGTGCTGGTGCTGGAAGACATTCTGGCGCAGCCGCCGCAGGACATTGCATCGCCGCCGTTCGACTGGCGGGCATGGGCGAAAGTCACGCTGACATCAGGTACGACGGGCCGCCCGAAGGGCATCATCCACCGGCAGGATCGCCGCTGGAACGCGCATGTGTTGCTGCGCGCGCACTTGCCGTTCGTGCCCGCCGCGAACGATCGCGTGCTGCTGATGACGGCGTACTCGCACGGCGCTGGCCTGCTTGCCGCCACATGGTTCGAGGCCGGCGCTTCGGTGGAACTGATCGACGGCGTCGATGTGGCATACGCCGACGAACTGCTTGCGCGGGGTGAGCTCACCGCCATCTTCGCGCCGCCGACCGTGCTGATGAAGCTGGTCGACGGCACGCGCCATGCACGCATCGACGGCATCAAGTGCATCTTTTGTGGAACTGCAACGCTCCAGCCAGCGCTCTATCATGCGGCGGCGGCGAAGTTCGGCGCGGCGATCCGCATCACATACGGCAAGTCGGAGATGTACAACCCGATCACCGTTTTGGAGATCGATGAGGCGGCTGACTATTACCGCGATCTCACGACGCTCGACGCAGTCTGCCTCGGTGCGCCCGCCATGGGCGTCGAGGTCGTGGTGCGTGACGAGAGCGGACAAGTCTGCGCGGCCGGCGAGCATGGCGAGATCCATCTGCGCAGCGCTCACATGATGATTGGTCACGTGGATGCAAATGGATTCCATGAACCCGCCGAAGGCGAATTCCACGCGACCGGCGATCTCGGCTACATCGATGCGCGCGGGCGGCTCTTCCTCGCGGGTCGTGCGCACGACGTCATCAAGACCGGCGGCTACAAGATTTACCCCGAAGAGATCGAGCGCGTGCTGCCGGGCGGCGTCGCGGTGGTCGGCATTCCGTCCACACACTGGGGCGAGGTGATCGTCGCGGTGTCGGAGGGCGGCGATGTGACGGACGCTGTGGCAGCGGCCACCGCGGGCCTCGCGCGCTACAAGCAGCCGCGTGCGTGCCTCATCATCGACAAGCTGCCGCGCAGTCTTCAAGGCAAGGTGCAGCGCAGCAAGATGCGAGAGATGGTGCTCGCACGCTACGAGATGGCCGACGGGCCGTATCCGAAGTTCACGCCGCGATGAGCATTGCGGTCGGCATCTTCTGCAAGACGCCATCGCCGGGCGCGTCGAAGACGAGGCTATCGCCGCCGCTGACGCCGGAGCAGTGCGCCGCGCTGTCGGCCTGTTTCATCCGCGACCTTGCCACAACAATCGCGGACGTCGGCACGGATGCCGATATCGTGCCGTATGCCATCTATACGCCCGCAGGCAGTGAAGCCGCGCTCCGCGCGCTGCTGCCGCCCGTGTTCCGCCTTCTCTTGCAGGCGGAGGGCGACTTCACGGCCCGCGTCATTGCGGCTACGCGCGCACTGCTCGCGAGCCACGACGGCGTAATCCTCGTGAACTCAGACTCGCCGACGTTGCCTGCATCCATCCTGCGCGATGCGGTGGATGCGACGCGCCGCGGTGGCCTTGTGCTCAGCCCCGCACTCGACGGCGGGTACACGCTGATCGGTGTGTCGGCGCTCCATGAGCAGCTTTATCGTGGAATTCCGTGGAGCACGCCGCAGGTTTACGCCGCCACGCTCGCCCGTGCGGCCGAGATAGGCCTGCCGGCGACTAATGTGCCCGGCTGGTACGATGTGGATGATGCGCAATCGCTTGCGCTGCTACGCGCCGAGCTTGCGGGTGAGTCGCTCCCATTTAGCCACGGCGTCAGCGGTGCCCGCGCGGGCAACACGCGTCACTATCTCGCTACGCTTTGACCTTCGCCTCGACGCCGAGGATGCCGGACGGCTTCACCATCATCACGACGATGAGCAGGATGAAGGCGTAGATGTCCTTGTACGTGCCGGACACGTATCCGGCGCCAAGGCTCTCCACCACGCCGACCAGCAAGCCGCCAAGCACCGCGCCCGGCAGGCTGCCGAAGCCGCCGACGACAGCCGCTGCGAATGCCTTGATCAGGATGCCGATGCCCATCTGCACCTGCACGTAATTGATCGGTGCGATCAGCACGCCGGCTGCGGCGCCGAGCGAGCACGCGACACCGAAGATGATCGAGATCATCAGCGGCACATTGACGCCCGAGAGATACGCGATGTCCTTGTTATACGCGACCGCGCGGATCGCCAGCCCGATCATCGTCTTCTTCAGCACGAGATTGAGCACGACCATCAGCACGATCGCGGTGACGATGATCCACACGTAGGACATCGGCAGCGCGATGTTGCCGATCTCGAGCGGGTAACCGAACGGCACCGGGAACGGGAGCGGCTTCGGACCCCAGATCAGGAACGCAATGTTCTGCAACACGATCGACATGCCGAAGCCGACGATCACCATGCCCATGCCGGCGACCGTGTAGCCGCCGCCCGCGCTGGTGAGCTTGCGGTAGAACACCCGCTCGATGATGACGCCGAGCAGGCCGGTGATGATCACGGCAAGCATCAGGGTCGGGATGTAGGGCAGGCCGGTCTTCTGGAACAGCGTCACGCCGATGAAGGCGCCCAGCATGTAAATCTCGCCATGGGCGAAATGGATGATGTCGAGGCCGGAGAAAATCAGCGAAATGCCCAGCGCAACGAGCGCATAGACCATGCCGACCGAGATGCCGATGATCACGAGGTCGATGAAGAAATCCACATCAGCCTCCCGTACTCACAACTGCGCTTCGCGATTGGCGACGGTGCCGCCGAGATACGACAGGCGCACGTTGTCGTCGTAGATCATTTTCTCGGCCGGTCCCTCGATGTGGATGACGCCGTCCTTGATGACGTAGCCGTAGGAGGCGAGCAGCAGCGCCATGCGCACGTTCTGCTCCACCATGAGCACGGTCATGCCGTCCTTCGTGATGCGGTGGATGGTGCGGAAGATGTCCATCACGATCTGCGGTGCGAGCGCGGCGCTCGGCTCGTCGAGCATGATCATTTTCGGGGACGACATCAGGCCGCGCCCGATGCAGACCATCTGGAGCTGCCCGCCGGAGAGAGTGCCAGAGAGTTGCTTGCGCTTTTCCTTGAGCACCGGGAAATAACTGTAGACGCGCTCCAGAGCTGCTGCCGCCTTGGCGCGGTCGCCAACGACGTATGCGCCAAGGCGAAGGTTCTCCTCCACCGTCATGCCCGGAAAGGCTTCCTTGCCTTGCGTGACCTGCACGAGACCGCGCTTGACGATGGAGTCCGGCCGCAGTCCGTCGATCCGTTCGCCGTCGAACGTGATCGAGCCGCTCCACGGCTTGATCAAGCCGGAGGTTGCTTTCAGCAATGTCGATTTGCCGGTGCCGTTGCCGCCGAGCAGGGCGACGATCTGGCCGCGCTCCACCTTCAGGCTGGCGCCGTTGAGGATCTGCACGCTGCCGTAGCCGCCCACGAGATCCTTGATGTCGAGCATCGGTGCGTCGGCCATCACGCGGACCTCATGTAGGCGCGGACTTCCTCGTCCTTCATTTCCTTGCCGAGATAGGCTTCGATCACACGGTGATTGTTCTTGATCTCTTCGGGTGCGCCTTCGGCGATTTTCTCGCCGTGCTCAAGCACGCTCACCCGCTCGCAGGTATCCATCACCAGCTTGAGGATGTGCTCGATGATGATCACGGTCAGGCCAAAGCGCTTCTGCAGTGACTTCACCGTGTCGAGCAGAATGTCGACGTTGGTCGGCGAAAGGCCGGCGCCGGGTTCGTCCAGCATCAACAGCTTGGGCTTCGCCGCCATCGCGCGGCCGAGCGCGAGCAGGCGCCGCTGGCCACCCGAGAGCTCTGCCGCCGGCATCTCGGCGTAGTCCGCAAGGCCGATGAAGGCGAGCAACTCCATCATGTCGGCGCGGGCACGTTTCTCCTCGTGCCATACGGCGGGCGAGCCCACCACCGCCGAGGTCATGCCGTAGCTGATCATCGAATGATGGCCGACCAGCATGTTTTCGATCACGCTCATGCCCTGGAAGATGCGCAGCATCTGGAACGTGCGGGCGATGCCGAGCCGCGCAATCTCGTGCGGCTCCTTGCCGGTGATGTCGTGGCCGGCAAACACGACACTGGCGCCGGGCTCCGGCTTGTAGACGCCGGAGATCAGGTTGAAGAGCGTGCTCTTGCCCGAGCCGTTCGGACCAATGACGCCATGCACAGAGCCTTCCGCGATCGACAGGTCGACCTTGGAGACCGCGGTAAAGCCGCCGAAGCGTTTGGTGAGATTCTTGACCTCAAGCAGCATCGGCCTTCGCCTTTGTCTGCTTGGCCTCGCGGATCGCCTTGAAGCGCCGCCGCACGAGGAAATCATCGATGATGCCGCCAATGCCGCGCGGCATGAAGATGACCACCAGCACGATGGTCATGCCGAAGATCAGCATGCGGGTCGTGTAATACTCGCGCGAGAAGTCATCGACGATCGTTACGACGATCGCGCCGATCACGCCGCCCCAGATGTGGCCGATTCCGCCCGCGATCACCATGAGCAGCAGCGTCACCATCGCCTCGATGGTGTAGTTGTTCGGATGCAGGAAGCCCGGCGACATGTGGGCCATCAGGCTTCCGGCGCAGCCCGCGTAGAGCGCGCTGATGACGAACGCGACAACCTTGTACTTCGGCACGTTCACGCCGCTCGCAGCCGCGGCGAGCGCGTCCTCGCGGATCGACTTGAATGCTCGCCCGATGTCAGACGACAGGATGCTGAACGAGAAGTAGAGTCCAAGCAGCGCCGCCGGCATCACGATGTAGTAGTAGGCGCGGTGGCTGCTGAACGCGAAGCTGCCGATATAGGGCGATGGAATATTCTCGAAGCCGACGGCGGCGCCGAGATACTCCGTTCCGGAGATGAAGATGCGGACGGACTCCGCGAGGCCGAGGGTCGCGAGCGCCAAGTATGCGCCTTCGAGCCGAAGCGAGGGAATGCCCACCATGGCGCCCGCGGCGGCGGTGATCAGCATGGCGCCTGGCAGGGCGATCCAGAATGGGAAGCCGAACTTCACCGAAATGACCGCGGATGCGTAAGCGCCGATCGCCATCAGGGCCACGTGGCCGACTGTCACCTGTCCGGCGAAGCCCTTCACGATGTTGAGGCCGACCGCCAGGATGATGTTGATCATCATCACGTTGATGACGAACTGCGTGTAGGCGTTGCCGACCAGCAGCGGGAGCGGCGCGAGGATGACGCACGCCAGCAGCCACGGCACGATCGGATGCACGCCACCGAACCACGTGCGTGGCGCTGCCGCGGGCGGCAGGATCTCCTTGGTCAATTCGGACACGGCGCTCGTTCCCCTCGGGCGCTTACCAGCGGCTCATTCGGCTCTGCCGCCCGGAGGCGACAGAGCCTTTGAGAGTCTTGTGTTGTTGCGGCCTAGAGGCCGAAGTCCGCTTCGAACGACACGCGCGCGAGGACCTTGGTGTCGAAGTCCTTGCCGCCCTTGGTGTACTCGACCAGGATGCCGGTACGGTTGCCATCGCGGCACTGCGGGGTCGCGTCGGCGCAGAAGTTGATCGGGCCGGACGCAAGGCCGGTGAAGTTCTTGATGTTGGCGAGCGCGTCACGGATGGCCTTGCGGTCGTCCTTGAGCGACGCGTCGGTGAGGCCGAGCTTCGCATTCGACAGCGCCTGCTTGATGATCTGCGCGGTCTCGTACGCCTGGCTGAAGTCGTGATCCGGGCAGCGGACCTTGTACTTCTCGTTCACCAGCTTCACGAACGCCTGTGCGACCGGGCGTTCGTCCTTGCAGTTGAAGGCCGCCGCATAGACGAGACCGACAACCGCCTCACCGGCGAGTTCCGGCACCGGGGCGTTCGAGGCGGCGGAAGCCGCAACGCGGCGCACGCGCTTCGGGATACCGACTTCGATGGACTGCTGCGAGATGCGCGAGATCGCGTCGATCTGACCGCCGATCGCGAGCACGTCAGCGCCGACCGACTTGATCTTGAGCAGGTGGGCGCGGAAGTCGAGATCCGTCTCCTGCATCTGCGCTTCGTACACCGGATCGACGTTGTAGGTCTTCTTCATGAAATTCTTGTAGTCGTTCGCGAAGCCGATCGCGGCGCCGTCGTTGGTGAAGAGGTAGGCGACCTTCTTGCCGGCATTCTCCGACAGGTACTTCGCGTGCACCGACGCATAGAAGCGCTCGGACACCGAAGTACGGAATACCCACGCGCTATTCTTCTTCGTGATGTTGGTGTTGGTCGAGTGCGGCACGATCTGCGGCACTTCTTCCTTGGCGGTGATGTCGACCATCGGCAGCGAGACCGACGAGCAGGTCGAGCCCATCACCAGATGCACCTTATTCTGGTGGATGAAGCGATTGACGTTCGCGATGCCCTTGTCGGGCTTGCACTCGTCGTCGAGCAGAATGACTTCGATCTTCTTGCCGTTGATGCCGCCGCTGGCGTTCACGGCTTCGAGTTCATCCTTCGCCATCTGGCCGTACTTGAGGCCGTTCTCGACGATCATGCGCAGCGTGATCCCGATGCGGATGACGCCGTCCTGCGCCTGCGCGGGTTGGGCCGCGAGCCCAAGCGCCAGCGCTGTCGCCGGAGCGAGCGCAAGCAAAGTTCTTTTCATGCTGACTGGCATTCGGATGTCCTCCCTGTTGCCCATGTCGCCGGATGTTTCCGGCGTACTCCACTTCGGCGATCCGCGAGAGCCTCTCTGGGCGCTTCATCCGAACCGTCGACCGTCCACCTCACTATGCCGCGTTCGATCGCCGCGGTCATCATGCGCACCAGGCGAGTGGGCGAACCCGCAGTTGTGACGAGATTGATGGATTGGAATCCATCAATCGTATCAACGTGCGAGCATCGCCTGCTCGTCGAGGTTCGCCGTTCCTCTGCGCCAGAGCACAGCCGCTACTCGCCTCGTCCGATCGGCAGCCTGTTGCGAAGCCATCAAGCTGTCAAGAAAAAATGATTTTAACACGTCTATATTTGATGTTGCACTCGATGGAAATGATGGGGCAGAATTGCTCCAAGCCTCCGTTCTGATGTTTTTCCATCAGAACTTGGCCGGATGAGGGTCGAGCCGCCGTCATTCGGGCTTTCGGGATGATTGCCGTGCTCGAACGTAGACCGAAAGTTGCCGATGTCGCCGCGCGAGCGGGCGTCAGCACTGCCACCGTTGATCGTGTGATCAATGGCCGCGGCGGCGTGCATCAGAAAACCATCTCCCGTGTCGAGGACGCGATCCGCGAGATCACCGGCGGCGCGCGATCGATCGCGCCGATGATCGATCCGTCGCTGCGCTTCGATGCAGTGCTCTCGGGCGAGCGCGGCGGCGGCACCAAATCGCTCGCGGACGGATTCGCGCGCGCCGCGGAAGCGACCGGCGCCAACGTCGATGTCTCCTTCGTCGAGACCATGAACCCGGCAGCGCTCGCGGAGCGCCTGCGCGCCGTCGCACGGCGCGGCTCGTCGGGCGTTGCCGTGCAGGTGCTCGATCATGCGCTGGTGCGCGAGGCGGTCGCCGAACTCGCGCGCGCGCAAATTCCAGTCGTTACCGTGCTCACCGACATCGCAGGCGTCGATCATCTTGCGTATCTGGGGCTCGACAATCGCGCCGCGGGCCGCACGGCCGGATTCCTGATGGCGCGCTTCTGCCGCGCGCCCGGCAAGCTCGCCGTCGTGTGGGGCGGACAACTGTTTCGCTCGCACGAGGAGCGCGAGAGCGGTTTCCGCAGCGTGCTGCGCGCCGAGCGACCGGACCTGCAGAGCGTCGAGCTCATCACCAACAACGACAATCCCGAGATCACGCGCGACCGCCTGCGCGAGGCGCTCGCCGTGAACAAGGACCTCGTCGGCGTCTACTGCGTCGGCGGCGCGGTGGCCGGCGCGGCGGACGCCATCGAACAGGCCGGCCTTGCGCCGCAGATCGTACTGATCGGCCACAACTACAATCCGGAGACCAAGCCTTATCTCATCTCCGGCACGATCCACGCGCTCGTTCACACCGACATGGATCGCATCGCGGCGGATGCGCTCGATTGCCTCGCGGCGCGCAAGGCGGCGCCCACGACCGCGCGCGTACCCATCGAGATCATCACCCGCGAAAACACGATGTAC
>VFQQ010005744.1_pt1 | contig 10135 bp, 11 predicted proteins | sample 3512341 | NCBI WGS metagenome assembly VFQQ01 (sample SAMN10412373, study PRJNA504923) | tailings metagenome | isolation source: Relicate 2 Philex TSF1 revegetated site | place: Philippines: Tuba, Benguet | collected 2017-08-29
TGCTCACTTTGTAGCTGGTGCGGTTTTTTGTTACCCGTTTAATTACCCGTAAAAAGTTTTGGTGCGACATTTCCATAGCTCATTGTCCCATTAAAACCATTACAGGTCTAAGACAATATCCCGCACTCCTTCAAGCCCAGCTCCCCCGCAGCTTTTTACCGAGTCGGAAAACCCTCACCTTTTATCGAGTCAAGAAATTCCAGCAAGCTCAACATTTCTCAACAGCCTTTTTACGGACTGTAATAATTCCCCCTTTTTATGGACTCAAAAAACTCAGGGTAAGTCAGGCATAAAGTCGCTTAGCAAGGTCAATCCGCCTATACCCCTCATTCAGTATCTAATGGTCGGACTTATCTTACACAAGCTCGGCATCCGCACTGATAGTAGCGCCTGAGCAAAGCACCTACATTAGCATCACGTACAGCAAATTGATTTTGTAATTTCTGCACGATGACAGTAAGCGCCGTGTATGCATGTTGCTGACGATCTACATGACCAAAATGATCAACAAAATATGTGATACCCCGCTTCAGAGTGACCTACGCTTTGAGGAGAATGATCATGGACAGACTTTTGGAAATTTTACGCAGGATAGAGAATGGGGAAACTACCTTCCAACCTACCAATCAGCAGGATATGGTTCGATTCCAAGTAGAGGTTGTATGCTTGCAATATGCCCACCGCCAAGGTCTGATTAAACAACCTTGGTTCGTTACAAGCGCATCCCACGAATACCCTTGGCAAATTGAGAAAGTGTCCATTTTAGTATTGACTGATTTAGGCCGTAGATTCGTCAAAATACAATCCCTAAAAAGCAAAAGCGCCACAACCGAGAAAGACTAATCAAGAATTTACAGCGTTACTCAGAAAATCTGTACTTAGATTAGCTACACAATTAAAACTGCGCTATAATCCGATCCCTTCGTAGATGCTTAGAGACGTATCTACACTACGAACATGGTAAGCGAAAGTGGCGGAATTGGTAGACGCACTGGATTTAGGTTCCAGCGCCGCGAGGCGTGAGAGTTCGAGTCTCTCCTTTCGCACCACAAACAGTGGTGAAAAACAGCAATAAAATGAATAGAATCAAGGCGCAAACGACGGTTTGGCGCCTTTTTTCATGCCCAAGCAAGTGTCCTATTTAATGCGGTTCTCGCGTGTTATAGTTCATCCCATTACGCAATTTTACGCTTGTGATTACGCGAAAATGACGGGGGGAAATCCAGGGTGGCATCCATCAGGAAAACCAAGGAAGGCACATGGCGCGCAGAGGTCATGGTCAACTACAAGCGCAAATCCAAGACCTTCACCACCAAAGCTGAAGCCAATGCCTGGTCTGTTGATATCACTTGAGATTTGGCCAGCGACAAACCACAAATCCCCAATAAGACATTTGGCGACCTGCTCGACAAGTACTGCGATGAAGTGAGTAGCCAGAAGGCTGGCGAACGCTGGGAGCGCATCAGGATAGCGCTATTCAAGCGCGACAAGATTGCAGACATTCCCCTCCCCAAGCTCAGCAAACAAGATTTCGCGGATTGGCGCGATCGGAGATTGAAAGAAATTACGCCGCGCAGCGTAATCCGCGAATGGGCTCTGCTCTCTCATGCCTTGAATGTAGCCGTGAAGGAATGGGAGTGGCTGCCAGACAACCCCATGAAGAACCTCACTAAGCCCAAAGGCTCTCCCCCACGTGAGCGCACCCCATCGCAGGAAGAGATTGATCTGATTTGCCATACAGCAGGCTATTTCCCCGACCAGCCACCGACCACCATCATCAGCCGGGCTGCTGCAGCTTTTTTGTTTGCCATTGAAACAGGCATGCGTGCGCAGGAAATTTGCAACCTGAGTGAGTCGGATATCAATGGCAAGGTAGCCAAGGTGAGAAAATCCAAAACCCGTGCCGGTATCCGCGAAGTGCCACTATCGACGCGAGCGCTGGAGATTATTGCGCACATGCGACAGGCGGATATCAGAAGTGATTCAATTTTCAACATCACTACCAGTCAACTGGACAGCAACTTCCGCAAAGCAATGAAGCTGGCCAGCATCACAGGGCTGCACTTCCATGATTCACGGGCCGAAGCTACCGTGAGACTTTCCAAGAAGGTGCCTATTTTGGTACTTGCGCATATTTTGGGGCATACGGACTTACGCATGCTCATGGTCTATTACCGGGAGTCGGCAGCAGAGATTGCTGCTCTATTAGGTTAAATAGTTAATCCATGCCCCTCTTCACGCTCATAGCATTTGCTATTCCAGAGCATCAATTCGTTAGTCTATTCGGACTATATTTACCCAATATCAATATATTGAATTATCAGCAATAATCATCTCGCAGTACAACTTAAAACTCTCAGGGGATAATCATGAAAATGCACCACATAGCGTTGTTTGCATTGTTTGGATCTTCACCGTTAGTATCTGCAGCTCCCATCTCCTTCAACTCCCCCAACGTAGATATCTCGCTTGACACTGATAACTTTATATTTGAAGTTGAAGCGCCTTATCTCATGACATTGCCAAATTCAATTGTGACCGTTAACAGCATCAACAACGGAGTGCAGTTAGACTTTGGTTATAATTTTTCAGTCTCAGCGAGTGGCAGCAATTTTTACTATGAAGCGCATAATGGGTATTTCAATGTGCCTATAAATTTCACAGCACTGCCAGGCTATGAAATTGCAAGTTATACGGTCACGTACTCTGGGACGTATTCAGTGATGAATGCAGGAGGCGTGCAAGCTGGCGATTCAGGAAACTCATTTTATTTTGATGAGTACCTTGGCCCAGGTGCCTACAATCAAAGCTTCTCAGTACCCGGCACCGTGGCTAGCAGTGGGTTTGCTGGCGTCTTTGGCAATATATTCGCCTTTGCTGACTACACCTACATCCAGGTACAGGTAGGAACCGAGCAAGTGTTCTCGCATTACGAGGATATTCTGATTGGCTGTAATGACGAGGGTGTTTGTGAATATTATCAATCACCCGTTTATGTAGAAGTCCCGCTCTATATGGATCAAGGTGTTATTGGTGAGTCCAGCGTGACCTTAAGCTCAATTACGGTTGTTGCAAATGTCACCGCTGTACCAGAAGCTGACTCTTATGCTCTACTGTTGGCAGGCTTGGGAATCGTTGGCTTTATAGCACGACGCCGCAAGCTTTCAGCTTAAGTGATCGCAATATTTGAAACCCGCTACGGCGGGTTTTTTATTGTCTGATTTCGGATGAGACAGAAGAATGTCCAGAAAGTGGAACCCTGTGAAACGGATTTGGCTATTACCAGAACCCTTGGCACAAGCTACCATCCACTTAGAAAGTATTCAGACTCTGCGCCCCTTCAAATGGAAAAGATGATGACGAAGTTTGATGAAGGGAAGTTTTGAGGATTGGGTAGAAACAAAAACAGGGGCAGTAAATCAGTGCACTTCCTCTGCCACACCAATAACACCATGCAACTGGCAAAAACTGCACTATGGATATTGGACAACATCTATAGGCCAAGCTTCAGATACCAGAAAGCAGGCGTGATGATAGGCGAGATCGTGCCAGAAAATGGACAGCAGAATGATTTATTCGGCTTTGCAGGCAGCAAGACATCCAAGCTCATGCAGACGTTGGACCAGGTGAACGGCAAATGGGGGCGGGATGTGTTGAGACTGGCAAGTCAGGGGTATATGCAGCCGTGGAAAATGAAACAGGAGAGGAAAAGCCCAAATTACACTACAGACTGGGGCGATAATCTTAAAGTTAAATAATTAAAACCTACTGAATCATATGATAATAGAATAGAGACTCTGATTTTAACAAATAAAGAACTACTAATTATAAAGTAATATACCAACAGGGGAATGGCATGAAAGAGACTCTTAATCTTTATAAAAACTTTTTTCAACAAAGGGTAACAAATCCATTTTTAGCCTCTTTATCCATTTCATTCCTCTGCATCAATTATCAACTTTTTTTTGTGCTATTTAGCAGTGAACATTTCGAATATAAATTTGAGTATATTCGAAATACCTTATACTACGATACACACTTTTCAATTGATAAAATTCTAATATTCCCTCTTATTTCCGCAGTAATATATACCTGCTTATTACCACTAATTGATTTACTAACAACAACATACCTTCAATATGTTGCTAATTTTAAAAGCCGGATGATTTTAAAGATTAAAAGAAAGGAGGCAATAGATAAGGATGAACAGGCTCAGTTTTTCTCGGATTGGGATGCGGAGCATGACATCTTAAGAAAAAGGCTATCTCATGAGCAAGCAGCTAAAAAAGATGCAGTCAGGCGAATAGAAGAAATGAATATATTCCTTCAGGAAAGATTGAAAGTTCTTACTTCACTGAGAATTGCGAACATATTGGGGATTACCCCCGAAGCCCTTGAAAGAGATTATTATTCCAAGCAGCAACACAACATGTTCAATTTTAGTGCTGATACAATGCTTTCATTAAAGTCATCCTTAGCAAAATTGGATTTTTTAGATCACTTGGAAGAGTTGGTTAATAAATTAGATGCTGATGCAGCGCTAAATGAAGAATATCCGTTACGTGATAGTTTAAGAAATTCTGGCTGGGTTCAAACCCTATTCAATATAGATAAAGAAAAGGCTAATTTCCTTATAGAAATACTAATTTCAATGAACGTTTTATATCCGTCTATCAATGAACCATACTCATTCAGTGTTTATTTAAACCATGATGGCAGATATAAATTTGATTCACTAATGCTAATTAAAAACTTTACTTGACTCAATTTTCACAAACACACTCTCCCCTGCAACGACTCAATCTTGTCGATCAGCGCGTTGTGCTTGATGCTGTTGGCATTGCAGGTTTCGTAGTTGTTGGCTGCGTTGTTGAGGATTTCGGTTGTGGTTGCTTCGACGAATTGAGTGGTGTCAGTTTCTCTGGCCGCTCCAGCAGGCTCTGGTCGATATAGATCGGCACCCGCGATTGCGTCGTTCCACAGGCGCACAGCATTGTCGTCAAAACACACGCGATGATCAGGCGCATCGTTAATCCTTTCCCTAATAGTCCTGTACACAATCCTGGTTTGCTGCAGCTGCTCTTGTTTCTTGGTCTCGATTTTGACGGACTCTGTATTGAGCTTCTGAGCGGTTTTTTCAGCCTTGGTAATACCACGGGCTTGCTTGGCATCTTTTTTCCAGCCTTGCACTTGCCAGCCACAGGTAAATCCAATCGCCAGGGCGAGGGCAGCAGTTAGGGCGTACCCTTTCCAACCTAATAAGAACTTCATCAGTAGAACCTCCCCGACCTGCCCCACTCCGCGCACAGCTTGCGCGTGCTGCCACGGCGATCAACCAATCCCTTGAGTGGTGCGCGCACGCCATTGACTGTGCCATTCACCCATTGCGGCATACGTTCACAGGCTTGAGTTAATTTTCCTTGATTGGCTAGGTTGATGGTTGGCGTCCCTTGCAGCTTGGCAGTACCCATATTCCAGAACATGTCGAGCCAGCTTGCTTGCACATAGACGTTGTAACTGTCGTAATGGATCAGCATGCGGCGGGCTTCTTGTCGTTTGACTTGGTATTTCTTCACCTCAAGGTGATAGCAGTCTTGTTTGGTGTAATACTTGTTTGGATCTACCTCCGGGCCAGTCACGCCGTTACACACCGCCCAAGGCGGGCCACGCCCTATCTTGTCGCGATATGGCTTGCCGATATGCATGTTGCTAGATTCGTAATAGCCTCCAATGACCATGGCAAGCTGGATATCAGGCGGCACTTCACCAGCCTGATAGATACCGTAACCCGAGACACTAATGGCACCGATCGCAACAAGTCCGCTGGCTGTCTTGATCAGGCTTTGCTTGAGAGATTCAGGAATTGCCATCGTTAGCTTTCTCCAACTCAGGCGATACATCGCCTTGCCTGTGATATTCCTTACCCAGCATGCGTGCACGGTTTTAGTTTCGTAGATCCTGATCACTGTCCAGATGATAGAAAGCACCGTGGCAATTGCAGGGAGCCAAGCTGCAAAGGTCGCAATGATGGAAGCGATTGAGACACTATCCAGCAAGGTTTTCACATTAGATGGCAAGCCAATAATGAAATCGATCGCATGCTTGACCTGCTCTTGTAATTTCATGTCACTCCCCGATTCGTTATAGGTAAAAGATAAAGCTTGCCGCGTCTCAAAATCAGGGGAGTTTGAGACAACAAAAAAGCCACCAGAAGGTGGCTTTGTATCCGTGCTAAAAACTTATTACTTGGTTTGCTTGCGGCGGCGAGTTGCGTAGCCTACAAGCCCAAGACCTAAACCAAGCATTGCGTAGGTTGATGGTTCAGGGACGCCTGGGGCAATGCCCGGACGCCTCACCCACGTTCCTTCGAGATTATCACTACTCATCACAAACTGTAGTCCACCACCGTATCCTATTCGGGTGACCCATGGAGAAAGAATCCAATAGGTAATCTCACCATTCACAAAATCAAAATAATTTTCGAAAAACCCTGGAACGTGATCATAGATATGGCCCGCTAAAATTGCCTCCGTGGTAATGCCATCACGGGTGTAAGAAATTTTACCGCGGTTACCGGGCTCGAAATTGTAAACACGACCAGTGAATGTATCAATGTCAGTGCCAGGAGGGAAAAGTATATAAAGCCCTTGGGAAACTGTTATATCGTCACCTGGATCAGCCTGGAATATCCAGTGTTCAGCTTGGGAAAGCATGCTAATGGCCATGAAAAAAAATGCAAAAAGTGTGTTAGTAAATGTTTTCATTATTACTCTCCCTTTTTCTTACGGCGGGCTGCAAAGCCTACAACCGCTATGCCAAGACCAAGCATTACGTAAGAAGATGGCTCTGGAACGCCCGGTGCTATGCCTGGAAGCCTGACCCAAGTACCACCCACTTCAGCCTTTGTGACTGAAAATCCTGGAGTACCCGAGTACCTGAAGTTGTAAGGGCTAATAGCCCAATCAATTAATTCACCATTCTCAAATATGAAGTAGTTTGGATACAAGATTGGATGATGTTCATAAATCATAAATGAGGTCTCAGTGAATGATTTATATACACCATTATGATAAAACTCTACTATTTCACGATTGGCCGAGCTAAAGTCATATTTTTCCCCAGTAAATGAGCTGTAATCCCCGCCACCAAATGGATCCTTAATTTTCGCTGTGTAATAAGTATCTGAACCTGGATCGGGTTGATAAACCCAATAATCTGCTAAAGACAGTGTACTGAAGGCTAAAAAAGACAGTGCTACTAATGACTTCAATGGAATTTTCATAATTACTCCCCCTTTTTCCTGCGTCGAGCTGCAAAGCCCAATACACCCAGACCTAAACCAAGCATGCCGTAAGCACTTGGCTCCGGAACCAAAGCCACATCAAAAGACATCCAGGCAAGATTGACTTTCAAAGCGGCAATAGACTGGGTTTCTCTTACATAGCAATTATCGTAGGGCCATTCACAAACATATTGCATGACAGATCCAGCATCTGTGTAGTGATATGAATTTCCCCATAGATAAAACTCACGGTATTCCTCCAGAGGCACATACATAGTGGATTCAAGATTAAATGGTCCTGAATACTCACTAAGCTCTGGCCCCAACCCCTGGGACAGATAGGCGTTAATGTATCCACGCAATCCGTATTCATCATCAATCGAGCCATAAATGACACTCTGCGCAATACTTGAATACACGGAGGCACCCTGACGTGAATCAGGGAACAGTTCTTTCAAGCTATATTCGCCGCTAGAACCTATTGATATGCCATTGACAGCATAGCCATCCTTGAGCTTGAACTCTGCCAGTGTATTAAGAGCCTCACCATAATTTGAACCAAGAGGAGGCGTGGCGAAATAACCATTACCAACCTCATACATAGAAAGATCCATACCATAGGTCAAGGTATTGTTTTCGAAGGCCACAGGAACATTTGAAGTGACGGTGATAGTGTAGCCTTCAGTATCAAATGTATAAGAATATGTAGCAGCCTTTGCAGTAATTCCAAAGGCCGTGAAGCTCATCACTGCAATTGAACGAATCAAGTTTTTCATATCAAGTATCTAGCTTTCTGCGGGCTGCCGCCAAACATACCAGACCAAGATTCAATAATGTATAGGCGCTCGGTTCTGGAATGGCAACAACAATAATTCTGGACAGATGTTTCTAGTATTTTTATATACCTTAGACCTATTGAAAGCTGACCCAAAATGTCAGAAATTTCCACAGTTATCTATGAGCGATAGATATTGAAGGATCATAAAGAGAATTGCTTTTTGTTTCTATAGCCTGTTTGGACTAGCTAAAGATTAATTAACCTTTCTAAACTCAGGTCGCGAAAATACCAAATCTACAACTGCTCCGGCAGAAATCTGGAGAAAAAGGCGGACAGAAAATAGTGCAATTGCCCCACTCTGGACTGGCGACATTGAAAGCTTTGGATGGAGATCAAGTCCAACCAATCCAGGTTGCACTGTTCCTGCCGCCATGGCGTTTACATCAACATTAGAACCACCAATGTTTCTGCGATTCTGGAAGTTAACGCGAGCGTTGGTGAGAGTTGTAATCTCCAGGTCACACATACCATCAAATATGTCGCCTGTAGCAACCAGCGCTGCCATTGCATTACTGTTTATCGCTATCTCTGCCGCAGATACAGATGTAATTTGTATCCTCAAGCCTCGGCCTACACCAGACTTTGGCGCCACAAAACTTAGTACAATCTCAGGAGTTGCAGCAGCGGTAATATTTTGCACTGTCCATCCATCAGGCACATCTCCGGTGATTGTGCCAGCTCCAGGAGTTTTAGTACCCCCTGCTCCGAGAAACATAGGATTAGTCACAAACTGCAAACTTGTAGCAAGTGAGGCACGACTATCCAGATTTGACGAAACCCGCCCAACGGAAGCCGTCGGCAGCAAGCGAGAGATTGTTTCATCAATCGCAAATCCATCGCGGTATGCGCCAAACGCAGATTTATGCAAACCATCTACAACATCATCGGCTTTAGGAAAACCTAATGTAGAAGTTGGATCTACACTACGACTGTAAGTGTCGGCAACCAGTAGCCAAGGATTGGCTCTGGCGTAATTAACGATCCAAGCATTGAGCAATGGGATTTCGGCAGCCCTCGCTGCAAACTGCGGCAAGGTGGCACTGTTGACCGGACTTACCAAACACTGCAAAGGTATTTTGCCGGCGGCCCGCTCTAGGGCCCAAATCTCAATTAAATTTGCTTTGGTCTGCTCAAATGGAACCGGGTTGGTCGTACTGAAGTCATTGACCCCAATATAGTTGATAACGAGCTGTCCAGATTGGGACAACACATCAGCCTGAAGTCGTGCCAGATAATGGGTTGTGTTGTTTCCGCCTACTCCGGCCATACGTGTAAGAAGCAATCCGCCTTTAGCCAACATCTGAGCCCAGACCGCGCCGCCAGTAATTCCATACCCTTGCCTGAATACATTGTCTGAAGCTACGGCTGCATGGCCTACCGCAAAAGAATGCCCCCTACGATGGCAGTGATGTATGGCTGAGTATTAGATGCCATCCATACATTGCCGTTAATCAATGTCATGCCCGTGATGGGATCAATTCTGGCCTGGGTAAACCCAAAAGCACTCTTTAGAACAACTCGACAACCTGAATCACCATGCACAGGTTGTGCATGACACCTGCAAAACTTATAAGGATGTCACTGGCCATGAGGCAATGTGGCCATAAAAACCAACCTCAAGGTTGTTTTTGCGTTTACTGACTTTTCCTGGCCTGAAAATAGGCCAGAAAATGACATGCGGTGACGCCTAGAAAGAATCAGGCGAAAGCGTGAATAAAGCTTTGGATATTTTCTACACCTGCGTGCTGATCACGATTGTGGTGACGTCGATTGCGCTGATGTCTTGGAATCCACAGGGATCATGAAATAGCCCAGATGAACAGGTTCCCTCTCATTCCTGCTCCGCTAACCAAGGAAGCCATCATGCGAAAAATAGACAGAGTGAGAGGGATAGTTATCTCAATGAGAATTTTAGAAGCTGTGGAAATTAAAGGCCAAGCTCCGGCCTTGCTGAGCATGTGCCTGGATTGCCAGTTCATGTGCGTTAACATCAGGAGTATCGAGCTCCATCGCAT
>VFQQ010005745.1_pt1 | contig 10134 bp, 13 predicted proteins | sample 3512341 | NCBI WGS metagenome assembly VFQQ01 (sample SAMN10412373, study PRJNA504923) | tailings metagenome | isolation source: Relicate 2 Philex TSF1 revegetated site | place: Philippines: Tuba, Benguet | collected 2017-08-29
CCATAGGCGCTCATCGTCGCAGCTTCGGTCATTCTGTCTCTCCTTCGGGTTTGTCGGTCTTGCGCGCCGCCTCTTGGCGCGCATCGTCCTCACGCAGCAGGCGGTCGAGGACATCCAGACGGCTCGTCCAGAAGCGCTCGTAGAAGCTCAGCCATTCATGGGCGCTCGCCAGAGGCCCCGGCTCCAGACTGCAGAGATGGGTGCGGCCCTTCACCTCGCGGCGGATCAGCCCCGCGCTCTCCAGCGCCTTGATGTGCTTGGAGGCCGCCGCCAGGGAGATCGCAAACGGCTCGGCCAGTTGCCCGACCGTCTTCTCGCCGCCCGCAAGCGCCTCCAGCATTTGCCGCCGGGTGCCGTCGCAGAGCGCGTGAAACAGGCTGTCGAGCCGTTGAGCATTCAATTCAACCATAAGGTTGAATATATATATCGCCCGCACCGACTGTCAACCAATTGGTTGAGTATTTCGCCGCCTCGCCGTGACGCCTATGATTGCGCCTCAGAAGGATACGGCAGCATGGCAATCGAGATCACCGAACCGCGCATCGTCGAGGGGCAGGCCTTTGCCCTCGCTGGATTGAAGGCGCGCTTCGCCTATGGTGCCAACGCCGCGATCCCCGAGCTCTGGAAGCGATTCAACGCCATCTCGGACGGCATTCCCGGCCGGCAGGACCACACCGCCTACGGCGTCTGCCTCAATGACGATGGCAAGGCCTTCGACTACGTCGCCGCAGTCGCAGTTGCCGACCTCGCCGCCGTGCCTGCCGAGCTGGCGCAGGTCCAGCTTGCGCCGCGGCCCTATGTCGTCATCAGCCACGCGGGACCTCTGTCCGACATGCCCGCACTGTTCGAGACGATCTGGAATCGCTGGTTGCCGGCGTCCGGCCACACCTATTCCGGCCACCCGCTGCTGGAGCGGTATGGCCCAGAGTTCAATGCCGCCACCGGCACGGGCGGCTTCGAAATCTGGATCCCGATCAAGGCCTGACGCTTTAGAGATTTCGCATAGCCGGTTCCCGGAAGTTCCGTCAAAGTGACGCTGCGGCCTGAAGGGAAACCATGCGCGTTTCGTGTCACGAATGCCCTTTGCGGGCCAAGGCTGCCTTTCGCGACAAGCCTGAGGAGCAGGTGGACTTCATCCAGGAGATGAAGACAGACCACCTCGTCTTCCAGCCCGGTGCTTCCATCGTCCGCCAGGGCAGCCGCAGCGCGCAGCTTTTCACGCTGTTCTCAGGCTGGGCCATTCGCTTCAAGGAGATGCGCGACGGCCGGCGCCAGATTCTTAACTTCCTGCTCCCGGGCGATTTCGTCGGCTTCCAGAATCGCCTCTTTGAGGAATCGCCCTACGGCGTCGAGGCGCTGACCGATGTCGAGGTCTGCGTCTTCGCCCGGTCGAGGATCTGGGATCTTTATCGCGGCTATCCTGAACTCGCTTACGACCTCACTTGGCTCACCGCGCATGAGGAAAGCTTCATCGACGAAAACCTGCTGACCGCCGGCCGACGCAGCGCCGCCGAACGGATCGCCATGCTGATGATGCACCTCGCCAAGCGCGTCGCGCTGCTGCGCCCGTCTGCGACCACGTCCTACGACATCCCGATCAATCAGAGCCACATTGCCGACGCGCTGGGGCTCAGCCTCGCGCACACGAACAAGACGCTGAAAGCGCTCGAGAAGCGTGGCCTCTTCCGCTTCGCCAACGGACAGCTGGAGATGATGAACTCCAAGGCGCTCGCCCGCCTGGCGGACTATTACGACCAGCCCATCGGACAACGCCCGCTCATCTAGCGGCGAATGAAGCGAAGGCCCGCGTGCGTCTCGCTGATCCTGGCAACCTTGGTATCCTTCAGGCCTGCATCCCGCGCCGCGAAGATCAGTGCATCGCCCTTCAGGACGCCCTTCTCATAGACGAGCCAGACCGCACCCTTGGGCGGCAGGGCGGCCGCCAGCGCGGCGAGTGGCTTCGTTTCCAGCGACTTCACGGCCGTTATGGTCAGCAACGCGTCCAGTTTCCTCGGCAGGGTCTTCAGGACGGTTGCACCTTTCGACGCCGCGACGATCTCATCGGGCAGCGCGCCGACAAGCGCCACCGTAACGCCCGGTTTGACACCCAGCTTGTCGGCCAGCGACGGCGGATTGAGGATCGACTTCGTCCAGACTGCCGCCTCCTTCTCGCTCATCGCGATCAGGATCCGCTCGGCGCCATTCGTCAGCGTCAGCCCGTCTTTGCCCGCCGATGCACCAAGCCCACCGAGCGCCAGCTTCAGGCGGAACGGCGGCCCGATGGCGAGCATCTCGCTGTCGAGATGGACGCGGGCTTCGCCCTTCAGCTTGGCCGACCGGACTTCGGTTCTGGCTTCGCGGCCCAAGGTATCAACGCCGCTCGCGCGTCAGCCAGGCGAGCGGTACGCCCAGCGCGAACGCAGGCGCCCATACCGGCAGCGCCAGCAGCTCCGCCATCAACCGCGCCGTCCGTGCCGAGCGGTCGGCCGCCCAGTCACGTACATGAGCCAGCCAGTCTGACGCGGCGAGATCGAGATAGAAGCCGATCGGCTGGAACGCCCAGCCATTGGCTTTCCATGTCCAGTAGGCGTCGGCCCCCAGCGCGATGAAGCCGACCGCGAGGAAGATCCACGCGACGGCATTCAGCGCTTCACGCAAGGGGGTAATGCCTTGCGCTCAGTCGTCGTAGCGCGAGCGCTTCTGGAACAGGAGGCCGAGCAGCACGCCGATCACACCGAACACGGCAAAGCCCGGGAAGCCGAGAATGCTTTCCGAGATCGACGGGCCGGGATTGGGGATCGTCTCCGTCACCCAGGCGCGATAGCCGTCCAGCGAGCCGGCATGGATGAGCTTCCAAAGATCGGCGAGCGGTAGCGCCTTGAAGCCCTGGCCCTGCTGAATCGAGAAGATCACGTCGTACCCGAGCACCAAAAGACCGGCGACGATGAAGATAACGGCGATCAGCCTGAAAAAGGCCATGAGCAGCTTCCTTTTGGCACGCCGCGACCCGGCGCCGGGCGGAAACTACAAGGGCCGCCCGGCGGGCGCAATTGAAGCTCTGCTTAAGCGTTAAACCGTCACTTTGCGCGACCTCGGCCCGGGTAGAACGCGGAACGGCTTGTCAAAAGCCTCGCCGCCGCCTAGACGCTACCCCCCTTGCGGACAGGTGGCCGAGCGGTTGAAGGCGCACGCCTGGAAAGTGTGTAGACGTTAATAGCGTCTCGCGGGTTCGAATCCCGCCCTGTCCGCCATGCAGTCTTGCTGAGAGCAGGCTGCTCTCAGCCGCCCTGAACAGGGGCAGATATCCCGCATTTCAGCGCCAGCTTTTTAGATATGCCGACAGCAAAACGACTTGCGCGCAATTCCGCGCGGCAAATTAGCGGCGCCTGCTCTCGCGGGCGACCCGGCAGTCCGCTTTCCCTGCGAACAGGCAATTAAACAGCGATACGGTTCATCGCGATGGCGATATCGTTGGTCGCGCGCAGCGAAACCCGCGCATTTGCGGGACGCACACACGGCGCGCGCAAAAGCATGCGGACAAGATCAGGGAATTGATGCGGCGTATCAGGGAATGACGGCGCGACCCGGCACCGGAGCAGCGATGCTGCCGCGCCGGCTTCGAGACTGGTGACTAGCAGTGAGATGCAAGGCTCAGTCGAGCTCTTCGTCGTTGAACCCGCTGAGATCGATCGCGCCCGAGACTTCATTCCACGCTGACAGGTCTGGCCGCTGACCCTGCTCGTTGCGGAAGTAGAGAACGAGCTGCACGAAGGCATCGACCATGTCGTCATGCTTGCCGCCCGGAAAGCCGAGCAGCTCTTTCAGGAAGTCTGACGATGGCTCGGCGGGCAGGAGCACGCGGCCCGCTTCGATCGACGCGGTTGCCGCGGTCGCCCGGCTGACCTTGTCGCCCTTCGGTTGGATCGGGATCACATCGAGACGGGAGTGATCTGTCAGCTCCTGGATAAGCCCGATGCCGCTGCTGGCGCTCTCGATGAGGACGCGGCGGGCGCCGACCTCTTCCGCATGTGCCCTCACCCATTTGACCAGATCGGGGAAGCGCAGCCGGCGTCGCTGGACGTCCAATACGTAGCAGGTGTTGTTCACGACGAGGGCGGTGATCACCGCGCTGTAGTCGTTGCCGGCGCCATCACCGGCGCCGACGTCCCAGGAGACGATGACCTCGCCGAATGCGCGGTCCGGCAGCCTCTCGTAGGACCGCAGCCACTCCCGCTTGAAGAGATTGCCACCCTCCGGCACCGGCTCCTGCAGATACTGGGCGGAGAAGGCGTAGGTCCCGAGATCGCGCGCCTGGGTCTCAAGGTAAGACGCCGGCAGCTGGACCGGGGAGAGCAAGTCTCCCGCCTTGAAGATATGCGACTTCGCCGCCGAGATCGGGACGGTGGTTGTTTCTGCAAATCTGGCGGGTAACGAGAGCCGGTCCCATCCGCCCTGATCGAGCAGCCTCCCGCAAAGATCGTCGGCATGGAGCCGCTGCGTGACGATCGCGATCTGCGCGGCGGCGGGCGTGTTGGACCGGCTCGCGACCACCTGCCGGTACCAAGCGAAGACCTCGTCGCGCTTGGCCTGCGATCCCGCATCGGCACCCTTCATGGGGTCGTCGATGATGATGAGATCGGCGCCGAACCCGGTCCCCGCGCCCCCGACCGAGAGCGCCATGCGCGAGCCGCCCTTTCTGGTGGTGAAGCGGTCGAGCCGGTCGGTCCGCACGCCGGCGAGGTCCGGGAAAGCCGCCTGACAATCCGGATGGCGGACGATCGCCTGGAACTGCTGGTGCAGCTCCGTCGCCAAGGTCTCGGCATAGCTGCAGACCATGATCTTCATGTTCGGGCGGCGGCCGAGCAAGAAAGCCGGCAGGGCCACAGAGACGATCATGGACTTGAGGGAGCGCGGCGGAGCGTTGAGGATCAGTCGTGTGGGCCGACCCTCGGCCAAGGGCCGTACCGCCTCGATGAGCGCCAGCAGATAGGGCTCGGGCTTCAGGTCCTTGTCCGGCTCCAGAACGCTGAACACCCAGAGCACAAAGTAGCGGAAGTCGTGTTGCAGATAGAGGCGGTGGCGCTCGTCCTCACTGACGCTCATCACTCGTCCAGCACGTCACGGATCTGGTTCAGCTTCTCGAAGAGCGCGCGGGTCTCGCTAGGGCCGGCGCGACGCTCATCGGCCTCCGCTGCCGCCGCCTTTGGCTGCGCGAGATTCATGACCAGGCCGACGAAGCGATGGTCGCCCTGCAGCGCCTTGTTCACCGCCATCAGCAGCATCGCCTGGAGCTTTGACACTTTCGCGGTTCGGCCGTTGCGGCGGGTGATCGTGACCCGCTCGGCAAGGACCTCATCGACGATCGTGCTGAGCGACCGCTTCCCCTTCGGCCGGCCCTTGGGATTGCCGGACTGGCCGGGTTTGAACTGGCTCTCGCGAGGCGGCCGGCCATAGCCGACTGCTTGATCCTGAGCCGGTGCGGTCTCTGCGCGATCCCTGGCTCGCTTGCCCCGCCGGACCTTGCCCGCCGCGGCGCGCAAGGCGTTGTGGGCGCCGGTCGCTGATCCAGCCTGTTTGCCTCGCGAGGATGGCGGTTTGCGCTTGGACATGGCGGACCTCACGCAGCCGAAGCGTCGAGCGCGATGCCGCGCCGGGCCGCGACCTCCTCGAAGGTCTCACCCGTGACGGCAAGGCGCGCTTCGAGGCCGGCGATCCGTTTGAGGCGCCGGACGATGACATCGGCATAGAGCGGGTCGAGCTCCATGCCGTAGCCGATCCGCCGCGAGCGGTGCGCGGCGAGGATCGTGGTGCCGGACCCAAGAAAGGGGTCGAGCACGATCTCGCCGGGCCTGGAGCAATCCCGAAGGATCTCCTCGATCATGGCGACCGGCTTGATGGTCGGATGGTCCCTGAGGTCCTCCAGCCGGCCGCGGCGCATGGAATTGGCGCCAGGGAAGTCCCAGACATTCGACCGGTGCCGGCCGGTCTCGCCCATCCGGTTGTTGTTGGTCATGACGCCTTCCCCGTTCTGGAAGACGGGGATCAGCTCGTGCTGGGAGCGGTAGAGGCTGCCCATGCCGGCGACCGTCTTCTTCCAGACCGCGAAGTTCTTGAGGATGAGGCCGTTCTCCCGGCCGGCGCGAAGCATCGCCTCCACGTGGCGCCAGTCGATGCAGAGGAAGACAGCCCCGCCCGGCACCGTGAAGGCCGCCATCTGGCGGATGACTGTCTTCAGGAAGCGCTCGAACTCCCGGTCCGACATCTCGGCCCCGCCGCAGACGAACTCGCGGTGCCGGATCCGGCCCCCGCCGCTGACATGACCATGGATGGCCACCCCGTAGGGCGGGTCGGAACAAACGAGCGCTGCGTCTTTCTCGCCAAGCAGCGCCTGATAGCTCGGCGCTTGCCTCGCATCGGCGACCAGCAGGCGGTGCCCCCCATCGAACAGCCACATGTCGCCGACGACGCTGACCGCGGCGCCTTCGACCGGCGGCACCACATCGTCCTTATCCCGGCTAGCCGCCGTCGCGGCCTCAATGATCTGGTCCCGCTCAGCGACATCGAAGGCGGTGTCGTCAAGATCGACGAGCGTCTCCAGCTCCTGGAACTCCAGAGCCAGTTCGGCCTCATCGAACTCGGACAAGCTGGCCAACTTGGCAGCGCCGATGCGCAGCACGCGCAGCTGCACCGGCGTCAGGTCCCGGATGCGGATCGTCGGGATCTCAGCCAGCTTCATCTTCCGCGCCGCCAGGACCGTGACGACGTTGAGCACGACCTCGTCGTTCTCGGTCACGATAACCGGCTCGACAATGCCGTTGGCTTTGAGGAACCGCACCAGCTTCGTCATCTGGCGCTGGGAGTACTTCTGGATCAGCCGGGCCGGGAGTTTGAGATCGTCCGGCGAGCGGTACTCGATGCGGTCGCTCAGCGGCTGGGGGATGCCGTTAGTAGGGATATCCGAGGAAGCGGCGGTATCGGGGATCTGCATGAATGGCTCCGTGCCGCCACTCACTGCCGCGTCTCACCAGCGGACACCCCAATGGTTTGGGAGCAACAGCAAGAAGCGGCCGACGTCGGTATCCGCGCGACAAGCCTTTCAGATGCGCTCGCGATGAATAGCGGAACACGCCGCAAATCGTATTCCGCGATATCGCACTCGCGGGGCAGCTGCCTATGGCAAGTGCTGAACACCCCGCCACGTGATCAGATCATAGCCCGCGACTGGCTTATCCTCGTTCAATGGTGCCAGGGCATTTTGTGACGCGCGCGCACGTCTGAGGCATTCACCGCCAACGTCCGAGTATCCGCCGTCGCGCACCTTTCCCACGATGATGCGTCCGATATCCGCATTCGAAGCGCCGTCTTGATGGGCATCGAGCGCGCGGAGCAACGTGCTGTCATACGCCCTCCGCACGTCCGGGCGATCTACTTGCGCGCGATACTTGCCCTGAGCGCGCTCGAATGAGTTTCGGATGCGATCGATCTGGGCGGTGAATGAGATACCCAGGTCGAATACCTGAATGAAAGTCCGCTCGCCGTGAATGCCGGCCTGATGGTCAAACACCACCATGTCGGGATCGGCGTCATTCGGGTCAGGCAGGCCATGAATCAGGCCGAAGTAGCCCGATGATTGTGCACCCACTGCCCGGAGCGCTCTCCATTGCTCCTGATATTCAGGTCGCCGCCTCAGATACTGCCAGCGCCACATCGCACGTTCGACGTCGGCCAAGCCGAACATCTCGTCCGTCCCCACGCGTGCTTTTGCGCGGGGGCAAAAGGTGAGGATGTCGTAAGCCTGTCCGCCTTGTCGTCGTGGAGGGTAGGCCTTCTCGTTTCGCCAATGGCGCCAGAACGGCTCGTCCGCTCCTACGGACGCGTTCCGCATCGCTTCAATGTCAGCTTTGGATCGGCCAGCCATCTCGTTGTCTCGTCATCTCAGACGAGAGTGTCGCGATACCCGCCGCGATGTGAATGCACATTGCGATTTTGCCGCACCGCTCACCGCACGATATGAGGGACGATCTCGCGGGCGATGTCATCGGCGGTGAGAGGCTTGCCGTCGAGGCCCTGCACGTTCCAGAGTCCCTTCTCCCGGAATCTCAGGTTCGGATGACGGCGGCCTAACCAGTCGGCGCTCGGGCCGCACGCCGGACACTGCGCCACCGTTGAGATCAAGGCAGCTTCCAGGCGCAGACGATCTGACGACGCATCGACTGTCACAAGGGCAAAGCTGAAGGTTCGGCGCAGCACATCAAGAGCGCGGGACTCGGTCTCGGCAATGCTCGGGGGCAAGCTCGATGTCGGGCGTTTCGTGTTCCAGATGCTGAGCGTCTCCACCGATCCATCCAGCAGGCACCGGCCGATATGGCGCTGGAGAATGCTGCCGCGGCGGCGGGCGACGCCGAAGTGGTTACGGAGGCGCCGGGCCAGAGCTGTACCCTTGTGCGTCCCGATGCGGACAATGCGCTCGCCGCCATGCGCCTGCTCGCCTTCTTCGAACATGATGTAGATGCCGCCCGAGGGAATGGCAGCATTGTCAAAGGGATAACGGAACCGTCGTCCCGCGCGGACGAGTTGGTGAAGTGCCGAGCAGGCATGCTCGGTCGAGCCGGCAGCGCCGGGCATGGTTGGGATGGGCATGACAAACCGTGGGTGAGTGTCGATTAGGGATTATAATCCCTAGAGACGATATGCCCGGTTCGCGCCCATACCTCCAATGGAACCTTGGGGTGAGCGGCTGGGACAAAACGTCCGACGTCTCCGGCAGGCGCGCGGCCTGACGCAGGAGCGGCTTGCCTTCGATTCCGAGATCGACTTGACCTATCTCGGTGGAATCGAGCGTGGCCGGCGCAATCCCAGCCTGCTGGTCATGGTGAGAATCGCGACCGCCTTGGGCGTCGAGCCGGCGGTCCTGCTCGCCAAACCGCCCAAGGGTCGGGGCTAAGGTCTCTTTCCGCTAGACTTCGCTGAAGCGTCGGGCGTGTGTGCGCCCATGAGTCGAACGCCCAAGAAAGACAGGATCGATGAGCAGACCCGGCTGGCCCGGGTTCGTCAGATGGCAGTCGCGCTGACCGAGATGGCGGAGGAGCTGCACGATACCGCATGCGCAGTGCAGTCGCCGCGCCTGACGGACAAGAGCGCCAGAAAATTAGCTAGCCGGCTTGGACAACAGGCGACCCGCATCGATGTTCTAGCCCAAGCAATCCAGGTCCTCGCGAAAAGCCAGTCCTAGCTTGGCGGATTACCATTCGAGGGGCAGCCCGTTCTGCGCCACACGGTCGACGGTCAGCGTCGCAGCCTGCCGTCCGGCGAACACGTCCAGCAACACGGCGGGCGGCAAAAAGGCCAGAGGAATGAGCCGGCGGACATAGCGTTCTTCGATGCCTTCCGCCTTGGCAACGTCCCGGAATGTCGATGCGCCCCCCGACATCATCTGGTCCAGCCAGCGATGCGCGCGAGCGATAGCTTTCAGCAGCACAGGATCGGGCTTGGCAGGGCCGACCGGCTTACCATGTCCCGGGTGAACGAGAGCGGTGATCCCACCACGGCGAATGGGCCGAACGGCGACGGTCAAAGTCAAGAGCCCGCCTTGCTCCTCCAGCATCTCGCCGACTTCGAGCCGGCCCTGAAGACGCGCGACGATGTCTTGAGGATGCGTATGTGTTGAGCCGCCGAAAAGTTCGGCCAACGTCCCGCCATCTAGGCTCAGGCGAAGGGTCTGTCGCCCGACCTCAGCTCGCTTCAAGAGCTTCAGCAGCATTTCCGTGGTGACTGCGGGCGGCAAGTCGGAGACGTGCTGCAGGCGACTGATTACCAACTCTTCGATGGGCTCCGCCGGAATCCGAAGCGTGGTTTCCGCGCTATCAGACCGGCTGACATAGTACCGGTACCGCCGCCCACCATTCTGCCCGTGCGTCGGCGACATCCGATGCCCAGCCTCGTCCCAGATTAGCCCGGCGAGAAGGTGACGGCGACGCGCGGCCGGCGAGGCGCCCGACCGGCGCTGCTGTCCCTGCAGCTTCGCCTGGACCGCCTCGAACAAGTTGAGCGGCACGATGGCTTCGTGTTCGCCCTCGTAGCGCTGATCCTTGTGGCGAATCTCGCCGACATACAGACGATTCTGCAGGAGGTGAT
>VFQQ010005746.1_pt1 | contig 10133 bp, 8 predicted proteins | sample 3512341 | NCBI WGS metagenome assembly VFQQ01 (sample SAMN10412373, study PRJNA504923) | tailings metagenome | isolation source: Relicate 2 Philex TSF1 revegetated site | place: Philippines: Tuba, Benguet | collected 2017-08-29
CCGGGCACGAAGGTGTTGGGCAGGCCGCTTTCTTCCATGCGAAAGGCCATGTCGCGCGTGAGCGAGGTCTCGCTGACCTTGCCGAGCACGGCCAGGTCCAGCACATGGTCCTCGCCCAGGCGTTGCGACCAGGCGGGAAAGCGTTGGCGCAACTCGCGCAGCACCACCGGGCGTGCCTCCATCTCCACATGGTGGCGCTGGCCGTAGTCGAAACCGATGGTTTCCACGCGGGGAAACCGCGACAGAGCGTGGGCCAGACAGGTGGTGGAGTCCTGGCCTCCGGAGAACAGCACCAGGGCGCTGGTGTGGTGGGGGGTCGATTGGGGCATGAACGAAATGGTAGCGCGCGAGTTGCGTGCCTTGTCCAGAAACGCCGCGGAACCGGCTTTGCCGGGCCGCCAGCGTTGCCCCCTTGAGGGGGTCGCGCGCAGCGCGGCGGGGGTGCACCTGATTCAGGTCATGCGTTCCGAGCGCTTGCTGGCGTGATCGCGGCTCGTGGCGAGCATGCGGATGAGCGCGCGGTTGGCGTGTTCCAGGCTCACATCGTGGCGCTGGCAGATGGCGGGCACGCGGTGCAGCTGCCCTGGCTCGCCCAGCGCGCGCGCCACGTCGAGCAAGGGGTGGTAGGGCCCGTCGTGCCGCAGCAGCGCGTCGAACACGCGCCCGGCCAGCGGCAGGCGGTGCAGCAGGTCGCCCAGCGGCTGGTGCAGCAGGCGGTCGAGCTGGGCCAGCAACGCGGCGGTGTAGACCTCGCCGCGCAGGTTGTCGTCGGAGCCGGTGGCCAGCAGGTGCTGGGCCAGGCGCGACCGCATCACCATCGCATAACGAACCGGGTGCAGGTCGCGATCGGGCTCGCTGCTCGGCAATTGCTCCACGAGCCAGCGGCCGAGTTCGCGGAAGCCCAGCATCATCAGCGCGTGGCGCAGCGAAGCGATTTCGTGGCGCAGGCCGTAGGCGGCCGAATTGACGAGCAGCAGGATGCGGTAGACCAGCACCGGGTCCTGGCGCACCAGGCGCTCCAGGTGTTCGAGCGAGCCGTCCTCGTCTTCGGTGGCGCGCAGCACCTGGCGGATCACGTCGCCGTCGTAGTTCAGCGGTTGGTGGCGGTGGGCGTAGAGCACGTCGTCACCGGGCCAGCCCAGCACCCCCCAGGCACCCGCCTGGTCCAGGCACTGACGCACCAGCGCGGCGCTCTGGATGCCCTCCACGAGCTGGCCATGGAGGCCGGTTCTCGGCGCGTACTGGGCACCCAGTCGCAACAGGTTGCGCGTGTCCCCGGGCGCGGCCAACTGGCCTTGCACCGAATCCATGTCGGTATGACGCAGCAGCCGGTGGCCGCGCTTGCTCGCGGCCGTCAGGCGGGCCAGGGTTTCGGGTTCTTCGTACCACGCGCCCGGCACTTCCAGCCAAGTGTTGTGCACCGGCGGGCACACCATGGCCTGCTGCAGCAGCCTGGGGCTTTCCACCGCGAGGATGAGCACCGGCGCGCTGGCGGGCCAATCGTCGCCCAGCGCCTGCATGAGGTGCGTGGCATCGACCGACTCGGGATGCACCGCGCGCACGCCCAGGCGCACGGCCGCGAGCTCGCGGCCACGGTTCCACACGGGCTCGTAGCCCAGCGCAACACTGTCCAGAACGGTGTGACTCAGCATGAACAGGAAACCTTCAACCGATCGCCGAGAACAAAGAGAGGCGCTGGAGCTGCGCGTACGACTTGATCGCCGCCTCCAGGCCCAGTTCCTGGGCCTTGAAGTCGGAGAGCCCCTGCACCATGTCCATCTCTTCCAGCCGGGCCTTCTCGGCCTTCAGGTCCACGCCGCGGTCCGCCATCAGCCCGTTGAGCGAATCGGCGCGGTTGAGCCATTCGCCCGCACGTCCACGCGCGAGCAGCACACGGTCGTGTCCGGCGTCCAGCTCGGTCATGGCGCGCGCCAGGTCCTGCGTCAGCGCGGCGCTGTTGCCGGCGGTGGTGTTGCGCAGCGCGTTCACGGCGTTCTGCACCACCTGGAAGATGTCGGTCGGTCCATTGACCGCGGCCACGTCGATGCGATCGCCCGCCGCGGGCGTGCCTCGCATCTGCAACGACAGGCCGTCGAAGCTGATGGTGCCGCCGGCCACGTAGGGAACGCCGGCGTGGCCGGGCACGGCCGTGCCGGTGGTGGTGTTGGTCACCGTGTACTGCAGGACACCGGCAACGTCGGCGATGTCGATGCGGTAGTCGTTGCCGGTGAGCAGGGCCGCATTGGCGACCTGGCCCATGTCGGTGCTCATGCTGCCGGTGTTGGCGGCGTTCAGGCCGATGGTGAAGGTGCCGTTGCCCTGCGGCACGCGCATCCAGATGGCTTCGCCGTCGAACGACTGCGGCAGGGAGGCGGCGCCGGCGGCGGCCTGGCCGCGCTGGCCCTGGAACTGCACGCCCGCGCCACTGGGACCATACAGGTCCACGAAGGGCGTGGACGCGCCACCGAGGCCGCCATACAGGGTGCGCCCTGCGCTGTCCTGGCGGTTGGCGACGCTGATGAGCTGCTCGCGCAGGCCCTCAAGCTGCCTGGCCACGTCCTCGCGCTCGCTGCTGGTGAAGGTGGCGTTGCCCGCGCTGACAAGCAGATCACGCACCTTGATGATCAGTTCGCTGGATTCGGCCAGGCCGCTCTCGGCCTGCTTCAGGCTGGTGGTGGAGGCGTCCAGCGCGCGCAAGTCGGCCTGGGTGCGCGAAAGGCGGTTTGCCGCGGTCTCCGCCAGTGTGGCGGCCACGGGGTCGTCGCTGGGCCGGAGCACGCGCTTGCCGGTGGCCAGGTTTTCCTGCAGCTTGGAGAGCTCGGCCTGGCGCCGCGTGAGCAGCGCCACAGTGTTGTCGTAGGCGTTGGCGGTGGAGACTCGCATGGTGATGATCCTTATCGGCCGATCGTTTGCAGCAGGCTGTCGAAAGTGCTCTGCGCGACCTGCAGGAATTTCGCCGCGGCCTGGTAGGCCTGCTGGTACTGCAGCAACCGGGCGGCCTCTTCGTCCAGGTTCACGCCGGACACATTGGCGCGTGCGGTCTCGGCGGTGGTGGCCACCTGGCTGGAGAACTCGGCCGCAAACTGCGCCCCCTGCACCCGCGTGCCGACGTCCGAGAACAGGCTGACGTAGCCGTCGGCCAGCGGTACGCCTTCGAAGGTGGCGCGATCGCGCAGCGCCAGCATGGCCGCGGCGTTGCCGGAGTTCTGCGCGGTCGAGCCCGGAGGCGCGGCGCCGACGCTGAAGCTGTCGCCCGCGGTGGGACTGCCGCGCAAGGTGAGGCTCCAGCCGTTGAAGACCATTGGCTCGCCCGGCCGGAAGTTGTAGCTGGCGGGTGGACCGGGATTGTCCGGCGGGGGGTTGCCCGGACCCAGGCCGGTGGCGGTGAAGCTGCCGTCGGCCAGGAAGGTGATGGTCACCGGGTCGGTGAGGTTGGCCGAGGCGCTGGCGGCGTAGAGGCTTTCCACGCTCAGCCCGGTGCTGTTGCCGGTGCCGGGCGTGACCAGCACCGGGCTGGCGGCGGCCAGGCGGTCGGGTGAGCCAATGGCCAGTTGCAGGTTGCGCGCGGCGGCCTCGAAGGGGCGCACGCGGAAGCTGTCGCCGGGCACGGCGCCAGCCACGTCGAGGTTGAAGGTCAGGCCGTCGATCTCGGTGGGCAGCGCCGGCACCGAGGTGACGTTGCCGTCGGAGAGGCGCACCACGCTGACGCCGGCGGCTTCAAAGCGCACCTCGTAGTCCGATGCGATCAGGGCCGCCGGGTTGCTCACGCTGGCGCTGACCGAGCCCGTGCCGCCATTGCCGGCAGCGGGCCTGCCCACGGCAGCTGCCGGTGGCACGAAGAAGTTCTGTCCCGGGTTGCCCTGCAGGTCCACCCCCAGCGCGTGCTGGGCATTCACGGTGCTGGCGGTGGCCAGCGCCATGCGGCCCAGCAGGTTCTGCACGTCCACCAGGTCGTCGGTGAGGAATTTCATGAGCCCCGAGAGCTCGCCGCCGCCGAGGCTGGCGGTGTCCAGGGGCGTCGACACACCCCCATGCACGAAGGAAATGCCGATGCGCGAAGGATCGGCGGGGTCGCGCGTCATGGCGAGCTGGTTCGCGTTCTGTCCGAGCACCAGCGGCTGGCTGCCGCCCACGAACACGCTCACCGTGCCGTTGCTGGCCTCCACCGTGCTGATCTGCACCTGTTTGCCCATCTCGCGCAGCAGCTGGTCGCGCTGGTCGAGCAGGTCGTTGGGCGCGTGCGTCTGGCTGCCCGCTTCGGTGAGCCGCTTATTGATGGTGGCCAGTTCCTTGGCCATGGCATTGACGGAGGTCACCGCGCCACCCACCTGCTGCTGCGTGGTGGCGGCCAGCGCATCGAGGGTGCCGGCGGTGTTGCGCAACCGCGAGGCGAATTCTTCGGCGCGCGCGATGGTGACCACGCGTGCGGTGAGGTTGCCGGGCGAGGACGACACGTCGCTCCAGGCGTTGAGCATGTCGTTCATGGCCGCGCCCAGGCCGGAGGTGCCGGTGGGGAAGGCGGCTTCGAGCTGCTCCAGGCGCGCCAGGCGCAGGGCATCGGAGGCCGCGACCGCGCCGGTGGTGCGCGCTTCGCGCGTGAGGAATTCGTTGTGGGCGCGTTCGACGGTGGACATGTCCATGCCCTTGCCGAAGTAGCCGTTGCCCATGCGCTGGTAGCCCGTGACCTGCAGTTCCACGTTCTGGCGCGAGTAGCCCTTGGTGTTGACGTTCGCGATGTTGTGGCCCACGACCTGCAGGGCAGCCAGGTTGGTGGTGAGGGCGCGCGTGGCGATGTTCAGGGAAGACATGGGGGCGTTCCTCTATCAGCCCTGCGCGCGCTGCAGGTTCAAGGTGGTGTTGATGGCGCGGCTCAGCTTGGCGGCGTATTGCGGGTCGGTTGCGTAGCCGGCCTTCTGCAGGCCGCTGGCAAAGCCCTGCACCGAGCCCAGTTGCTCCATCACCTGGCCGTAGCGCGGGCTCTGGCTGATGAGCTGGGCGTAGTCGCGGAACGAATCGGCGTAGGAATCGTAGGCGCGGAACTTCGCCGTCACCTTGCGCGCTTCACCGTCGATGTATTCGGTGGTCGTGATCTCGGCGACCTTGCCCTTCCAGTTGCCCGTGGCCTTGATGCCGAACAGGTTGAACGAGGGCGCGCCGTCGGCGTGGCGGATCTCGCTGCGGCCCCAGCCGGTCTCGTGGCCGGCCTGGCCGATCATGAAGCTGGCGGGAATGCCGGACTCGCGCGACACCTCCGCGGCGGCGGCGGCGTGCTGGTCGACAAAACCCGCCTGGCGCGGGCCTGCGCCAACCTTTTCGACGGTGCTCGTCTCGCTGGTCTGGGGCAAGGGGTTGCTCGTGTCCACACCCTTCATCTGGCGCGCCAGCTGGCGCTCGATGGCTTCGGACAGCCCGCCCGGCAGGCCCGAGAGCTGCACGGCGAACTGCTGGTCCAGCAGGTCGGTGCCCAGGTCGCTGCCTTCGCCATCCATCAGGCCCGACTTCTGCGTGGCCTCGCGCATGCTCTTGATGAGCTCGCGCATGAAGAGCGATTCGAACTGCTTGGCCGCTTCCTTGAGCGCGGCCTTGTCGTTGCCCTTGGCCGAGCCGTAGCGCAGCGCGTTCAGCGCTGTCGGGTCGGCGGCGAGGCCTTGGGTGGACAACGGCGACATGCCCATGCTCAGATCACCTCGAGTTCGGCGTTCATGGCGCCTGAAGCCTTGATGGCCTGCAGGATGGCCAGCAGGTCCTGCGGCGTGGCACCCAGCGAATTGAGCGCGCGCACCACGTCGGCGAGCTGCGGCGCGGCGTCGATCTTGATGAGCGAGCCCTTGTCCTGGCTGATCTGGATGTTGGCCTTCTCGGCCACCACGGTCTGACCGCCCACCGACAACGGGTTGGGCTGGCTGATGACGGGCGTGGAGCTGATGCTCACCGAGAGGTTGCCGTGCGACACCGCGCAGGCGCTCAGCGTGACGGCCTGGTTCATGACGATGGAGCCGGTGCGCGAATTGATGATCACGCGCGCCATGGGCACGGCGGCATCCAGGCGAACCTCTTCCACGCGGGCCAGGAAACCCACGCGGGTCGAGGGATCGGCGGGCGCGCGCAGGCGGATCACACGGCCGTCGACCGCGCTGGCCACACCGGCACCCATGGCCTTGTTGATGGCGTCCGTGACGCGGCTGGCGGTCTGGAAATCGTTCGAGCTGAGACCGAGGTCGATGGTCTCGCCCAGCGCGAAGGGCGTGGCCACCGCGCGCTCGACCTGGGCGCCACCGGGCACGCGCCCCGCGCTCAGGTGGTTGATCTGCACCTTGCTGCCGCCGGCCGACGCACCCGCGCCGCCCACCAGCAGGTTGCCTTGCGCCAGCGCGTAGATCTCGCCGTCGGCGCCCTTGAGCGGCGTGGTGATGAGCGTGCCGCCGCGCAGCGACTTGGCGTTGCCGATGGAAGAGACCGTGACGTCGATCGCCTGCCCGGGCTGCGCAAAGGCCGGCAACTGGGCGGTGACCATGACGGCGGCCACGTTCTTGAGCTGCATGTTGGCGCCCGGCGGCAGCGACAGGCCCAGCTGCTGCAGGTAGTTGTTCATGCTCTGCGCGGTGTAGGGCATCTGCGTGGTCTGGTCGCCGGTGCCGTCAAGCCCCACCACCAGGCCGTAGCCGGTGAGCTGGTTGGAGCGCACACCCTGCACCGACGCGATTTCCTTCACGCGGATGGCCTGCGCAGCCGCCGGCAGCGCCACGGCCAGGGGAAGCAGGGCCAGGGCCAGCGCGCGCAAGAAGAGAGGAAAGGATTTCACCGCGAGATTCCTATGAGGACAGTCCGTGGGCCATTGTGGTTCGGGGTCAGAACGGCAGAACCGTCAAAAAGAACCGTGCCAGCCAGCCAATTGAGAGCGCTTCACCCTGCGCGCCGCGTCCGCGCGACTCGATGCGGGCGTTCGCCACCTGGGTGGACGCCACCACATTGCCCGGGCGGATCTGCTTCGGGTCGACCGTGCCGGAGAAGCGCAGCACGTCCACGTTCTGGTTCACGCCGATCTGTTTCTCGCCCACCACCAGCAGGTGGCCGTTGGGCAGCACTTCCTGCACCGTGGTGGTGATGGAGCCCGAGAAGGTGTTGGCGCTCTGCGTGCTGCCGTCACCCGCGAACTTGTTCGACGAGTTGGCCCCCACGTCCAGCTTGCCCAGCAGCGAACTGCCGGGGTTGATGAAGGGGATCGCCGAGACACCGGCCGCGGCGCTGCCGGTGCGGTCGATCGAGGCCGACGAGCTCTGGCTGGCGCTGACGCGCTCGGTGATCTGGATGGTGAGCGTGTCGCCGGGCAGGCGCGCACGCGGGTCTTCGAAAGCCGGCCGGTAGCTCGCGGCCTGGAACAGGCCGCCGGTGGGCGTGGCGGTGGCGGCCGGTGCCACGGGCACGGGCACCTGCTGCACATAACGCACCGGCGCGGCGGGCACCAGGTCGACCTGGGGCGTGCGCTGCAGCGTCTCGCAACCGGTGGCGAGCAAGGCAAGCAGCAAAGTGAGAGCGATGCGCATGGCGGGTCCTCAGAGTTGGCTCAGGCGCTGCAGCATCTGGTCCGACGTTTGAATGGCTTTGGAATTCATTTCGTAGGCGCGCTGGGTCTGGATCATGGTCACCAGCTCCTGCACCACGTTGACGTTGGAGGTTTCCACGAAGCCCTGCATCAGCGTGCCCATGCCGGCCGAACCGGGTGCACCGTTGATGGGGTTGCCCGACGCCAGGCTTTCGGCGTACAGGTTCTGGCCCATGGGCTCGAGGCCGGCCGGGTTGATGAAGCTGGCCAGTTCGATCACGCCCACCTGCTGCGGCGCGGCGTTGCCCGGCATCTTGATGGTGACCACGCCATCGCTGGAGACGGTGATGCTCTGCGCCTCGGCGGGCACGGTGATGCCGGCGCTGAGCGGGTAGCCGCTGGAGGTGACGATGCGGCCCTGCGCGTCGGGCTTGAAGCTGCCGTCGCGGGTGTAGGCGGTGGTGCCGTCGGGCATGGTCACCTGGAAGAAACCGTTGCCATTGACGGCCAGGTCCAGCGGGTTGTCGGATTGCTGCATGCTGCCCTGCGCGAAGTTGCGCGTGGTGGCCACGGTGCGGACGCCCAGGCCCACCTGCAGGCCGGTCGGCAGCTCGGCCTGCTCGGCGGAGTTGGCCCCCACCTGGCGCAGGTTCTGGTACATCAGGTCTTCGAACACGGCGGAGGCGCGCTTGAAGCCCGTGGTGGACACGTTGGCCAGGTTGTTGGAGATCACGTCCAGCTGCATCTGCTGCGCCTGCATGCCGGTCTTGGAAATCATCAGTGAATTGATCATGGTGTTTCTTCCTTGTTAGCCGTTCATGCTGAGGAGCTGGCTGGCGGTCTTGTCATTGGTTTCGCCGTTCTGCAGCATCTTCATCTGCACCTCGAACTGGCGGGCGACGGCGATCATGCCGATCATGGCTTCCATGGGATTCACGTTGGAGCCTTCGATGGCGCCGTCCTGCAGGCGGGCCACATCACTGGCCGGCAGCGGGTCGCCCTCCGGGCCACGGAACAGGCCGTCGGCGCTGCGGCGCAGCGGGTTGTCGGCATCGGGCACCACCATCTTCAGGCGGCCCACGGTCTGCGGCGGTTCCTCGCCCACGCGGGTGCTCACGGTGCCGTCGTTGGCGATGTCCACGCGCGCACCTTCGGGGATCACGATCGGACCCCCATCGCCGAGCATGGGCATGCCCTGCGGGTTGACCAGCGTGCCGTCGGTGTTGACCTCGAGCGCGCCGGCGCGGGTGTAGGCCTCGGTGCCGTCGAACGCCTGCACGGCGAAGTAGGCATTGCCTTGCGCGGCCACGTCCAGGTTGCGCCCGGTCTCGGTCATGGCGCCTGGCAGGCTGGAATGGCCGGCGGTGGCTTCCAGCGCAAACACGCGCGTGGTCGCACCGTCGCCGCGCACCGGCACGGCGCGGAAGGTGGAGAGTTCGGCACGGAAGCCCGGCGTGGACGTGTTGGCCAGGTTGTTGGACAACACCTGCTGGCGATGCTGCGCGGCGCTGGCGCCGGTCATCGCGGTGTAGATCATGCGGTCCATGCGGGGCTCCTTGGGTTCGAATCAGCTCAGGCGCGCATCAACGCATGTTCAGGAGCGTGCTCAACACCTGGTCTTGCGTCTTGATCGTCTGTGCGTTGGCCTGGTAGGCGCGCTGCGCGGTCATCATGTTGACCAGCTCACCCGTGAGGTCGACGTTCGAGTCTTCCAGCGCACCGGCACGGATGCCGCCGAAGTTGCCGGAACCCGGTTCGCCGCGCACCGGCTCGCCGGAGGCGAAGGTGGCCGTCCAGCTGCCGCCGCTCGAAGGCGACAGGCCCTGGGTGTTGCGGAAATTGACCAGCGCGACCTGGCCGGCTGCGCGCGTCTCGCCGTTGGAATAGCTGCCGGTGACCACACCGGACTCGTCGATGGTGAGGCTCACGAACTCGCCCGGGTAGTAACCGTCCTGGTCGAGGTTGTGGATCGCGAAGCTGGTGCCGAACTGGCTCGCGTTCATGAGGTCGAGCGTGACCGGGAAGGTGACGGTGGGGTCGTTCGGCGAGGCCAGCGTGATGGTCGGCGCCGGGGTGATCGAGGCCGGGTTGAGCGAGCCGTCGGCGTTGAAGTTGAGTTCGAGCGCCGGCACGAAGGGGGTGGGCGCGCCGCCGTTGACGCTGGTGTAGACCTCCCAGGTGTTGTTGGCCGTCTTGGAGAAAGCCAGGCCCACCGGCACTTCCATGCCTTGCGGGTCGTAGGCCACGATGGAGGTGCCGTAGGTGGTGATGGGCGTGGGCGGCGTGACGCTGGAGGCAATCGGCGCGCGCGCATCGAGGTTGAACTCGGCCATGATGTTGGAAGTCTGGCGCGCGGGAATCGGCGCGCCGGTGGGCAGCGTCAGCGGCTGGCTGTCGAAGCTGAGGCGGTTGCCGGCGGGATCCGTCGGGTAGCCCATGAGGCGGCCGCCCTGCTGGTTGATGATGTTGCCGTCGGGATCGAGCTTGAACATGCCGGCGCGGGTGTAGGCCAGCGTGCCATTGGGCTGCGTGACCTCGAAGAAGCCGTTGCCGTTGATGGCCAGGTCCAGGTCGTTGCCGGTGACGGTGA
>VFQQ010005747.1_pt1 | contig 10132 bp, 19 predicted proteins | sample 3512341 | NCBI WGS metagenome assembly VFQQ01 (sample SAMN10412373, study PRJNA504923) | tailings metagenome | isolation source: Relicate 2 Philex TSF1 revegetated site | place: Philippines: Tuba, Benguet | collected 2017-08-29
GGACTTGGGCAGCGGGTGGGCAGGCTGGACAGGCGGCGCCTAGCGCCGCTCAACAGTGCTGTGGCTGGGCACCCCATGCCTGGCCACCTCTGCTCCCTGTGCATGGTGCAAGGCTGGAAGGCAGGCATGGGCAATGCAGCTGGTATTAGGGTGCTCCTCAGCTTTGGAGCCTTCTTGAGAAGCAGCTTCTCAAGTCATGATAAGGTCCAAGAAGGTTTAAACAAGCTGCTTGTCAAGAAGGAGCTTATCGATATGGGTTCTCTCTGAGTCTCTCTGAAAGCCTCTGTGCAGTGTAGCAAGTCGCGGCAAGCACTCCAGCCCAACTGCCCGAGCACGCCCTGCCGCTGCGGCCGACCCGACACCCGTCCGCGCAAGCTGTGGTGCGCGATCATACTGTACCCACTCTCAGAGAGTGAGAACCGGGTGGGAGTGAGGGAGAAGAGGGTGGGAGTCGGTTCTCATGTGTGGGAAGTGGTTGGCATGGGTGGGAATCGATTCCCATGGGTGGGTCCCGGTTGCCAGCGGCACACTCTCACCAACACCCAATGAATGCCACACATGACAGCATGCAAGGTGAAGGCGGGCAGCTTGTTTTTGGTGCCGGGGACCCGGGTCCCCGGTGCCTGCGGCACGATCAGATCACACTCTCTGACCGACAAACGGGATGAGTGCCGTAGCGGCGATCGCATGGCCCCTGCCACTTGCACGAAGTGCCCGGCGGCTGGCCAAGCTACACTCGCCAGGTCACGGTTCACAGCCGCTGCTCTATAAAGACGCCGGTAGCCCCTGACCGTCCTCCAGGCACACACCGCGTCCCTGCACCATGCGGCTGAGCCTGCTCCTGCTGGCCGCGGCCCTGCTGATCGCGGGTAAGGTTGCAGTCGTGTGTGCCAATCGTGCCCGAGGCAGCGGTGCAGGGGCTCTGCAGTCCCGCGGCCAGGGGGGGCCGTCCACGCGTTGCCTGGCTTGCCGGCCGCTGCTGGGACGCTAGAGGGGCCCATGGTTCTCGATCACACGGTGCAAGCACGCCGGCGCCGTGTTCGAGGGTACCCCGCCGGCCGGCGCTTGGGCTCCTGCCGCCGTGGCCGCCGCCACCACACAATCCGTCCTTTGCGCTTCAAGTGTGTCGTATATACTGGAAGGAAGGCGCTCCCTCTGCCACGCCCTCGTGCCCGGCGGGCAGCACTCCACTCCAACCTGCTCCCCAACCTGCGCCCCACCCGTCCCACCGCTGCCGCTGCAGGGCCGGGCCGCGCATACGCGGCCTGCTCCGTCGAACCCGACCTTGAGGACGGCGTGGGCAGCGGCTGCGTGCGCTGCAGCGCCGACGGCGCCCGGTGCGAGGAGTGCGGCGAGCGGTACGGCCTGAAGAAGGACGGCACCTGCGTGACCTGCCAGCCCGTGCTTGTGGGCAAGCTGCTGGAGGAGAAGGCGCCCGTGCGCTGGTGGGCTGATACTGCCGCTCGCTGCAGCTGCTGCCGCTGCTATTACTGCTGCTGCTGCCATCGCTGCTGTTGCTGCCGACATGCATGCGCTCTGGTGGTGAGGTGCAGCCTGCCACCCGGCGGGCGGCCTCACTGTCTCAGATGCTGGGGCTGTGGACTCCACCAGGCTGACACCAAGTGCATCTCAGCTGCTGAATGTTCACCGAACGAGCGTTGTGTGCCTGCAGCATCCCAGGAGGAAAGTTGCGCTTAATACAAGCTCAATGTGCCAACTACAACTGGGCCCTCACTGCTGCGTTGCCCTGCCCTGCTTCCCCTGTTCAGCCTCAAGTGCGACGGCGAGGCGCCAAGCGTGTGCCACAGCTGCGTGTACCTGCCCGACGTGTGAGCTCCGTTCTACAACTTTGCAGTCGTGCTGGATGGCTGGCTGAAGAGAATAAAAAGGCATCAGATACCGCATTTTGCAGCGCTTGACCCTGCCAATGCAAGCCGGCGCTGCCCGTGCCTGCCTGTGGCCGATGCTCTCCCTTGCTGGGCGGCCGGGCCTCTGCGAACGTGTGCTGGGCCTCCTGGCCTGCATGTATGTTTTGCGCTGCACTGCCACAGAAGTAACACGCTGCATTGTGTAACAACCATTGCTGCTTTCCCCGCTGCCCCGCAGTTACCCTGCCACCACCGTCTCCAAGGCGGGCGGTTTCCCCGCCCTGTACCCAAATGCCAAGGGCGAGTGCGAGTACTGCCCCACCCCTGGCTGCAAGTGAGCGAGCAGCAGGGCTTGGCTTGCGGGTAGGAAGCGCATTACGTAGCTTGCAAGCCACAAGGATGCAAGGCAGGAGGTGGCTGGGATGACTGGCCGCAGCACGGGGCAGGGCACCTGCACCATCCACTGCAGTTGTTGGTTGCAACAGCGCACGTGAACATTTGTGCCTAATCCCTTGCCGCAGCCAGTGCCTGCCCGGGAACGGCACCTGCGTTCAGTGCAAGGTGAGCGCAAGTTTTGCACTGTTGTTGTTTTATGTCAGCAGCCACGTGGACAGCAGCAGGCACTTGCAAGAAAGGGCAAAGCCCTGCCATGCACCCGCCTCGCCTGCTTGCCTGCGAGACAAGCCTGCACTCCTTGCTCACGGTCCTGCCCATCTTGTTGCCCCTTGCAGGTCAACCACGGCGCTGCGCCTGCTGAGGCGGGAGGCGTGACTTGCGTGGAGTGCTCTACCGATCTTCCGGCCCTCATGTGCCGCACCTGCGATGCAAAGGACACCAAGAAGTGCCTGGAGTGGTGAGCAGCAGGCAGGGCAGACATAGAAACAGTATGTACGCTGATGTGCAGTGGCCTCCGCGTAGTTGCTGTCATGTGATGCACCCCGGCACCGTCTGACGCCCTCTGCTGACGTCATCTGCCGCCCTGCAGCCGCACTTCTGGCGAGTTCTTGAAAGACAATCAGTGCGTGGAATGTTCCTGTAAGTTTGGCAGAGCCCGCCAAGTGATCGTGTACTTGGTGTTGGCAGGTGCATTCTGGGGAGTTTGACCGACGTGTGACGATGCCGCCTGAAATGAACTGAAATGCCTGCTGCCCTCCGGCCCTGCAGCTGTCGGCATCGAGAACTGCGACGAGTGCCCCGATGGCAAGACCTGCAAGGTTTGTTACGAGTTGGGAATCTGCAGTGGCTTGGAGCGCATTGTTGGTTGGTATCATGCATGGCTCTCCTGGGCTTGTGTCAAGTTGCTGCAGAGGCCCGAATGTGTGCCATGACGCACCGCCCCCTTCCATGTGAACTATGCTGCACTGAACGTTTGTCCATGTCCCTGCTGGCACATTTCCCATCATTCCATGCAGACCTGCGGCTACGGCTTTGCTCTGGATGCCTCCGGCAAGTGCGTGGCGTGCCCTGAGAACTGCGTGAGTGCACAGGCTAGGAGGGTGTAATTTGTGGTTCATAGCCTGCATGCGCAGCTGCAGCGGGCAGGGCACCTGTGGTCGGTGTGGCTCCAGAAAGACGAAAAACAATCTCAAGGAGCGAGTTGCATCGCGGTTGCACTGCATAACTGGCTGTCCGCAATTTGCCTGCAACTGTCGTTGCTGCAGGACGACTGCTCCGAACCGGGCAAGTGCTCTTCCTGCACCGGCGGCTTCGGCCCCGACGGCAAGGGCGGCTGCACTGCTTGCAAGGTGCGAAGCGCGCGAGAGGGCGGTCCCACAAAACAACGCGCTGCCAATGCAGGCCCGTGTCTGCCAGCAGCGGTACCATGCCCGGTGCTGCGCATGCACAGCATGAGCGTGCCAGCGCTCAGTGCCCTGCGGCGCGCTGTCTTGCGCCTGCAGATTGACCCGTGCACGAACTGCACCACATCCCTGGACACCTGCGAGCCCCTGGGCTGCGAGTTCGGCTTCTACTTTGACGCAGAGAAGAAGGCGTGCACGCCGGTGAGACAGGGGCAGGGGGCAGGGGGCAGGGGGCAGCAGGCAAGCCTTTGTCTTGCAGCAGGAAGCACCTGCGGGCGAGAGGGCAAGCTGCTGGTCGACACGATGTTTGCAGATTCTATTCTAAGCACGTCGAGCTGGTTTTTATGTGCAACCCGCTGCCCACCACTTTGAAGCCGCAGCCACTCTATCCACACCAGACCAGCCCTGCGCGTGCTGTGCTCAGTCCCTGCGAGCCCTGTGCTTGCCTCCCCCTCTTGCCCCTGCAGTGTGCCGAGGGTTGCAACTACTGCCTGGGCGCACCCGACAACTGCTACGGCAGCTGTGACGACGGCTATGGCCTGGTGGCCAAGCCTGATAGCAAGGCTGCCTGCGAGCGCTGCACCCTGGACAACTGCACCGAGTGTGCGTGATGGGCAGGCATGGGGGCTGCGCATGGAAGGGCGCACGCAGTGCTGCACCCGCGCAGTGGCATCTGCTGTTCGGCTGGCAAGGCGGGCCCTGCATTCAGAGTGCCTTGTTGAGTGGTGAGGCACCTGAATACGGCTGCACCCACTTGTCTACTTGCAGGCAACGGCGATCTGGCAAAGTGCAACAAGTGCAACACCACCTACTTTGTGGATTCCGCCACTGGAGCCTGCGCCAAGGTGAGCACGGGCCAGCAGGGTTTGCTCATGGTTGCGATCATATAGTCAGCTGCGCATGTGTCACTGACCCGCCGCCCCAACCATGGTCTTAGTGCCCTTCTGCCTACTCCTCCCGCCCACCTGCAGTGCGGGGAGGGCTGTGCGGACTGCGAGTCCCCCACAACCTGCAACGCCTGCAGCACGGGGCTAGGCCTGGTCGACGGCAAGTGCCAGAAGTGCCAGCTGGAGAACTGTGCCAGCTGTGATGAGGGGCTGGCCACCTGCGACTTCTGTGCTGACCCATACTACCTCTCTGACGCCACCAAGAAATGCGAGCAGGCAAGCCTGAATAGACTATTTGACTTGCTGAGCAGGCAGACAACCCTCTAGGTGTTTGTGCATGCCTGGCATTTGTGCTGGCATGGCGTTTATGCACCCACCAGCAGAGCATGCTGGCCGGTGGCAAGGCTAATTGCGGAAAGTTGTGGAGGCATGCTAACACGCCATGCGAGCAGTTCCTGCGCTTGATGACAGCAGGGCAAACAAGCACATGACTTGCTGATGCCTGACCAGCAACCCCTGTGTGCCCCTCCCCTTCCGCAGTGCCCCGCTCAGTGTGCCAGCTGCAGCTTCGATGTGGATGCCAAAAGCGCAAAGTGCACTAGCTGTGCGGACGGCTACGACTGGAATGCCGATTACAGCGACTGCGTCAAGCCGTCCAGCTGAGCAGTCGCCAGCCATGTGGGCTGACAGGAAGGCTGCCCCTCTCAGCAGGGCAGCTGGGCTGCGACGGGATGTGCAACATTCACAAGGTAGTTCTGCACGCTGGCTGCAAGAGTACAACCTTCTCTTTCCCCGCCCGATTCTTGATTCCTCGTTGTGTACTACCCAGCCTGTGTATGCCCTTTCGCCGCCTGCGCGAGTGACTACAGCTTGTTACTATGACAGGATGCATTTGCTTGATGAAATACACATTGCAAGCTGAAACCAAATGGATTGATAGGAAAAGACCAGTGCTGCAGTGGGTGCCTCCCCTGCCGCAAGCGCCGCTGGCGCTGCCTGTGTGCGGCTGGGAGGACGGCTGGCAGGGATGGGGGGAGCGGAGAGCGGCTGCTACAGAAACCTGAAGAGGGAGAGACAAAACTGCCGGGGCGCAGGGCGAGGTAGGCAGGACGCAGCATGCCGACCGGGGGCCTCAGGCCCGTGACGGTGGCTTGCAATCCAGCTGAGCTCAGCGCCGTGGCTTGGTCATGCGTTGGCAGCCCGGGCGGGGTGCGATGTCATGCACAGTCAGCTGCGGCTGGCAGGGTGCGGCGGCCTTCAATTGGCTGCCGCCTGCTGCTGCGCCGCCTGCTGCTTAGGCTTGGTGGCTTCGTCAACCAGGTACACCAGGCTGCAAGGAATGGACGGGGTGGGAGGCGGGGCGGGTGAGTGGGGTGGCAGAGAGGAGAGGCAGGTGGCAAGGACTGCAAAAGAGCGAGTGGCTAGCAACTGGTGACACGCCATCCTTGCACTCAGGCATGCCATGTCGCACCATTCCCACATGGTTCCCAGCAGCCGGCGGCACGAAGCACAGCCTGCTGCTGCAGCTGCCGCCTCCCTCGACCCCGACCTCACTCACCCCCGGAAGTTGATGCCCGAGTGGTTGCTCAGGCTCATCTCGCAGGTGCGGCTGGTGGAGTAACCATCGGAGCAGCCGCCCACGTTCAGGTGCTGCGCAGGGTGGGTGGGGGGGAGGGTTTGGAATAGAAGTGAGAGGGTGGCGCGGCAATTGCAATGCCCTGGAATGCCATTGCTCCCCAGCCCCGACCCAGCCCCCACCTGCAGCGAGGCGGCGGTGAGCTCCGGGTAACGCATGCCGCGGTCGCCGGCCATGCCGCAGCAGGGCACGTTTGTGTTCACCACGTTGCCCGCGCACATGGAGGCCACCTGGTGGGTGGGTGGGTGGGTTGGAGGGAGGGGAGGGGGAGGGGTGAACACAAGGGAGGCCAGTAGGCTGAGAGGGTTGTCACAGACGCAGGTGCGCTGGAAGCTGCTGGTGGATTGTATTCAGGTGGAGAGCGTGGCCCAGTCCAGAGCTGCCAACTGCTGCGTCTCGCAACCGTTGCATCCACAGAAAGGCAACGGGCCACGACCTGCCCCAGCCCACCCTGCCACCCACCTTCATGAACGACTCCTCGATGCCCATCTTCTTGGAGGAGCAGGGGATGTGCACCGCAATGTTGTCCCGCACCTGCACGTGCACGAGCAGGCGTGCCACGTAAGAATGTGTGCTGGAGCAGGGCCCGAGATCAGAGACGAGAGTGGCGAGGCACAGCACACAGCAGGACCCGCATGCAGCTGCCGGCTGGCTGCAGATTCACAAGTCAGCAGCGCACACACTCTGTCACTGCCACCCAACCATGCAACACCGGCCTGTACAGTGCGAGCCTCACCTGCTTGAACTCCAGCTTGTCCAGCAGGAAGTGGCGGATGAACTCCACCGGCTCGTACAGCGAGAACCTGGGGGAGGAGGTAGAAGGGGAAAACAGTTGGTTGTGTCAGAGGGCAGCAGGTGCCGCCATGCGACAATGTGAGGCGGCGGGACAGCAGCTGCCATGGGCAAGCGAGGTGCTAGCATGCAGCGCATCAACGACCGAGCACAAGCTGCAAGCACCCCTGTGCACACACACCTGAGCGCGGGGTCGGACAGGCTGGACTTGATCTGGGACAGGCAGGGCGAGGTGTCGCACACGATGGGCCACTTGCCTGCAATGCAGGGGCGGGTCGCGGGGCAGGGAGATGTAAGCATGATTGCCAGAGTATGTTGGCCACAATTCGGCACATGTTGCCAAATGCGCGAAAGCAAGCTTGAGGATGGCGCACTGCTTCGCCAGTTCTGCCCTGCAGCAGCTGTTCAGCCCGCCCTGCCCGCCTCTCACCGTTCTCGCTGGCCTTGAGCAGCGCTGCCTCCAGCTCCGCGCCCTTCTTGGCCGCTGCGTCCTTAAAGCCGCGACTGTTGAACATCATGCCGCAGCAGCTGCGGGAACGGAGGGGTTGGGGTGGGCGGGGTTGGGGTGGGGATTGGGCAGGGGAGGCGCGGTTGGGGTGGGCAGGTAACAAGTTGGTGCAAGCCAGCGGTGCCAAGCAAAGGCATGCAGCAAGAGAGGGGCACACCATAGCTACATACATGTAGTGCACCAATCTTTCTCACCTGGCGCTGAGGCCCTCTGGGTACACCACCTCGTAGCCGCCCTTGTTGAACAGGCTCAGCAGCTTCTCGTGCACTGGGGCTGCGGGGCGCAGCAGCGGCAGTTGTGCGGACACGGTCGGGATGAGTAGCGGCAGTGGTGGGCGATGCAGGCAGATGGCCTGGCATGGGTGCTGCAGGGGACAGTGCGTACCCCTGCTGGCCAAGCAAGCTTGCAGTCCGTCGCACTCCCCCCGCGCCTGGCTGTCTCTTTTGCAACAAACCGACCAATACCCCTCCTCAGTGGCAATGAACGCACCCTGCTCGTAGTCGCCGCGTGCGGGGCCCATGATGCGCGTCACGCAGGCGGGCACATAGACCACCTTGCGCGGCACGCCCCGCTCAAGCGCCTCCGGCTTGGGAGGGTTCATGTTGAGCGGCGCGGCGCCCTTCAGGGGGAAGAGTGAAGTGGGGCCGGGCGGTTGAGGTAAGCAAGTGGGGTGGTTGATGATGTGTGATGCGGCTGGCACTGATGGACTGGTGCGTGACTTGCAAGCTGCTCTGCCTGCAAGGCCTCAGTCAGGCACTTCGAGCTGCACACGACAGCGGGCTGACATGCAGCACGCCCATGATCCGGTGCCTCCATGCAGATGAATGTGCACCCGCGCACCTTGGGCATGTATGGGTTCCACTCGGGCACCATGTGCCCGCTCAGCCGGTTGAGCGCGCCGCTGATGGCCTTGAGCGGGGCAGCGCCCAGCACAGCGTGCGCAGCGTTCACCACGTTCAGCAGCTTGTTGAAGGCCCAGGCGGTGCCCGAGAAGTTGTTGGCCACAGTCTGTGGGTAAGGGGCGGGAGGGAGTGTTGAGGGAAGGTCAAGAGATGTCAGCGGGTGGGGTTTATGGCTGCTGACGCGCAGCACCGGCAACCGAGGCTGCGTGCAGGCATCCAGACCAGCATACCTGCCCAGCACGGACCCAAACAACCGGCGTTCTGTGGCTAACCCACACCCAGCACAGCATAGTGCACGCATCTCACCATGGCCACAGCGGATGCGCGGGGGTGCCCCTCCGCCATCTCCTCGCTGCGCAGCTGCTTCACCAGCTCGCCCGTGTTGATCTTGACGGGGCACTTCTCCTGGCACATGCCGTCTGCGGGGGCGGGTGCAGGTGGGTGGGGTGCGAGGGCCAGGTTGAAGGCGAGTGTACTAGCAGAAGAGCTCCACAGCAGCAGTTGCCTGGACAACCAAGCAGTGCTGCTCCGACGCAGCCCTGTCCGCAAAACCCTGTGCTGGTGCCTCCTGCAGCCTGACCGCCCAATCCTGCCTTGCCACACTCCTGCCTGTGTCTTGCTCACCTGCTGCGCACGTGTCCTGGCCATCGTACTCGAAGATGGAGGCCATCTCATCCAGCCGCGCCTGCAAGGCGAGATCAGGTTTCAGGTCAGTTGTACTCAAAATTCGCGTTGATAGACGGCTTCACGGAAGCAGCTAGCAGCAGCAACACTGGCACCCAAAAGAGCAGCAGCGGAAGCAGCAGCCGCAGCAGCCTCGACACCGCCCAAAGGGCCCGCCTGCCCCTGCCCCCACCTGCTGCTCGGGGGTGCGGTTCTCCATCGCCCGCAGCCGGAACAGCTCCTTGTACACCGCAATGCGCTGGCGGGGGGTGAGCGTGATGTCCCTGCGGGGCAGACGGATGAGCAGCTCTTGTGTCAGGCTGAGCCAGACGGCGTGGTTTGGCTGAGGCCAATGTGTGCACAAGTCATTCACAACAGGTTGAAGGCCCGAGTCTGCAGCCTGCTGCATGCAGGAGGCAGCAAGGCCACACCTGGTCATGGCACAAGGGCAGCACGACACCACCCCACACCCTCACACCCACCTGGAGGGGCAGTTAGACTCGCAGAAGCCGCACTCGACGCAGCGGTTGACCAGCGGGTTGGCGGCGGGCGAGGGCTTCAGGTGCTTGACGTGGCACTGGCGGGCGGGAAGGGGGCAGGCAGAGGCAGCAAGTGTGAGGAAGGGCGACACATGGAAGGAGGGCAACTGGTATGTAGGCGTGGCTCTGTACTTCAGCTGCAGAACAGCAGTGGATTGGTGGTGCCCTGCCCGTGTGCAAGTGCCCGTCGCCCTTTCTGTGCAGATCCAGATTCAGCAGCCTCAGCATCTCTGCCCAAAGCCTGGGCAACCTCTGCCTGCAGCCCCCAGCAGCCTCTCCTGTTGCAAAAGCCTCACAGGAGGCCCAGTTTGCATACTAAACATCTCCCGCAGCCTCACCAGCGGGTCCTTGTTCAGGATGACGCCCGGGTTGAGCACGTAGTCGGGGTCAAACAGCTCCTTCAGCTCCCACATCAGCTCAGTGGCCTTGGTGCCTGCGGGGGGCGGGGCCAGGCACAAGCAGGTGATCATCCGAGGCTGCCCAGAGCCACGCAGCGCAACGATACGCCGCCAGGCGGGCAGGCTGCTGGGCCCTGGCA
>VFQQ010005748.1_pt1 | contig 10130 bp, 8 predicted proteins | sample 3512341 | NCBI WGS metagenome assembly VFQQ01 (sample SAMN10412373, study PRJNA504923) | tailings metagenome | isolation source: Relicate 2 Philex TSF1 revegetated site | place: Philippines: Tuba, Benguet | collected 2017-08-29
GCACCATGCGCCGATACGCGGCGCGTTCGCTGGCATCGTGCGCCGCGATATCGCGGCCGGCGATTTCGATCGTGCCGCCGCTGGGCTTCTCCAGCTTCAGCATCATTTTGGCGACGGTGGTTTTGCCGCTGCCGGATTCCCCGACCAGCCCGAAAGTCGTGCCGGCGGGAATATCGAACGAGACATCGTCGACGGCGACGACCGGCCGCGTGGTTGCGAACAGGCCAAGGCCGCGCGCGTGGAATTGTTTGGTCAGGCCGCGTACGCGCACGAGCGGCATGGCGATTTGCGTCTCGCCGCTCATGGCCGTGGCTCCAGATCCCAGCAGAATGCGCGGTGATCGTCGGCGATCCGCGTTTCGCGCGGAATCTCGGCCCGGCAACGCGGTTGGACGCGGGCGCAGCGCGGCGCGAAGGCGCAGTTCTCGCCGGCGTCGGCGAGGCTCGGCACCTGTCCCGGGATGGTGCGCAAGGCGCCGCGCTTGCCATCGATGCGCGGAATCGAATCGAGCAACGCGCGCGTATAGGGATGTTGCGGCGATTCGAAGATGGTTTCGACCGGCCCTTCTTCGACGATGCGCCCCAGATACATGATGACGATCCGGTCGCAGAGGCGGCGGATGACGCCCAGATCGTGCGTGACGACCACGATCGCCGTGCCGTGGCGGTCGCGGATCTCGTTGAACAGGACCAGGATCTCCTCCTGGATCGTCGCGTCGAGCGCGGTCGTGGGCTCGTCGGCCAGCAGCAGCTTCGGCGCGGCGGAACTCGCCATGCCGATCAGCACGCGCTGGCGCATGCCGCCGCTGAGCTCGTGCGGGTATTGATGGACGCGCCGTTCGGGCGCGGTCAGATGCACCGCGCGCAGCACATCGACCATGCGCCGGCCGCGCTCCGCCGCCGATACGCCCGCGCGGGTGGTCAGCACCTCGCCGAGTTGATCGCCGATCGTGAACAGCGGATCGAGCGAGGTCATCGGATTCTGCAGGATCATCGAGATTTCGCGGCCGCGCAGACGGCGCAATTCGGCCGCACCCATCGCGTTCAACGAGCGACCGGCGAACACGATGTCGCCCGCGACCCGCGCTTCGTCGGGCAAAGCGCGGATCATCGCCGAGCACAGCGTGCTTTTCCCGCTGCCGGACTCGCCGGCGATCCCGATGATCTCGCCGGGGCGGATGGCGAGATCGACATGCGCCACCGCCGGCAGCGGCCGTTCCGGCGTGCCGTAGGAAACGCAAAGGTCGCGCAGTTCGAGAAGATTGCTCGTCGTCGTCATAATTGTCCGCGCGGATCGAGACGGCGCTTGGCCCAACGGCCCAGCGTGTTGAAGGCGAGAACCGTCACCACGATGGCGAGGCCGGGCAGGGTCGTGAGCCACCAGGCGAAGCCCAGGAAAGTGCGGCCGTCGGCCAGCATCAAACCCCATGAAACGTCGGGCGGCTGGATGCCCACGCCCAGGAACGACAGCGACGATTCGAGGATGATCGCGCGGCCGACATCCAGGATCGCCAGGACGGCGACGGAATTGAGCGCGTTGGGCAGCACGTGGCGCAGCATGATGATCGGCGGCGACACGCCCGCGATGCGCGCCAGGGTGACGTAGTCGCTTTGCTTGATGCCGATCACTTCGCTGCGCACCAGCCGGGCGTAGCGCGGCCAGTTGGTGATGATGATGACCAGGACGATATTCGCGAAGCCCGAACCCAGCGCCGCCACGACCGCCAGCGCCATCAGTACGAAAGGCACGGCCAAAAACGCGTCGACCAAGCGCATCGCGATCGATTCGACGATCCCGCCGGCATAGCCCGCGATCAGCCCGACCATGACGCCGATGGCACCGCCGATCAGCGTCGCGGCGGCGGCGGTGAACAGGGACACGCGCGCGCCGGCGATCAATCGGCTCAACGTGTCGCGCCCCAATTGATCGGTGCCGAGCAGATGGCCGAGACCGCCGCCATTCTGCCACGCGGGCGGCAAAAGACTGTCGGCCAGCGACACGGCATCCTTCGCATAAGGCGCGAAATACTCGCCGACCGTCGCGGCGGCGATCATGAACGCGCAAATCGCGAGGGCGATCGGCGGCACGCCGCCCGCGCGGCGGGCCTTCGCCGTCCAGCCGAAAAATCCGCTCGGGGAGCCCGCGCTCATTTGCGCAGCCTCGGATCGAGGAAGAGATAGACGAGATCGACGAGCAGATTGATCATCATGAACAGGAACGCGGTCAGGACGACGATGGCCTGCACGACCGGATAGTCGCGGTTCAGGATCGCTTCGACCACGCGCTGGCCGATGCCGGGCCACGCGAAAATGCGTTCGGTGACGATGGCGCCGCTCAAGATCAGCCCGAATTGAAGCCCGAGATAGGTGACGATGGGCAGCGACGCGTTGCGCAAGGCGTGTTTGAGCACGATACGCGATGCCGAAAGCCCCAGCACACGCTCCATGCGGATGAAGTCGCTCTTCAACGCTTCCTCCACGTTCGCCAGCGTCAATCCGGCGATCGCCGCACCGGTCGGGATCGACAGGGTCAACGCCGGCAGCACGTAATGCCGCGGCGCGCCGTAGCCCGAGGTCGGCAGCAAGCCGAACTCCAGCGCCAGCAGCGACACCAGCATCAATCCGACCCAGAAGGCGGGCATCGCCTGGCCGAGACTCGCCAATCCGTTGACGAACTCCTTCACCGCTTCGTTTCGGCTGGCCGCCGCCGCAAGGCCCAGCGGCAAGCCGACGGCGATCGACAGCGCCATCGCAACGGCGGTGAGTTTGAGCGTCGGCCCCACCGCTTGCAGCGCGATGTCGATGGCGGGTTCCTTGAAGCGGAAGGATTCGCCGAACTGGCCGTTCGCGACATCGGCGATGAAGATCGCGTATTGCTCGAAAACGCTGCGGTCGAGCGCATAGTACTCGCGGAAAGCCTGACGCATTTCCTCGGTCGCTTCGGGGGCGAGCAGCAGCGGGGTTGGATCGCCGGTCAGCCGCGCCAGACAAAAGACGATCATGGTGACGAGCAGCAGCGTCACCAGCGTCTCCCCCAATCGTCGAACAACGAAATAAAGCATCTCGGACTTTCCGATTCTCCGATGTCAGCCCGAAACCGCGGCGCGCGCGGACATGTACCGGCGCGTGACGTCGATGGCGTGTTTCGCCCAGACCTCCGGGACGACAGGCGCGCCCTGTGGGGGCATGAGTTCGACGCTGAGCGGCAATCCGGCGGGCAAGGCGTCGAGTATCGCGGCGAGCGGCAGATTGCCTTCGCCCGGCAAGGCGCGCGTACCGGGGCCCATTTCCGCGCGGCCGATTTTCATAGGATCGGCTTCGCCGGGCGCCACGAGGCCGTCGGTCAATTGGGCGTAGGGCAGAAGCTTGCGATCGACCTTGGCGAGTGCTGCGGGCGTCCCGCCCGAGCGGATCAGATGCAACGGATCGATGCAGATGATCGCGTTGGATCGGCCGCTTTCCTCGATCAGCCGCAACGCCCGTTCCAAATTCGACAAGCTGCGCGCGGGCATGAATTCCAGCGCCGCGATCATGCCGTTATCGGCCGCGCGATCGCAAAACTCCGTGAAATTGCGCCGCATGCGCGCCCAGTCGGGATCGTTGCCCTGCACGATCGCATAGCGCGCGCCGAATCCGGCGCCGACCGCCAAGGCCTTGCCCATATCGGCGAGGTCGGTCGTCGGCAGCATGTAGAAGCTGAGAAGATCGAGCACGCGCATCTTCGAGCGCGCCAGGATCGCCTTTATCGCGTCGATCAGGGCGTCGTCGCCGACGATCGGGAAATAGGGCAGATTGGGCGAGCGATAGAGGCGCAAGCCCACGCCGTCATAGCCCGCCTTTTCGGCCGCCATCAGGAATTCCAGCGGCGGCGTGTGCATCAACGTCGTCGGCGCGAGATAGAGTTCGTTCATTTGCGCGCCTTCGCCGCGTAATAGCCCGACAGGAAGCCGCGCACATTGGCGACGGTCACGCGCGCCCAATCGCCCGCCGCGTAAACGCGATCGGTCTGGTTCGGCAATTCGATGCTGAGCGGAATGCCGGCGGGCAGCGCGTCGAGAATTTCCGTCATCGGAATGACGCCTTCGCCGATCAAACGGCGCTGGTTCGGCCCCATGCGCCCCAGCAAGGCGGGGTCCGGCTCGCCGGGCCCGAGCAGACCGTCGGAAACCTGCGCGTAAGGCAGAAGCTTGGGATCGATGGCGCGCAGCTCGTCCGGCTTTTCGCCCGCGCGGATGAAGTTCAACGGGTCGACGCAGACCGCGACGTTGTCGCGGCCCGATTGCCGGGCGAGCTGAACGCTTTGCTTGATGCTCGCCAAGGGCCGATGGACGGCCGGTTCCAGCGTGGCGACCAAGCGATAGCGCGCGGCGAGGTCGCAGAACTTCGCGAAATTGTCGACCAAGCGCGACCAATCGGCGTCGGCGCCCATCGTCAGAACGTGACTTGCACCCAATTCGGCGCCCAGCGCCAAATAGGGTTCGAAATCCGCGACCTTCGTGTCCGGCTGCAAATAGCAGCTCAGCATGTCGATGACTTGCAGACCCGATCCGGCAAGACGGCGCTTCATCTCCGCGATCAGCGGCGCATCGCCGAGGACGGGATGGTACGGAAGGCCCGGCGATTTCACCAGCCGCAGACCCACGGCGTCGTAGCCACCCGCGATCGCGGCGTCGATATAGTCGAGCGGTTTGGTATCGGGCAGTGTCGTCGGCGCGAGGGCGATTTTGTTCATTGCGGTCATGCGGTGCACCTGTCCAGCGCGTCCAATTCGTCCTGCGTCAGCTTGACGCGCGCGGCGGCGACGTTCGCCGCGACTTGCTCGACCTTGCTGGCGCCCGCGACCACGCACGCGACGACGGGCCGCGACAGCAGCCAACCGATCGCCAGTTCCAGCAAGCGGCGACCGCTTTGGCGCGCGAGCGTGCGCAACGCCTCGACGCGGTCTTCGCTGGCGGGGCGCATGAATTTGAACTTCATGCGCAGCGTTTGCGCGACGGCAAGGCGCGTGTCGGGCGGCGGCGGCATGCCGGCCTCGAAACGCCCGGTCAGCAGCCCGCCGGCCAGCGGCATATAGGGCAGCAAGCCCATATCGGCCTCGCGTATCGCGGGAATCAGATCGGCTTCGGCGTCGCGCGCCAGCAGCGAATACTCGTCTTGGCAGGCGACGAAGCCGGTCAGATTCGCCGCGCGCGCGGTGCCGGCCGCGTCGGCGATTTGCGCCGCGGGCAGATTGGAGCATCCCGCGAAACGTATCTTGCCTTGGCGGGTCAGATCGTCGAGTGCGCGCAAAGTCTCGTCGAGCGGCACGTCGGGATCGGGATGGTGGAGCTGATAGAGATCGATCCAGTCGGTGTTGAGCCGTTTGAGACTCGCCTCGACCGCCGCCATCACGTAGCCGCGCGAAGCGCCTTTCAGCTTTCCCGCATCGTCCATCTGCGATCCGAACTTGGTCGCCAGGACGACATGTTTGCGCCGCGCCCCCAAAGCCGTGCCAAGCACTTGCTCGGCCCGGCGCTTGCCGTAATTGTCGGCGACGTCGAACAGCGTGACGCCCAGATCGACGGCGCCATGCACCAGCCTTTCGGCGTCGGCGCCGTCGACCCGGGTGCCGAAATTGCTGCATCCCAGGCCGACTGCCGATACCGCCGGTCCGCGACGCCCGATCGGGCGCATCGCGGAACCGTCAGCCATTCTCGATGTCGCGCAGAATGGTGAACGGATAATAAGGCGGCACCGAGAAACGCACCGACTTCTTGGTCGCGTAGAGCGTGTCGTTCGACCACAGCGGCAGCACGAAGGCTTCGTCGTGCTGGCGGCGCAGGATCGAATTCATGAAGGCGTCGCGCTCTTTCATGTCGGTGAAGCCGTCGATCTTCGCGAGCATACGGTCGTTCTCCTCGTCCTTGACCCAGGACGGGACGGCGCCCGATGTCGTGTTGACCTGCAGCTTGTAGGCGACGTCGCGCGAAGGATCGGGCGAGGTGGCGAAGATCATGCCGACATTGGGATCCTTGGGGTGGCGCGCGTTGAGGATCGCGTTCCACGCGCCGAATTCCAGGATCTGCAGGTCGACCTGCACGCCGATGCGCTTGAGATACTCGGCGATCGCTTCGCAGGTTTCCTTGCTGGCGGCCACGCGGCCGGGCGCTTGGCCGACGAAGCGGAACGGCTTGCTGAAGTCGAACTTCGCTTCCTCCAGCAATTGCCGCGCGCGCGCGGGATCGTATTTGTAGGAATTGACGCCGGCCGTCGAGCAGGCGGGTTGCGCGTCGGTGCACCACAATTCCTGGCCGCCGGCATAGCCCATCATGATCGATTTCAGCATCGCTTCCTTGTCGATGGCGTGGCTGATCGCCTGCCGAACGAGGCGCTTGGACGCTTCCGGGTGGTTGTAGTTGAACTTGATCACGACGTTGAGGAAGGCGGGCACGCGCGCGACGTTGATCGGCCCGTTGCCCATGCGCGCGGCGATGATCGGCGAGACGGGCGTGGCGACGTCGGCTTCGCCGGCCATGACCTGGGCGAGGCGGCCTTGTTCCTCGGGCACGACGCGCACGACGATTTCCGGCGATTTGGGTTTGCGGCCCCAGTAATCGGCGAAGGCGCGGATGCGGAAGAATTCGCCCGGCTTGCGCTCGACGAACTGGAAGGGGCCGGTGCCGACCGGATTGCGCGCGAAGGCTTCGTCGCCGACGGACTCGATGTATTTCTTCGGCTTCACGTGCCAGTAGAGACCGAGCTTTTGCAGCGTCTGGGAATCGACGCGCTTCAGCTTCACGACGAAGCTGCGCTGGTCGATCGGTTCGATCCCTTCGAGATTTTCGCCGAGCAGCATCGCGCGTTGCGCGCGCGTCGCGGGATCCAGCGTGCGCTTCAAGCTGAAGACGATGTCGTCGGTCGTGACCGGGTCGCCGTTATGGAATTTGACGCCCGCGCGCAGCGTGAAGCGATAGGACAGGCCGTCCGCGCTCGGCTCGACCTTCTCGGCCAGACCCGGCTCCAGATCGCCCTTGTCGCCGGGAACCAGCAGGCCTTCGAACATGTTGCCGTAGGCCCAGTAGTCGTTCCAACTCGCGTATTTGTCGGGGTCCATCGACACGATATCGGTGCCGATCGCGACCACCAGCGGCTTGCCGTCGGCGGCTTGGGCGTGGCGCAAATCCCAGAAATTCGGCGTCGCCGCGAGGATCGGGGCAGCACCGGCGGCTTGCAGAAGGCGGCGGCGCGAGACGACGTTACGAGCGGTCTTGGGCATCGGGTCCCTCCCATGTGGGGGCGATCGAGGGCCAAAATCGCCGTCGCCGCGCCCATTTTTGCGGTTTTCCCGTTTCGGGTGGCGGAATTACATCATTCGATCCCGGCGGAGTCAACAAAATGATCGATTATTTTCATTAAAACATAAAATGCTCGATTATTTTGATGCTGTCCGGAACGGCGCTGTATTAATGTATAGAAGGCGGGGAAGAGGCCATTTGATGCGCAACGAACCTCAAACGAACGGGCCGAGCGCCGATCCGGAAGCCCGCGAAACGATGGCGTCGGTGATCGCCGATCGATTGCGACGCGAGATCATCGCCTGCGCCTTCGCGCCCGAGGAGCGGTTGCGCGTGCGCCAATTGGCGGAGCGTTTCGGCGTGGCGCTGAGCCCGGTGCGCGAGGCGCTGAACCGTCTGTCGAGCGAAGGTTTGGTGCGGCAGAGCGATCTGCGCGGCTTCTCGGTGATGCCGGTCAGCGAACAGGATCTGGACGAGCTGTCGCGCACGCGCTGCTGGCTGAACGAGCGCGCGCTGCGCGAGTCGATCGCGCATGGCGACGCCGCGTGGGAGGAAGGCGTGTTGATCGCCTATCACCGTTTGTCGCGCATCGATCGCGGCCCGTCGGAGCAAGTCAACGAGCCGTGGGAAGCCGCGCATCGCGCCTTCCATCGCAGCCTGATCGAAGCGTGCGGATCGCGCTGGATGATCGCGTTCTGCGAACAGCTCTTCGATCAGGCCGATCGCTATCGCCGGATCGGGCGTGGCGCGCGCGACGCGCAGGAACGCGTCCATCCCGACGAACACCGTGCGATCATGGACGCGGCGGTGGCGCGCGACGCCGAACGTGCGGTGCGCTTGGGCAACGAGCACATCATGCGCACGACCGAATTGTGCCGCAGCGAATTGCCGCGGTTGGTGCCCGTCCGGCGCCGCCGCGCGGCGGGTTAACCGCGGCGCGACGATTCCCTCTGGAACATCGGCCCGCCTTTATGCGCGGGAAAGCCGTAACCGTTGACCATCACGAGATCGATATCGGATGCGCGCGCGGCGATGCCGTCGTCGAGGACGGCTTCGGCCTCGGCGGTCATCGCGGCCAGAACGCGGGCGACGATCTTTTCGGCCGGGATCGGCGCCGCGTTGCCGCCCAGTTCCCGGCGGCGTTCGTCGATCATCGCGGCGACGATCGGCGAAGGCGTTCCCGCAGGGTAATCGTACCAGCCGCCGCCGGTCTTGCGACCTAATCGCCCAGCTTCGTAAAGCCGGTCGAGCAGCGGCAAGGCGCGCGTCGGCGCTTTGCCTTCGGCGATCAAGCGCTGGCGCGTATGCCAGGCGATATCGAGGCCCGACATGTCCCACACCGCGAAGGGGCCCATTTTGAAGCCGTAGCCGGTCAACGCCGCATCGATCTCGGCGGGGGCGGCCCCGTCCTCGACCATGATCTCGCATTCCCGGCGATAGGCCGAATAGATGCGATTGCCGATGAAGCCTTCGCCCACGCACGCGACGACCGGCAGCTTGCCGAGTTTCTTCGCGACCGCGAGCGCCGTGGCCAGCGCCGGCGTTCCGGTCTTGGCGCCGCGCACGATCTCCAGCAGGCGCATCACGTTCGCGGGGCTGAAGAAATGCAAGCCCACGACCGATTCCGGCCGCTGGGTCGCGGCGGCGATGACGTCGAGGTCCAGATACGACGTGTTCGACGCCAAAATGGCGTGTGCGGGCAGGATCGCATCGAGCTCGCCGAACACGCGGCGCTTGATCGCCATATCCTCGATCACCGCTTCGATGGCGAGATCGCAATCGGCCGCGTCGGCAAGAATCGTGGAGGCCGTCAGCCGCTTCGCGCGTTCGGCGGCGCCATCGGCGGAGATGCGGCCTTTGGCGACGTCTTGGGCGGCAATATCGGCGATACGTGCGGTCCCGCGCGCCAACGAAGCGGCATCGATATCGATCAATCGCGTTTCGTAACCGGCGGCAAGACAGGCGGCGGCGATACCCGCCCCCATCGTGCCGGCCCCGATCACGGCGATGCGGCGGACCGCAATCGCGGCGTCGGGCGAGACGCCGTCGATCTTGGCGCTTTCGCGCTCGGCGAAGAACAGATGGCGCAAGGCCGCCGCTTCATCGCCTTGGCGCAGTTCCTGGAACGCGGCGCGTTCCTGGGCCAACGCTTCGTCGAACGGCAAAGCGAGCGTGCGGCGCAGGGCCGCGATCGCTTCTTCGACCGGTTTGCGGCCGGGATTGCGCTTCAGCGCGGCGTTTGCGGCCGTTTCGAAGCGCGCGGGATCGCCGTTGCGAACCGGCAGATCGCGCAAGCGCCGTTTGGCGGTGGCGGGCGAGCGCGCGAGCTCGATCGCCGCTTTGCGCAGATCGCCGGTCGTGATCGCGTCGATCATGCCGAGTTTCAGCGCATCGGGGGCAAGCACGCGCTTGCCGGTGACGACGATATCGAGAGCCTCGGCCGGATCGACGATGCGCAACAGGCGTACCGTGCCGCCCGCCCCCGGGATCATGCCCAGCGTGACTTCCGGCAGGCCCAGCCTGGCGTCCGGTGTGGCGATGCGCACATCGCAGCCCAACGCCAATTCGTAGCCGCCGCCCAGTGCTGCGCCGTGGATCGCGACGACGACGGGCTTGGGGCATTCCTCGATCGCCGCGATGACGGCGGGCAATTGCGGATCGGCCAACGGCTTGCCGAATTCGCGGATGTCGGAACCCGCGACGAAGGTGCGCCCGGCGCCGATCAGCACGGCACCGGTCACGGCATTGTCCTTGGCGATCGCGCGGAAGGCGTCGATCAGGCCTTGGCGCACGGCGATGGAACCCGCATTGACCGGCGGATTGTCGATCGTCACGACGGCGATATTGCCCTCGCGTT
>VFQQ010005749.1_pt1 | contig 10129 bp, 18 predicted proteins | sample 3512341 | NCBI WGS metagenome assembly VFQQ01 (sample SAMN10412373, study PRJNA504923) | tailings metagenome | isolation source: Relicate 2 Philex TSF1 revegetated site | place: Philippines: Tuba, Benguet | collected 2017-08-29
GGGGGCGGGCAGGAAAGATGTCACCGCCAGGCCTTGGGCTGGTGAACAGCCAGAGCCATGGCAGCTTGGCCTCCAGCTGCCCCTCCCGCGTTGCAGCACAGAGATCAGTGGACCCTTGCCACGTGGCTGCCAGCCACAGGGCACAAGGCGCATGTGCAACGCATGTAACTGGGCACAGCCAGGCGGTTGCTCAGCAGCAGCACACATCCGCGCCACAAGGCGCACCGCCAGCGCTGGTTGAAGCCGGTCTCCAGGATGAGGAAGGCGCGGTCGGTGTCGGCCACAACCGCAGCCAGGTCCAGGCCGTTGGTCCACGCGGCCAGCGGGTCGGCACGCCGGCTGCACCACGAGCGGGGGGCGAGGCAGGAGGGCGCCAGTGAGGGGCCACGAGGGTTGGGAAAGGTGCGTGGGTGGAGAGGTGCGGGGTGATGGAATGGCGTGAGAGGCCGGGACTGTAAATAACAGGCGGCAACAGCAGCAGGATGTGCAGCTACCACGCCGCCAGCCATTCCCCTGGTTAACATGTGGCAGCGCACCTGTACACGGCCACGCCGGGCACCAGGGTGTCGGGCCCCAGCGGCTGGCCCACGGCCTTGAGGTCCAGCGAGGCGCCAAACGCACGCCCCGCATCCACGTCTTGCAGCTCCTGCGCATCAGAAATCTCAGAACACAGTGAGAAACTTGAGATTCGTTGAAAAAGAGTGCAGAAACGGGCACCCCGACTCCAGGTCTTGCAGCTCCTGCACAGCCGGGCCAGGCAAACGCAGCACAGTGAGGTGCCTGCCGAGGGCACAACAATCCCAAACTGCAGAATACGTCTGCACAGCTGCACAGGCGATCCCTATACATACATGCCCCCACCACTGGCTCACATAAAGTGCCCCCCACCCGCCTCAGCCATGCCCACCACCGCGCCGCACCTGCTGCAGCGTGGCCAGCGGCAGCTGCACAAAGCTCCACTTCTCTCCACGCAGCGCATCGGGCAGCTCCTCTGGGGCGCCCAGATCCAGGGTGAACAGGTTGGTGGCCTTCTCAGAGTAGCCCGGGTGCTGCTTGTACACCGAGTCCAGGCGCTCCTCCAGCCAGTCTGCGTGGTGGTGAGAAGAATGGAATGCAAGGCTGATGGGTTGCAGGGGGTGGTGGGTGCTGCTTGTACACCGACTGACTCCAGGCGCTCCTCCAGCCAGGACGCAGTGTGAAAGGACAGCCAGTGTTGTGTGGTGCCACGCCAGCTTGCAAATTCGCACCGCTGCAAGCTTGCCTGGCACCGCACCACAGTGCTACGCAGCGAGCCTAACCTACATCTCCCTTGGCCAATCCTCGGCGCCCCTTCCCTGCTCTCCTCCAAAACACACTCGTGAGCCACACGACTGCCCTTAGCGCAACCTTCCCTGGCCCCCTCAAACTCACTCATCAGCGTGAAGCAGCGGCGGGAGGGGATGGGTGTAATGCCCATGTCGCTCAGCGCCCGGCTGATGATGGTCTGCGGTGGTTCGAGCACAAAGAGGAGCACAGGCGGTTGTGGGGTTTGGGCGACGGGCACAGGTGGTTTGGGCGCACAGGCACAGGCGGTTTGCGGCAATAGGGTGCAGGGGCACCAGCTTCACGTGGCAGAGCGATAACACATGCTCCAGGCCTCTCAGCACAGCGCCCCAGTCAGTGCGCAGCTGCACAACACAGGCCCTCTCCAGGCAGACCTAGTGCCCGGTTACAGGGTGCCCGCTGCTTGGCCGAAATGCTGCTTGAAATCACCCATTGCTGCTAGCTGATGAAAGCCGCCCGAATCACACACACCTGCACTACCCAAATCACACACACCTGCATCTGGCCGCGGAAGAAGCGCGCAGAGGTGGGCTTGCGCGCCCCCGGCTGCGCCAGCACCGCCTCGAGCGCCTTTTTGAGCTGCGGCAGGCAGGCAGGTAGGCAGGGGCGGTGGGAAACGGCTGAGCAAGCTGCGCAATGTGCACATAAGAGCGGTGTACGGATGGGGGCAGCATAGCCAGATCAGCAGGCGGCGCATTGCTCGAGACAGGAATGTAGTGAAACAAACCGCCTGCTGCTGGCCATGCTGCTGGAACGCCTGCCAGGGCACAGGCCTGTATGCCAGCAGCCAGGGCAGAGGGCCCACCTGGGTGGCGACTTGGGCCTCTTGGCATCTTTGGATAGAAAGGTCAGGAACACGGGGAGGAAAAAACGAGCACCCACCTCGCCGCTGTTGACCTTGTTGTTGGGATAGTACTGGGCATACTCAAAGCTGCGCTCCGGGTCGCAGATCACCAGCTCCCACACCTGCATAAGCGAGGTGGTGGCAGCACAAGTTTATTTGGCGGCGCGGCGCAGCACACGCAAAGGCAAAGACGGGTCTGGCGGCGGCGGGCCCAGGCCGGCAGCACTCGCACCTTCTTGCCGCGCTCGTCCAGGATGGGGCGGCTGCAAAAGTCCAGCTCCCAAACATCCGACTGCGGCACGCTGCTGCTGCTGCCGTTGCTGGGAGCCGCGTCCGCTGCTGCCACGGCGCTGCCTGCAGCGGCACCCTCGGCGGCGGCGCGGCACTGCCGCCGCCGCCAGCTGCCACGGCCGCTGCAGGGCGCGCTGCTGCTGCTGGAGATCGGGCATGCTGCTGCCGACGCCAGGCGCCGCGCTTGGACGGCAGGCGCTGCGCAGCGTGTGGGTGGAGTTCGGATAGCAGCCTGCCCCGCGCTGCAACCCGCCGCTTGCGCCAGCATCGTGCCTGGAACGCTCACGAGTTGTTCTAGCGTGTTTGCAGGCGCAATGAAGGTCGGTGCGGCAACAGGCCGGCAGGGGGGCTGCAGCTAGCTGCCGCTCTATGGCAATTGAGATCCGTCGTCCAGCAACGTGTGCAATGTTCAGGTGGCTCGCCCAGGGAGGTGGCCTTCTGCCGCTGCCGCCGCCGCTGCTCGCCGTGCGCAGCGCAAGGCGTCGGCTGTGCGTTGGGTGGGCTGGCTGCTGCACGACATGGACGTCAGGCACACTGCAACTACCCGCACCAAGCCTTACATAGTACGGAAGGGTTTGCACCGGTCTGAAATCCATTAGCAGGCAGAGCACCATTTGCTGTCAACCTGGGGCGCTTCATCTGTGGCATGGCACGGCCGGCGGGCATGCAATGGACTTCCGGCCGCTGCAGGAGCAATAGGTCTGATGCAATCATGCACGGTCATCAGTGACGTTGAAGCACTTGCAGGCGGTGCTGCTGCATCGAGTATGCAACAGAAGACAGCCCAGGCATCCACGGGTGACACCGCCACGCAAAGCCCACTGACTCGGGGCCCACCAAACAGGCAACGCCGGTACGCAAATGGCTGGTGCCTGACCAGAAGAAGTCGCATGCCGGCCTGCCCCTGGCACCGCAATCACGTTGCAGTTTGACCAACCTTCCGACCGCCGCAGGGCTGCACCCCGGCAGCAGTGCACTGGCATCAATGGCAATGCGGGCGGTAGGAAGGGGGAAGATGGCATGAAGAAGGCCCGTGTCCCATGTACGCGATTACGGCCAGCTGGGCCAGCTGATCGAGCCTGATTCCAACTAAGTCAGACCTTCATAGCATCCAGCCGCTCGGCACGGCACACAGGGCCTCAGCAGAGAGCCGTTCTGGCCGGGCCGCTGCGCCGTGGCAGCGTGGTGCGGCGCGGCGGGGCATCATGCCCTTGCTGCGACGCTGTGGGCCGCTGGAGCTCGTGCCGCCCGTTTCTGACCAACTACTGCGCTCGATCCTTCTACTCAGCGCTGCCCCGCCCCTCCGGGCGCGAGCCTTTCCTTCCGGGCTAAGACCCCCCCCTGAGTTGCTCTGCGGGACTCCTCTGCACCCTCCACCCGCCTCCTATTGCAAGTGGGCAGCCTGTCCACTTGTCCACGAGCCAGCTTTCACGCCCTGTGGCGTACCCCAGCCGAGCGCCCCTCGGCTGCCGCTCGCGGGCCTGCGGCTGCCTCCCCTGGTCGTGTCAGCGCGCTCACATCACTCGTGGAGGCGCGCGAGGCTCCTGCAGCCGCACCTTAAGAGCCCTCACAAGTGGCCGGTTGCTGGTCGCACCCTCCTGGGCCTCCCAGCTCCCATGGAGTGCCTTCAACACCTGGCGACCCTCGCCGACGACTACAAGCGTCTCGTGGACCTGCACCTGCGCCCCACCGCCGGCGCGGCAGGCGTGCCTGCTTCAGTGTACCCCGTCCACAGCGCCATCCTGGCCCGCTGGAGCGGCCTCGCCCGCTCCCTGTTGAGCGCCATCGAGGATGGAGTGGCGCAGGCCGGCGGCTGCGGCGGCAGCGTCGCCGTAGGCGCCGCGCTCGGCGCCCCGCTCTCCAGCATCCCGGACTCGGACGCATGCGCCTTCCTTGCGGCCCTCTATGCGCTGCCCAGCCAGCAGGCCCTGGCTGAGGTGCTGTGCAGCATGCGGCGGGACACAGGTGGGGAGCCCGCTGGTGCAGCTGGGTGCTCGGTTTGCGTGCGCCTGCTCGGCACGTGGGTGTGCCCCAACCCGCGTACTGGAGCAGGCAGGGTATTCAGGCGCGCCAGGCGCGCGCTTCTTCCCCCTTGGGTCTCCGCCCTCGCAGCGCAGCCTGGAAGCCGCCCGCTGCCCTCCTGACTGGCCCAAATGCCCCCTGTGCTGCAGAATCGGGCGACATTGTGTTTGACTTTGCGATCGAGCCGGTCCTGAAGCTCGCCAAGGTGCGCGGCGTGGCCCCTTTGGCCCTGGGTTTGTTTGCTGGGGCGCGGCGACAGCAGCCCCCGCCTGCCTGCCGATGCGGCAGCACGGGGTGCATTGCGAGCTGTTTCCACGTGTTCACGTCAGCTGATTGGAGTACATTCACAACACGCTCGGAGTGCGCCCGCACCTGATGGCCTGCCTGCCCGCCGTACCGCACCCCGTGCCCCGGCTGCGCACGAGCTGCCCTTGCCATAATCAACGGCTGCCCTACCGCGCTGTCTGCAGGCCTATGACTGTCCCGAGCTGTTCCAGCTAGCAGACCAGGCGCTGTGCAGCGACCCGCTGCTGAAGCTGGCGGTCCTGATGGCGCCCCTCCGCTGGCTGCTGCTCTTCGACGGTGCGCTTGACCAGCAGAGGCTGTGGGGGGCTTGCTTGGGACTCTGCCGCTGTGCAAGGAACGTAAGCACAACCTTATGCAGAACACGGTTTGGCCTGCCTGCCCAACCCCCCAAGGCACAGCGCCGATAAGTGCCCCCTCGCCTGGCCCCTGCTGCCCCCTGCTGCAGCGTATGCCCACATGGGCTACTTCCCCAACGCCCGGGCTGCCGCCATCTCCCACCTATCAGCCAAGTTCTCGGCGGTGCAGGTGGGTGCCCTGTTACTGCTGCCGGCTGCCTGCTGGTTCGTATGCTTTGCTTCCCACCTCCCTCCCCCTTGCTCTGGCGCACAGCGCCCACCCTGCTTTCATGGCCGCCGTGCACCATGTTGGCAGCTGCCAATCTGCGACACATCTGCAAGCTGCTTGGCGGCCGCATGCTTCCAACACACAGCATTCCTGATGCCCTCCTGCCTCCCACCTCTTGCGTGCAGAACGACCCGCTGCTGGCCACGCTGAGCCCCGCCTCCCTGCTGGATCTGACGCGCATGATGGCCTTCCGGCTGTCCACACTCGCTCAGGTTGGTGAATGATCGGATTAGCTGCAAGCAATGTGGGTGGGAAACCGGTTTGACAGGGAGGGGGGATGTGCGATGGCTGGTCTTGGGCCCACTCTGCTTGAGGCTGCAAGTTGCTTTGCCGCCAGTGGATCACACTATCCTTAACAATGCCTCATACCCTGGCCTGCCCTACTATACCGCAGTCCTGCGGCCACGTGCGGGCGGTGCAGGACCGCAGCTTGCAGCGCTTCACAGCCCTGGCCCAGGAGGTGAGCGTCCTGCAGGCAGGGCTGGCCGGTTTGGCTTGCTACGCTTTGCTTTGCTGCAACGTGCTAGCTGCACTTCCAAGCTGCTACCATGCCAAAGTGTATGCCTCATGCCTCTCTGCCCCTAATGTTGCTCTGCCCCACATTCTCATGCCCACCTGCCCTGCAGGTGGCAGCACCTTACTGCCCCGATCCCCGGCGCGCTAATGCCTTCGTGACAAACTGGGCAGTGTCGACGGTCAGCCGCAGCATCAAGCTGAGCTGGCTGGTTGACCCAGCCGCAGCGGCGCAAGCGCAGGCGGCCCAAGCAGAGCATGCTGCACCACCGCCCCCACAGCCGGCGCAGCCCATCGCATTTCAGCCCGCACCGTCGCTGATGCCGCCGCAGCCCGCTGCCGCGCCGCCCCCGCAGCCCCTGCCCTCGGTGCAGCTGCCCGCGAACTGGCAGCTGGGCCCTGCGGCGCAGGCGGCCCTGTCCCAGCAGCGGGCCGCAGTCACCGCGCTGATGGCTCAGATGCAGGTGCACTGGTGGGGCAGGGATTTCGACTGGGAACGGCCTTGGTATCAACGCAGTCTTGGCCAAGTGAAGGCATTCATTGCCCCGACGAACCAGGCTCATTCTCTCAGCTGGCATCCCCAAGCGCCAGGCTCTCACACACGTCTGCTGCCACCCACCCTCTGCCGCAGGAGGAGCGCATGCAGCAGCTGGAGCTGCTGGCCGGCCAGGCCGAAATGCGCGCTGAGGAGCTGGCAGCTGCCCAGGCGGCTGTGGCGGCCGGCGGTGCCAGCAGCCATGCTGAGGCCGAGGCTGCAGCAGCGGAGCAGGAGGAAGGAGTGGGGGAGGATGAAGGCCTGGAGGAGGACGAGGAAGAGGTAGAGGAGGAAATAGAGGAGGAAGAGGAGGAGGAGGAGTGCGAAGACTCGCATCAGGACGCGGAGCAGGAGTGGGCGGCGGGCCAGGAGGCAGCAGCGGCCGCTTCGGCGGCAGCGAGCGGCCCTCGGGCGCTGCCCGCTTCTGCGGTGCGCGTGCATGCAGAGGAAGATGCCGCGGCGGACTCCAACCACGCCAGCCCCACGCGGCACAGCCCCAACATGCTGTGGCGCGACAGCCTGCCGTCCCTCGTGCGCCTGCCGCCACTGCGCCTCTCGCCCAAGTCGGCGCAGCAGCAGCAGCAGCAGCAGCAGGGCGCGGCGAGCGGCGCCAGCCGGCACACAGCCCACGGCGGCCGGCGGTATGCACCCTACTGAGCGGCCGCGCCGCCAAAGTTGAACCAGCACAGCAGGTCACGCTTTTCTGTTCACTTTCTTAACCTCTTCAGTTTGTTTTTGCCTCTTTTCAGCCTGGCCCTTTTTGCCTGGCACGTCTCACCTTCACCAAATCTCCACCTTGCCAACACCAACACCCACACACTGGGGCGACCGTGACTGCATGTTTCACAACTGGACCCCCCTGCACAATGCCCTCTCTTCCGGCGCTGCCCTGCCGTCCTCCCAAGCTTCGCTCACAACTCCAAACACATGTAACCTTTTTGCACTGCAGCGCCCTTTAATTTCTCCACATCTCCTCGTTTCCCTGCCGACCTCCCGCGCGTGACTACTTTAAATGCACACGCTCCTGTTGCGAGCACCACCGACTAGCGAACGCTCTACTCCCACTCTCGCCTGCGTCTGGCAGCCCTTCCACCCACACTGAGCAAACGTTGCGCGGCACTGCATGCCGCTGCTCTCCCAACTGCACCCCAGGCAGCTTGTGCCTGAGCACAGCTGCACCACAAGCGTGAACTCTGTGCCCAACTTGCATGGTGTGCAGCGTCTGAAGCACTGCTGCCCCTGCCACCCCCTGAATCACTTTGGCCGTTCTTTGTTAATCACTGGGGATCATACTGTACTGGGCCGATTCCTTTCATCATTCATTTTCTGTCCACTTTGCATCTCACCTCCAAGCCCAGACCACCGCACACACAGATCAGCCCTTTTCACCCTGTCAGCACAGCAAGGCTTGCTTACTGTTGAGTCGGGCAAGCTTGCTTGTAACATAGGGTCAGTCAGCAACAAGACAGGAGAGTGAAAGCCGGAGAGCAATGAGATCATAACAGCGCCAAGCAGGGCTAAGTGCACGACTGCTGCCACTAGAGCTGCTGCCTCAGCCTCAGAGGCCGTGCTTGCTGAAGGATGGAGCCTGCCGCTGCTGCACTGCACGCGGCCGCATGCCGCTCACATGCCGGCGCCAGGCAGCCCGGCAGCGCCGGGGATGCCGGCTCCCGGCATGGGCAGGCCGCCAGGCGGCAGCTGCACAGCGGCGGCGGGGTTGGCGGGCGCTGCGCCAGCGCCGGCAGTCAGCAGCTGGGCCATGATGGTAGGCCCCAGAGGCATCGGATCGGGCGGCGCCTGCGGCAGAGGGAGGGCAGAGTGTGTGGAGAGAGTGAGCTGGCAGGTCATGGTGGTGTGTGCCTTTTCACTAGCACACCTTGGTTGTGCGTCCGCCCTGGCTGCTGGGAAGCCTGGTCGCTGCCCAGCCACACGCAAAGCAGGGTGGTGCAAGCTATGGCGGGCCCCACTAAAAAGCAACACTGCACAGGACCGCTGCACGCAAAAGGCCCCCACGCCTCACCCCGAAGGCCGGCACGTAGTCCTTGGGCCGCTTGATCTTGAGCGTGTTGCCGCGGAAGGGGATGCCGTCCAGCTGCAGCGCCGCAGTCGCGTCCGCCGTGTCGCTACAGATTAGGACGGGGAGGAGGCGAGGGGTTTGCGGGTGGTGGGTGGGTGGGTGTGTGGGGGAGCGGTTGTGTGGAGAAGGACTGGCGGCCCCACAGATAAGGCTGGGATTGATGTGATGCTGCGGGGAGCAGCAGAGCAGCACTGGGCATGCATGGGGCAAGCGCGGCGGCAGCTAGCAGACTGTGACACGCAGCAAGACATATAACCAGTGCGGCCCAGGCTGCCGGCAGCTCGAGCCGGTGTCTCAGGTCTGCACCCTCTAACAGCATGCATCTACTGCATCTACCTGAACTCGATGAAGGCAAAGTTGCGCTCCGGGGTGACCTGGCAGGCGATGATGGGCGCCTTGCCCGCGTTCTGGCAGATGCCCAGCGCCATCAGCGCCTGCAGGAAAAAAGGGTGGCTGGGAGTTCAGCAATGAGAAGTAGGTGTGCTGGGCAGCCGGGCACAGCACGGCAGCTTCCACTCGAGCGTCATCAACGGGCCCAGCAGTGGGCGGGGGCATGCGCTCGTCAGCCACAGCTACGCGGTCCGCACAGCCTCCCCACCGCTCCCCACCTGGTTGAGGAAGGTGGTCAGCATGAAGTCGTAGCAGGGCTGGGGGATGCCGCCCACGTACAGCCGGCGCATGGGGCGCGTCGCCTGGTTCACCTGCGTCATCTGCGGGATGGGGAAGAAGGGGCAGGGGGGGAGAGTCAGGCGGCAGCCAGCCAGGGGCACACTGCTGCGTGCTGCAAACTGGTTTCCCGGGCGGGCTGCTGGCTGAGAGAGCCACGCTGCAGGTGTCCAGTGAGGCACTGAAGCCAGGACAGCCATCCAGGCAGCCCGCAAGACACCCATCACCCGCTTGCTGAGGCATCCACACAAGAGGCATCACGCACCTGGGTGGCGGGTGCGCCCAGGTTGGGCATCATGGCCAGCGGGTTGCCCACACCCCCCGTCATGCCGGGCATGCCGCCCAGCCCCGGCATGTTGGGCAGGCCTGCAGGCGGTTGGACCGCGGCCGGGAGGAGCGGCGGTGAGCGGCAGTAGGAGAGCTAAGTAAGCAGCCAGCTGTTCTAGCATCGGCAGGCAACGACCAAAGCAGGCGAACGCGCGTTTCTCCGTCTGCCGCCACAACCCCGCCTGCTGCAGCCCGCACAGCTTGCGCAGCGCACCTGGCATGCCCGGCATGATGGGCGCCACCGGCATGATGGGCATCGCCGCCCGCTCCTCGGGCTTGACGCGCTCAATCTCATACACCTGCGCAGATACCAACGTTTGAGGGGTGCAATGGTCGAGGGGCGCGACAAAAGCATGGAGAGGTTGGAGGAGTGCAGTTGAGGGTGCAAGCAGATCACTGCGAGGCACAACGCTGAAGCATTTGCAGGCAGGACTCGAGAGCAGAAGGACATGCCCGGCTCACCGGCGCGCGCTCAATCTTGGGGGACGGCGAGCGGCGGCGGCGGTCCCGCGACCGGCTGCGGCTCCTGGACCGCCTGCGGGGACAGCAGGGCGGGCGTTAGTGGGGAGGGGGGCTGCGCTCCGATGCTGCTCGCGTTGAT
>VFQQ010005750.1_pt1 | contig 10129 bp, 9 predicted proteins | sample 3512341 | NCBI WGS metagenome assembly VFQQ01 (sample SAMN10412373, study PRJNA504923) | tailings metagenome | isolation source: Relicate 2 Philex TSF1 revegetated site | place: Philippines: Tuba, Benguet | collected 2017-08-29
AGCAGCGCATCGCGTGATTCAGCTTTCTGTGTAACGCAGGCTTTTCCTAACCACATGTGTGAGCTATGAAGTCCTGTGAGGCTGCTGCATGGTCACATGCCTTGTCATTGCTATTTGTTCCGATGCTGGTTTGCTGGATGCGGCCTCGCACTGTGCCAGAAACGCAAGCAAGATGAGCTACGCACCGTTAAGTGTGCTTACAGAGCACTGTCCAGAATCAGCTACGCACCGTTAAGTGTGCTTACAGAGCACTGTCGGGGTTATGTATGGGCCATGCAGAACCGCACATAAGCAAGCAGATGTCTGCACTCGTATGTTGTGGCTCTATGCCACCTGTCCCCGTTGGGCATGTCGTAGTATCCGTTCGCCGTTGTGTGGCCTCGCCTGTGTATAGAACAGCCGTGTATCGCCGCCCTTGGCACCTCGTGTCCCTTTTACTGCGCCGTATGTCTGTGTCAATGCTCTTCAAAATCTTTGCTAGGCAGCACCTCTCTTCGCACTGCGGGTTTGCTCAAGTGCCTTCGTCTGCGCCTTGTCTGTGACTCGCCGCTGCAATGCTTGGCTTCCTCGGCTGTTGGTGCGGGCCAGCACTGAGCACCACCCTTCACCCCTTTGTTGTTGGAGTTTTGATGTTTGGTAGATAGGGCTGTGTAGCCTGCAGCAGCGTCGTGTACCTGCTTCACGTCGGCAGAGATGTTTGGTGAGAGACTGTGTATGACTTTGGATGTCTGGATTTGGTGGTCTAAGGCAGGAGGCTGAGGTGTCCGAGATCTGAGTTCTGTTGTTCTGGCCCTCTGCTTCGCGAGCTGAGCTCCGCTGGCCTTTCGTACTGCCTTCTGTAAGGATAGTGTGTACTCCGTGTGTGAGTGTCTATGTACTACGTTAAGTGATGTCTGAGCGGAAGGCGTCAAGCAGGCATCATCAGCTTACATGCGAGAGCGATGAGAGGATGGCTGCATGGTCAGTCTGACCGCCTGTGTCAATTCTGTGGCAACCATGTCAGTGGCGCAGGCACAGTACTGAGTAACACTGAATCGCAGAGCAGAAAGTCAGAAAGAACAGTAACACTTCAGCCGCTGTCAAAACAGACACAATCCACCAGCAAAGGTCAAGATACATACGTCAACGATACCACACACAGAGGCAGCAAACACAGCGGGCTCAGAGCCAAGAAGCAAACAATGTAGAGTTCGTAAACCTCCGTCTCAGTCGGGACAGAAACAACTCGCAGGAAACAACAGTTCAGTGCTCTTCTAGAGCAATGTTAGCATCATGTGTGAATGTGAATCATGTGTACCCCTGGTCATGTGTCTTGTAGACGTAGCGTCATGTGAACGTAGCATGTGCCCTCTTATGTCAGTGTACTGTGTCCTAGTATGTCAATCTGCATGAAGGTGAAAGCCACGTCCTCAATCATCATGTCGTATAGACGAACAGGTCGTGTGTGTAAGGCGCGTCATGTCTGGTGCCCTGTGAGAGTCATGCGGCTGCAGCACTCGGACCCTGCTCAGCTGCTAACAGGTCTGTGCGCCTAGGGCGGTGAGACTTTTCTGGGCCCAGTGTCACCACGCCTGAAGTCCTGCAACAGGAACTCCTGTGTCTCCTTCACTACATGTGGCATCTACATGCGTGTGAAGGAGTTCTGACGGCGTCCGTTCGCAATCAGAGGCGCTGCGCTGGCGCCACCCAGGATCTGTGACATGCTCGTCACCACAGGAGGCGCCTGACCTGTCCCACGACGTGACACCGCAGCCGTCGCAGGGTATATCACACCGGCCCCTGCGGCACCATCGCCATCATCGTCCGTCGCCCACGGCACGCCAGCGCGGCGCCCGGCCACCGCGGACCGCGCCGCGGCGTAGCGCAGCCCGATTGGCGCGCCCCCGGCGGCCGCGGCGATAGCGTCGTCCGTCGCGAACGGCGCGCTGCCCGCGGACGCCGCGCGCGCCGGAGCGTAAGGGGCGCTGCTGTCAGCGGTTGCGAAGGGCGCGACGCCCCCGGCGTCGCCGCGGCCTGCGCGCGGTGGTGGCGGCGCCGCGCGGTACGCCTCGTTGTTGTCTGCTGTGGCATACGGCACAGCCGAGCTTCTGCTACCCAGCCTCTCAGCCCCACCCACACCACCCAGCCCAGCCGCGCGCATCACAGCGTTGCCATCAGCGCCGCCGGCAACGTACGCGGACGCCGGGATCGACGACGCGCGCGGCACGGACGCGCGGCCAACGGTCTGGTCGGCGCCGTAGCCAGTGGCATACGGTGTCACAAGGCGACCAGCTGACACAGGCGCCATCGGCGGTAGTGGCGCGAGTGGCGCAGCGATGTACTGAGGCCTTGGTGCGTCTGTGGGTGGGAAGTCATACATGTCGTAGTCTGCGGCGGTTGGGGCGGCGAATTCGGCGGGTGCGGCGGTCGCGTAGGCTGGGTGCGTGTCAAGATCACGCTGCTGCAGCACATGCTCCATGAGAGACGAAGAGTTCGCGCCGGGGAAGAGCCGGCCGGCGGCGGCGGTGGGAGCCGTGTACCCCGCGGCGGGCACACCGGCGGCGGCGTAGTTGCCGGAGTAGCTTCCGCGAGACACGGGCGCGGACATGATTGGGGTCTCTGTGTCTTGTGCGTAGGGTGCGACGACCGGGGTCGACGCGGCGGATGGCTCGCGGAGGCCGGAGGGTGCGAAGCGATCACCAGCACGTGAGCCCACATTCCAGAACGTCTGCACAGGTACACAACACGCACGCACACACACACACACAGACACACACACACACGAACAGTCCATGAATGCTGGGAATGCAAGGATGTGGTGACATGGCACACCAGCAGCGCCCGTACGCCATGACAGGATGCATACGCCCGGACTATGCGTTGTCGCAAGGTTCTGTCTGATGCGTTCATAATGTGTGTGTGTATGTGTGTGTGTCTCACACACCTGTGTCTTGAGGGCGCGCCTCCCCTCCTCAAGCTCCTGTTCCTGTGCCATGGCTCTGCGTAGCGAGGCCTCCTCCATCATACCCTTGTTCACTGCTGCCACCTGCTGCTCGTAGATGCGACGGGCCAGCTTCTGCGTTCACACAGACACACACACGTACCATCAGCCAACAGCTACGGCCCACAGCACTAGCGCGCACACCTAGCGCGCCCCTGCGGCTGGTTTGAATGTGGCCCGGTCTCGCTGTTTACCCTTTGCTCGGCTGGGGAGCTATGCACATAGGCAGCGGATTTGTGAAGCTGAGGGTGTGTGAGGAGGTGCGTGTAAGTATGGGGAAAGCTGAAGGATGCGAACGCACCTCTTCTTGCGGATCGCGGTACACGAGGCTGGGGTTCTGCCAGGGCTGGTCATCGACGGGAAGCACCTTGGTCACGCCGCTGTCCCTGGCCTGGTCCTTGCAAGCCAGGTCGGACCTGCGGAGAGAGACAAGGCCACGCCCGCGGTGTCAGCGGAGTGTGGACCGCTGCCCTTCCTTGCTGGGCTGACCGCTTCAACGCCTGCTGCCAGCTAGAGGCTGCAGTAGGAAGACTGACAGCGTCTGCTTGCCTGCTTATCCTTGCAGCCTCAAGGTCCTGGACGGCCTGCTGGGCAGCGGCTGCCTTGTCCTCGGGCGTTGGGTACAGGCTCTTGAGGATGCGCTCGTGAACGCTGTTCGACTTTAGAGCCTTGGCCTTCAGCCTCTCCTGCACAGCTCCAGCAATAAGGCCAGTGTGAGCTCCGGGGCTTGTTCACGCTTGAAAGGCGCGCCCGCCAGGAGCGTCGGTGGCAAGCGCCTTGCCCCTTGCTTGCCAAGCGCTTGCGCTGAAGTCAATGCTCTGCTATCCATGTCAGCCAATGAGCGCACCTGCTCCTTTTGGTATTGAGCCTCCGCCGTGGTCTCGAAAGCCTTGCTGGGCTGCGAGTGCACTGGCCTGTGGAGGATACTCTGACGCTGTGGTATGTGCGCCATTGCGGAAGAACTGCTCAATATGAGCGTGCTGGTAGAGTTCAAGGACTGCTCTGCATAGGCAGCACTTGTGTTGTGTGTCAAATGAAAAGCTCAGATACTCTTCTTAGCCTCTGTGTAGGCCTTTGGCACTAGTACTGGGACAGAAGCAGACCAGCAGAGGCAGAGAGCAGAGGAAATCATGAGAACCGGGCAGGGAACAGAAGGGAGTTGGAGTGCGCTTTTTGCCTGAATTCCTGCAGACTGCTGCCAAAGCAGCTGCGGAAGGCGCAGCGAAGAAGGATAAAGGAGCCTGCCATCAGTGGAGATGACACGCACCATCAGACGACTGGCACAAGTGGCCCTCCAGTACACGGGCGCAGCATCCCACCAACAACAGGCAGCACGGATCAGCCATCTAGGCGCTGCTGCAACACAGGCCAGCAGCCATCTGCAGCAATCGCTTACATCGGCCTGGGCAAGCCCTACCTCACCTGCGGCCAGCAGTAGCACGGCCCCCTTGGCATCGCCGCTGGCGCTTCACCAGCGATTCATCAGCAGCAGTGCTTGTGTAGCCCACGGTGGTGGTGACAAGTCAAGCAGCACTGAAAGGTACGCACCAGCCAGGCTCTGGCCCTCCGCGAGCAGCAGCGAGCGCGCCCACAAGGACACCTCATCGCCCTCACAGTTTCCAGGCCTCTGCTGCGCACTGATGACGCACCCTTGCTTGCGCCTGTGCCCTCTGCAGCATCTCTGTGACGTACGTGGAGAAAGATGGCTCAGAGAAGACAGTACGCGCCCCCATCGGGGACAACCTCCTACACGTAGCGCACGAGAACGAGATTGATTTAGAAGGTGCGGGGCACACTTCAGGCTGTTTCTGCGATACACAGGAGCCTGTGTGCAGCAGCGGCAGGCCTGTGAGCAGCGCAGCGGTGTCTGGATAGTGCGCGGACCCGCCGACGCTGGGCCGCGTACTGCAGCAGTGTCTCCTTGCCCGAAGGTGGGCAAGCAGGCCAAAGCACGCACGCACGCACGCAGGCAGGGACGCAACCGACGCGGGTCTGTGTTCTCACTTGTCTGCAGGAGCGTGTGAGGGCTCACTGGCATGCTCTACATGTCACGTCATCATCGAGGTGAGCAGAACAGCGCAGGATACGTATGGCACGCACGTATACCAGATGAGTTGTACAGTATGCGCACCCGACTGCGTCATATGTATGTGCTATGTATAGTTTGCTGTCTTGTGTGTGGCCATACCCCACCTGCAGGACGAGAAGTACTATGAGAGGCTACCAGAGCCAACAGACGATGAACTCGACATGTTGGACTTGGCATATGGCCTCACAGAAACGTAAGCCATACCACATGCACAGTGTCTGCCTTGCTCCGTAGCATACCAACATCGATGACCTAGCGAGCAGGGGCCAGGGGACACGATCATTTACCCTTCTTGCCATACAAGAATCGAACAATCGCCTGCCTTTGTGCGTGTGTTGTAGTGGTCATGAATGTGTGTGTGTATACGTTTGTGTGTGTGTGTCTGTGTGTGTGTGTGTGTGTGTGTCTCAACGCAGGTCGCGCCTGGGCTGTCAGGTGATCGCTGCCAAAGACTTGGATGGGCTAAAGGTTCGCATACCCGCAGCATCACGCAACTTCTACGTGGATGGACACAAGCCCAAGCCACACTAGGCTGATTCATGCGTGGGACAAATACAAGCCCAAGTCAGACCAGTCTAGGCCTCGTAGCATATGCATTACTCTTAGGGCATTTTCTCAGCTATTGGGTTCAGCTGTGCGTGTGGGGCCCGATACCGACACAGTGCAGAGGTACACTAAAACACAGGACTTCAGCACTCCTGACATGCAGTGCTGCAGTATGCTGCCCCAGCGCGAGTGTGGAAACGACGTTGCAGTGTTGGTCCAGGTCAGACTACTAGTATGCATTGCTTGCTGATCCCTTCTTTCCGCATGCATCGCTTGCTGACTAGGGCGCAGGGTAGTCTGGGTGAGAACAGTTCTCGGTTGCTCTGTACAAGCGGTGTCTAGTCCTTCTACTGTGTGCTGGTCGTTGCTTCGTACTGCGTTCAATGTCGAGGCTGCTTACTTGCACTGAGCAATACGCTGCATTGTATCTGCGGACGAGCGCAGAGTTGCGCCTGTAATCTTACACGCACACAATCCATCTCTTACATGTGTCTTCCACATCAGACAGGCAGCTATGGAATATGGTACAACTATTCTGCTAGGCGGTAGCTAGCCCACAACACGCCACAAAGGCAGTGCTAAGGTGGTCGCAGGAAAGGACGGGGCCGGGGTGATGAGAGCATACACACACACACACAACTGGCGTGTGTGTGTGTGTGTGTGTGTGCGTGTGTGGGAAGGGGGGTGGGGGGTTCAGCGCTTTCATGTTTGGCCTGCAGATATAAGACCAATGCACACAACAGCCATGAAGAACGGAAAGCTAGGTAGACCACGGATATCACATACGCAGGCCCACGGAGCGTGGGCACATGTGCAGGCGCAGTGAGGGCGCATGTGCAAGCATGGACAGTGAGCTGTCAGTGGACAAACCAAAGCAAACTGGGCAGTGTGTGTGTGTGTGTGTGTGTGTGTGTGTGTGTGTGTGTCCACCCACCTCTCTTAGCCCGTGTGTCCGTCGAGAAGAGGCGCCACGCCATCTTACACGTGTCTCCACAGATCTTACACCCCATTACACCGTGGTCCCCACAGTGAATCACGCGCTGGCCTTCTGAGTTAGCTGCAAGGACATGATCACGCACCCAGCAGACATCACAACACGCCCTCCGCAAGGACACGCAATCTACTTATTCCTGAGAACGTGGAGCTGCAGCAGTGCTGTGGGGCCCTGGCTGTGCGCAGCTGTCTGCTGTTAGCTGTGTAGGCTGCAAAACTCACGTTTTGACAACTCAAAGGGCCACATCAGTCCCATTGCAGGCCTGTTGCCTTCGCTATCGAATTCATCAATGCCAAAGTCGTCATTGTTTGTGAGCCTGTGGTCTGAAGTGCACCTGCGTCCGGGAAGGGGCAGCAACGGATGAGTTGAAGCCGCGACGGGAAACCATACTGCCTGGTGCAGCGAGACTGCGCTGTCGGGGAGGGCGAGAGATGGAGGCCCCTCTCGGCTGCTCGGCGGGACTCACTTGTGGCAGTACTCTAGACCGTGGCCGCAGAATACTGCTCCGTTGACTGACATTGTTGTGATGTGCGAAAACTGGCATCTGCAGGCAGAACAAGCGGCGCCAAAGAGGTGTTTTGTGGGCCAGGCGCGCTGTGGTGTGCTTCCCTCACTCTGTGGCCTAGCGCGAGAGCTTGGCTGCCTAGCCGTGGCTTCTGTGGCAGGGCAAGCGTCTGGGCTTGAGCTCCCTGGTCGCTTGACAGCGCAGGAGATGCGCGCAGAGGCTGGGAGGCCAGGCACTGACAGGCTGCGGACGGCACTCACGTGGAGGCTTGGTTCTGCCCCTTGAGCGCCCGTTCCCTGTTCTCCTCCTCGTCCATAGTTCTCTGAACGTCAAGCTAGGGAAGGTGGACTGTGCGCAGGGCCACGCGGGGTGAGCGATGATAGTGTGCGTGTCACCTAAGTGGCAGGTGCTGGCTCTACGGTGCTACACTGCAGCTGGGGGGTGTAGAGAAGGTCTAACAGAGCGCTGCGGCAGAATTGAAGCGGGCGGCTCACACCTCACTGTTTTGGGGTAGCCCGCACCGCGCAGCACGCAGGCCGTGTTCTGCCCTCCTTGCGGTCATCAAGCGCCCCTTCGCAATCTTCCGTAGATCTTCTACAGCGTGCCAGTATGTTCCTTACGCGTGGCGAGTACGATCGCGGTGTCAACACTTTCAGTCCCGAAGGGCGCATTTTCCAAGTAGAGTACGCTATTGAGGCTATCAAGGTAGGGCAGCAGCGCAACTATGGCGCTACGGCAGCTGTAGTGAGCTTGGGAATGCAGGGCTCACAGAGGCGGGCTCTCTGGTGTGCGCGCAGCTTGGGTCCACGGCCATCGGCGTGACAACACCCCATGGAGTAGTCCTAGCTGTGGAGAAGCGCATCACATCACCACTGCTGGTGCGAGATTGCAGAAGGAATGGCTGTAGTGGCCCGCCTTTGCATCTAGGGTTGTGGCATGAGCTGATGCCAGGTGTACCTCTGGTGATGCAGGAGCCCAGCAGCATCCAGAAGATCATGGAGATTGACACACACCTTGGCTGTGCTATGAGTGGGCTAACAGCAGACGCAAAGACATTGATAGACCACGCCAGGGCAGAGACGCAGGTACGATCTTTGAGATCTGCGGGCACCCTTCTCTCCAAAGCGTGCTGGGACACCCTCAGGCTCCCAGAGCAGTGTTTTGACACTCTAGTGTATTTGTTGGCACTGTCCGCGCAGCAACACCGCTTCACATACAACGAGGCGATGCCTGTGGAGTCCATCACGCAGTCGCTCTGTGACCTGGCCCTCCGGTTCGGCGAGGACTCAGAAGAAAGCATGGTAAGGCACGCCGGCATTCGCGGCCATATGACAGCTACGGATTGGGACGGGGGCCCGGGAGAATTGCAGCCCGTCCGCAGCACCAGCGCAGCGCGCATCGCAGCTCCTGCGCACACCTGCGGCCCAGCCTCCACGTTGCGTGCGCGCTTGCGCCTTAGCCTCAATGTTGCGCGTGTGCGTGTGTGCGTGCTTGCAGAGTCGACCGTTTGGCGTAGCTTTGTTGATAGCCGGCTTCGACGAGCACGGGCCTGTTTTGTGAGTGATGCGCGCTCGCGCCTACAGCACATGACACGCGGCTCTTTGACAGCACCGCGGTGCATTCACGACCTTGCGCTACACCCTGGCGCACCGTACAGAGACCTCGGCGTACAGTGTGCACACCCAGGCGCACTGCCTCAGCTACGCTACAGTGCAGTGGCATTCACCCAGTGCAGTGGCACTCAACCCACCTGTCTTGCGTGTGCACGCACATGTACAGGTACCACACGGACCCCAGCGGCACCTATGTCAAGTACAGTGCCAAGGCTATTGGCAGCGGTGCTGAGGGGGCGCAGAGTACGTTACAGGAGGGCTGGCGGAAAGACCTGACGCTCGCAGAGGCTGAGGTGCTCGCATTGAGCACCCTCAAGCAGGTCATGGAGGAGAAGGTGAGACACACATCGCAAAGCACACACACGTAGCATCACACATGGCACAGCACACACGCAGCATGCACACGCGAGTTTTAGGACGCGCGGTCGGGGTCAGCAAGTTGCAGAAACAAAGGAGAGGGCGATGACAGACGCGGGTTTGACGTGCCAGCGGACGAGCACGCGAGTACAGCCACAGCAGGACGCCCAGAGCTGGGCAATGCAGGTGTCAGGCCATCAGAGTCAGCACACGACCACAGGAGCTCTTGGTTAGGAGTCAAACGGAACTAGCCTCCTTTAGTAGCGTGAGGGCCACTCGATGCAGCAGATACTGCTGCCTTCGCACTCTCTTATGCGCGTTGTGCGCCATGCTTTCTGGGTATCATTTACTTAACTGTGCCTTACTGTGATGTTCGGTCATAGTTCTATGACGTGTCCCTGTGTGCATCGTCGTTGGTGTTGTGCGCAGGTTACATCCACCAACGTAGACATGGCCAAGGTGGCCCCAGACTACCATCTGTACACGACAGCAGAGGTCGAGGGTGTCATTGGTAGATTGTAGAGCTATAGAGCGAGTGTGCCTCTGATGACGTAGTATTCTGACACGCTGACCGTGCTGCAGAGATGTGCCCGTATGGCCGTGGTAGTGACCAGACGCTCAGCTGCGCTAAGATTCATCTGACGACCGTACCGTGTAGAGCTCGTGCATTGAGGTGTTCGGCGCGTCAAGCGCGTTGAGGTTGGGATAGCGAGCAGTCTGCGTCGTGGGGCTCAGGCAGCAGCACGCAGGCAAACACGAGCTAGACCCGGGGACAGAATCGTACAACGGCCATATCAAACTGTCGGAAAGATATCAGACCTTTGCGCCCCGCACTTCCCAGCCAAGCGTACTAGCAACAGCAAGCAAAAGTCCCAAGCAAACAGCAAACCATGGCATCAGACCTGAAGAAGGTGAGGAACCAGAGAGCGATGCTGGAGATGACGTCAGATACGCCCACCTCTTCCGATGGGTCTGTACAGCCCAGCAATTGCCCTCATGGGCCAGTGCCGCTGCACCTATGGCAATTCTTGCAGGCTGTGATGGA
>VFQQ010005751.1_pt1 | contig 10128 bp, 8 predicted proteins | sample 3512341 | NCBI WGS metagenome assembly VFQQ01 (sample SAMN10412373, study PRJNA504923) | tailings metagenome | isolation source: Relicate 2 Philex TSF1 revegetated site | place: Philippines: Tuba, Benguet | collected 2017-08-29
GCCGAACGTCATGCGCAGGAAATTGCCGGTGTAGCTCAGCTTGTTGTCGGGATAGATAAAGGGCTGACCGACCGAATATTTATACGCCATCGCCGCGATCGTCGGCATCTTGGCGATCAGCCGGTGGCTGGCGATCATCCGCTGGTGCGGGTCCTGAATGTCGGTCGAGTCGTGATAGAAGGCGCTCAGCGCGCCGACGACGCCGCACATGATCGCCATCGGGTGCGCGTCGCGGCGGAACCCGCGGTAAAAGGTCGCGAGCTGTTCGTGCAGCATCGTGTGGCGGGTGATCGTGTGGTCGAACGTCTTGAGCTCGTCGGCGTTCGGCAGCTCGCCGTTGAGCAGGAGGTAGCACACCTCCATGAACGACGAATGTTCGGCCAGGTCGCCGATCGCATAGCCGCGGTGCAGCAGCACGCCTTCGTCGCCGTCGATATAGGTCAGTTTCGATTCGCAGCTGGCGGTCGAAGTGAAGCCGGGATCATAGGTGAAGGCGCCGGTCTGGGCATAGAATTTGCGGATATCGACGACATCGGGGCCGACGGTGCCCGACAGGACGGGGCTTTCGACGGTGGTGTCGCCCAGGGTGATCTTTGCGGTGTCGGTCATATGTTTTTCCCTGTTTGGTCGGCGGAGAGCGTGATCAAGCCCCTGCCGGATAATGTTGCGCTGCGTCAAGTCGGGCCAGGCTGACATCGCGCCCGAGCAGCAACAGCACGTCGAAAATCCCCGGGGAAACGGTCCGGCCGGTTAGTGCCGCGCGTAACGGTCCCGCCAATTTGCCGAGCCCCAGTTCGGCGGCTTCGGCTTCGGCGCGCACGGCGGCATCCAGCTCTTCTGTCGTCCAATTATCCAGCCCGCGCAGCCGCTCTGCTACGGCGGCCAGCAAGCCTTCGGGCGCTGCCTTTAGCACCTCGGCGGCCTTTTCGTCCACCGGCAACGGGTCGGCTTGGAACAGAAAGGTTGCACCGTCGGCGATTTCATCGAGCGTTTTGGCGCGCGGTTTCAGCGATTCCATCGCGCGGGTCAGGACATCGCCTTCTGCATCGCTCAAGGCACGGCCGACGAGCCGCTCGACGCGTGGCGCCACAAGTCCGGCCAGCCGCGCATCGTCGGCTTCGCGCAGATAATGGCCGTTCAGATTTTCCAGCTTTTTGAAGTCGAAACGCGATGGCGACCGGCCGACATGGGCGAGGTCAAACCATTCCACCGCCTGCGCGCGACTGATGATTTCGTCGTCGCCATGCCCCCAGCCGAGGCGGAGGAGGTAATTGTTCACCGCCTCGGGCAGATAGCCCATTTCGTCGCGATAGGCATCGACGCCCGTCGCGCCGTGGCGCTTTGACAGTTTCGCGCCGTCGGCGCCGTGGATCAATGGCACATGGGCATAGGCGGGTTCGCGCCAGCCCATCGCGCGGATCAGCGCGAGCTGGCGGAAGGCGTTGTTGAGGTGGTCGTCGCCGCGGATCACATGCGTGACGCCCATGTCGTTATCGTCGACGACGACGCTGAGCATATAGGTCGGGGTACCGTCGCTGCGCAGCAAAACGAAATCGTCGAGTTCGGCGTTCTGGACGGTGACGTCGCCCTGCACCTTGTCGGAAATCGTGACCGCGCCGTCCTGTGGCGCGCGCAGGCGGACGACGTGAGGGATCGACGGATCGCCGTCGGTCCGGTCGCGCCACGGGCTGCGGACGCGGAAGGGCAGGCGCTTCTCCTGCGCTTCGGCGCGCATCGCGGCGAGCTCGTCCTGGCTGAGGTAACAGCGATAGGCCTCGCCCTTGGCCAGCAGCTCAGCTGCCACCGCGGCATGGCGGTCGGCGCGCGCAAACTGGAACACCGTTTCGCCATCCCAGTTGAGCTCGAGCCACTGCATTCCGTCGATGATCGCGTCGATCGCCGCGTCGGTCGATCGCGCGCGGTCGGTATCCTCGATCCGCAGCAGGAATTTGCCGCCGTGATGGCGCGCGAACAGCCAGTTGAACAGCGCGGTGCGCGCGCCGCCGATATGCAGGAAACCGGTCGGCGAAGGGGCGAAGCGTGTCACCACATCGGCGCCGGTGGCTTCGGTCGGGGCTGTTGCCAATTCGGTCGGGTTTTCGGTTGCCACCAAGGCCTCTTTCACTCACTTTGCCGCCGCCGGCACAACCGGCGGAGCGGGGATTGGGGGCAGCCCCTAGCATGGCGACAAGGCAGCTTCAAACGCCCATTTTCCCGCGCTGGACCGGCGCCGCGGCGCGGCTGGTCGCGGCGTCGGAAATGCGGCTCGAGCGCGAACGTGAACGGATTGCCCTGTGGCTTCCTGTCGCTCTGGGCGCCGGTATTGCGTCGTGGCTGGCGTTGCCGACGGTGATGCACTGGACGGGATTGCTGTTGCTACTTGCCGCAGGTGTGCTGCTCGGGCTGGCGACCGGCTGGCATCGCCGCCTCGGCCGGATGGTTGCGATCGGCTGTTTGACCATGGCGTTGGGTGTCTTGCTGGTGTGGGGTCGCGCGTTGTGGGTCGCCGCGCCGGTGTTGGCGCAGCCGGTCGTGACCTCTTTTTCGGCGAAGGTCGAGCGGGTCGAACCGCTTCCAGCGCGGGACCAAGTCCGCTTGATCTTGCGGCCGCTCGCGCGGTCCGACCTGCCGCCACGATTGCGGTTGACGCTGCGCCGCGCGCAGGACGCGGGCATTGTGGCGGGCGAACGGATCGGGGTGCGTGCGCGTTTGATGCCGCCGCCCACCGCCAGCCTGCCCGGCGGCTATGATTTCGCGCGGCGGGCGTGGTTTGACGGCATCGGCGCCGTGGGCACTGTGCTGGGTGACGTGGCGCGCAGTCCCCGCGCCGGGACAGAGGAAAAGCCGCTACGCGCGCGGCTCAGCGCACATGTCCAAGCACAATTGCCGGGCTCGGCGGGCGGCATTGCGGCCGCCCTTGCGAGCGGCGACCGTGGCGGTATCACCGACACCGATGCCGAGGCGATGCGGCGCAGCGGGCTGGCGCATCTGCTGGCGATCAGCGGGCTGCATGTCACCGCGGTGGTCGGATTCACGATGTTGGTTCTGCTCCGGCTTCTGGCACTCAGTCCGCGCCTCGCGCTGACCGGCCAGGTGATGGTGTTGGCCGCGGCAGGCGCCGCCTTGGCCGGCGTCGGCTATACCTGGCTGACCGGGGCGGCGGTGCCGACGGTGCGGTCGTGCATCGCCGCGCTGCTGATCCTGGTTGCGCTCCAGTTGGGCCGCGAAGCGGTAACGCTGCGTCTGGTCGCGGCGGGCGCGATGATCGTCATGCTGTGGCGACCCGAATCGCTGGCCGGACCGAGCTTCCAGATGAGTTTTGCGGCGGTTGCGGCGATTGTGGCACTGCACGAAAATTCGCGGATGCGGGCGTTTCTGGCGCGGCGCGAGGAGGCCAGGGCCCGGCGCTTCGTTCGCGGCGTCGTTGCCCTGTTTCTGACCGGTCTGGTGATCGAAATTACGCTCGCCCCGATCGCCCTGTTTCATTTTCACAAGGCGGGTCTCTATGGCGCGCTGGCCAATGTCGTGGCAATCCCGCTCACCACTTTTGTCATCATGCCCGCCGAGGCGGCGGCGTTGCTGTTGGACAGCGTCGGGCTCGGCGCGCCTTTCTGGTGGGTGACAGGGAACGCGCTCGACCTGTTGATCGCACTGGCGCACCGGGTCGCCGATACGCCGGGCGCGGTGGCGACCTTGCCGGTGTTTCCGCCATGGGCTTTCGGCGTAACGGTCGTCGGCGGTTTGTGGATTTTGCTCTGGATGGGTCGGATGCGTTGGGCCGGGCTGGGGCCGGCGTTGGCGGGCATGGCGATACTCGCGTGGCAGCCGTCACCCGATGTGCTGGTCACGGGCGACGGGCGCCATGTGGCTGCCGCCACCGGCGACGGCGGCTATGCGATGCTGCGCGCCCGGGCCGGCGATTATGTCCGCCAGACGATGGCGGAGGCGGCGGGAATCGATGCCCCGCTCGCCGCGCTTGCCGATCTCGACCATGTCGAATGCAACGTCGATTTCTGTCGCTGGACACAGCGCGGCCGCGTCATGCTCGCCGCGTACGGGCGCGACCGGGTTGCGGGCGCCGATATGGCGGCTGCCTGTGCCGCGGCCGATGTCGTCATCGCTGACCGTTGGTTGCCGCGTGAATGCGTGGCACGGTGGATGACGATCGACCGCGACAGCCTGGCCGCGACGGGCGGCCTTGCGCTCTATCTGGACGAACCGCCGCGGGCGGTCACCGCGCTACGCAGCGGCGACGAACATCCGTGGCGCCGCCCGCAACAGCTTAGTGGTAACGACGAAGCAATCCCGACAGCCGTCCCTGCACAATGACGCGGTCGGCAGGGTAGCGTTGCGGCTCATAGGCGCTGTTCGCGGGGTCGAGGCGGATCATCGGCCCTTCGCGGCGGAAATATTTGAGCGTCGCGTCCTGTCCGTCGACCAGCGCGACGACGATGTCGCCCTCGCGCGCGGTGCTGGCTTTCTGGATCAGCGCGTAATCGCCGTCGAAGATCCCCGCCTCGACCATCGAGTCGCCCGATACCTCGAGCGCATAATGTTCGCCCGCGCCGAGCAGCGCGGCGGGGACGGCGAGATTGTTGTAATCCTCGAACGCCTCGATCGGGACACCGGCAGCGATCTTGCCGTGCAGCGGTACTTCGACGATGTCGTTCGCGGCGATCGGCCGCATTGCGGGGGCGGGCTTGCGCAGCGCGACGACATTGTCGCTATCGTCGCGCACCGCGGGCTTGCTGCCTTCCGGCAGTTTGATGACTTCCAAGGCGCGGGCGCGGTTGGGCAGGCGGCGGAGAAAACCCCTTTCTTCCAAGGCGCTTATGAGGCGATGGATGCCCGATTTCGACTTGAGTCCAAGTGCTTCCTTCATTTCTTCGAACGAGGGCGAAATGCCGCCCGCGTCGAGCTTTTGCTGAATGAAATGAAGCAGTTCATGCTGCTTGGCGGTCAACATCGATCATTCTCCGTCAGGGCTGATACCGGACATAATGAGAACGATAGTGGAACAGAGCGGGACTTGTCAAGCGATGACGATATAGTGCGCCGTCGCGCCCGCATCGCAGGGGGGTGCGCCGATGTCGCGGATCAGCAGCGCGTTCGCGGCAGCGAGCGGCATGGTCCTGCCGCTGTCCTGCCCGATCAGCGGGGTCAGGCGCCCGTTTTCGAGCCGCGCGCGCAGATAATCGCGGCGCCCGTCGCCACCGTCCAAGGCGATGGCGAGCGGCGCCCGATGGACCGCGGGCAAGGGATCGCGCGCTCCGGCGAAGTGGCGGACGAGCGGGAGCAGGAACAAGATCGCGGTGACGAAGGCCGACGACGGGTTGCCGGGCAGGCCGAGCAGCACCGCGTCGCCGATGGTCCCGGCCATCAGCGGCTTGCCGGGGCGCATTGCGATCTTCCAGAAATCGATCTGTCCGCCCGCGTCTTGCAGCGCGCCGCGGACATGGTCGTGATCGCCGACCGATGCGCCGCCGACGGTGACTATGACGTCGTGACGTCGCGCCAACTCTTTCAAAAGCTTGGCTAGTATAGCGCGGTCGTCGCGGACGTGATGCGGGAGGCTGACGATAGCAGGTTCGCCGGCGAGCATCGCGGCGAGCATCGGGCTGTTGCTGTCGGGGATTTGGCCGGGGGCAAGGGCGCGTCCGGCCGGTACGAGCTCGTCGCCGGTGGTCAGGATCGCAACGCGCGGGCGGCGGCCAACCACGAGCTGGCCTGCACCGCTCATCGCGGCGGCGGCAATCGCGCCGGGGATGAGGCGCGTTCCGGCGGGGAGCAGGCAATCGCCTGCGGCAAAATCGCTGGCGCGCGCGCGGATATGGCGGCCGCGGGCGCCCGGGCCTTCGCCGGTCAGCGTCAGCATCGCGCCATCGGCGGCGACATCTTCCTGAACCACGATGGCATCGGCGCCGTCGGGAAGGATCGCGCCGGTGAAGATGCGCATCGCCTCTCCCGCGCCGACCATGCGGTCGGGCGCGGCCCCCGCGGCGCTTTCGCCGGTGATCGTCCAGGGGCCGGGCAGGTCTTCAAAATGAATCGCATAACCGTCCATCGCGGACAGGGGCGCGGCGGGTTGGTCGCGCAGCGCGAGGATATCATCCGAGGTATAGCGGCCAACACATTCGGAAAAGGATATTTTCTCGGGCGGAAGCGGCGCGCGGAGCGCCAGCAAACGCGCTTGCGCCTCCTCGACCGGCAGCAGGCCGCTCATCCGGCGCGCCAGTCGCCCGAGCGACCGCCGCTCTTTTCGAGCAGGCGGATGTCTCCGATCACCATCGCGCGGTCGAGCGCCTTCGCCATGTCGTAAAGGGTGAGCAGCGCGACCGAGGCGGCGGTGAGCGCCTCCATTTCGACCCCGGTCGTGCCATTGGTCGCGGCGGTCGCAGTGACGGCGATGCCATTGGCTTCCCACGCAAAGTCGATGCCGACCGTGGTCAGCGCGAGCGGATGGCAGAGCGGGATGAGGTCGGACGTGCGCTTGGCCGCCATGATCCCGGCGATGCGCGCGGTCGAGAGCACGTCGCCCTTGGGCGCGTTGCCGCTGCGGATCGCGTCGAGCGCTTCAGCCGACATGGTGAGGCGGCCACCGGCGACGGCGCGGCGCGGCGTCGCGGGCTTGGCGCCGACATCGACCATATGCGCGGCGCCGGTGTCGTCGAGATGAGTCGGTTTGAGAGTCATGGCGCGAGCGAAGCAAGGGGAGGGGGGAAAGGCAAGGGGAGATGGGGAGTGGGGGGGGCGGGGGATTGGCGCTAAAGGGCCACAACCGACCGGTTGCGGACCTTCAGGAAGTCATCAATCTTGATGCTGCTGACCGGCTACCCGTCCAATGTTGGGATTACAAACGCTCTTAGCAGATCAGCGCAAAGGAATGGGGATGTTAGTAGGTGATCCACCCAAGGCAGAGAATTGAAGAGCGGATAAATCATCGATCCTTCCGCAAAATATGCGGCGTCCAGTAGCTGTTTTCGGGCCATCTCGAAGGGAATTTCGCGAAGCTCCGAAATCTCGCCAATTATAGATTTTATACTCGAGATCTCTTCTGGAGATTTCGCGTAATCGATTCGAAACGCATCTGCTTCAGCGAAATAATTCAGCCTATTTAGCTCGGCGTCATCTATCTTACCCGCAATCCAGTCCTCAGCGCCCTGGAGACCGTTCCTCAAACTCTCCTGCGGAATGAGGTGTTGGTGCTTCCAACTGCACGCAACGAGAAAACGATGTATCTCCGGCACTTGAGTGCGGAGGAAGCGCGGCTGTTCCGTATTCAGCTTGGCGAGCATCGTAGCCCCATCTGTATAGGATGCCCATTCTTCGTGAGTCATCAGAACATGATAACCGACCCTTTGCGATTCCGCATCCTTAAGTTTGTTAGCTGAGAGCGGTAAGTCCGCTTCCCACCCCAAAGCGGACGCTCAGCCTTCGAGAAGCGCCCTTGCTGCCGCCGTGACGTCAGGCTGGCGCATCAGGCTCTCGCCGACCAGGAAGGTCTTTACGCCGCTGGCGGCCAAGCGCTGGCAGTCGGCGTGGGTGGCGATGCCGCTTTCGCCGACGAGCAGCGTGCCTGCGGGGACGAGTTTGGCGAGGCGTTCGGTGACGCCGAGGTTGGTTTCGAAGGTGCGCAGGTCGCGGTTGTTGACGCCGATCAGGCGTGATTTGAGTTTGCTGAGAGCACGCTCGAGTTCGGCTTCGTCATGGACTTCGACGAGCACGTCCATGGTACGCTCGAACGCAGCGGCTTCGATTTCTTGCATCGCGCCGTCGTCGAGTGCGGCGACGATGATCAGGATCGCGTCGGCGCCGATCGCGCGCGCTTCGGCGACCTGCCAGGGATCGATCATGAAATCCTTGCGCAGCACGGGCAGCGGGCAGGCGGCGCGCGCGGCGATCAGATAATCTTCATGGCCCTGAAACCAGGGGGCGTCGGTCAGGACCGACAGGCAGGCGGCGCCGCCTGCGGCATAGGCGCGGGCGTGGTCGGCGGGGTTGAAATCGTCCCGGATCAGACCTTTGGATGGCGAGGCCTTCTTGATTTCGGCGATCAGGGCGAAGCCGCCTGCGTCGATTTTTGCCTGCAACGCGGCGTGGAAGCCGCGCACCGGGCCTGCGTCGATGGCGTCGAGGTCGGAGAGCGAGCGCTGCGCGCGGCGCGCGGCGACTTCTTCGGCCTTGGTGGCGAGGATCTGGGTGAGTTTGTTCATTTGAGACTTCCCATATTTTCGTCATTGCGAGCGCAGCGAAGCAATCCAGAGTGGGCCTGTGCCGCTCTGGATTGCCGCGTCGCCTTCGGCTCCTCGCAATGACGACGTGGGAATTTCATTTATAGGCGATCCAGCAGTTGAGCAGCGCGTTGGCGAGGCCCTTGTCGATCGCTTCGGCGGCTTCCTCGACGCCGTCGGTCAGCGTTTCGGCGGCGCCCGCGATGACGAGCGCTTCGGCGGAATTGTACAGCACCGCGTCGCGATAGGCGCCGGGGGCGCCCTGCAGCAGCTCGCGCAGCGCCTTGGCGTTGTCGGCGGCGTCGCCGCCGCGGATCGCCGCAATCGGGTGGGTGGGCAGGCCCGCGTCGCTGGCGTGGCTGCGCTGCATGAACACGCCCTCGGCGTTGACCACCGCCACCTCGTTGCCGCCCGCGAGCGACAATTCGTCGATGCCTTCGTCGCCCGACACGACGCGCGAATGCTCGGTGCCGAGCCGGTGCAGCGCCTCGGCATAGACGGGGACATAGGCGGGGCGCGCGATGCCGATCAGCTGGCGGGTGACATGCGCGGGGTTGGCGAGCGGCCCCATCAGGTTGAAAATGGTGCGGCGGCCCAGCTTCTGGCGGATCGGCTGGATGCGCTTCATCGCCGGGTGATGGTTGGCGGCGAACAGGAAGCAGATGCCGAGGTCGGCGAGGGTGGCTTCGGCGAGGCGCCCGGCGCGTTCCATGTCGAGGCCGAGCGCTTCGAGCGTATCGGCGGCGCCCGATTTCGATGAAGCAGCGCGATTTCCGTGCTTTGCAACCGGAACCTCGCACGCCGCGACAACGATCGCGACCGCGGTCGAGACGTTGAGCGTGTGGTGGCCGTCGCCGCCGGTGCCGCACACGTCGATCGCGCCCGCGGGGGCATCGATGGGGATCAGCCGGTCGCGCAGCGCCTGCGCCGCGGCGGCGATTTCAACCATCGTTTCGCCGCGGTCGGACAGCGCGGTGAGAAATTCGGCGATATCGTCCTCGCTGGTGCGCGCGTCGAGGATGTCGGCGAACGCCTGCGCAGCATCGTCATGATCGAGCAGATGCGCGGGGTCGGGCAGCGGGCCGAAGCGGCTCATGCGGCTTGCCGTTCGCGCACCGGCAGTCCGGCCAGCGCCATGAAGTTGGCGAGCATCGCATGGCCATGTTCGGTGGCGATGCTTTCGGGGTGGAATTGCACCCCGTGGATCGGCAGATCGGCATGGCGGAAGCCCATCACCGCGCCGTCATCGCTGGTCGCGTTGATGATGAGGCTGGCGGGAATGTCGACGACTTCGAGGCTGTGATAGCGCGTCGCCTGAAACGGCGAAGGCAAGCCCGCGTAAAGCCCGCTGCCGTCGTGGCACACCGGCGAGGTCTTGCCGTGCATCAGATGGCCGCGCTGGACGGTGCCGCCGAAATGCTGGCCGATCGCCTGATGGCCGAGGCACACCCCAAGCAGCGGGCGGCGCGCGTCGGCGCAGGCGGCGACGAGGTCGAGGCTGATCCCGGCCTCGTTGGGGGTGCAGGGGCCGGGCGAGATCAGGATCGCTTCGGCGCCGGTCGCGAGGGCTTGCGACGCGGTCAGCGCGTCGTTGCGTTCGACGCGCACGTCGGCGCCGAGCTCGATCAGATAATGAACGAGGTTGAAGGTGAAGCTGTCGTAATTGTCGATGACGAGGATCATGGGGAGGCGCCGTAATGGGTGAAGGGGCGCGAGTGAAGCAATAAGTCCTTTTGCGGGGACGAGGCGGGATTTGCGGGTTGCGATCCTCCCCGTCGCAAAGCGATGGGGAGGGGGACCGTCGCCGCAGGAGATGGTGGAGGGGCGGAGGCGGTGCGTTTGGCCCCTCCGTCAGCGCTTCGCGCTGCCACCTCCCCATGGCTTCGCCACAGGGAGG
>VFQQ010005752.1_pt1 | contig 10123 bp, 2 predicted proteins | sample 3512341 | NCBI WGS metagenome assembly VFQQ01 (sample SAMN10412373, study PRJNA504923) | tailings metagenome | isolation source: Relicate 2 Philex TSF1 revegetated site | place: Philippines: Tuba, Benguet | collected 2017-08-29
AAAACTGGCTTAGCATTTGGTCACCTCAGCTACAATCTAAGTCAGCATATTACTAGACCTTAAGTCATTAGGGTTCAATGCATGGCAGTTAAGCAGTACAGCATGTACTGCCAGTGGTCAGTTTGGATTCAAATAATAGTTGTCTGTCAGTAGTTGCAACGATCTGTCAGCTGCACCGATCTGCCGCGTCAGCTGACATGACCGATTGTGGTAGCAACCGATTGCTGCAATGGGCAGCATATTATTGTGTTTATGGGAAATAAAGGGAATGTTTTGTGTATCGTTTGCTGTAGTAGTTTCGACGGTACAGTTGTACTGGTCAGGTGAAAGTCACACTTGCTTCTGTGCAGCATTTTGCTGCTATTATGTTGTGATCGTATTTTCTGTCTAATAAATTTACATATTCATGTTCTCATCTTCATGATGAGATTGGATCGAGTGATGATGGCTTGGATCGAGTGATTGATTGATTGTTGGAACTGACTGAGGTCAGTGCCCTTTGCTGGTGTCGGATCGACTTCCACTGTTGATCCATTTAGTTTCTGTGCCGACCGCGCTCGCGTTGCGCTCGGCTTTCTCATGTACCATACGGTCTGTGTCTTTCTTTTGTGCACGAGGCAGCATTTGTAAAGTGACTGTCCTGCCACTCACAGTCCCGAAGTATATCTAGGAGGCAAGCAGCCAGCCTAGACAGTTGCAGCTTTGCAATCTGTGAGAAACCGAGTTTGAGCTTCAGCATAGCATAAGCGAGCAGCGCCAGTGCATGGCCCGGACTAGGAAAATAGCAAGGATGCAAACTGGAAAGCCATCGAGGCAGCAAGCACCAAGTGAGTTCTACAACACGGATCACTGCTGCTAGGCATTAGCAGCACTCCTGTGTACAGATATTTCAAAACTGGCTTAGCATTTGGTCACCTCAGCTACAATCTAAGTCAGCATATTACTAGACCTTAAGTCATTAGGGTTCAATGCATGGCAGTTAAGCAGTACAGCATGTACTGCCAGTGGTCAGTTTGGATTCAAATAATAGTTGTCTGTCAGTAGTTGCAACGATCTGTCAGCTGCACCGATCTGCCGCGTCAGCTGACATGACCGATTGTGGTAGCAACCGATTGCTGCAATGGGCAGCATATTATTGTGTTTATGGGAAATAAAGGGAATGTTTTGTGTATCGTTTGCTGTAGTAGTTTCGACGGTACAGTTGTACTGGTCAGGTGAAAGTCACACTTGCTTCTGTGCAGCATTTTGCTGCTATTATGTTGTGATCGTATTTTCTGTCTAATAAATTTACATATTCATGTTCTCATCTTCATGATGAGATTGGATCGAGTGATGATGGCTTGGATCGAGTGATTGATTGATTGTTGGAACTGACTGAGGTCAGTGCCCTTTGCTGGTGTCGGATCGACTTCCACTGTTGATCCATTTAGTTTCTGTGCCGACCGCGCTCGCGTTGCGCTCGGCTTCACTGATACATTGTTTTGGCTTGTGTCTTTCTTGTGCACGAGGCAGCAGTACGTAACGTAACTGTCTTTGCATCCCACAAGTCGAACTGTATTCTAGGGCGCAAGCAGCCACCCTAGACGATTGCAGCATTGTAGTCGTAGTGAACCGAGTTCGAGCATAGCAATCAGCATAATAGGCAGTGTCACTGCACGGTACAAGCTGGGCGAGCAGCCTGGACGCATAACGCTAACTGGAAGCAGCACGCGCACCAATAGTAAGTTCACCAACATGGATCACTGTTGCTAGGCATTAGCAGCACTCCTGATAAGCCGAGCGCCACCCATAAGCCTGCACTAGAGACAGCGGCCTTGTCCAGTGCATGAGCAGCATCACGGGGGAAAGGGAGTGCATACTTGCTTGATTTTCGGACCTTCATCAAGCGTTTCCCGCACGCGCGAGAAGGGCTACCGAGCACCTGGAGGGCAACAGTCTGAGGAAGGAGGCTTCGGGCGCCTACCTGAAGGACGTCTGCACTGGCGAAGGGTGTGTGACAATCAAGTGGAATTCTTCAAAGTGTGAGCTGGAGCTTGCACCATACACGGCTACGCTACAAGGAGCAGGGTTGAGCTGCCATCGGCAGCCACTCTGAGCGACACTTACCAGTGGATTCAAACCCAGCAGCTGCATACTGCTGAGGAGCTGACTACTGCTGAGGAGGCAGCAGTACCTGGATCGCCTTTGTCATCGTATCGGCCCTCTACGGCAGCGACTGTGAGGACTACCGTCTTTGACAACCCACTGTTCCAGGCAAGTGAGCCAGTACAGCATAGCCTGACTGTTGCACTGCCTGTTGCAAACAGCATGTCTGGCAAATACTTGGATTCTCTGCTGCCTGTGGGCTCCACTGTTGGTACCAGCACTACCAAGGGCCAGCTATGGGGTGGCAGCAGAGGGATTGCATACCTTATATGGAAGGGGGAAGCACAGCAAGGGAAGCTTACTGAAGCTGTGGACGAGGATGGCAGGGTGAAGAAGGAAGAGCATGCTGGGGACATGATAAAACACCTTATCCGCACGCATGTAATGCCAAATGCTGGGTGCATGGGCATTTTGGAGGAGCTGCAGCAGGGATTTGCCGACTACGTCATGCTGGCAGAGCTGGGCTACTTTGTGCCTGCAGTGCTGCCTGAGCCTGTACTGCGTGTCATCAAGAGGCAGCATCCCAGCCTGCCCAACCTCGTGCAAATTATTAATGAGCACATGCAGAGCAAATACACTCCCATTGCTAACGCTGCTGCCAATACTGAAGCATACCTGGACGTACAGCACATCAGCAGGATACCGGAGATTCTTACTCTCAAGCTCACGCCTGCCGACTTCAGGGAGGAATTGAGGCTGCTGGGACTGCAGGGTGCTCCTGCCAACTCTGGAGTGCAGACCCAGACACAAACTGCAGTGGCCCCTGCAGGAGCCAATGCACAGGCGGCTGCAGTTGGAGCTACAGTGGCTACAACAGCTGAGGATGAAGAGGAAGAGGAGGATCCTGCTGCTGGAGCAGCAACTGCCACTAATGCTGCTGCTGCTGTACCTGCTGCTGCCCCTGCTGCTGCTGCTGCTGCACCTGACCCTGCCACTGCTTTTGCTGAAGCATTGGTCAAGGCCATGAAGGCAGCCAACAAGAAGGAGCCTACCACCAAGCCTTCCTGCATCAGGGTCACTACCTCCAAGGGAGAGCGCTACACACCCCATGGTGCCGTGTGGATACAGTTCTGGATCTCCATGGACACCCTCTTTGGCCTGGCAGGCCAGCCAGAGAAGGACAAGCTCTTCTCCTACCACATCACAGGGGCACAGGGCAAGCTGCATGTCCTGGAGTTTGCCCAGAACATCCAGATGCTCTACGAGACTGTGCGCCACATGCAGGGGATTGACCACAACACACCTATTGACGTGTTCCTGGCTGGACTCAACAGCAAGGACAGCGCTGCCATGGCCAGGACCTACAGGCACAGTCATCCTGGCATCACGCTGGCTGACCTTGCCAGGGAGGTACAAACCTTCGAGGACGACCTCATGCATGAGAAGCAGACGGCCCTGCAGGCCAGCATCAGCCAGGGTGCAACTGGAACACGTGCAATGCGTGGTGTTGCCTCTGCTGACAGGAAGCTGAGGAGCCAGGACCCTGCAGTGCAGGACATGCTGCGCCGCTGTTCTGAGAAGACAAGGGAGAGCCTCATGGCTGCTGTCAAGCTGGCTGACACAGACCCCAACCACCCTATGGCCCTGTGCAAGGTTTGCCCACCAAGCGCCAAGCACATCAACAGCGCCTGCAGGAGCAGGAACAGGGAGGACAAGCAGGACGCTGGGGACCACGCCATGGCACTCTACCAGTCAGTGAGTGGAGGGGGTGTGGGGCTGGGTGACCTGGGCAGCTCTGCTGCAGCTGGCAGCAGTGCTCAGGGGTTTGGCGCAGCAGGGGACATGGTGCCTGCAAGTGATGTGCTGAACATCTTCAAGGAGATGATGGCAATGGCTTTTCAGCAAGGCATTCCACGTGGGGAGGTGAAGCCATCAATGTCTGCACGTCGGGGTGGCTATTCTGCTGGGCACTCTTCTGCATCTGCTGCTGGCTGCACGCTTTGTGGATTTGAACGTGCCCATGAGTGCTGGTGTGAGAAGCCTGAGAAGGCACCTGAGGACTGGCAGGGCCCAAGCAGGAGCACGCTCAACAGGGGAGTGCTGACGTACATCCGTGCCTGCATGCGGCAGAATCTGGTGCCCAAGCTGCATCGCTGTGAGAAGCAAGTGGAAGCTCTGCAGCGCTCTGGGCAGCTCAAGCCCCAGGAGTTGGACAAGGTGCGGTCAGTCCAGCAGCGCCGTCAGGCTGTGGCAGCTGCTGCGTACCATGACTATCAGCCTTACATGCATGCTGCCATGTCTCACGCTGCACCAGCACCGGCTGTGGGCAGCTACAACGCACCGCAGATGCAGTTTGGTGTCACACAGCAGTCGCTTGCTCAGCAGAATGTACCCAGCAGTGCTGCACCTGTGCAGCAGCCAAGCAGCAGTGCTGCTGCCAATGCACCAGCAACTGGAATGATGGCCTGGCAGGGAGGTGGCTTTGCTATGGCAGCTTATGCTTCACCATGCTCTATGCTTGCCACTGCTGAGCCGCTGTCTGCTGCCCTGCCTGCTGCTGCTGCTGCTGAGTTCCCCACCCCTTGCAGTGTTGAGAGCCACGCTCTGGCCGTCAACACTCGCTCCAAAGGCAAGGTAAAGTGGGTGGACGAGGTGGACAAGCAGCAGGCTGGCAGCAGCAGTGAGCCAGCAGTGGGGGTGCCTGAGGCCAAGGAGGAGGCAGTTAAGTCCCGCCGGGCTCTACCAAGCAGCTTCCTGCCGCCGCCACAGACACCACGCCGCCCTGTGAGGAACACTCCTGCTGCTGCTGTGGATACCAGCAGCAGCCAGCCGCCAGCAGCATCAGCCAAGCCAGCCCAGGACAGCAACTTCACCATGGCTGACCACCAGCAGCTGGTGGACTGCATCAACAAGGTGCTGGACCGCCTGCCCTGCATCACTGGCTACCTGACAACTGAGGACGTGCACGCTGCTGCTCTTGGTGAGGTGTACTACGATGCACAGCAGGACTTCAGCCCTGGCATCCTGGAGGTTGGCACCAAGCGGCTCTTTCAGTTCAACCTTCCAGACTACAATCAGGTGACCAGCTCACGCCAGACGCTGGACCTGATTGCCACAGATGGACTGACTGTGGGCATCTACATGCGCCGTGAAGGCCAGCTTGATGAGCCCGTGGAGGGCGCCATGGTGGACAGCGGCTCCAACACCTTCCTGCTGACTGAGTACTACGCCAACAGGAAGGGCATCAGGATCTACAGGGATGTGCCGCTGCCTGCACTGCGCGCTATTGATGGCAAGGTGAGCAGTTATCTGCTGGGTCGCACTGAGCCTCTCACTTTCATTCTGGGTAGGGAGACAAAGCACCCTGCCTACATTCACCTGCCACATGGAGCGTATGTGATCAAGGGCAACGCTGGTGGAATGTACAATGTCTGCGTGGACAAGCAGTCGCTGGCACCCATCTTTGGGCATGTGCATCCAGTTTACAGGCACCTGGTGTGGTATCCTAATGCTGCACGTGGGGATTTCAGTGTGATGAACGGGGTGCCTGTCAGCAGCTTCATGCCTGCACCACTGTCAGGACCACCCACACTGGGCAGTGCATCTATGACAGCGCTGGCAGCAGACACTGCTGTCTCCATGATGTGCATGCATCAGCCAATGGAAGGCAATGAGCATTGCTCAAGCAGCTGCAGCAGCGCATGCTGTGCACCGCACGCTGCTGTTTCCTCTGCCTGTGCTGCAACTGCCGCTGCTGCTGCTCCTGCTGAGCACGCTGGAACTGACTGTGGACATGGCCCGGAGGCCAAGGTGGAGGCCGCCACACCTGCACCAAAGGGGAACCTGCTTCGCTTTATGATGCTGCAGCTACTGCTGCTCCTGACTGGCTTCTTCAACACTGTGGATTTTCTGCTGCTGCGCACTCCCAGCCGCTGGATTAACTGGCTGGTGAACAAGGCACTCTGCCCAGTCTGGATGAGGTATGTGCCAGCAACAGCAGCTGGGCCGCCACGTGCAGTGGCTGGCTGTGGTCAGCCTGGACAGGAGTCAGCTACCACACGCTGTGGCAAGAGACCCAGGAAAAAGGGGAATTGGACTAAACGCTTTCTGCATTCATGGCACAAGCAGCAGCAGAAGGTGGTGAAGGCAAGCAAGCTAGCAGTGTATCCGGGCAGCCTTGTGGCTCGGTGTGCCCTTTTCCTGCTGCTGCTCTGCCTCGCCTCTCTCTCCACTACTGCTGCTATGCAGGCCTCGCAAGGGCTGCAATCTGTGGCTGCCAGCACGGCTGTGCAGCCAGACTACTCGGCCTATGACTTTGGATATGACCTGCAGCGTTATGGGCCCAATGAGCTCCTGGCAGCACAGCTCAACCAGCTGCCACTGGGGTTCTTTGCGGCAGCTGCAGAGGCCTCAGAGCCTGACACCGCCTGGTACAACCCAACGCACACAGTGCTGGAACACCTTGAGCCTGATGGCACACCAGAGGACACCCATTCTTCCAACTGGACTGTGCATCCAGAAGGGCAGTGGATTATCGGCAATCACCCTGACCTTACTGCCAAGGACCTGGAAGCACTCACCAACCTTCTCATGGAGGAGAAGGGTGCCTTTGCCTACACGCTCGAGGAACTGCCAGGCTACGCCGGTGATCCACTGACCTTTCAGCTCATTGATCCTGACAAGAGGATGTGGTCACCACAGCGTCACTTCACAGAGGATGAACTGGCATTCGGAGATGCCAAGGTCAAGGAGATGCTTCAAGCAGGTGTAGTGGAAGAGATTGCTACCACTAACCCTCATGCTTCTGCTGTCACTCTGCCCATGAAACGTGCACCAGATGGTAGCTGGTCTGACAAGCGCTGGTGTGTGGATTTGCGCAAAGTGAACAGCAACACTGTTGTGGATAAGCATGGTGTGCCACTGCCTGAGGATCTCTTTCGTCGCATGCGTGGGGCCAAGTTCTTTTCTAAGATTGACTTGCGCTCTGGATTTTGGCAGCTGCGTCTTAGCCAGGAGGCTAAGCAGCAAATGGCCTTCTGGTGGCGCAACAAGCTTTACACTTTCAACCGCCTGCCTTTTGGACACGTGAATGCAACAGCTGTCTTTCAACGTGCTATGGAGTGTGAACTGCAACGTGCTGGCCTCACCCACACTGCATGCGTATTTGTGGATGACGTCTGCATCTTCAGTGACACCATTGAGGAACACATGACTTCACTCAGGCAGCTGCTGCAGCACTTTCAAAAATGTGGATTGCGTGCCCATCCTGCCAAAAGCATCATTGCTGCTGATTGCATCCCTTACCTTGGCCACCTGCTGTCTGCCAATGACCTGCGCCCTGAGCCCGCCAAGATCGCTGCCATGCAGGCCCTGAAGCCACCTACCAGCGTTAAGCAGTTGCAGGCCCACCTGGGACTCTTCAACTATTATCGCTGCTACGTTCCAAACTTCAGCCTGCTGGCACAGCCACTCTACGCACTCCTCAAGAAGGAAGTGGCCTTCCACTGGGGCCCAGAACAGCAGCAGGCCTATGACAGCATCAAGGGAGCACTGTCTACACCTGGACTGGCCCTGCAGCAGCCACGTGCTGACAGGCCCTTTCACCTCTACGTGGATTGGAGCAACACTGGCATCGCTGCAGTTCTCAACCAGGTGGACGAACAGGGCAATGAGTGCTTGGTAGCATGTGCCAGCCGCTCGCTTAATTCCTCTGAAAAAAACTATCCAGCTTGGAAGGGGGAAATGCTTGCTGCTGTGTGGGGAGTCAAACTGTTCAGGCCTTATCTGCATTCCAGGCAGTTTTACCTGCACACAGATCATCGTGCACTGCTGTGGCTGCTGACACACAAGGAACCTGTTGGGCAACAGATGCGCTGGTGCCTAGCACTTCAGGATTACCGCTTCACTCTCGTGCACAAGGAAGGCATCAACAACCCTGCTGATGCACCTAGCAGGGAGCCTGTCAGCTGCTCTGCAGACATCACTGGAGCTCGCCTGGACACCGCCTACGATGCCTGGCCACTGCCAAAGGTGCTGCAAGCGGACATGAGCCAGGACAACACGGCTTACACGCACGACTCTCTCACTCAACTGCTGGGTATTACGCCAAAAGGGGCCAAGAAGTCAGGCAGCAAGGTGAGCCCAGCTGCTGCGCTTGCTTGGCAGGCTGACAGCATTCAGCCAACCCTTGCTCAACTGCGCCATGACCTGCTGCACTGTGTGGTGTCCAGCACTGATGCTGTCATTGATAGCATTGCCCCAACACCAGCATCAATGCTGGGGGGGGGGGGGGTGTAACACCGCGCTCGCTTTTTTGGACCCTTACCATGCCTGATGAGCAACACCCTTCTAGGGCGTGGCAGCAGTTCAAATTGCAGTCAGCAGCATCTGCATGGCTGGCTAAGGCAGCTGCAGCTGGTATGGACACTGTGCAACCTGCATCACTGTGGAATTATGGCACGGAAGTGGATGCGCACGGCACTTTTGCCACCTGCCAGCTCAAGGCTCTGCCTGTGAGCTCTACCTTTTATCTTGCTGCCTATGTACGTGGATTGGTGCTGCATGAGCCATTTGGAGGATTATGTGCTGGCTTGGAAGCCACGTTACGCAATGGATTCAAAGTTTCACAGGATGTCTACAGTGACACTGAACCTGCGGTACAGAGGATTGCTTTACATTGCAGAAGGACCCTGCAGAGTCTATATCTCAGCCAGCTGGCAACGTCTGCCCTGGAGGGCTGTTTCTCACTGCTGCCTGTGGATGTCAACAAGGCTATCATTGGTACTGTCAAGGCTTGTGGGTTAAGGAGTGCCCAGACTTCTCCTGCAGCTGCAGCAGCCGTGGATACTGCTGCACGCTGTGACACTTCAGTGGATACCTTCTTCAGCGTTGTGCTTACTTGTGCTTATTGGCAGCAGAGCTGCAGGACAACTGGACTACACCTGCCTCTGGCAATGTGGACTTTTGGGAGGATGGACTGGCATCTGCTTGTGTTCTGTGCAGAAATGGACTGCCACAGCCAGCTTCTGTCATGTTTGCAGCTGCATCTGGAGTGCATGCACGCGTGCTTGTGGATTGGATTGTCATCATTTCTGCGGCATTGCTTGTGTACTTCATGCCAAGCGTGGATTTCTCTGAGGGCACTGCTGCACTAGTGCATCATGCACGCATGGAAGGACGTGGACTCTTCATCACCGGCCAGCGTGGAATGTGGCTCCTGCTGGCATCTGGTTTTTTCCCTCTCAAGCACTGGCTGCAGCAGCACTGAGGATTAGCTCCTGCTGCATGCTTGGGACTACTACTGAATAAATACATGTGTGGAATACTTCGCTAAGGACAATCGTGGTGCACTGTTTCATGCACTGCCTCATGCCCTCTCTCCCACCTGCAGGAGCTTAAGGAAGCCTCTTCTCTTGCGTGCATATGGAGCACAGGAGCTGGGGGGGATTGGCAGGGGGATCTGCAGTGCTATTACTTTGTGGAATATACTGGACTGTGTGCTAACGTGGTGCGGAGAAGCAGCAGTAGGGTGCTGCTGAGCAGGCAAATAACAAGCAGCAGCCTGTGGAATAGGAATTCGCCAGCAGGGCTGGTGTGGAGAATAACAAATATTCTTTGTGTGCGTATTCCTGGTGTGCAATTTGTGCTCTATTCTTTATCTTGGTTGCGTCTATGGTACTGCTGTTTGCAGCAGGTGTTGTGCACAAACAGCAGTGGGGGGGTGTAAGGTGCATTTTAAGCTGGTGTAGTATTTAACAGCAAGAGTTGCATTTGGCAATATCATGGCAATAAACCTTAAGCATACAGGGTCTGAAACTGTACAGGCAGTACAGTTGAGCAGTACAGCTTGTACTGCAATGCCGTAATTTGCACTTAACAGAGCAGTTACCTGTACAGCCTACAGCTACTTGCAACGATCTGCATCTTGCAGCGATATGTCACGTCACTATGCTTTCATGCTGTTACAGTGTGTCCTAGCTTCTGTAAACCTGTACAGGTTATCTACTAGTAGCTGTGCAATCACAAGCATGCTGGCAAC
>VFQQ010005753.1_pt1 | contig 10123 bp, 4 predicted proteins | sample 3512341 | NCBI WGS metagenome assembly VFQQ01 (sample SAMN10412373, study PRJNA504923) | tailings metagenome | isolation source: Relicate 2 Philex TSF1 revegetated site | place: Philippines: Tuba, Benguet | collected 2017-08-29
TGATTGCCTACATGGAGTCCCATGATGAGGAACGGGTCATGTGGGAAACGCTCAATTTTGGGGCTATTTCTCCTATCAATCTCAAAGCTTTGGAGAATGCCGTCAACCGCAATCAGCTTTTGACTGCCTTCTATTTTGGAATTCCCGGACCTAAAATGATCTGGCAGTTTGGAGAGTTTGGCTATGATGCCGAGCTCAACAACGACCGACTGGGGATCAAACCTACCCGATGGAACTACCTGGATAATCCCCAACGGCAGCGTCTGTTTAAGCTCTAGCAGGAGATGATCAAGCTGAAAAAAGAGCATGCGGTATTCAATAATCCGGATAAAACTACCTTGAATCTCAGCGCTACCGTCAAATCCATCATCTTGGAGCACCCTGATCTCGATGTGGTGATTCATGGTAATTTTGGATTAAGTACAGCAGCAACAGTGACGGTTCCTTTTCCCAAACCGGGAAAATGGTACAATTACTTTACCGGGGAAGAAATAACCGTGTCAGGTAGTAGTCTTTCCTTGAGTTTCAGGCCAAACGAACTGGTGCTCCTTACGAGCAAAAAATTACCGACACCGGAAAAGGGAATCCTGCAGGAGGATTTTATCACTTCCATCCCGGAACCAATTACGGAAGGGGAATTCAAAGTCTATCCCAACCCTGCCACGCATTCTCTGACTGTGGAGCTGCCCAAAGGAATGGAAGAGGCACATTACCGGGTGATCGATATGTCCGGAAGATTGATTTTTGACGGACAGGGCAGGACAGCCGACCAGATTTTAGGATTTGATCTAAGTGGAATTCAGGCAGGGATTTATATCTTTGAGGCGTTTGACAACAAGCGGGTGCTGCATCAGCGCTTTATTAAGAAATAACCAAACCTAACTCAAACTATGAAATTTAAACCTGGAGTAAAGTACGGGGAAGAGCTCAGAGACCTTTATGCGTATGCAAAGGAAAATGAATTCGCTTTTCCGGCAGTGAATGTGATCGGTACCAATTCGGTGAATGCGGTATTGGAAACTGCCAAAAAAGTAAACTCTCCTGTCATTATTCAATTCTCAAACGGTGGTGCCCAGTTTTTTGCAGGAAAAAGCCTACGCAATGATAAGCAACAGGCCTCTATCGCCGGTGGTATTTCCGGTGCACACCATGTGCATCAGATGGCAGAGGCCTATGGGGTTCCGGTGATTTTGCACACCGACCACGCCGCCTTGAAATTGCTTCCTTGGATTGATGGCTTGCTTGAGGCTGGAAAAGCCTACCATGCAGCCTACAAACGACCGTTGTTTAGCTCTCACATGCTCGACCTTTCCGAAGAGCCGCTTCATGAGAATATCGAGATTTCTGCGAAGTATTTCACCGAATTTGCCAAGCTGGATATGGCGATCGAGATCGAACTCGGTGTGACCGGTGGGGAGGAAGACGGCGTGGACAATTCAGACGTGGATTCATCCAAGCTTTATACCCAGCCTGAGGAAGTGGCTTATGCCTATGAGCACCTGAAGGGAATCAGTGACTTATTTACCATCGCGGCTGCTTTTGGCAACGTGCACGGGGTGTACAAGCCGGGAAACGTGAGCTTGAAGCCGATCATTTTGAAAAACTCCCAAGACTTCATCAACAAGAAGCACGGCACGACTGGCAAGCCCTTGAACTTTGTGTTCCATGGTGGCTCCGGTTCTTCAGTGGAGGAAATTCGTGAGGCAAACAGCTACGGTTCGATCAAGATGAACATCGATACCGACATGCAGTGGGCGATGTGGGAAGGCATTCTAAACTACTACAAGAAAAACGAAGGATACCTTCAGAGCCAATTGGGCAATCCGGAAGGTCCGGACAGTCCAAATAAGAAATATTACGATCCGCGCGTGTGGTTGAGAAAAGGCGAAGAACAATTTGTAAAACGATTGGAATTGGCCTTTGACATGCTCAATGCGGTAAACAGAAACTAATACCATTACCTATTTCCAATGGAAAAGTCACTTGATTCAGGTGACTTTTTCTTTTCCCAGAATAAACATGAACAAAACCCTGATCGCAAGTACTTTGGCAACTCTGTCAATTTTGGCTGCCTGCCAGTCTCAACCCACTCCTGAAATCAAAAACCACTGGCCGCAAGCTGGGGTCACCTATGAGATTTTTGTACAATCATTCAACGATTCGAATGGTGATGGAATCGGAGACTTCAACGGGGTGACCGAAAAGCTGGACTACATCCAAGAGCTCGGTGCCAATGCGATCTGGTTTATGCCCATCATGCCTTCGCCGACCTACCACAAGTACGATGTGACCGACTACAAGGCGGTGCATCCGGACTATGGCACGATGGAGGATTTCAAAAAACTCCTCGAAGAAGCCCACAAGCGGGACATCAAGATCGTGATTGACATGATTATCAATCACACTTCTACGGAGCACCCTTGGTTTCAGGCATCCAAATCCGGTCGGGACAGTGAGTTTCGGGATTATTACGTGTGGGCTCAAAAGGATACGATCGCAGCCTTTCTGGACAAAAAAGTAATCACTCTCGATTCGGATAATATCCGGCAGTGGCATGACCCGGGACAGGGGGAAGATTTCTACTACGGCTTTTTCTGGGGAGGCATGCCCGATCTGAACTTTGACAGCCCCAAAGTGAGGGAGGAGATCTATGAAATCGGACGGTTTTGGCTGGAGGAAGTGGGCGTGGACGGGTTTCGATTGGATGCAGCCAAGCATATTTTTCCGGATGATCGACCATTGGACAATCATGCTTTTTGGAAGGAATTCCGTGCCAAGATGGAAGCTATCAAACCCGATGTGTACTTGGTAGGAGAGGTTTATGATAAAAAGGAAATCGTGGCGCCTTACCTGCCCGGACTTCCGGCTTTGTTCAATTTTGATTTTCATTATACACTGATCGAATCCCTGAATTCAGGCGATGGGCAATTGCTCCTACAAAAGCAAAAAGAGGTATTGGACTTTTACCAAGGCATTACGCCCAACTTTATCGATGCGACCTTCTCCTCCAATCACGATCAGCCACGCCTTTTGAACGATCTGAAGGAAGATCCTGCTAAATACAAGCAGGCCAGTGCCATCCTTTTGACCATGCCCGGAGCACCGTACCTGTACTATGGAGAAGAAATCGGGATGCTTGGGCTCAAGCCGGATGAGCATATCCGTGAACCGTTCATTTGGGATGTAAAAGAGAAAGACGGGGGTAGAGCTACTTGGATCGAAGCCAAATACAGCACCGATGCCACCGTGACTCCACTTGAGGCTCAGCGAAAGGACCCGAACAGCTATTTCAATCACTACAAAGCGCTGATCAAACTCAGGAATTCCTATCCTGCTTTGGCTACCGGTTCGCTTGAAATTTTAGAAAATAAATTTCCAAAGTCCGTCATGGCTTTTGGACGAAAAAGTGCCGATCAAGAGGCGTTTGTAGTTCATAATGTGGGTTCAGAATCGGTAGAAGTTGATGTTCCAGCTGAATTTGAAAAAGAACTATTTAAACTAGGAACAATAAAACTGGAATCCGGAAAGTTGAATCTTGAAGGGAATTCGAGTGTGGTTTTTTTGAAAAAATAAAATCTTCATGCGGCCTCTATGAGACGAAAATCTAAATAGAGGCCGCATTTTTTGATTATTTTGAGGCAAGTAATTTGGATACTCCTAGTCCAAAATTGTAGAAATGACCATCTCCAATTTCTTGTAGGAAATACATCAAGCCTCCCTCAGGTCTGATGATCCATCCGCCTTTGAGTTGAAAGGCTAATCCAAGATTTAGTTTGAGGAAAGTTTCATCTAAGCCAGCATCACTTGAAAGCGGAATCAGGAAACCAGGTGATAGATTGAGATGGATTTTTTCTCCCAGAGCCGGAGAAAAAATGAAGGTGGGCTCAGTCATCCAGGTTGCATCCATATCTTTTTCAAAGTTGGATCCTATGGGAATGAATACGGCAAACTTCCCTGACTCAGTCGAAAACTTCGGACCAACCATCAGCAGGTTCATTCCGCCTTCAAATTCATGGACAGAAAATCTGTCATATTTGGCCCTGATTTCAGTACGATCTGAGATCCCCACGCCTAATTGAAATCCGAAATTGTCGAATACCTGGGCTCTTTCTCCCTCATAGCCTGTCCCTATATTCGCATAGTATGGCGTGATTTCCGCATTGCCTTTCCCTGAAGAACTTGCGCTTTGGAAGGTCGGGGAAAATTGAGAAAAGCAGAGCACTGGGATCAGGAACACTAATCCTCCGAGCCAAATGGTTTTTAGATTGAGCTTGACCTTTTTCATGGGAATGAAGTCAGTGATTTTCGTGCTGACGCCGCACGGTTTGGGTTGTCAAAGTAATTTGATCAAGTTTAGCAGCTTGAAGAGTCTACATTGACTTGAAAAAAACCATAATTCCTTACTATTTTGATTTGTAATAATGAATTAGAATGTGGGTGTCATTTGCTTTTTGCATATCATACAAAAATGCTACGATGGTCCAAATGAAAAGGCGAAATTCAATAATCCCTTTTCAGAATTGTCTTTTAAATATGACCTAATTGGAAGACTTGAGTTGATCAAGCAATTTTGTTTTGAGCATGCAGGAATAGTCCCTAAAATGAGATCGTAAGCTTCCCCAAAAATTAGACAGTTTAAAAGGCGACAGAGTCCTTCAATTTAAACTGTATGAAGAAGTCGGGAATTCGGTCAATTCTTTGATTTTTCAGTTTGCTTTCCTTTAGATTAGTATTTAGCTTTATTTCCTTGCTATTCATTGGATTAGCAGGGCAATCCCTCCAAGGAAAGACTTTTTAAGCCCCTTGCAGATTGCTCGGATTTTTGATTGAAGCTCATTTTTAAACCCGGTATATCCTATGTCAAGTATCAAAATCAGATTAAGGGGTCATGAATTGCCCAAAGAGGTTTTTCAACAGGAAGATAAGGGCCTCAGCTATTTCGAGGTCAGCAAGACTTTCAGCGTAGCCAATGCCACGCGGAGCGATGTTCCCGAACAATTGCTGGAATTGAAGGAGGAGGAAATTTTACAGTTGGACTTCGAGGACAATTCCTTCTGGCTCGGGGACAGCGATTCCATCCGTCAGATTTTTTCCAAGGAACTCAAAAGAGGGGCGACAGGAGAGGAAATATACCTATCCGGTGAAATCCAAACAGATGAACAGGACCGAAGCCTGGTTCAGAAGGTGGCTATCAAAGCCGCAAAAGTCTTCGTCAAAAACAAGCTCATCCGTCCCGGTGTGGGTTTGCTTGCGCAGAAAGCAGAGAATTCCGGGCTGAAATTTGGCGATAAGTCCTTCGAAAAATATGGCCCATCAGTGGTCCTGTCAGTTTCCGAAAGCTTTGATTTGGCAGAGGCGGATTTTTCCAGAATTGATCCTTCCAAAAAATGCCTCTTGCTGATTCATGGTACAGGCTCTTCTTCCATAGGTTCCTTTGGAGAGATGAAGGGGACCGAGGAGTGGAGGAAATTGGTCGATGCATATGGAGAATCCAATATACTGGCCCTTCAGCACCGGACTTTGACGTGCAGTCCTTTGCAAAATGTCCTGGCAGCACTGGAGTCCCTTCCTTCCGGATTGACGCTGGATTTGATCACGCATTCCCGAGGTGGGCTGGTGGGGGATCTATTGGCACGATTTGCCGACCATGCGGATGGTTTTGACGATGAGGAAATGGTCGTTTTTGAAAAGAATGATCGGGAGGCAGATTTGGAGACGATCCAAAAGATCACCCAAGTCCTTCAGCGCAAAACCCTGAAAGTAGATCGGATTGTCCGGGTGGCCTGCCCGGCAAACGGGACCACCTTGGCTTCCAAGAGACTGGATATGTTTCTTAATGTGGTCATCAACCTTTTGGGAGTGGCCGTGGGAGGTGCGACCAATCCCGTGTTTCTTTCGATGAAAGAGCTCGTCCTTGCGGCAGTGGAGACCAAAGACGACGTCACCGTACTTCCCGGACTGGAGTCTATGAATCCGGAGTCTCCTTTCATTCGGGTGTTGAATTTTCGTGGAACTGCAAAAGAACTTGACTCCAAACTGATCGTTATTGCCGGCAGCAGTGAGTTGAGCGTGACTTTCAAAAGCCTGGCCGTCTTGGTGGGTAAGTTTTTCTTCAGAGGGAAAAATGATTTGGTGGTGGATACGGCGAGTATGGAGTTTGGGGCCAAGAGAAAGGAGGGCAATGTTTTTCTCTATCTGGAAGAAACAGGCAAGATTGACCACATCACCTATTTTCACACGGAGCGAGTCCGGAAGACCATTCAAACCGGGCTTTTGGGTAAACTGGAGGAGTTTTCCGGGCAAAGCAGAACCGATGGCATTACTTTTCTGCGCTCGGGACAGCGGGGAGTTTTGGGTGTGGAAGGCGGAAGATATGTCGGTACTGAGGTCAGTGGCAAGCGCCCTATTTTGATCCTTTTGCCCGGCATCATGGGATCGAACCTGAAAGACAAAAGAGCTAAGACAGATTCGGATCGGCTATTGTGGATCAATTACTTACGGTTTTTAAAAGGCCATTTGAGCCTGTTGAAGCCTTCCGATCAGGATGGCATCGAGGCGGATTCCCTGATCAAAACTTCCTACAAAAATTTGGGGGAATACCTGAGCAAAACCTATGATGTGGTCGCTTTTCCCTTTGATTGGAGACTCCAGATGGAAGGAAATGCAGCTCTGCTCAATCTGAAGATCAAAGAACTCCTTGCCTATAATCAACCGATCAAAATGGTCGGACACAGCATGGGAGGAGTACTCACCCGGGATTTTATCCTGTACCATCCCGAAACGTATCAGAAATTGAATGCCCTTCCCGGTTTTAAAATTCTGTTTCTAGGATCTCCCTTGGGAGGATCTTACCGCATTCCCTACGTTTTGTTTGGGAAAGATGGGATCATCAAGCTATTGGCTAAGATTGACATCCGAAATTCTCCCAAAGACCTCCTGAGTGTATTTGTGAATTTTCCGGGCATCTTGGCGCTGCTACCGATCAACAAATCCGGAAAGCATGATTTCTCGGATCGGGGATTATGGGAAAAACTCAGAAAAGCCTCCGGAGACGATTCCTGGCCGATTCCAACAGAAAAGGATTTGCGGCATTTCGGGGAGTATCAAAAGAAAATCCTAACGCAGGAAAAAGAGATCAACTACGATAACATTTTCTACATCGCCGGCCAAAGCCGTAGCAAAAACAGCACGATTTCGGATTTGGAGATTAAGGATGGACGGCTGGTGTTTTATGCCACCCATCAAGGGGATGAGAGTGTGACCTGGGAAAGTGGAATTCCCAAAGGAATCCTGGAGCGCAATCATTTTTACTATGCCAATGTCACCCATGGAGGACTTTCTACTGAAAAGAAAATCTTCGGTGCGATCGAGGACATCTTAACCCAAGGTCAGACAGCACGCCTGCAAAATTCGCTTCCCAAAGCCCGAGGAGACGAGAAGGATTTTGTGGCAAAGGAAGAGGAGATTTTCGATCTCACTGAGGAAAATACCATGAATACCCTGCTTGGTTTAGGGACCGATGAAGATCCGATCCCACATGAAACTCCGATACATGTCAAGGTAAGCCATGGGGATCTGAGCTATGCCGATTATCCGGTGTTGGCGGGGCATTTTGAGTTTGATTCCATTCTGACTACCGAAAAAGTCATTGATCGCAAGCTGAAAGGGGAACTTTCGAGGTTGCTGAGTTTGGGATTATATCCTGGACCGGTGGGTACGCATCAAATAGTCATGTCCAAAGATGTATCCAATTCGGATAAAAGTTTCAAAGGAACTGTAGTTGTCGGGATGGGGGTACCGGGAGAACTGACCCCTTATCAGTTGATGGTGACCGTGTCAAAAGGGATCAGTAGGTACCTGACCATTCGGAATGTGCGGGAGCCGTTGGAAGCGGATTCGGGTAAAGAACCTGAAGAACTCAAGCCGGAGGATAAGGAGGTGATGGGAATTTCAGTGATTGCCTTGGCCAATTCTTTCGGTGGTTTTTCAAATGAAAGCTCCATTCGGTCCATCATTTTGGGCATACAGGATGCCAACCGTAAAATCAGGACGACCTATAAAGGTCGGGTCAGGGTCATCGAAGAGATCGAAATCATTGAGTTGTTTCATGACCGGGCATTGGGAATCCTTCGAACGGTAAAAAATCTCGAGCAGGATGACAGCAGGGAGTTCAATATCAGTGTGCCTAATCTTTCCCTCACCAAAAAAGTTGGGAGACGATCCCGAATTCCTTTTGACAACACGGCTGATTGGTGGACGAGAATCAAAGTCACGGAGGAAACCCAAACCTGTGGGGAAAAGGAAATCGGAAAAGAGATCTTGATGGCTATCGCCACGAGTGGGGCCAAAGAAAAGGAATTGCCACTCAAGGCAAACATCAAAAACATCGAGACGCTCCTCGAGCAAATGACCCACAAGAACCTGTATGAGCCGGAGATTGCCAAGTTGATGTTTGAGCTGCTGATTCCTTTTGGCTTTAAGGAAGATCTCAAGCGGCAAACCAACATTACCTGGGTATTGGACAAGCACACGGCCAATTTGCCATGGGAAATGCTGCAGGAAGACCTGAATGGCCTGCCGCTTTGCATTCACTCGGGGATGGTCCGGCAGCTGGCCACCATGGATTTCAGGAGGACGGTGGCCAATGTGACTGAACGAAAAGCCCTGGTCGTGGGTGACCCCGATTTGAAAGGGTTTATGCCTCAACTCAAAGGAGCAGAAAAGGAGGCCGGATTGGTCACTGATAAATTGAAGGGGTATGGTTTTGAGACTCAAAGCCTGATCAAAAGCTCTCCTCCGGACATTATTCTCAAGCTTTTTACCCAGAATTATAAGATTATCCATCTCGCAGGTCACGGGGTCTTCAGCAGGGAAGAAGGCAAACCAAGTGGCATGGTCATCGGAAACGGGAATTTTCTGACCACGAGCGATATCGCTCAGATGAGCAAAGTGCCGGAGTTTGTCTTCGTCAATTGCTGCTACTTGGGTCAGATGGATGGAAAAGCCGAAGAGGAAAACCAAAATCGAAACCGACTGGCCGCCAATATCGGTACACAGCTGATTGAGATCGGCGTGAAGGCCGTGATCGTTGCCGGGTGGGCGATCGATGACGCAGCGGCGGCTGATTTTTGTGAGAAATTTTACGAGTGCCTGCTCAGTGGAGTGGCCTTTGGAGAAGCCACCAAGTCTGCCAGAAAACTGATCTATGAGCGATACAAGGGGAGAACCAATACTTGGGGAGCGTATCAATGCTATGGGGATCCTTTTTTCAAACTGGAAGGGTTGAACTCCACAGTAAGACAGGGTCAGAAATTTTACCTACTCGAAGAAGTCGAATTGGAGCTTTTCAATATGATCTATGCCCTCGAATCCAAAAGTATATCGCTGGAGGATGCGAGAAAGACCTTAGAAATACTCGAAGATGCCATCAAACAATCCAATCTATTCAGCGAAAAGATCCTGGAATACCAGGCCGAGGTGTACAATAAATTGGGAGATTATGGCCAGGCGATCGAGTATTATCAAAAGCTTTTCAATTTGGAAAAGGCAGGATTCTCCCTGAGGGCCATCGAGCAGTATTGTAATATCTCTTGCAAGTTTTGGGTGGAAGAATTCTTTAAAGACGGTAAAAAGCAGTCCAAAGCGATCGAAGCGATCACTCAAACCATCGATAGGCTGGAAAGTCTGAAATCAATCGGAGCTACGTCCGAACGCCTGAGCCTGCTCGGCAGTGCCTACAAACGAAAGCTGATGGTACTCAAGGCCGCAGACCAGGAGGAGTTTGTTTCGGTACTTAGGAAGGCTGCAAACGCCTATTATGAAGCAGCCCGAATCTCTTCCTTCAAGGTAGCTTATCCTATTAACAACACCGTACAACTGGGTAAAATCATTGAAATCATCACGAATGAAAAAGTAGTCACCGAAGGAAAGTCCAAACTGAATTTCGCCCGGCTAATTCAAGACCTTGAAAAGCATCTGGACTCCAAGCCCAAAGAAAAGAAGGATTATTGGGATATCGCCACGGAGGCTTCCATTGCCCTTTCAAAAGTCTGTCTTGAAAGTAAGCCCGAAGAAAAGTCCTGGAATGAACTGAAAGAGGCATTTTTGAAGGTTTGGGAAAAAG
>VFQQ010005754.1_pt1 | contig 10121 bp, 13 predicted proteins | sample 3512341 | NCBI WGS metagenome assembly VFQQ01 (sample SAMN10412373, study PRJNA504923) | tailings metagenome | isolation source: Relicate 2 Philex TSF1 revegetated site | place: Philippines: Tuba, Benguet | collected 2017-08-29
AGCTGGGAGAGCGCTTGCATGGCATGCAAGAGGTCAGCGGTTCGATCCCGCTTAGCTCCACCAAACCTCAAAAAGCCCGGCCCGCGCCGGGCTTTTGTGTTTCTGAGCGCCGTGGCATACTTGCCGGCATGACCATCACTCTCGATCTCTCGGACGAACTGAAGGCCCGCGTCGATGCCATCGCGGCGCGATCGAGCCTGTCGCCCTCGCAGGTGATCGCGGACGCGCTCGAAAATGGCCACTCGCTCGACTGGCAGGAGCGTTTTCTCCAGAAGGTAGCCGAGGGCCTGGCCCAGGCAGACCGCGGTGAATTCGCCAGCGACGACGCACTCGACCGCGTCGTCAACAGGTACCGCCCGACCTGATGCGCGTCGTCTGGACTCCGGCAGCCCTGTCGGATCTGGACGAAATCCAGGATTTCATTGCGCAGGGCAGCCCCGCTTCCGCCTATCGCGTCGTGCTCGAGCTGACGACGCGGACGCGGATTAATCTTGGTGACTACCCACTGATGGGCCGGCTCGGCAGGGCGCGCAGCACCCGTGAACTGGTGTTCACCGAACTCCCCTATATCGTCGTCTATCGCGTAACCGACCGCGTCGAAGTACTGGCGGTCGTTCATACGGCCCGCGAGTGGCCGGAAGACTTCGGCTGAACCAAATCCCTTCCCGTCACGTTCCCGTGTTCAACACGGGGAGTGCGGATGACGCATTATGTTTATGAAATCCCGGCCGGGGTCGCGCCGAACCGGCAGATCGGCGCTTACGGCACGTATGGCGATGCCAGCGAGTTTGCGCGGGTCGAGCGGCAGAAGCTGGCGCTGGGCGAGGAGACGCTGATCCTCGTGGTGCATGCGGAGAGTTCGGACCGGGCCGATGCCAGTGCGGCGGGGCTGCGCGAGAAGTTCGACGAGGCGCGCAGGGCGCGCCAGGCACCCGGCGGGCGGATCGCCCAGTTCGTGCTCGACTTCCCGCCCGAACCGGAAGCGGAAGACGGAGACGAACCCGAGATGCCCGAGCGGATCGCGACGGGCAGCGCCGTGCTGGAACAGCGGCACTAGGCCGGGGTCACTCGTCCCAGTCGATATCCATCGGCACCGTCCAGCAGACCTGGAAGCGCGGCGCGGTGGGAACGATGTCGAGCAGCTGCTCGCGCACCACGCGATAGTCCATCGGGTCGCGGGCCTCGACGCGCGGCGCGGGCGGCTCGTCGATGACGTAGTAGTCGGGGTCGAAGTCGAGTCCGGTATCGTCGTGGATCATGTCCGGCCTCCTCGGCCCAATCGCGTGCCGCATCTCTAGCAAGTCCGCCGGGCCGGATTTTTGCGGCGGATCAAATGTCGGCAAGAGTTTCGGCAATCGCCGCAAAAATCCGTGCAAGATTCAGCGGGGTTCGGCGCCCGATTTGATCCGGCGCAAATCTGCGTCCGCGACGCTGGATAATATCGGCTCAATTGAGCGACATCACCCAGGACTATCCTTCATGCAACTGATCTGTCCGGCCAGCACCCCCATGGCCTTCCGCGATGCGGTGGATGCCGGGGCCGACGCGGTGCAGTGCGGCTTTGCCAACGAGACCAATGCCGGCCACGTGCTGGCGCTGCACTTCACCTATGACGAGCTGGCCGAGGCCATCGCCTATGCGCGGCCGCGCGGCACGCAGGTGATCGTCGCCATCGACAGTTTCATGCGCGCCGGCGCCGAGCAGCTCTGGACCAAGGCGGTGGACATCGCGGTCTCGCTCGGGGCCGATGCGATCGTGATCGCCGATATCGGGCTGCTCGCCTATGCGGCGGACAAGTATCCCAACCAGCGCCGACATCTGGTGGTGCAGTCATCGGCGGCGACGGCGGCCCATCTGGGCTTTCTCGCCGAGGCGTTCGGCATCAGCCGGGCGGTGCTGCCGCGCGGCATGCTGGTGGCCGAGGTGGTGCAGATCGCGATCGAAGCGCCGTGCGAGATCGAAGTCGCCACCGGCAGCATTTCGGTCCGCCGGGCCGAAGCGCATGCAGGTCCCAGCCTCGACATGCTGGCCCATCTCGACGCGCTCACCGCCGCCGGCGTCGCCGCCCTCAAGGTCGAAGACGCCCCGCGCGGCGCCGCCTATATCCGCAGCCTCGCGGCCGACCTCGCCGCAGTGACACCGGCAGCCGTGGCGGCCTGATCCAGATGCAAACCCTCAGTCGGGACCTCTCTCCCCTTGAGGGAGAGAGGCGAGACTTATGAGCGTAGCGAGTTAGTCGCAGCAGAGAGGGGTATGCCGGCCTCTCATGCCTCGCACCGAACAATCCTCTGCATCCCGTACCCCTCTCTACTGCGACTACGCTTTGCTGATCGCAAAGGTAGTCTCGTGTCTCTCCCTCAAGGGGAGAGAGGGTGCGTCATTGCAGGGTCACACGCAGACTGAGGCTTTTCAGGAAGTTCCCAGTCTTCTCACGGCCACCAGATGGTGCCGCCGGTGAGGCTGACGCCGGGGCGGGGCGCGGTGTCGGACGGCGCGGCGCTGCCATTGCTGGTGAGCCAGGCGTAGCCGACCAGCATCAGCAGGCTGGTGGCGAGGGCGGCGAGCGTCATACGTCTGGTCAATCCGGCCTCCAGGTGCCTGCCCGGAAAATCGGGCTCTCAAAAATTGACGGGCGGCGACCCTTCTGGATCACCGCCCGCCGCCCCGCCTTGGTGGTGGGAGATGCACAACCCCACCGACCCCAAGCATTCGTGAAACTGGTCAGTCGCACATGTCTTCAAGTGCGACCGGATCGAGGATCTCGATCTCGCTGATCGACTTCAGCCGGATGATCCCCTGGTCCTTGAAGGTGCGCAGGATGCGCGACACCGTCTCGAAGGTGATGCCGAGATAGTCGGCGATGTCGTTGCGCTGCATGGACAGCTTGACGTGGTGCTCGTCGCCCTGGCGCTCGCTGAGGTCGACCAGCAGCGCCGCCATCTTCTCGTTGGCGGTGCGGCGGCCGAGCACCATCAGGTGATGCTGGGTGCGGGCGAGGCTCTTGAGCGCCAGCGTCAGGATCGAGCCGGTGGCTTCGGCGCCCGAGGTCGAGCGCAGCACGCGGATGCCGGCGCCATCGACGCTCTCGGCATAGCTGTCGTGCTCGTCGCCGGCCTCGAAGCCGAAGATTTCGCCGGCAGTGTAGAAAGCAGTGATCTGGCGGCGGCCGTCGGCGGTCAGGCGGCAGACCCGCACGGTGCCGAACTCGACGAGATAGAGCGGCCCGGCGGCATCGCCCTGGCTGTAGATCGGGGCGTCGGCGGCATAGAGGGTCACGGCGGCCGGCTGCATGGCAGTCAGAAGAGCGGACACGCTGCCCGGCGCATTGGCCTTGCCGTCGGCGGGCTTGGCCCGAAAGGTCGACTGAATGTGCATGTCCGCGTCCTCTTCTTGGATGTCGGGAAGATGACGGAAGCGGGCCGAAAGCGAAATTCCGGTCGGAGTCTTAGGGGGTCTACGTAGGGTCTCTACGGCCTCGGGCGGCCCGGTATACCGGCTGTCCAGACGGCTCGTGGTCCCGTTAGACCGCGACCGAATGCCGGCCGACGCCACCGCTGAGATAGGTGTCGAAGGCCGAGGCGATGGAGCGGACGAAGGCCCGGCCCCGGTCGGTGACGGTGAAGCGCGCGCCGTCGAAACTGACCAAGTCGTCGCCGTCGAGCATGGCCGAATAGCGCATTTCCTGCAGCACCGGAGCGGCGGCATCGCCGAAGCGATGGCTGAGTTCGGCCACCGGCACGGCGAAATCGCACATCAGCCGCTCGATGACCCAGCCGCGCAGCCGGTCCTCGGCGGCAAAGGCGATGCCGCGGGCCACCGCGACGCCCCGGTCGGCGACGTTGCGGAGGTATTCGCCGGTCGGCGTGACGTTCTGCACATAGCCCTGCGGCAGGCTCGAAATGGCCGAGGCGCCCAGCCCGATCAGCGCCGGGGCGCGGTCGGTGGTATAGCCCTGGAAATTGCGGTGCAGTTTTCCTTCGCGCGCCGCCACGGCGAGACTGTCGGACGGCAGCGCGAAATGGTCGATGCCGATGGCCTCATAGCCGGCGGCGACGATGCGGGCGGCGGCGAGCTGGCTCTGCTGGTAGCGCTCGACGACGCCGGGCAGCGCCTTCTCGTCGATCATCTTCTGGTGCGCTTTCACCCACGGCACATGCGCATAGCCGAAGAGCGCGATGCGGTCGGGGCGCATGCTCAGCGCCAGGTCCACGGTGCGCTCCACCGTTTCCAGCGTCTGGTGCGGCAAGCCATAGAGAATGTCGAGATTGGCCGAGGTGACGCCGCGCGCCCGCATGCCGTCGACCACGGCCCTCGTGTCCGCAAAACTCTGGATGCGGTTGATGGCGGTCTGCACCTTCGGGTCGAAATCCTGCACGCCGACGCTGATGCGGGTGACGCCAGCCGCCGCGAAGGCGTCGTAGCGCTCCGCCGTCATGTCGTTGGGATCGATCTCGATCGAGAATTCCAGGTCCTCTGCGGTGACAAACAGGCCACGCACCTGCGCGGTGATCGCCAGCAGGTCCTCGGGCCTCAGCATCGAGGGCGAGCCGCCGCCCAGATGCAGCGCCTTGACGTGGCCGCGCCCGTCCAGCGCCTGCGCCACCGTCTCGATCTCGCGCCGTAGCCCCGCGAGGTAGGCGGCGATCGGATCGTAGCGCAGCACCTGCTTGGTGTGGCAGCCGCAGAACCAGCAAAGCCGGTCGCAGAACGGCACGTGCACGTAGAGCGACAGCGGCGTCGACGGCGGCAGTTCCGCGAGCCAGCCCAGATAGGTCGCGCTGTTCACCCCGGCATGGAAATGCGGCGCCGTCGGGTAGCTCGTGTAGCGAGGCACCGGCTTGGCATAACGGCGGATCAGATCGTCGGACATCGGCATGGAGGAACTGGGCGTTGCGAAATCGTAGGGCGCGACCTTTCGCCCTATCGATGACAGCGTTCGGACCGCCGCTCCTTGATCGAAGTCAAATCGCCTTCCTGCACGCGTGCGAGAACAGAGCACGATCTTCGGGAGACGACCATGGATCTGCAGAGCGTCGATGCTGCGATTCCTGCCCAATGCAGCACCTGCCGGGTGCGCCATCGCGGCATTTGCGCCGTGCTGACCCCCGAGGAGCTGCATCGTCTCGCCGGCCATTCGCGTCACACCTTCCACGAGCCGGGCGAAGCCCTCACCATGGAGAGCGACGAGGTCACCGGCTATGCGACTGTGATCGACGGCGTCATCAAGCTCTCCCGCGTGCTGCGCGACGGACGCCAGCAACTGGTCGGGCTGCAATTCTCGGCCGATCTGCTCGGCCGGCTCTACGCCACCGAGAGTCCGCTCACCGCCGAAGCCGCTTCGGATGTCGAGCTCTGCCGCATGCCCAAGCTGGTGCTCGAGAGCCTCGTGGGCACCAGCGCCAACCTCAAGCAGCGCCTGCTCGACCAGTCGCTGCAGGATCTCGATGAAGCGCGCGAATGGATGGTGACGCTGGGGCGCAAGACTGCCGCCGAGCGTGTCGCCAGCCTGCTGCTGCTCATCGCCGCCCGCAGCGTCGGCAAGGACAAGACCCCGCAGGGGTCGGTGACTTTCGATCTGCCGCTGGTGCGCAACGACATGGCCGATTTCCTGGGCCTCACCATCGAGACGGTGTCGCGCCAGATCAGCAAGCTTCGCAACGAAGGAACGATCGTGATTTCGAGTCACCGGCACGTGGTGGTGCCCGACGTCGAACGCCTGCGCCGCCGCGCCGGCTGAGTTTGACCCAGGTCAAGGCGTCGCACCGCCCCACGAGCCGAGACTGTCCGCAGTGTCCGGCTGGAGGAGCTTTGCCATGCAGACGTCATCGACCCCAGACTGCCCCGCCGAGGCGGCCGACCTGAGCGCTGCCCTGCGCGACGCCTTCGAGCGCCAGCTGGCGCTCTGCGACAGCCTCGAAACCATCGCCGACTCCCTGCCCGGCCGCCTCGACCGGCAGGAATGCCTGCACATATCGCGGCTCGTCGGCCCGCTGCTGAAACAGGCTCATGCGGCCGAGGAACTGCTGCTGTTTCCGATCGTCGCGACCGCGCTCGAGGATCCCACCGTCATCGAGACGCTGCGGCTCGAGCATATCGAGGACGAGTGTTTCGCAGAGGAAGTGCAGTACGAACTGCTGCAGATGGGCCAGGGCCGCCCGCTGCTGACGCCCGAGGCCACCGGCTACATGCTCCGCGGCTTCTTCGAGGGCATCAGGCGCCACATCCGCCACGAGCAGGATTTGTTGGGACGGTTGTAGTCGGAGTAGGTCCGGTCACGCTTGGGATGACAATCGAGCCCAGGGCAAGGGCAGGTCTATTCCTGGATCTGTATCGCCAGCTTCACGGCCATCTGCAGCGCGTCATCGGCGGCGGGGGTGACCACGACCTGCGAACACCACTCGACCAGCCAGGGATGCGGATGGGCGGCCATCAGCACCACGGGGTGGGCCTTGATGCAGAAGGCGATGCTTTCATAGGGCTTGCCGGTGAGCGCCTTCTGGTCGAGCACGCAGCAATCGAAGCGGCGCTGCCCCACCCAGTCCATGGTCGGCAGCGTATCGCGGGCGGTCACCTCGAAACCCTCGGCCTCGAACGCGAAGACCAGCGACCCGCGAAGATCGGGGTTGGGCGCGACGACGAGAAGACGGCCCGATGCCATCGGCCTATGCTCCCTAATACTCTGGACTTTCAGTCAGAAAGCCCAAAAACCTTAGCGCATCGGCGGTTTCGGGGTTTGCGCTAGATCAAATCCTGAGCGGGAGGGGTGAGTTTTGTGGGACTCGACCGTTTCAGTCGGGCCACCTGCCCCCTTGCGGGGGAGGCTAGTGCAGCTAGGCCCGTGAGGGCCGTAGCGAAGCTCGGAGGGGGCATGGGCCCGATGCGCGCTCGGAGGGAACGCGGGCTCCGCTCCCCCTCCCCATCCCTCCCCGCAAGGGGGAGGGTGACGGACACATCGAGGCTCTCAGCCCAGATCCATGTCCATGACCATCCGCACCAGGTCCGGCAGGCTGCGGGCCTGCATCTTACTCATCAGGCCGGCGCGGTAGACTTCCACGGTGCGCGGGCTGATGCCGAGCTCGAAGGCGATGGTCTTGTTGGCCTGCCCGGCGACGACGCCGCGCAGCACCTGCATTTCGCGATCGCTGAGCGTGGCGACGCGCTGGCGCACCTGCTCGGCTGCCGCCTCGTTCTGCACCTGGGCGGCGGCCTGGCTGACGGCGCGCGAAATGGAATCGATCAGCACATCGTCGCTGAACGGCTTTTCGATGAAATCGAGGGCGCCGCTCTTCATCGCCTCCACGGCCATCTGCACATCGCCATGGCCGGTGATGACGATGGCGGGCAGCAGCGCGCCGTTGTCGCGCAGGCGGCGCAGCAGTTCGACGCCGGACATGTCGGGCATCCGGAGGTCGGTGATCAGGCACCCATTCTTGATGTTGCCGGCAACGGCCAGGAAATCGGTGGCGCTCTCGTGCATGCGCACCGCGAAACCGGCGCCCGAGAGCAGGAAGGCCAGCGAGCTGCGCACGGCCTCTTCGTCATCGACAATGTGAACGACAATATCAGCTATATTCAACGGAAGCCTCGGTCAGTATCGGTAAAGTGAAAGTGAAGGTGGCGCCACCGGCGTTATTACGATGCACCGTCAGGTCGCCACCATGCGACTCGATGATGCGTTTGGAAATGGATAGTCCGATGCCCATGCCACCGGCCTTGGTGGTGACGAAGGGCTGGAACAGCTGGCTGGCGATCTCGTCGGAGATGCCCGGGCCGGTATCCTCGACCTCCACCTGCATGCGTTCGGCGGATACGGGCCGGGTGCGCACCACCAGTTCGCGGCGCTGGCTTTCGCGCATCGCCTCCATGGCGTTGCGCATCAGGTTGATCAGCACCTGCTGGATCTGCACGCGGTCGGCCACCACCATGCCGCTGTCGGGGCCGAACTCGAACACCGACTTGATGCCGCGCTCGCGCGAGCCGACCAGCGCCAGCGCGCCGGCCTCCTCGACCAGGTGCTTGACGTCCTCGGGCGCCTTGTCGGTGTCGCCACGGGTGGTGAAATCGCGGAGGTGTCGGATGATGTCGCCGGCACGGATGGCCTGTTTGGCGGTTTCCTCGAGGGCGCCGCGCATGCGCCGGGCCTGGTCGCCTTCGGTGTCCGCCAGCATGCGCCGGCAGCCCTGCACGTAGTTGGCGATGGCCGAGAGCGGCTGGTTGAGCTCATGCGCCAGGGTCGAGGCCATTTCGCCCAGTTCGTTGAGACGGGCGAGGCGCGCCAGCTCGGAGCGCGCCTGCCCGAGCTGCGCCGCCGATTCCTCGCGGTCGGTGAGATCGCGGATGAAGCCGGTGAAATAGATGCGCTCGCCGCGGCGCACTTCGCCCACCGCCAACTTCATCGGGAAGGTCGAGCCGTCCTTGCGGCGCCCGACCACGACGCGATCCATGCCGATGATGCGTTTCTCGCCGGTGGTGAGATAGCGCGACAGGTAGTTGTCGTGCTGCTCGCGATAGGGCCCGGGCATCAGCATCGAGACGTTCTGGCCGACCACCTCGTCGGGCTCGTAGCCGAACTGGCGCACGGCGGACGAGTTGAACGACTCGATCTTGCCGTTGACGTCGATCACCACGGTGGCGTCGAGCACGGTATCGAGGATGGACTGCAGGTGCGCGTCGCGTTCGAGCAGCGTCTCGGCGGTGTCCTCGGCGTGGTCGCGCAGGGTCAGCACCGAGCGCAGCAGCCAGGCGATGGCGGAGACGCCGACAAGGCTGAAGGCGATGATGAAGGCGGCCCGGGTCGGGGCGTGGAACAGGTCTTCGGGGGCCAGCGCGATGGACGCGGCAATGACCAGGGCGACCGCCGCAACGGACGCCACGATCAGGTCCCTCCTCCCGAGCGCGGTCGACAGTGCCCGCTTCATCTGATGGCGTTCGACTGGGGCATGCTTCCTCCATCGCGCCCGGCGCGGAGACGCGCAAGGCCGAGTGGACATTATGCCTATTATTTCGTGCTCATCCATGCGTTGCGTGGGAAGCACGCCGGTCGTTATCGGAGCGTGACGCGACTTTGACCCAGGTCAAGGACCGGCGGGGGCCACGGCGCGATGACGGGGTGCATCAACCCCCGCACGGAGCGCCAGAAATGCCCGCCGAAGCCATCCCCGTCGTCATCTTCATCTGCTGTGTCTTTGCCACCGCCATGGCGGCCATCGCCTATGCCCAGAGCACCGTTCCCCGGGCCTGAGCCGCGATGCGAGAGCCCGGGACGGTTTCCCGCCCCGGGCAGAAATGCACGCTTACTGCACGTTGGCTTCGGTCTGCGCCATGATGGCAGGGCCCGAGATGTTCACGCCGCAGGGCGGGAATTCGTTCACCGTGAAGAAGTTGTCCGGCAGCTCGGTCCAGTAGTTCTCGCCATCCTTGAGGGTCGAGTAGTCGGCGACCGGCAGCGGGATGGAGGTGAACTGCGGGATGACGTTGCCTTCGAGCGCGGCGATCGCCGCCTTCATGCCGATGGCCACCATGCCGGGCGAGTTGCCCACCGAGAGACCCTTGAGGCCCTCGGCCGAGTGCTTGGCGATCAGCTTGCGGTAGCCGTTCTCGGCCTCGCCGCCGATCGGCACGAACGGGTGCTTGGCGTCGATGATGGCCTGCACCACGCCGGTGGTGCCGCCCTGGACGACGAAGCCCTCGAACTTGCCGTGCACCGCGATGGCGTCGGCGGTGACCTTCTGGGCCGCGCCGTCGTCCCACTGGCCGTTGACGGTGATGATCTCCCACTTGCCGCCCGACTTGTCGAAGGTGTCGTGCACGCCCTGCGAGCGATCGCGGTCCACCGAGTTGCCGGCAATGCCGCGCACTTCGAGGATCTTGCCGCCGGTGATGCCCTGCTTGCCGAGCTCATCGACGACGAACTGGGCATAAGCCACGCCCTGCGCATACTGGTCTTCGTTGACCTGCAGGATTTCGTCGGTGTCGAGGATGTTGTCGAAGGCCACCAGCACCACGTTCTCGCGGTCGGCGAGGCGGATGACGCGGTCGAAGCCGTCGGTGGTCACGGCGTTGACGACGATGCCGTCATAGCCCTGGTTGATGAAATCCTCGATGGCGCCGAGCTGGGCCGG
>VFQQ010005755.1_pt1 | contig 10120 bp, 16 predicted proteins | sample 3512341 | NCBI WGS metagenome assembly VFQQ01 (sample SAMN10412373, study PRJNA504923) | tailings metagenome | isolation source: Relicate 2 Philex TSF1 revegetated site | place: Philippines: Tuba, Benguet | collected 2017-08-29
AACAAGGTGAGGCAGCATGCATCCTGAGGCACAGGTGTTCAGTGCAGGGGTGAAGATAGCGCCGCAGCATCGACGTTAAGGAACACGAGCTGAGGTGGCTGAGGTGGCGTAGTTGCTTCGATGGCGGACTTCGTGCGTACGTCTATCTGACACGCACAGGGCTTGACATCAATGCGACTGCGCCATCCTTACTGCTTCTGTGTGCTTGGTTCTGGCGCGATGACAACATCCTACAGGGTGGTGAGCCTTTGTATGTTGTGTTTGTTGGCTGCGTACAGGGTGTGGCCAAGACCGTCACCAAGCAGCGCATTGAGAGTCACTTTGACTTGGAGCTGCGCGCTGCAGTGATGCATGACATCCTCGACATGATGCCTGAGGGTGAGTGTGTGTCTGCTTGATGTCCAAGTGCAGTGTAGCAGCATGTCGCACAGGGGACAGCGCTCACAGGCATGCATGCACCTGGTCAAGTGCCTCTGTTGCTATGTCTCCTGTGCACAGGTGTCAAGGCCAACAAGGCCCGCACTATCCTGCAGCATCTGTCTGAGGCGTGGCGCTGCTGGAAGGCAAACATCCCCTGGAAGGTGCCAGGTCTGCCTGCACCTGTGGAGAACATGATTCTGAGATACGTCAAGTCAAAGGCAGACTGGTGGACCAACGTGGCACACTACAACAGGTAAGCAGCCCGCAAGACATGCGTCATGGACACGAGCGCATGTCATGTGCAGGTCATGGTGGCCTGAACAGCCGCTGCAGCGTTCTTGTGGCCACGGTGCATAGACGCCAGTAAAGGCCATAATGGTAGCGCCGTGGCGTGCTGTTCTGGCCACTCCTGTTCAGCTTGCTGCCACACTCGGTGCGTTCGTAGCCACTTATCTGTCCACTGAGTACTGTCATTGTGTCGCGTGGCGTCATCACAGGGAGCGTATCCGTAGAGGCGCCACAGTGGACAAGACTGTGTGCCGCAAGAACCTTGGCAGACTGACACGTCTGTACCTCAAGGCAGAGCAGGAGAGGCAGCACAACTACCTGAAGGATGGACCGTATGTGACACCTGAGGAGGCTGTGGCCATCTACACGACAACCGTGAGTGGTCTATCGTGCATCTCTCTTGCCTTACGCCCACCCTCTTGTAGGGGGAGTGCAGTTGTTTCAAAACGGTGTACGGTTTGAGTGGCTCAAGTGGCTTGAGTGTACGGGGAGGACTCGAGAAAGTAAAGGTGGCCATGTCCCGCCAAGGCTCGCCCGGGATGCATTCATATGTGGTGCACCCTTGGACGGGCGTTGGCTGGACCAGGCCATACGCTTTGCGTCTTGTTGTTGCCTCTCTTTGCCTCGTGTACTTCCTGCTGACCAAGCCCTGTACATTATGTGGCATCTTCACAGGTCCACTGGCTTGAGAGCCGCAAGTACATCGCCATCCCCTTCCCCCCTCTCAACTACAAGCACGACACCAAGCTGCTCATCCTCGCTCTGGAGCGTCTCAAGGAGCAGTACGTGGTGGCTGTGAGGCTCAACCAGGCGCAGCGCGAGGAGCTCGGCCTGGTCGAGCAGGCCTACGACAACCCACACGAGGCCCTGCAGCGTATCAAGCGTCACCTGTTGACACAGAGACAGTTCAAGGAGGTGGCGATTGAGTTCATGGATCTGTACTCACACCTTATCCCTGTGTATGAGATTGAGCCACTGGAGAAGATCACGGACTGGTGAGTGGGGGCTGTGTGTAGTGGATCTGACACACACTGCTCGGTAGCGCAACCCAGCAGCAGTCGTTGAGTGATGACCACTGTGTCTTTGCTTTCAAAAGCCATGAAAGCAAGTGACGCAGCGTTTTGACTCAACGATCTGCATGTGTAGCTGGCTATTTATACTTGCGCCCAGCTTTTCCCAGTGTAAGGTGTAGACCATGTTCTTACTGTTGTGTGTGTCTGTGTGTGTGTGCGTGCCTGTGTGTGTGCAGCTACCTGGACCAGTACCTATGGTTCGAGGCAGACAAGCGCCATCTCTTCCCGAACTGGGTCAAGCCAGCGGACAGCGAGCCCCCGCCCCTGCTGTGCTACAAGTGGTGCCACGGCATCAACAACCTGCACAACGTGTGGGACACGAGCAACGGCGAGTGCGTGGTGCTCCTACAGACAGAGTTTGAGAAGATGTTCGAAAAGATTGATCTCACTCTGCTCAACAGGTAAGCACCGCGTCATACATGCAGTACCACATAAACTGCTACACGCAGGCTAAAGTGTGATGTAGCAGACAGGGCACAGTGGTCGCATAGGCTGCCGTCTCTGCACTCCAACCCCGCCAGTATGTCTACGGAGATGGGCAGCCTTTGCCGACTATCATTCTACTATTGCTGCTTGAGTCAAGCTGTCCTTGCAGTAGTGCCCAAATTCGCATGTGTGTGCTTGCCACTACCCAGGTTGCTGCGTCTCATCGTGGATCACAACATCGCTGACTACATGACATCAAAGAACAACGTGGTCATCGCGTACAAGGACATGAGCCACACCAACGGCTACGGTATCATCAGAGGCCTGCAGTTCTCATCCTTCATCGCGCAGTACTACGGGCTCATCCTGGACCTGCTGCTGCTGGGTCTGACACGCGCGTCAGAGCTGGCAGGCGCGCCACAGATGCCTAACGAGTTCCTCACGTTCAGAGGTACGTGTGTACAGCTGGGCTGCCTGGTTTTCTGGGCATGATATGCATGTCCATCTGTAAGGGCTGGCTGCCACCGGCGAGGGGTGTTGAAGGCTGCGCATGGCACCTGATTAAGTGTCTACGCATCGCTCACCGCACCTCGCAGGCGGCTGCTTCTAGACTAGCTCACTGACTGAGCACTAATCCCGCCTGGCAGTCTCCGTAGTACGTATCTCAGTGGGTTACTGTGTTTGTGTACGTGCGCACAGATGTCAAGACGGAGGTCCGTCACCCCATTCGTCTCTACACACGCTACATCACCAAGATCTACATGCTGCTGCGCTTCACTGCTGAGGAGGCAAAGGACCTCATTCAGAGGTACCTGACAGGTGAGGCTAGCTAAGCATGATCATAATGCAGAGCAAGCTTTGGCCACAGCAGCTCGGGAAGAACACGTCTAAGGGCGCTTGCAGGATGGACGGCTGCATGTGTCCTTAGCCGTATTTTTCCCGTGCCGTTGCGGCCTACTTCGCCTTTGCCAAGCCTGGTTATGAGGCATGTATGGTGCCACGCATGAAGTAAGTGTGCTTCCCTTGTCTGCTTACCTACACGCAGAGCACCCCGATCCCAACAACGAGAACATCGTGGGCTACAACAACCGCAAGTGCTGGCCGCGCGACGCGCGCATGCGCCTTATGAAGCACGACGTCAACCTCGGCCGCGCTGTCTTCTGGGACATGAAGAACCGCCTGCCCCGCTCTCTGACCACATTCGAGTGGGACAACAGCTTCGTGTCAGTGTACTCCAAGGACAACCCTAACCTGCTGTTCAATATGGCGGGCTTCGAGGTCCGCATCCTGCCCAAGTGCCGCATGACGGCTGAGGGCTTTGCGAACAAGGACGGCGTGTGGGCGCTGCAGAACATCCATACCAAGGAGAGGACGGCGCAGGCGTTCCTGAGGGTGGACGATGAGGCCTTGAAGGCGTTTGAGAACCGCATCAGACAGGTGAGGGTTGTCAGAGCACTTTGACACTGCACACTGCTAGGTGACGTCGCACGAGGGTTGCGGCGATGCCCACATTGTGCTTCCCGCATGCCAAGGAGAGCAGGGTTTGGCACTTCGCAGGAGCTCTCGTGCGATACCTTCTGTCTCGCTAGGTAGCGCCGAACGATGGCTGCACATGTGCTGCAGCTTGCTCCCAGCTTGACGAGTGGAACAAGTTGTGGCACTTCTGTGAGCCTTCGTGCGGCACGCTATCAGCCTTAGCTGTGAGCGCCTACCCCACACGCGCTCACAATGGTGTGTGTGTATGTGTTCGCGTGTGTGTGTGTGCCCAGGTGCTGATGAGCAGTGGCAGCACTACCTTCACCAAGGTGGCCAATAAGTGGAACACTGCGCTCATCGGTCTCATGACGTACTACAGAGAGGCCGTCGTTCACACACAGGTACGTAATCGCCGTGCGTGCTGGCGTAGTTAGGATGGACGGGTGTTCCTTGGGCTGGTCAGAGCACATGTCGAGAGCTGATTCTGCGTGCTCTGCCCAGACAATGGCAGCGCCCGCCCACGTCGCGCGTCCACTCAGTGCATCTGTCACGTATGCGGCCTGAACTGAACCACAGCATATGCCCCGCCCGTTCAGCCGCTGAGCCACACAGCTTTTCCTACTTGCAGGCTATGCTGAGTTTGCACTGCTTCTGTGCTTCATACGTGCTACGCTTACACAGGAGCTGTTGGACCTGTTGGTCAAGTGCGAAAACAAGATCCAAACCCGTATCAAGATCGGCCTCAACTCCAAGATGCCTTCGCGCTTCCCGCCTGTGGTCTTCTACTCGCCCAAGGAGCTTGGTGGCCTGGGCATGCTCAGCATGGGCCACATCCTCATCCCCCAGTCTGACCTGCGGTACAGCCAGCAGACAGACCTGGGTGTCACACACTTCAGGGCGGGTATGACACATGAGGAGGAGCAGCTCATCCCCAACCTGTACCGATACATCCAGGTGGGTTGCAGTGCGTGTGTGCGCGTGTGCGTATAAGCGAGTTTCTGCTGGTTCTGAACGCTTGTGCCGGTCTTAGATGAGGAGGCACATGCGATACAGGGCTTCAGGAAGTTCGCTTGGCTATTTGCTTCCCTGTCACAGGTGGATGTGATGTGGATGTGGGCTGTGTTCATACTCTGTCAGTGTGCTGATGTGCTTACCCTGGGTCCAATGGCTTTTCTGTTGTGCATCCTGTCACAGCGTGTGCTTGGTTGCATACGCGGTGTAGCTCTGCTTACAAGTTTTCAGGGTCCCCTCTGGGTGTTCTCATGTGTGTATTCATGTACGCAGCCATGGGAGTCTGAGTTCCTCGACTCCGAGCGTGTCTGGTCCGAGTACGCCCTAAAGAAAGAGGAGGCCAAGGCACAGAACAGACGTCTGACCCTAGACGATCTTGACGACTCATGGGACAGGGGCATCCCGCGCATCAACACGCTGTTCCAGAAGGACAGACACACGCTGGCGTACGACAGGGGCTGGAGAATACGACAGGAGTTCAAGCAGTTCCAGATCACGCGTGCCAACCCGTTTTGGTGGACGCATCAGGTGCGATGTGTGCGTGTGTGTGTGTGTGTTTTGGTGCGTGCATGTCATGTATGGTGTATCGCTGCGTTGTAGGGCAGGTGGCCATCTCAGTGTCACAGCCCAGCGTCAAGGCGGCACTCAAATTGCTACATGAGCCCTACGACGCAAGATGCGTTGCACAGTTCTAGGCCACATTTACCTCCGCCAGCCGTCTCACCCAAGCCTGTGTCTTCTTGTATGCCCTTGCCACCCTGCAGAAGCACGACGGCAAACTGTGGAACCTAAACAACTACCGCACAGACGTCATCCAAGCCTTAGGCGGTGTCGAGGGCATTCTCGAGCACACCATGTTCAAGGGCACGTACTTCCCCACATGGGAGGGTCTCTTCTGGGAGAAGGCATCAGGCTTCGAGGAGTCTATGAAGTACAAGAAGCTGACCAACGCGCAGCGCTCGGGTCTTAACCAGATTCCCAACCGTCGGTTCACGCTGTGGTGGAGCCCCACGATCAACAGGGCGAATGTGTATGTGGGCTTCCAGGTGCAGCTGGACCTGACGGGCATCTTCATGTGAGTGCGACAGGTTCAAGCACACACGCACGCACACACTTGCTCGAGCTGCAGGACTAAGCTGAGTACGTGGTGAGCTGACTTTGCTCCCTAGTCCTCGCCTTGGCCTGGAACCTCGAGTCTGAGATCATCGCATACACTGATCCTGAGGCTCGCTTGCCAATTTGACACTGCGTTCATGTGCGTCTGCTCTGTTTGTGCAGGCACGGCAAGATCCCCACCCTCAAGATCTCACTCATCCAGATCATGAGGGCTCACTTGTGGCAGAAGATCCACGAGTCCGTTGTCATGGACCTGTGCCTCCGTGACGACCAGCTGGTCCTGGCAGCCAACGGTGCGCACGTGTCGGCTGGCGACGTCAAGGTTGGCACCACGCTGATTGACGACACCGGCGCGGCCTGCGCCGTGACCGCCATCACGCGCGGCACGGCCGACATGTACCACTTTCAGCCCACGGCCGCCAAGGGCGGCGACCTCGCGGCCAAGGGCTTCGTGTGCACGCCAAACCACATCGTGTGCCTGCGGCTGCCTGCGGCCACAACACACGAGGCAGTCGACACACACGGCCGTGTGGCCCGCGTGGTGGCTGTGCTGCCTGCTGTCGTGTACGAACAGCAGCTAGGCTTCGCACGCTACACGCAGCACACCAAAGTGTTCGCCGTCAGCGAGGCGCAGGCGCTCGCCGCCGCGCGCGCCGCGGCGGCGGCAGCGGCGGCGTCGCACGCTGCGGCCCATGCTGAGGACGTGTGGGAGGTGTCGGCGTCAAACTTCTACAAGTTCGCACAGGCGTACCCAGCGCTGGCGCGTGATTGCCGGCTGTACGCCGCGCCCGCCGCGTGCGCCGACTGGGAGTCGCCTGCGGCGGCGCCGGCCGTGCGCGAGGCTGCTGCTGTCACTGGCTTGTCGCTGCACGAGCTGGGCTGGCTGCTCGGCGTGTACCTCGCTGACAGCCAGGCTGCAGACGCAAGCTGCGTCACAGTCGACGTCAGCGCAGTGCACCGTGTCAAGAAGCTAGCAGCCAAGATGGGCATGGCGGCCATCGTGGCCCCACAGGATGTGTCACAGGGCCTTACAGGCAATGCCACGTGCCAGGTGGTACTCGAGCCTGCACGTGGCCAGGCTGCCAACCCACTGCAAGCCGCAGTGGTGGCTTTGGGGTTGGCCAGCAAGTGCCCCACAGAGGCGGCTGTGGCGACGCTCGTGGCGACCCCACGGGAGTTCCGCAACGGCCTGCTCGCTGGCCTGGTCGACACCACTGCGCAGTGCGGCACCGGCAAGGGCCAGCAGAGCGCCTACGTACTCACACAGAGTGCCGAGCACAAGGCAATGCTGGACCTCGCTGTACGCTTGGCCCGCAGCATCGGTGCTACATGCAGTGTCACTGAGCAACCGTGCGCCGGCGCCGAGCCATGTCGCTACGCCGCGCGCATTGGCGGCACAGCGGCGCTGGGTGACATCGGGTGCGCTGTGCCCAGCAAGGTGCTGCCACGCGAGGTCTTCAGTGGCAAGGCATGTCAGGACAGTGGTGCAGAGCTGCAGTACGAGTTTACAGTGGAGCGGCTGCCACCCGCGTCCTTCACTGGGTTTGAGGTGTCTAGCTCACGCAAGCGCTTCCTGATGGCGGACGGCACAGTGACACACAACTGCCAGGTCTTCGATCAGGTACGTTGGCACTCACTATGAAGACTGTAGTATATATGCATGTTAGGATGGAGCCTTCTGGCCTGGCTTCCTTGTGTGACCAAGCGCGACCTAGTAAAGCGCTGTTATACAAGGTGCTTGGCCAGACGGGCCCCACAATTGTGTTGGCCATCGTGTGTTGGAGTTTTGATTGTGTGCCGCCTGGATCATGCATGTGTGTGTGTGCGTGTGTGTGTGTGTGTGTCTGTGTTCTCATACTCACAGGAGCTCGATGCTCTAGAGATCGAGACAGTGCAGAAGGAGACCATCCACCCTCGTAAGAGCTACAAGATGAACAGTAGCTGTGCGGACATCCTGCTGTTCGCCGCGTACAAGTGGCCCACCAGCAAGCCCTCACTGATGGCGGACACCAATGACCAGTTCGATCAGAAGCCAACCAACAAGTACTGGGTGGATGTACAGCTAAGGTGAGAGATGAAATGTGTGCAAGCTTGGCTTCGGGGTGATGGGGTCCCTTTGTGCTGCGCTCATAAGCATAAAGCTGTGCGCAGTATGGGGCGGCGTCCATCAGCCCGAATTTAGTTTAGTGTCTTGCAACCCTTCTTGTGGTCAGACAGAGACTTGGCAGCCCTGGCTGCTGCATGTGCCTGCCAGTGTTGTCTGTCATTGTTGTTCGTGTATGCATGTGCGTGTGTGTGTGTGTGACGTGTGACACACACAGGTGGGGTGACTATGACTCTCATGACATCGAGCGTTACGTACGTGCCAAGTTCCTAGACTACACCACAGACAACATGTCTATCTACCCCTCACCCACTGGTGTCATGATTGGCATTGATCTCTGCTACAACCTGCACAGCGCGTTCGGCAACTGGTTCCCTGGTATCAAGGCACTCATCATCCAGGTGGGTACTGTGTGTATTGCTTGTCCAGTACGCTTTGTCTGCTTGCTTGCGGTGGATGCGAATAACGCTGTGTTTTTTTGGCCTGGCGCGGACATCATTCTGCACCTAGCTCGTCTGTTTTCGGCGAGCTATACGCAGATGTTGTCCTTCCCAGGGCCTTCTGATACTCTGCCAACAGACATCTCAGTACGCATGCATGCTGCTCATGCATACATCTGTGTGCTGCTTATCTGTCCCTGTCTGCAGGCCATGGCAAAGATCATGAAGAGCAACCCTGCGCTGTACGTGCTGCGTGAGCGCGTACGTAAGAGTCTGCAGCTGTACTCGTCAGAGCCCACAGAGCCCTACCTGTCATCACAGAACTACGGAGAGCTCTTCAGCAACCAGGTGCGTTCTGTTGGGTGCATGGTATGCATGCATGTGTGCGAAGACTGCGTTGCTACCTTTTGCGTGACATGGTTGTGCTCCATGAGATTGTCCGGCCTGCTCGTGCCACCAGCTTTCAAAACGGTGGCCATGCCGTCTTGACACGCTCCTGTGCTTTGTGTCTGGCCTACTGTTAAAGACTGCCTGTTAAACTGCGCTGTTAAAGACTGCCCGGGGTATGTGACTTGTTGTACGGATATGTTGTGCACCAGCAAGGACCCCCAACCTGTTCCTGCAACCAGCTCACTCGGGGGTTGAATGTTCGGGTTGAGGGCTTTTGTGGTGCACAGAGCGGTCTGCTGCGTGCTGTGCTGTCCTGTCATGCGTGTTTGCCTGTTGCGTGCTGACCCAGTCGTGCCCCCCCAGCCTGAACAGCAAGCTCGTGCCACCAGCTTTTGCATGGGTGGCCGAGCTTGCTTGACAGTGTTAGGGGTGCACACTGTGCTCCTTCACGCTGGCTCTTGCCCATCATCACTGAGCTGACCTCTGACTGAGTTGACGTCTGACAGTTTGCGTATGCACCATGCATGCTTACAGATTATCTGGTTCGTTGATGACACCAACGTGTACCGTGTGACCATCCACAAGACATTCGAGGGTAACCTGGTGAGTGAGACTGCAATACAGATACATGGCACACAGACACCTTGCCTACACCAGTGCCACTGTGTGTGTTCTGCGCTCAGCTCTGTCTGTGTGCTCACCTGTGTGTGTGTGTGTGTGTGTGTGTGTGTGTGTGTGTGTGTGTGTGTGTGTGTGTGCTCACTTGTGTGTATGTGTTTGTGTGTGTCACAGACCACCAAGCCCATCAACGGTGCAATCTTCATATTCAACCCTCGCTCAGGACAGCTGTTCTTGAAGATCATCCACACAAGGTACGTGGGGCGCTGCTCACAGCTTGTAACGGTATCAGGGTAGCACGCCCAGTCAGGTCCCTTTCTTGGGCCTCATAGCCTGCACAGCTGTTGACGGGCCATGGTACCAAGCTGGGGGCCGGACTGAGCGACGTAAACCCTTTGCTATGTATGTACGCAGTACGTGGTACTTTGTCACACGCGCCGAGCGTGAGTTGGAGGCAAGGGTCTGCGGACTTTAAGTACGTGTGCTCTGTTCTGTGTGTGTTTTGCTCATACAGTGTGTGGGCGGGTCAGAAGCGTCTGTCCCAGCTTGCCAAGTGGAAGACCGCAGAGGAGGTGGCTGCTCTGGTGCGCTCCCTGCCTGTTGAGGAGCAGCCCAAGCGTGTGATCGTCACACGTAAGGGTATGCTTGACCCACTGGAGGTGCATCTCCTGGACTTCCCCAACATTGTCATCACGGGCTCGGAGCTGCAGCTGCCCTTCCAGGTGGGTTATGATGCGCCAATATGCAGGGTCCACGTA
>VFQQ010005756.1_pt1 | contig 10120 bp, 7 predicted proteins | sample 3512341 | NCBI WGS metagenome assembly VFQQ01 (sample SAMN10412373, study PRJNA504923) | tailings metagenome | isolation source: Relicate 2 Philex TSF1 revegetated site | place: Philippines: Tuba, Benguet | collected 2017-08-29
CGCTGTAGCCGTGACGCGAGAGAGTGTTCAGCGTGCCGGTATCGACGCGGTTGGCTTCAATGACGCGAAACGCTGCCGCAGGGGCTTCGGAGAAACCGGCGGGGGAGGCGGTTTTTCTGCTCATGATCGCTGATGCCATTTGCCTTGAATAACCGACAATATGGCATTCCAGTTCCCGCCTGTCTAGGCCCACCCAACTTACGGGCCGCAAAGGCCTTTTTCTTATCGCCTTCCCCCGGCGCGGCGAGCCTGCTACAAGCGCGCCGATGCTGGCGCACCCCGTCATAGCGATGTCGCGAATTACGGGCCCGGGCTCCGCCTGATCCGTCAGGTCGAGTGCCGGGACGATCCACTTTCCGCGCAACCCGAAATTTTCCAAGCGAAACGCCATGACCGAAGCCCGCGACTACAGCGCGACGCTGTTCCTGCCTCAAACCGACTTCCCGATGCGCGCCGGCCTGCCGCAGAAGGAGCCCGAGTTGCTCGCCCGCTGGGCGAAGCTCGGCATGTACCGCCGCCTGCGTGACGCGGCGAAGGGCAAGACCAAGTTCGTCCTGCACGACGGCCCGCCCTACGCGAACGGCAACATCCACATCGGCACTGCGTTGAACAAGATCCTCAAGGATGTGGTGACGCGCTCGCAGCAGATGCTCGGCTACGACTCCAACTACGTGCCGGGCTGGGACTGTCACGGCCTGCCGATCGAGTGGAAGATCGAGGAAGAGAACTACCGCTCCAAGGGCAAGCAGAAGCCGGACCTGAAGAACTCGACCGCCATGGTGGCGTTCCGGCAGGAATGCCGGTCGTTCGCCGAGCACTGGCTCGGCGTGCAGCGCGAGGAGTTCAAGCGTCTCGGCGTCGAGGGTGACTGGGACAATCCCTACACCACGATGAGCTTCCCGGCCGAAGCACAGATCGCGCGCGAGGTGATGAAGTTCGCCGCCAACGGCACGCTCTATCGCGGCTCGAAGCCCGTGATGTGGTCCGTAGTCGAGAAGACCGCGCTGGCCGAAGCCGAGGTCGAGTACGAGGACTACACCAGCGACACCATCTGGGCGAAGTTTCCGGTGGCCTTCGCGTTCGGTGAGGACGCGCGCTTCAAGGCACTGGAGAACGATTACCGCAGCGCTTCGGTTGTCATCTGGACGACGACCCCGTGGACGATCCCGGGCAACCGCGCGATCAGCTATTCGCCCAAGGTCGCCTACAGCCTTTACGAAGTCACCGACGCGCCGGCCGAGAACTGGGCGAAGGTCGGCGACAGGCTGATCCTCGCCGACAAGCTCGCGGACGAGGTGTTCAAGCAGGCGCGCGTCGCTGCCTTCAAAAGGGTCCGCGACGTTCCGGCCGACGATCTCGCGCAACTCGCCACCGCGCATCCGCTCAAGGGACATGCCGGCGGCTATGAGTTCATGGTGCCGATGCTCGCGGGCGACCATGTGTCCGACGATGCCGGTACCGGCTTCGTGCACACGGCGCCCGGCCACGGCCGCGAGGACTTCGACGTGTGGACCGCGACGGCGCGCGAACTCTCCCCGCGCGGCATCAACACCGCTATCCCGTACACCGTCGACGAGAACGGCGCCTTCACTGATCACGCGCCCGGCTTCACCGGCAAGCGCGTTATCAACGACAAGGGCGAGAAGGGTGACGCCAACGAGGCCGTCATCAAGGAGCTTGTGGCGCGCGGCGCGCTGATCGCGCGCGGCCGCCTCAAGCATCAGTATCCGCACTCGTGGCGCTCGAAGAAGCCGGTGATCTTCCGCAACACGCCGCAGTGGTTCATCGCAATGGACAAGGACATCGCCGGCAAGGGCGACACCCTGCGCCATCGTGCGCTCACCGCCATCAAGGAAACCACCTGGGTCCCGCCGCAGGGCGAGAACCGCATCAACGGCATGATCGAGAGCCGGCCCGACTGGGTGATCTCGCGTCAGCGCGCCTGGGGCGTCCCGATCGCGGTGTTCATGCGCGAAAACCGCGATGGCTCGGTCGAGATCCTCCAGGACGACGCGATCAACACGCGCATCGGCGAGGCCTTCGAGAAGGAAGGTGCGGACGCCTGGTACGCGGACGGCGCGCGCGAGCGCTTCCTCGGCAGCCGCGCGAACGAGGACTGGAAGAAGGTCGACGACATTCTCGATGTGTGGTTCGACTCTGGCTCGACGCACGCCTTCACGCTGGAAGATCCGCGCCACTTCGCGACGCTCGCTGGCATCAAGCGCAAGGGCGCGGGCGGCAACGACACCGTGATGTACCTCGAAGGATCGGACCAGCATCGCGGCTGGTTCCATTCCTCGCTGCTGGAAAGCTGCGGTACGCGCGGCGTGGCGCCGTTCGACGTGGTGCTGACCCACGGCTTCGTGCTCGACGAGCATGGGCGCAAGATGTCGAAGTCGCTCGGCAACACGGTCGCGCCGCAGGACGTGATGAAGCAGTCCGGCGCCGACATCCTGCGCATGTGGGTGTGCGCGTCGGACTATGCCGACGACATCCGCATCGGCCCGGAAATCATCAAGACCACGGTCGACACCTACCGCAAGCTGCGCAATACGATTCGCTGGATGCTCGGCAATCTCGTGCATTTCCGGCCTGAGGATCGCGTCGCCGCCGACAAGATGCCGGAGCTCGAACGGCTGATGCTGCACCGGGTGCTCGAACTCGATGCACTCGTGCGGCAGGCCTACGTTGAGTTCGACTACAAGCGCATCTTCGCGGCGCTGAACCAGTTCATGACCGTCGATCTGTCGGCGTTCTACTTCGACATCCGCAAGGACGCGCTCTACTGCGACCCGTATTCGTCGCTGACGCGCAAGGCCGCGCTCACGGTGATCGACGAGGTGTTCCGCTGTACCGTGAAGTGGCTCGCGCCGATGCTCTGTTTCACCGCGGAGGAAGCGTGGCTGTCGCGCAACCCGGGCGACGACGTGTCGGTGCATCTCGAAACCTTCCCCGAATTGCCGGGGACCTGGCGCAACGATGCGCTGGCAGAGAAGTGGCGCAAGGTGCGGCTCGTGCGCCGCGCCGTGACCGGCGCCCTCGAAGTCGAGCGCGCTAACAAGCGCATCGGCTCGTCGCTCGAAGCGGCGCCCACGGTCTACGTCTCGGACGCGGACCTGTTCGGTGCGCTGGTTGATGTAGACCTTGCCGAGATCTGCATCACCTCCGCGGCGACTCTGGTGGAAGGTGAGGGGCCTGCCGAAGCGTTCCGGCTCGATGACGTGAAGGGTGTGGCGGTCGTGCCGAAGCTCGCCGAGGGCACCAAATGCGCCCGCTCGTGGAAGATCACCACGGCGGTCGGCTCGGACCCGGACTACCCGGACGTGACCCCGCGCGACGCACAGGCGTTGCGCGAGTGGGACGCGATGCCGAAAGCCGCCGGCCGGGCGGCGGAGTAACGTGCTCGCCAAATACCTCTACGGCCCCTTCACCCACCTCGGGGTGACGGCGGCCGTGGTTGCCTGCCTGATCGATCAGGCCTCGAAGCTCTGGTTGCTCTACGGGTTCGACCTCGCGAACCAGGGCATCGTCCGCCTGACCCCGTTCCTCAACTTCGTGCTCGTGTGGAACTACGGCATCAGCTACGGGCTCTTTGCTCAGGAGACCGATTTTGGCCGCTTCGTCCTGCTGGCGCTCAAGACCGCCGCGGTGGTGTTGCTCTGGGTCTGGCTGTCGCGGTCGGAAACCAAGCTCACGGCGGTTGGCATCGGACTCATCATCGGCGGTGCCATCGGGAACGTCATCGACCGCCTTGTTCACGGCGCCGTGATGGACTTCGTGCTGTTCCACATCACGACACCGTCGTTCCGGTTCACCTGGTACGTCTTTAACCTCGCCGATGTGGCCATCGTTGCCGGGGTGGTGGGACTCTTGTATGAGTCCTTCTTCGGCGGAAGTGCCGCGGAGGGGGTGCCGCAAAACCGCCCTGATCCGCCGCGATGAAAGATCGCAAATGGCCCTGAAAAGGGCTTTTCGGGCCGCGACTTGGCCGTCAGATGGGTGATCGCCATGCGTAACGCACGCTTCAGCCTCCGCGCCGGCCTGGTGGCCTGTGGTGTCCTTCTGGCTCTCGGTAGCGCGGTCAGCGCGCAGCAGGCCGACGAGGACGAAGACACCTTCGAGCAGCGGATCATCAAGAACATCCTCGGCGGCATGGGCGTCGATGTCGGCCGCGCCGGCATCGACTACCGCGAGCGCTCGCCGCTCGTCATCCCGCCGACCCTCGATCTCCCGCCGCCGCAGGCGGCCGGCTTTGCAGCCAGCAATCCGGCCTGGCCGCGCGAAGCCGAGCGCAAGAGGGCGGTCAACAATCGCGTGAACGCACGCGCCACGGGTAACGATCCGGGCACGACGTCGGTGCTGACGCCCGAGGAACTGAATCGCGGCCGGGTCGCGGCCGGCGGAGCGCGCGCAAATCCGCTCGAGTCGAATGCGATCAGCGATGACGCGGCCGGCCGTCCGATGACGCCGGGCCAGCTCAAGACCGGCAGCATCTTCACGTGGGACAACGTGATGGGGACGAACCGCGACAAGGCGACCTTTACCGGCGAGCCTGCGCGCAGTTCGCTGACCATGCCGCCTCCGGGTTATCAGACCCCGGCATCGAACCAGCCGTATCAGGCCGGTGAAGAGCGTGGTGGGGGCTGGAAAGTGCCGTCGATCCTCGATCGTCCTGTCGGAAACGATTAGGGCGGTCGGCCGTATCCTCATACATGACCGGTCATCCGAGTTAGGCGCCGGCTAAGAGAGCAACGCCGTGCCCAGATTTTCGATTCGTGCCGCCCTCGTCATCGCATTGCTGGCGGTGCTGGCGCTTCCCGCGCAGAACGCCCACGCCGCGCAGGTGACGCAGTTCGCGCTCGCCAACGGCATGCAGGTCGTGGTGATCCCGGACCGCCGCACGCCGGTCGTCACTCACATGCTGTGGTACCGCGTCGGCGCGGCCGACGAGCCGCCGGGCAAGTCCGGCATCGCGCATTTCCTCGAACACCTGATGTTCAAGGGCACGGCGAAGAACCCGGCCGGGCGCTTCTCGCAGCGCCTGGCGGCGATCGGCGGGCAGGAGAATGCCTTCACGTCGAACGACTACACCGGCTATTTCCAGCGCACCGCGCGCGAGCACCTCGGCGAACTGATGGACTTCGAGGCCGACCGCATGACCGGCCTCGTGCTCGCCGAAGACGTCATCAAGAGCGAGCGCGACGTGATCCTCGAAGAGCGCAACCAGCGCGTCGAGAACGAGCCCGGCGCGCGGCTGGCCGAGCAGGTGTCGGCGGCACAGTTTCTCAATCACCCGTACCACAAGCCGGTCATCGGCTGGCGCCACGAGATGGAGACGCTGAACCGCGAGGACGCGCTGACGTTCTACAAGCGCTTCTATGCGCCGCAGAATGCCGTGCTGGTGGTCGCTGGCGACGTGACGCCGGATGAGGTGCGCGCCCTCGCCGAGCGGACGTATGGCAAGATCGCGCACAATGGCGGCGCGGAGGTGCGTCAGCGCCCGCAGGAGCCGCCGCAGATCGCCGAACGCCGCGTCACCTTCGCGGACCCGCGCGTTGCCCAGCCGAGCTTCCAGCGCAGCTATCTCGTACCCTCGCACGCCACCGCGAAGGACGGCGAGGATCATGCCCTCGATCTCGCCGCGCATATCCTCGGCGGCGGCTCGAACAGCCGCCTCTACCGCGCGCTGGTGCAGGGACAGCGCATCGCGACGAGCGCAGGCGCCTGGTACTCGGGCACGTCGCTCGACGCCACCCGCATGGGTGTCTACGGCACGCCTGCGACCGGCAACACGCTCGAAAAGGTCGAGAGTGCGGTCGATGCCGTCATCGCGGACTTCCTCGACAAGGGTCCGACGGCCGAGGAACTGGAGCGGTCCAAGAACCGCATGGTCGCCGACTATGTCTACGCGCTCGACAACCAGTCGACGCTCGCGCGGATGTACGGCGCGGCGCTCACGACGGGCTCGACCGTCGCGGACGTGCAGGCGACGCCGGATCGTTTGAAGGCTGTCACCGCCGAACAGGTGCGTGACGCTGCCCGCCGCTATTTCGACAAGCGCAGGTCGGTCACCGGTTATCTGGTGAAGGAAGCCGCGCGCGAGGAGAAGAAATCGTGATCAAGCTTGCAACGGCGGTCGCCGCGGCCGCTCTCGCCATCGTTTTCACAGCCGAAGCGTCGGCCGCCAGCAAGATCAGGGAAATCGTCAGCCCCGGCGGCATCAAGGCCTGGCTGGTCAGCGAGCCTTCGATCCCCATGGTCGCGCTCGACTACGCGTTTCTTGGTGGCGCCAACGCCGACCCCGCCGACAAGCCGGGCGTCGCGAACATGACGGCCTCGCTGCTCGACGAGGGCGCAGGTGACCTCGACGACAAGGCGTTCCATGAGCGCATGGAAGAAAAGGCGATCCACCTGAACTTCAACGCGGGCCGCGATCACTTCCGCGGTTCGATGCGCTCACTGACCGCCAACCTCGATGACGCCGCGAACCTGCTGCGCCTCGCGCTGACCGCGCCGCGCTTCGATGCGCAGCCGGTGGAGGTCGTCCGCAATCAGATCCTGTCCAATCTCAACCGCGCAACGACGAACCCGAACGACATCGCGAGCCGCCGCTGGTGGGCCACGGCGTTTCCGAACCATCCCTACGGCCGGCCGTCGACCGGCACGCCGGACACCATCAAGGCGGTCACGGCGGACGATCTGAAGACCTACGTTCGCAACGTGTTCGCGCGCGATAACCTCACGGTCGGCATCGTCGGCGACATCGATGCCGAGGCCGCCGGCAAGCTGCTCGATCGGATTTTCAGCGGGCTGCCGCCGAAGGGTTCGCTCGCGCCCGTGCCGAATATCGCGATGCAGAGCCCGGGTGAGCGGATCGTCGTCAACCTCGACGTGCCGCAGACCGTGATCAACTTCGGGCTCGAAGGGATCGCGCGCAACGATCCGGATTTCTTCACCGCCTATGTGGTGAACCACATCTACGGCGCCGGCACGCACACCTCGCGCCTCTACAACGAGGTGCGCGAGAAGCGCGGGCTCGCCTATTCGATCCGCACCGGTCTCTACTGGATGGATCACGCACACGTCCTCTCGGGCGGCACCGCAACGCAGTCCGCCCGCGCCGCCGAAACGCTCACCGTGATCGACGAGCAGACGAAGCGCCTCGCCGAGCAGGGCCCGACGCAGGCCGAACTCGATCAGGCCAAGACGTTCCTGAAGGGCTCTTACGCGCTCGCGTTCGACACCTCCACCAAGATTGCCGGGCAAATCCTGCAGATCCAGCTCGACAAGCTCGGCATCGATTATCCGGAGCGCCGCAACGCGCTGATCGATGCGGTGACGCTGGAGGACGCCAGGCGCGTCGCAAAGCGCCTGCTCGACGGAAAGCAGCTCAGCGTCGTGGTGGGCCGGGCGCAGAACCTGACGAAGACGAATTAGCGCCGGTTCCAGTCACGGAACTTTTAACCGCCTGCGGCGTAGTCTGACGGCATGTCTTTCCAGCACAACATCGATATGGCGCGCGCCGAGACCATCGGCGCGCATGGCGTCACCAAGGCCGCGCTCGACGGCGTGCTCAAGCGCTGCGAGGCGGCTCTGGAGTGGGTGCGCGCGTCGCACGACAACGCCACGCTGCCGCTGCTGCGGTTTCCGGCCAAAACCGACGATCTCGATGACATCCAGAAGGCCGCAGCGCGCATCCGCGCAGGCGCGAGCGACGTCGTGGTGCTCGGCGTTGGCGGATCGAGCCTCGGTGGACAGACCATCGCGCAACTCGCGGACGTCGGCGTGCGCGGCGTCGAAGCATTTCGCGACGGGCCGCGCTTGCATTTCATGGACAACCTCGACCCGGCCACGTTCGGGACGCTGATCGGCAAGCTGCCGCTCGCGACCACGCGCTTCATCGCGATCTCGAAATCCGGCGGCACTGGCGAAACGCTGATGCAGGTTGCGGTGGCGCTCGCGGCCGTGAAGGCCGCGGGGCTCGAAAGCAAAATCGGCGAGCTGTTCTTCGGCATCAGCGAGAAGGTGAAGCCGGGCAAGACCAACGCGCTGCGCGATCTGCTCGGTCCCTCCGTGCCGATGCTGGAGCACGATCCGGAGGTCGGCGGCCGCTATTCGGGCCTCACCAACGTGGGCTTGCTGCCCGCCGCCGTGATCGGCCTCGACATCAAGGCGATCCGTGCCGGCGCCGCGACGGCACTCGCGCCGGTGCTGGCCAAGAAATCCGCCGCCGATGTGCCGTCGGCGCTGGGCGCCGCGCTGAACATCGCGGCCTCCGAGGCGGGCAAGAACATCACGGTGCTGATGCCGTACTGCGATCGCCTCGAGCGCCTCAGCCGTTGGTACGTTCAGCTCTGGGCCGAAAGCCTCGGCAAGAACGGCAAGGGCACGACGCCGCTCGCTGCTACCGGGCCGGTGGATCAGCATTCGCAGTTGCAACTCTTCATCGCGGGGCCACGCGACAAGCTTTTCACGATCGTCACGGTCGGCAATGCCGGCAAGGGTCCGCGCATCGACGCGGGCCTCGCCAAGCTTGCAGGCGAACCGGACTTCGCCGGCAAGACCATCGGCGATCTCGTCGCCGCGCAGGGCCGCGCCACGGCCGAGACGCTGGCAAAGAACGGCTGCCCGGTGCGCACCTTCCATGTCGAGACGCTCGACGAAACCGCGCTGGGCGCCTTGATGATGCACTTCTTCCTGGAGACGATCATCGCGGCGCAGCTACTCGGCGTCGACGCGTTCGACCAGCCGGCCGTCGAAGAAGGCAAGATCCTCGCGAAGGAATATCTGGCCGGAAAGGGCTAGGACGCCCTATATGTGCGGATGAACGCACACGCTGGTGGCTGCGACTAAGCAGCCATGACGATCATGGCCATCCGCATCACCGACGAGATTTCGATCGACGACCGCGAGATCGAGGAGAGCTTCGTGCGCTCCTCCGGTCCCGGCGGTCAGAACGTCAACAAGCTGTCCACCGCGGTGCAGCTTCGCTTCGACGTGCGCCGCTCGCCGTCGCTGCCGAATGACGTTGCGATCCGCCTGATGACCCTTGCGGGCAAGCGCCTGACCAAGGATGGCGTGCTGGTGCTCGTCGCGCAGAACCAGCGCACGCAGGAGCGCAACCGCGCCGACGCGATGGAGCGCCTCGTGGCGCTCGTGCAGGAGGCCGCCGTGCGCCCCGTGAAGCGCATCGCCACCAAGCCCAGCAAGGCCGCCAAGGCACGGCGGCTGGAGGGCAAGAAGGCCCGCTCCGCCATCAAGGGCATGCGGCAGTCCAAGCCCGGCTGGGATTAGCGGGGAGGGCGCACGCCGTGCCTCGCTGCGGTGGTTCCGACCCGTTAGAGTCGACCCGAATCGCGCGGAATCCCGGATGCCCGTCCGTCAACTCGACCAGACCACCGTCAACCGCATCGCCGCCGGCGAAGTGGTGGAGCGGCCTGCGAGTGCCGTGAAGGAACTCGTCGAGAACGCGCTCGACGCGGGTGCGCGCCGCATCGAAGTGCTCACCGACGGCGGCGGGCGGCGGCTGATCCGCGTCACCGACGATGGCGCCGGGATGACGCGCGCGGACCTTGCGCTGTCGGTCGAGCGCCACGCGACCTCGAAGCTGCCCGAAGACGACCTGATGGCGATCGCGACGCTCGGGTTTCGTGGCGAGGCGCTGCCGTCCATCGGCTCGGTGGCGCGGCTCACCATCACGACGCGGCACGCGAGCGAGCCGAACGCCTGGGCGATCGACGTCGACGCGGGCGTGAAGTCCGACGTGAAGCCCGCGGCGCTGACCGAGGGAACCCGCGTTGAGGTCCGCGATCTGTTTTACGCGACGCCCGCACGGCTGAAGTTTCTCAAGACCGACCGCACCGAGGCCGAGGCGATCCGCGACGTGGTGCGCCGCCTCGCGATGAGCCGCCCGGACGTGGCGTTCACAGTCGCAGGCGAGGAGCGTGCGCCGGTGACCTGGGGCGCGGCGCTGCCGGGCACGGCTGGCCAGCTTGCGCGGCTGGGTGACGTGCTCGGCGCGGAGTTTCGGCAGAATGCTGTCGAGGTGCGCGGCGGACGCGAGGGCCTCGTCATCGAGGGCTACGCTGCGCTGCCGACTTACAGCAAGGCGAACGGGCTC
>VFQQ010005758.1_pt1 | contig 10120 bp, 13 predicted proteins | sample 3512341 | NCBI WGS metagenome assembly VFQQ01 (sample SAMN10412373, study PRJNA504923) | tailings metagenome | isolation source: Relicate 2 Philex TSF1 revegetated site | place: Philippines: Tuba, Benguet | collected 2017-08-29
CCTACCTGCGCGGCCTCTGGCTGCGCTTGCTGCTCGGCTGTCTGCTGTGTGTTTGTGGCCGCCACCTGCGCTTCATAATCTGTATCGACCTCGAAGGTCTTTGCACCGTGTGCGGCTGCAGCCTCTTCTGTGGGAAAGAGCTTGGCTGCCTGCTCGCGCTCCTGTGACAAAGCAACGCACGTCAAACCACACTTTCTGAGCCACCGCCTATGTCGGGTGGTTCAATAAACTCACCGTCTCAGCCGGCACACACGCCTGCCTGTGCCATGGGTGCGCTGCTGCCAAGCTGGCGACATTGACCCAATGCTGCCTCCCATGAGGGCTGGCTGCGTGCACAGAGATTGCATGAGATTCTTTGCTCTCACCTGCTTCTTGACCTTTTTGAAGTCCAAGACCTTGAGCGCCTTGCATTTGTGTATGACGTATGACCTGCAATGGCACATTGCACAACAGAATGCTCTGAAGTCTGTCAGACAGTTTGCGCACCTCTGAGGAGCGATGCCTTACAGCATCACCCGTGGGCTATGCGACTAGTGTTCGGCAGTGCAGCAAGGTGTGTCCACACTGTTTGGTTGGGCTACGCAGAAGACCCCGCATGGTGCCCCGTACCTCCTTGCGCGTCCCTCCTAACTGTGGTACGGCTGCGCGCCGATGCCTGAGGTGGCTTACCTGTAGCCAGGTGGTTCTCACCTGTAGTTAGGCTTGGTCACGACTGGGTTGCCTATGAGACTGAGGACCTGTAGGTTCTCGAACGCGCCCAAAGGGTCTAAATCCTGCGTATGAAACCCACCCAGTTTGAGCTGCCTTGTCCCCTGTTCTGATCAACCTCGCTACGGCTGCAGCTGCGTGCTGTATGGGTAGGGTTTATGCGAACCTGGAGATTGCTGAGCTTGTTGTTGGTGAGCATAAGGACTTCAAGGTTGGGTATGGGAGCTGCGCAGCACAAGGGGAGCACCTTTGCTTCACTGTTGTCCTGACGGCACGCGTGCTATTGCTGGCCGGAGCCTGGCAGCACAAGAGAGCAAGGGTTTCTTACCATGGCAGCCCTTGCTGATGCGCGCTATCCTGTTGTTGTGGAGCAGCAGTTGCTTGAGCCGCGAAAGCCTTGGGAAGCCTTCCAATCTGCCTATGGAGTTGTCCGACAAGTCTATACTGTCAAACTGGTTCTGCGAATGTGCGTGTCGCAGGCAAGCGGGACCACGCTGAGCGGCAGCCGACTCGCGCTGACCAAAGATCTGCGCGGCGCCCATCTGCCACTTCAGCGCACTGACCTCCGTTGCTCCTAGGTTTTCGATGGCGGCTATCTTGTTCCCTGAACAAACACATATGATGGCCGCGGCGCATCGCACATTCCTTGCTCAGACTGCTTCCTTGTTCAGACGCCGCTGACCTGTCTGCGCGAGCTGATCATAGCAGGCCAGACTCTAGGCGCCAGGGCTCACCTCTCAGGTCTATCTCATACTGCTTTAGTGGGCTCATATACTGTGGGCTCTGCAGTATCAATGGGGCTGTCAGACGGCCTGCGAGCTTGGGAGCGCCCAGCGCACCCGTGGGTCTCCCAGGTTCAACCTCCATAGCGTTTGTTGAGCTTCTAAGCAATGTGCTGCTGACACTGGTGCAGGAATTGCAGGTCACAGGCCTGCGTAAAGTTTTGGAGCCCACCACTCTAACTGACCGGCCGTTCTTCTTGGCCTTCTTACGCTGGCGCCCCCACGGTCCCGGCGATGTCTTGCATTCGCTGACTGACTCCTTGATCAAGGTTCAGTCGAGCGAAAGCCACACCGCCAAAGAGATATCACTATGGAAGCTTGTCCAGCCGGTCTTTTGCGAGCCGCACGGATGCAGTTCCTATTCTGAATGTCGCCGCAATTTTGAGCATGGGCTGCTTTATCAGCAGGGAGGAGGGGGCAGTGACAGCCTCGGCCCGCCAAACTATCTCCTCCCCAGAGCCTGCCACAGCCAGAGCTGAGCTCCCTGCTGAGCTCAGGACAAGCGAGCAAACTCTTGTGCCGGAGCTCAGCCTGCAGGCACAGGAGACAGGTGGGACCAAGGGGTGTCTGTGCCCGTCACGCGCCTCATCCAGATGCGGATTCAGGAGCAAACCTGTGCGTTCCTGCCGCACGTGCTGCGATTGCAGGGCGCAAGAGCCCAAGTTCAAGCGGTAGCAGCCCCAAACAGCTTGAGCCAGGTGAGAACCGGGACGTGCTTGTGGGACACTTGCACGAAGGTGTTGGATGTCAGCGACCTGAATGTGCTGCCCCCGCAGACCCCGCAGCACCTTCTCAGCGTTCCGGCAGCGCACCTGCTGCAGAGCTCAGTCCTTCAGAGGAGCCAACCGTGGCGGGCGCACAGCCAGAAGCAGCAGGCGCAGCAAGCCATACCAACCCCAAGCCATACCCAGCAGCACTGGCGAGCCCGCCAAGCGACGCAGCAGATCCTTCTTCTGTCATCATGACCAGCGCAGATACAGATGAGCCGCAGCCAGAAGAGGAAGAGGAGGAGAGCAAGCCAGGTGGGTGATTGCCAGTTACGCTGCACAGATTGGTAGGATGGCAGATTGGTTGGCAGCATTTGACGCAACTGCCCCAAATCAGCCTTTGAATCGGCTTCTTGCGGTACTGACCGCAGCCCCTGGCGCCGCGTCTCCACTGCTGGCCACCTGGGTATCCGATATGGCCAAAGAGGTGAGTCACGCATGTCTTGCTGAGCTGCATCAATCAAGTTAGTGCTCAGGGCCGCTGTTACGGAGCACAGCCGGCGCTGTAGTAGCACAACGCATGTACCGTTCGTCGTGTGCAGGCAGCCATGCTCGGAAGTCAACAAGGCTTGCATGACAGCGGGTCTACCTCGGTACGCAAGTCGTCCTTGCTGGTTGATGATGCAAATCTCTTACAGGTCTGCAAGGCGGGCATGATCACACGCAGATTGCATAACCAGTTGCAATGTGATACCCGCAAGGCAGAGACAAGCGCCCTGCACGCCTCCGTCTGCTTGCAAATCCTCGCTTCGGCTGTCTTATCTATTTCAGGATCTGTGTCTGGTGGAGCGGTTAGGTGGCAGCTCGAGGAGTGTCATGTTCGACGGTGGGTGATCAAATTGCAGATACGCCAGCACCAGCATATCAACCACCTGTCACAGACACTGGACAAGACATTGTCTGCAAAGAGCATGCAGTGGTGATGCAGTGCATTGGCAGTTTGGTGTCGTGCTGTCTGTGCCCCACAGGTCTCTGGCAAGGCGGTGTGCGCGTAGCTGTGAAGGTGCTTGTGTCCGCTGCAATGACGCGGGGCGACTCGGAGCGTGACGATTTCGATGAAGCTCTGCGAGCGCTGGGTGTCAACACGAGTGGGCACACAAGCTCCAGCAGCGGCCATCCCAGTGTCAACCCCAGCACAAGCGGTAAAAGTGTCATTTATCATGTCAGCCTCAGTCTGAAATGCACTGTATGGACACAGTTTGGGTGCTAGCCTTACTTTGCAGCTCTCAAGACCGTACGCTTAGTTGTCAGCATGCATGCCTAGTGGCGTTTCACTGCGATCGGGTAGCAAACGACCACTCCCGCGTCGGGTTGTGCCGGCGCCACAGTGATACAGTAGTTGTACATGCTTCCTGGGCGGGCAGTTGAGGAAGCTAGCTTGCAAAGCGAGCTTGCAAGAGCTGGTGTCTTTGTTTTTAAAGTGGTATGCATGCGTGCGTGTGTGCTGGCTGCAGATGGACCTGCGTATGCAGGCGCAGGGCTTCCAAGTGCCGCGCTGACTGAAGCACTGCTGAATCGCAACTTGTGAGTGGGCCAGGCGGCTTTGAATTGCACGCAAATTCCAAGCTCATGACCGCCTGCGTCAGCGTGCAGCAGCAACGTGTCTTGTATCTGTCTTTACGTGCTGCTCCGCATGCCTGGTCCTGCGCGCAGGTCACATCCAAACGTCGTTCGAACGTGAGTGTCTTACTCAGCATTGATTCTGCATAAGAAGAGCGCGCAAGTGACTCGGGCTAGTCGCATAGTGCGTCTCAGGACGGCACGGGCATCCCAAAATGTCTGCTCCGTCCTGCTCATCCTGCTTGTAGCAATGACGCACCTACCGTGGGCACTGCCCGCTCTAGGACTTTGCTGGCAAGGGTATGGCAATCCATATCTCTCCAAGCATACGCAGTTGCCCACGCATACTCAACTGTGCATGTTGTGCCGATGTCTGCAGGTACGCAATCCGTTGTGCGCGCCTCAGCCTCCCATTCGTCGCTGCCTGTCAGTACGCGCTGTGCGCCAGCAGCGAGGAGCTGCGCGAACAAGTACAGTTGTACCTGGCATGCCTGCCGCCCGACGTTTTGGCCACATGCGCGCAGGCGGGCAGCACGTCTGTTGAGCACGTTGTGACTAAGGTACGAAGACACGCATCTGGCATAAAAGCTGCTGTTCCGCCTCAAGCACGCACAATAGGGCCGCGCAGTAACCAATTCTCCATTATAAGCGCACAGTGCAGTGCCATCTTAGCTAAACTGGGTGAAGCAACGCTGGTCATAGCTGATCTTTGTCAACGTCCCCAGCCAGTGCACAATCAAGCCGCATGGTATGTGCACGCGGTATCGCACACCATGGCACCAAGTGTCGTGGTATGCTTGCTCTGTACTGCACAGGTGCAAAGCGTGGTCGTACGATGGAAAGGCAGCACACCCCTTGCGTCGCAGCGAACGGGCGGTGCGGGTGCCAGCAGCAGCAACTCATCTTTCATCAGCCAAGAGAGCACACCGTCCCAGGTGCGTGCGTGCGTGCGTGCGTGCATGTCGCGCCACGGCGAGGCGCGTGCAGTCCTGTCAGCGAGCAAGCTGTGCGCTCCAGGAGCCTAGCCAAGCGAGCTGCGTGCAGCACAGACTTGCCTTTAACTGTCACGGCACATCTTTCTGCCGTAGCCCAGACTGCGTAATCCTAGCTCGCTTCCCGCTTGGAAGGCATGGACCGCTTCTGCGCTCCCAGGACGACACACGCAGGACAGGGATAGAGTGGGGCTCCGGTGGTTGCGATGTTGCTTGTCGCACTGAGCTTTTGATGCGCTTTTTGTGCGTGCGCACGCAGGACGGTTTTGGTGCTCCTGCGGACGTCCGGAGACCCATGAGTTGGCAGAAGATCCTCTCACTTATTGAGGCCAGACCCGGCGACTTTGTTACGGTGAGGAGGATAGCTCTGCTGCAGTGCATGGAGCATACAGATGTGCTGGGTACAAGGCCCATGGACTGCGATTCTGTCACTCACCAGAGGCAGCGTGCACAGCCTGCACTTTGTTACGGTGCCTGGCTGAGCTCTGTTGCAGTGCTCAAAACGTACCCCCAACTCCTTAACTTCCGCATGCTACGTGGTCCACACTGTGCCAAGCGTTGTATCGTTGCAGGTATTGATTATGCGCTATTGCGATATGGGGACCTTGGAGAGTGCAATAAACACTGGTGAGTACCAGTTGAACCTTTGTCGTGAGGTGCACATACATCCACTTTTGGACACTTGCTGCTACGGAGGTGCTTGCATACCTGAATGGGAGCCAAGTCCAGCTGGAATGCCTGTGGCATGCAGGGTGCACGTGCCTCACGTTAGTGATGCGGGACATGGCGAGTAAATGAGGTCTGCTTTGTGTATCTTCGTTTTGTCCTTGTCCTTAGGGATATTCTCGGTCACCAGGGGGGCTGCGGCAACGTCACAAGAGCGGCGGAAACGCTTCAGAGCACTAGTCAGAACGGCTCGCGAAGTAGCTCAGGTATGTGCAGCGTGTGTTCACCGCTACATGTCAGCCACCCACAAAGCACGGCCTCAAGCATGCCACAGGAGTGCGTGCGCGGCAGTCTTATACGCGAGAAGACACTAAGAGAACGCACACGCGCATCAAGTAAAAAGTGATAAACACATGAGTGCGTGCATCAGCACATCTGGTACATCAGCAGCAGGGCTACGACTGCATGTCGTACATGCACACCTCGGGAGGCCTGCTAGCATGCCGTGCTTGACGGTTTCTGCTGTGGTTGACTGCTTTGATTGCAGGGACTGCAGCATTTGCATGCGTGCGACGTGATTCATGGGAACCTCAAGGTATGCGGCACTCAGCTATACACAGCAGACCGTGCACTCTAGACAGAAAGCAGTACGCAATACCTATTGACACACTGTAAACCTCCAGTCACAATGCAAACCTCCAGACAAAGCACGTGCCTGGCGAACATGACAGCTAGGCGCGAAAGGTGAAGGCTGGCCGTGGTTGTGTGGTATATGTGTTGTGCAGCCTTCCAATGTGCTGCTCTGTGGGGGCCGTCAGGACATCCGCGGCTTCAGTGTGCACGTCGCGGACTTTGGCATGTCTAGATTATCGATACATAGCAGACCAGGCTCCGTTGGAGCAGCCCTCGAGGTGCGGACACTCTGGCCTCGTCAAGCCATGGCCGGGCGCCTGCGCAAACTGCATGCATGCAACCCCAGATGAGCACGTTCGGCTGTTTTCAAGCCCCTGCGCACACTGCATGCGTGCCTCGCGCAAAGGTAGCCTGCGAGCGCAATGGGAGCGATTAGTGGGTAAGCGGCCTTAGCGTGTCTTGTGGTGTTCACCCGCAGTACATGGCCCCGGAGGTCATGCAGGGCAAGCCCGTCACCCAAGCGAGCGACATCTATTCATTCGGGCTGACCATGTGGGCCATGGCATCAATCATGGACCCCTACCGAGGGCTGCAACCAGGTGCGCAGCATGAGCGCATCACAGATCGACAGCACGGGGGCCCACATGAGTGACAAAGGTGACCTCTGAGCAGGTACTTTGCAACAGGTGGTAATCCGCATGGCTGCTAATAAGTGCCCAACCACTGTGTGGATAGATGGGTGGCCAGTTCCATGGAGCGCATATGCCATGCGCGCACCTCATTTGTGGCCCGCATGATGTTGCCTTCGTCTGTGCAGAAATGCTGGTTGACTGTGTGACCCGTCAAGAGCTGCGCCCAGAGTGGCCAAGCAACGAGTACGACTCCCTGCTCAAGCCCTTGTATTACTCGTGTGTGGCGCCAGACCCAGAAAAGCGGCCCACCGCGAAAGAGGTGGTTGCACAACTCGCCACTATCGAGACAAACGTCCGTAACGGCATGGTCTGGCAGCCCGCAATCGCCATCGCCCTGGCGCAGCAGCAGGCGCAGCAGCTCGCAGCGCAGGGTGGCGGGCCCCAACAAGCACAGCAGGCACAGCAACAGGGTGGCAGGTCTCAGCAGGCGCAGCAGCAGGTAGCACAGCAGACGCGAGAGCCCCAGCAGGGCCAAGCAGCCTCGGGGCCAAATCAGTGAGTTTTTTGAGCTAGGGCCTGCCAGGAGTCCTCGCCAAATGAGTAGGCAAGTACCTCAGCAGGGGCAGGATATGATGCAGACAGCATCAGACCCGCAGGCGCCCTGCGCTCGCACTGGCAGGTTGGCAGCCATGCAAATACGGGATTCATGGGGACTGACGGGCCGGGTCCTAAGGGAAATCTTTGGCCTGGGAAAAGCAACTGTGTGGCACTGTCGCATGTCAGTTTCGGAGACGGATGGGTGGGTCAGGTGCGAAAAGGGTTTCTCCGCTTGAGATCTGAGAGCGTACCATGCATACTAATGCTTTACAACCATAATAAAATGTTGGGCGTGGGATTAGATACGATGGGCAGCTGCGTTCAGGTTTGTAATAGCTTGCGCGTTCGGGGTTCTGGGGCAAACATCAGTGGTACGTATCAATAGTCAGCTGGTTGGGAGCGCACCAGTGCACTGAGCCAGGATGCTGGGCTGGTCGCTGGGTTTCGGCCCGTTCCCGGCGTGCGTTGGTGAGTTTGGCGTGGTGCGTTCTAGCACATGAACAGAGACCTCACTGCCGCACAGAGACCTCACTGCCTCGCTGCCGCACTCTTACATCCCTGTCATGCTCAGCTCGTCCGGGAGCGTTTTGGCACACCCTTGCGTTTGTTTGCTATGTGTGCCAAAAGCAGCCCCTGTCCCTTTCCGCGCCCCAGAGTACGTGTGTCCCTTCGGCCCGTTCTGCATGTGCCATCAGTCGTTTTGGCAATATACCATTTACATGGTGTCTAGATACCTGAGTTGCACAGGCGATGGCATAGGCATTGGCTAGTTTACGAGACTGCTTAGCTGGGCCGCAGAAGCATGTGACTGCCCATGGCAGTCTTTGGCACTGATCGCGTCCACTGGCCATTCTAAGCACTCACGACTCGTCTTCAAGCGAGTCGCCATGCATTGGCCTGGAACCCAGTTCTTCTATGTGTGGGACTCAGGTGCATGGACATGCCACTGTGTCAACTGACTAGCGCTTGCCCTACGCCGCACGTGCAGGGCTCTTTAGACTGCTTGGATCCTAAAGTGATTATTCTTAACTATAGAAATCAACTGAAGCTCTGGAACGTGCCTTGCATGGCGCTCTATGGCGGTTTGTGGCAGTATTCTATGGCGGTGCTTTCGGTTTATGCACATCTATGTTACCTCGATATTGAAACGAACTCAGCATGTCATAATGATTATGCGGCTATGCTTTATAGAGATCGCTATGTTCTTTCAGAACATCGGAAAGACACAAAGTCTGTTATGCCTGCTTTTACATTGTAGAGTGTCGAAGTGCGCGGGCCGCTGGCACACCTCAGGTCGGCCGAGGTATATGATTTGTTATAGCCTTTTGTTTTACTTGCGTGATGGACTCGTCCGTGGTGGACCCGTAGTACGTTGCGAAGACGCTGCGGGGGCTACATTAAATGCCACAGGAACGAGTCGTCGAAACAAGTTGCACGCACGGTGGAATACACTCACCCTTCACTTCAGTTGCCATATGAGCAATTGTGTGTTCTGTGTTTCGAGCAATTGCTTGTTGTGTGGCGAACTCATGACTCGCACGTTCCAAGGCGTGTGCTAGCTCTGGATACTCACACGTGTGACGCTTTCGCTGTGCCTCGCCGCTGTTCAACCAATCTCTCGCCTCTTTGCACTTTGCTTTCCATTCAGGGCCGTGTGCGTGGTCAGCGGCCCGTCTCTATGGCACCGCTCTTCGGCAGAGCTGTTTGCCAAAACCTTTTCGTATGTCCCTCTCAGTCATTCGCGGTGTTCTATTCCCACCCATAGCCACATGCAAATGGTGCTGCGCACAGGGCTGAGAAGCTCGCTCGCACCTCGATAAAAGCTATTCACGTCTGTGTTCGATGTCTGTAGGTCTGCGCTTGTGCGTCTAGTTGCGCGACTCCCCAGCGGGCATGATTCGGTAGAGCAGCGTTTAGACCGGCCATGAAGCAAGCCCGTGCCCTTTGAACGAGTACCGGCAGATACAGAACCTCAAATAAGTGCCTTTGCGCGCCTCGCATGCTATCATGCTCGCAGCAGTTGAAAGTGAATTGGCCGGCGCTGAGATCCCCATGGCTTCTTCTCATGGCCGTGTGTGCCCCGGTAGCTCCGGACAAGCGTGTGAACGGCGGATTCTGAACTGCGGTTTCGGCTTCAGCCAGGTGCTGAGGTTGTTTGCATCGCTAGAGACAGCGATTTGGTGCATCAGTTGATGGAATGGCACATGTGGTTCGATGGAAGAAGCGGCGTACCCAGCCCTCGACAGGCTGGAAGTATCTTTTTGTCGCTGCGAGCGGACGAATTGATCAGTTGTGTGTCTCTCAGGGCCCGGTTCTTGCAACATGCTGGGACACGACTGACCACACGAGCGCGTGAATCATGCATGCCAATCGTATGCCTGGCAGCCCTCGTATGTCTGCATGGAATTGCATCAGGCTGGGTTCAGTTCCGGCGAATTGCTTTGCGCTGTCGACTTCATGCTGTCAGGCAAACTGGAATTTGGAAATGGCCATGACAAGCTCTGTAAATGGCCATGACAGTTCGCTTGAACCACAGGCGCAAAAGACATCAGATACATGACCTTGTAACAGAAGCCTGGCCAGGCTATCACAGCCTTGTAATGACCGACTAAGAGACAGCCTGGTCAGACTGAGCGCACACTCAACCAGCCTGGTGCCACAATCAGGGTATAGTCAGCTCAGTCAGCCATGAACAAAAGGTGGCGCCGCGGCACGGTCCAGGAACCCCGCTGTGACCCCCAGCGGAATGATAGAGGGTACCCGCGGTTTAGTGGGGACAGGCG
>VFQQ010005759.1_pt1 | contig 10119 bp, 7 predicted proteins | sample 3512341 | NCBI WGS metagenome assembly VFQQ01 (sample SAMN10412373, study PRJNA504923) | tailings metagenome | isolation source: Relicate 2 Philex TSF1 revegetated site | place: Philippines: Tuba, Benguet | collected 2017-08-29
CCTTGTGCTCGTTGGCCGCCGAGATGATCGTGGCGATCGGCTGCTTGATGCCGAGGTTGACGACCTTGTAGCCGTTGTTGGTCAGAATGATGTCGACCAGGTTCTTGCCGATGTCGTGCACGTCACCCTTCACCGTGGCGAGAACGATGGTCCCCTTCTCCTGGCCCTCCACCTTCTCCATGAAGGGTTCGAGATAGGCGACGGCCGCCTTCATCGTTTCAGCCGACTGGAGAACGAAGGGAAGCTGCATCTTTCCGGAGCCGAACAGCTCGCCGACGACCTTCATGCCGTCGAGCAGCACGGTGTTTATGATGTCGAGCGGCTTCATCCGCACGCGCGCCTCGTCCAGGTCTCCTTCGAGCCCCTTTCGATCTCCGTCGATGATGCGCTGCTTCAACCGCTCCTCGGCGGTCTCGGCGCGCACCTTCTCGACCTTGGGACCTTCGGTACGGGCCTCGAAGAGCGCAAGGAAGGCTTGCAGCGGGTCGTAGTCGGGGCGGCGGCGATCGAAGATCAGGTCCTCCGCCACTGCCACTTCATCGGCAGGAATCCTGTGCAGGGGCATGATCTTGGAAACATGCACGATCGCCCCGGTCATGCCGCGCTTCAGGGCATGATCCAGGAAAACGGAATTGAGCACGTGGCGCGCCGCCGGCTTCAGCCCGAATGAGATGTTGGACAGGCCAAGGATGATCTGACAGCGCGGCATTTCCTTCGAAATCCGCTCGATCGCCTCCAGCGTCCACAGGCCGAGTTTGCGATCGTCCTCGTTGCCGGTGCAGATTGTGAAGGTGAGAGGGTCGAACAGGAGGTCTTCCGGCGGAAGGCCATGCCTGTTGCAGGCGAAGTCGTAGAGGCGCTTCGCCACCGCGACCTTGCTCTCCACATCCTTGGCCATGCCCTGCTCGTCGATGGTGAGCGCGACCACCGCCGCGCCGTGCCGACGCGCGAGCCGCACCCGCTTCTCCGCCGGCTCCTCACCATCCTCGAAATTGATCGAATTGATGATCGGCTTGCCACCGTAGAGTTTCACGGCCGCTTCCAGCACCGGAAATTCGGTGGAGTCGATCACCAGCGGGGCGGTGACTGCGCCGCGCATGCGCTTCACCACCTCGGTCATGTCGGAAATCTCGTCGCGGCCCACGAAGGCGGTGCAGACATCGAGGGTATTGGACCCCTCCTTCACCTGCTCGCGTCCCATCGCGACACAACCATCCCAATCGCCCGCGGCCTGCAGGTCGCGAAACTTCTTCGACCCGTTCGCATTGCAGCGCTCACCGATGGACAGATAGGCGTTCTCCTGGCGATAGGAGACGGCGCCATACAGTGACGCGACCCCCGGCACCCAGTGATGACTGCGTCGAACCGGCATCGGACGTTCGGCGTTGCGGCCGTTCTCCGATCCGAGCCGCTTGAGCAGGGCGTCCAGAGCGGCGATGTGCTGGTCGTTGGTGCCGCAGCAGCCGCCGATGAGGTTGATGCCGTCCTCCCGCACGAAGCGTTCCAGCCAGCGAGCCATCTCCTTCGGCTGCAGCGGATAGTGCGTCTTTCCGTCGACCAGTTCCGGCAACCCGGCATTGGGCTGGATCGAGATCATGCCGGGCCAGTTCTCGCCCAGCCACTTGACGTGTTCGGCCATTTCCTGCGGGCCGGTGGCGCAGTTCAGCCCGATGATCGGCACATCGAGCGCATGCACGACAGTGGCGGCGGCGGTGATGTCCGAGCCGACCAGCAGCGTCCCGGTCGTCTCCACCGTCACCTGCACCATGATGGGCAGGTCCGAGCGGCCGGCTTCCGCGCGGGCGATCTTGGCCCCGTTCACCGCCGCCTTGATCTGAAGCGTGTCCTGGCAGGTTTCGATCAGGATGGCATCGACCCCGCCGGCCACCAGACCGCGCGACTGGATCGTCAACGCGGCTTCGAGCGTGTCGTAGTCGATATGGCCGAGGGAGGGCAGCTTGGTCCCCGGCCCGATGGAGCCGACGACGAAGCGGGGCCGGCCGTCGACGAACGCCTCGATGCACGAGCGGGCGATCTCGGCCGATTCCTTGTTGAGCGCGAAGGCTTCCGCCTCCAGGTCGAATTCGGCGAGGGTGATCGGACTGCCGCCGAAGGTATTGGTCTGCACCATGTCCGCCCCGGCCTGCAGATAGGACATGTGCACGTCGCGCACCACGTCCGGGCGTGAACGGGTCAGAATCTCGGTGCAGTTCTCCTTCCCCCAGAAGTCACGATCGGCGTCGAGGTCGAGCGCCTGGGTGCGGCTGCCCATGGCGCCGTCGCAGAGGAGAATGCGTTCGCGGAGGGTCTCGAGGAAGCGGCTCATCGGCTCACGGCCTCCTGAGCCCCCGGTCGGGCCCGCAGGCCGAGCAGGTGGCAGATCGCATAGGTCAGGTCGGCGCGATTGAGCGTGTAGAAATGGAAGTCCGACACGTCTTCGGCGATCAGGCGGCGGCACTGGTCCGCCGCCACGGTCGCGGCGACGAGCTTTCGCGTCTCCGGGTCGTCGTCCAGGCCTTCGAAATCATGTGCGAGCCAAGCGGGGACACTGGCTCCGCACATGCCGGCGAAGCGGACCACCTGGCGGAAATTGGTCACTGGCAGGATCCCCGGCACCAGCGGCACCGTGATGCCGGACATGCGTACCCGATCGCGAAAGCGCAGGAAGTCTTCGACGTTGAAGAAGAACTGCGTGATGGCACGCGTGGCGCCGGCATCCACCTTGCGCTTCAGGTTGTCGAGATCGGCCTGCGAACCCTTGGCTTCCGGGTGAATCTCGGGATAGGCGGCGGCGCTGATGTCGAAATCGCCGATCCGCTTCAGGCCGCCGATGAGATCGGCGGCATAGGCATAGCCGTCGGGATGCGCCTGATAGCCCGCCTTCGGATCGACGGGATCGCCGCGCAGGGCCACCAGATGGCGGATGCCCGCCTCCCAGTAGGACTTCGCCACAGCGTCGACCTCTGCGCGGCTGGCACCGACACAGGTGAGATGGGCGGCGGGCAAGAGGGCGGTTTCGCGCAGGATTCGGATCACGGTCGCGTGGGTGCGTTCGCGGGTCGATCCGCCGGCGCCGTAGGTGACGGAGACGAAGCGGGGACCGAGCGGTTCCAGCCGCTTAACGGCGCGCCACAGGGCGTCCTCCATCTCGGGTGTCTTCGGGGGGAAGAACTCGAAGGAAACGCCGATCCCGGCCTTGATGCTCATGCCGCGCGCTCCATGGGTACCGCTCTCCAGATGCCGACCGACAGGGGTTCGCCGGTCAGGATGCTCTCGCGATCGACCTTCAAGCCGGCCGTGGCACACCAGCGGCGGACCTCTTCGCCGGCGAACCCGAGGCGGCGGTGGGCGTGTTCGGCGCGAAGGTATTCGAGGTCGTGGGGAAGGAAGTCCACGACCGCCAATGCGCCCTCCGGCCGCAGGACGCGCGCCGCCTCCGTGATCGCGGACATCGGTTCATCAGCGAAGTGCAGAACCTGGTGCACCGTGATCGCATCGAAGCTCTTCGCCGGAAAGGGCAGATTGTACATGTCCCCGAGGCGGACCTGACAGTGGCGGAGCTGCGCCCTCTCCAGATTGGCGCGGGCGATGGCGAGCATTTCGCGGTTCAGATCGACGCCGACGCCGTGTCGGATCCGGTCGGCGAAGACTTCGAGCACCCTTCCGGTACCGGTGCCGATGTCGAGGAAGTCCTCGACCGATACGCCGCTCAGCATGTCGAGCAGTGCGGCTTCGACGTCCACCTCCGGTGCGTAGAGGCTGCGAATCTCGTCCCAACGGCCGGCATTGGCGCGGAAATAGGCTTGCGCCGCCTCCGCCCTGGCCGTCTTGACGCCCTCGAGACGTTCAAGATCACGGGCGAGAAGCGCATCGTCGGCGGGAACGAGATCGACGAGCATGCGAGCGAAAGCCGCCCCCGCCCCGCGTTCCGACAGACGGAAGAAGGCGGAGGTCCCCTCCCGGTGCCGTTCCAGCAAGCCCGCTTCGCAAAGAAGCTTCAGGTGGCGCGAGATGCGCGGCTGGCTCTGGCCCAGAACCTGGGTGAGCTCCGTGACCGTCAGCTCACCATGAGCGCAGACGGCGAGCAACCGAAGACGCGTCGGCTCACCGGCAGCGCGCAATGACTCGAGGAGACCGTCCATACCATCTCTCACCACAAGTTTTCCTATATAAACATATCTTTATATTTAGGCAAGGTGAACAACCGAGATTGTGACCGAGGCCGCCGTAGGCCCGGCGGAAATCGCGTATAACTGAACCGGTTTCAAGGGCGTCGAATCGCCCGTTCGGGTGTTAACGCTCTGATAACGCTGGTGCGTTAACCAATGTCTGGACATTCGGGCCGTGCCGGGAGGAACCGGCGGCGCCGCAAGGAGCTGGGTACGATGCGTAGGGTTCGTCCTTTCTTCCTGGTCGCCCTTTTTGGGGCACTGCTTTTCGAATCGCTGACGCCCGCCAAGGCCAGCGCAAGCGGGCCGGACCAATTCATCGCCGGTCTGGGCGAGCGCGTTCTCCAGGTCGTCACGGATGACAGCGCCGATCCGCACAATCGGGAAAAGGTCTTCCGCGATCTGTTCCAGAGTGCCTTCGCGGTCGAGGACATCTCGCGCTTCGTCCTGGGCCGACATTGGCGGACGGCGACCGAAGAGCAGCGGACGCAGTTCAAGCAGGCCTTCGAGGACTACGCGGTCAAGACCTACGGGACCCGCTTCAGCCAGTATTCGGGGGAGAAGTTCATCGTCAAGGACGCGAAGCCGGCCGGCGAACAGGGCGACCAGATGGTGGCCACCGTCATCGAACGGCCGGCGGGCGGACCGCCGATCCGCATCGACTGGCGCGTGCGCCCGGCGGATGGGGGCTGGCGCATCGTCGATATCCATGTCGAGGGGGTGAGCATGGCCATCACCCAGCGGCAGGAATATGCAGCGGTGCTGCAACAGTCGAACGGAAACGTCAGCGCCCTGGTCGACAGGATCAAGGCCCGCATCGGAGCGAATTGAAGGGCGTCCCGCCCGGCGCCCGGATCCGTCAGGCCGGAGCAATCTCGAGAGAATACCCGGCCGAGCGAACCGTACGGATCGGATCGGATTCGATGTCCACGTTGAGCGCCTTGCGCAGGCGGCGGATGTGGACGTCCACGGTGCGCTGTTCCACATACACGTCCCTGCCCCAGACGGCGTCAAGGAGCTGGTCGCGTGACAGCACCCGGCCGGGATGCTCCATGAAGTGGCGAAGCAGCCGGAATTCCGTGGGGCCCAGCCGCACTTCCTTGCCGTCCCGCATGACCTTGTGAGCGGCGATATCCATGACGATGTCGCCACAGGTGAGAACCTCGTCCGCCAAGGCGGGACGGATGCGCCGCAGGACCGCGCGCATCCGGGCGAGAAGTTCACCCGGGGAGAACGGCTTGGAGATGTAGTCGTCGGCTCCGGAATCGAGACCTCGCACGCGGTCGCTCTCCTCGCCCCGGGCGGTCAGCATGATGATCGGGATGTTGCGCGACGCCTGGTTCCGGCGGACCTGACGGCACACTTCTAGGCCCGACATCTGCGGCAGCATCCAGTCGAGCAGGATGAGGTCGGGCTTCTCCTCCTGCACCTTCAGCAGCGCTTCCTGACCGTCCACCGCCTCGTCCACGCGGTAACCCGACTTTTCCAGGTTGTAGCGCAGCAACGCGACGAGGGAGGGCTCGTCTTCGACGATCAGTACCAGCGGATTCATGTTCAGCTCTCGCTCCTGCCGGCGGGGCCGGCGGAGCCCGGCGGTTCCACTACCGCGAAGGCCGTCCGGTCACCCTTGGGTCGCTGCTCCCGCACGCGCTGGCCGGTCACCATGAACTCGATGAGTTCGGCTATGTTGGTCGTATGGTCCCCCATGCGCTCGATGTTCTTGGCGATGAACAGGAGATGGGTGCAGGGCGTGATGTTGCGCGGATCTTCCATCATGTAGGTGAGGAGTTCGCGGAACAGACTGTTGTAGATCTCGTCGACATCGGCATCGCGGCGCCAGACACCTCGCGCCTTTTCGACATCGCGCTGCAGGTAGGCGTCGAGCACGTCCTTGATCATCGCCTCGACCAGATGTCCCATCCGCACCACCGTATGCACGGAACTGATCGATGGCATCTGATTGAGGGCGAGCGAGCGTTTCGCCGCATTTGCGGCATAGTCGGCGATCCGTTCGAGGTCTCCGGCGATGCGCAGCACACCGATGATGAGCCGCAGATCGACTGCCATCGGCTGGCGCAGCGCGAGTACGCGCAGCGCGCGCTGATCTACCTCGCTCTGCAGCGAGTCGACCTTCGCGTCGCCCGCTATCACGCTCGCAGCCAGTTCCGGGTCGCGGCGCGCGAGTGCGGTCATGGCACTCGCGAGCTGGGCTTCCGCCAGCCCACCCATGCGGGCGACGGCGCTGTCGAGGGCTGCGAGTTCTTCGTCGAAGGATTTGACCAGGTGGCTTGATGTCATGGCATTGCCCCCGCTTACCCGAACCGGCCGGTGACGTAATCCAGCGTCTGCTGCAGTCTCGGCGCCGTGAACATCTGCTCGGTGTCGCCGTACTCGATGAGCTTGCCGAGGTACATGAAGGCCGTGTTGTTCGAAACCCGGGCCGCCTGCTGCATGTTGTGGGTAACGATCACGATCGAATAGGTCGCACGCAATTCGTCGATCAGCTCCTCGATCTTGGCGGTCGCAATCGGATCGAGTGCCGAACAGGGCTCGTCCATCAGGAGCACTTCCGGATCTGCAGCGATCGCGCGAGCGATACAAAGCCTCTGCTGCTGCCCGCCAGACATCCCGAGGGCGCTTTCCTGCAGCCGGTCCTTCACCTCTTCCCAAAGCGCAGCGCCCCTGAGCGAGCGCTCGACTGTCTCGTCCAGAACCGACTTGTTGCGAATGCCGTCCACCCGCAGCGGATAGATGACGTTCTCGTAGATGCTCATCGGGAAGGGATTCGGCTTCTGAAACACCATTCCCATGCGCTTGCGCAACGCGATCACGTCCGTGCGCCCGTCATAGATGTCGACACCCTCCAGACGGATCCGCCCGGTGATCTTCAGTCCGTCGATCAGGTCGTTCATTCTGTTGAGCGATCGCAGGAGGGTGGATTTCCCGCAGCCGGAGGGCCCGATCAGAGCTGTCACGAGGCCCCTTTCGATCTTCATGTCGACATCGAACAGGGCCTGCTTCTCGCCGTAAAACAGGCAGAATTTGGAGATCTCCATCACCGTGCCGCCGGTGCCGGCCCTGGTGTGATAGACTGTTCCGCTCGCCTGCGTCTGAACGTTCGCAGTGGAAACGGCTGTGGCGACTGATGCCATCGGATGCCCCCTTCCGGGATCAGAATTGACTGCCGGCGAACCGGCGCTTGAGACGATTGCGGATGACGATCGCGGAAGCGTTCATCGCCGCGATAAGTGTGATCAGCAGCAACGTAGTCACGAACACCATGGGCTTTCCGGCCTCCGAATTTCTCGACTGGAAGCCGACATCGAAGATGTGGAACCCAAGGTGCATAAAGCTGCGTTCCAGGTGGACGTAGGGAAAGAAGCCGTCGATCGGCAATTCCGGTGCAAGCTTGACGACGCCGACCAGCATCAGCGGCGCCACCTCGCCGGCGCCTCGCGCCATGGCCAGGATGATACCCGTCATGATTCCGGGCATGGCACGAGGCAGCACGATGTACCGGATCGTCTGCCATTTCGATGCGCCGCAGGCGAGCGAGCCTTCGCGCATCGAGCGCGGGACCGCGGCCAATGCCTCCTCCGTCGCAACGATGACGACCGGCACGGTCAACAAGGCAAGGGTAAGGGAGGCCCAAAGCAGCCCACCGGTGCCGAATGTCGGGCTGGGCAGGCGTTCCGGGAAGAAGATCTGGTCGATCGAGCCACCGACGATATAGGCGAAGAATCCCAAGCCGAACACGCCGTAGACGATCGAGGGGACACCGGCGAGGTTGTTCACCGAGATCCTGACGAAGGCCACCATCCTTCCCTGCTTGGCATACTCCCGCAGGTACAAGGCCGTAATCACGCCGAAGGGTGCCACGGCCACCACCAGCAGGATGGTCATCGCGAACGTGCCGAAAATGGCCGGCATTACGCCGCCTTCGGTATTCGCTTCCCGTGGCTCATCGAGCAGAAACTCGCCCCAGCGGGAAAAGTAGACCCCCAGACGATCGAGCAATCCGAGATCGTTGGCCGGGTAGAAGCGGACGATAGACGAAAGCGGCAAGACCTTCTCCGCACCACCAACCTCGGCGAGCGTGATGGTGGTCTTGGCGTCCATGAGCCGTATCCGGCGGGCTTCGGCGGCGAGACTGTCGTAGTCACGCTGCAGCGCCACGCTGCGCTCCTGGAGTGCCGAGCGCGCCGCGGCAGCTTCGGCACTGTCGAACCCGTAGCGCAGTTCGGCCCGCCTGACGTCCAGCCGGCCGGCATTGAGCTCGTGGTTGATCTCGCCGATCTTGTTGCGCTCGATATCGCGAATGGTAGCTAAGCGTTCGCGTGCCTCGGCATGAGCTTCGGCCAGTTCGGAGGAACGCACATCCGGAGACGCCACCGCCCGGCCGTCGATGGATACAGACTTGATGCGGCCGACGAAGGGTCCCCATTCCAGGCGTTCGGCAAAGATGAAGTCCGCGGGGCTCTCCTCGGACTTCACCTCATAGGCGGATACCCAGCGGAAGTCGTCGTTGTAGATGTCGTAGTTGCCCGTCCGATAGAGCGTGCGGGAAACGAAGCCGCCCTCCGCGGCCACACGTTGCCGAACCTCGGGGCTCATCTTCTGCAACTGCTCCGCCGTCGCCCGATAAAGCTCGGAACGGCGAAGTTCGCCCGCCACCTTGGTGCCGTCTTCAAGGGTGAGTACCGATATCGGCCGCGGATAGAAGGTGGCAATCCCGTTCCAGACCACGAGCAGAAGGAAGCCGGTGATCATCAGGATTCCGAGCGCCAGCGCGCCGCCGAGTGCCCACAGGTTGGGCTCGCCCCGCGCCCACAAGTCGGTCACCCGCCGCCGCCTCGTGGCAGTGGCTACCGCGAGGGAAGAGCGGTCACCGATCATTTCCATGGTCATAGCGCTTCCCCCCTCACAACTGCATCGCGCGCTTGCGGAAGCGCTGCCTTATGATTTCGGCACCGGTATTGATCACGAACGTCATCACGAAGAGCGTCAGCGCCGCCAGGAACAGCATGCGGTAGAGCGTGTCGTCCTTGACCGCTTCGGGCAGTTCCACCGCGATGTTCGCGGAAAGCGCGCGCAGCCCGTTGAACAGGTTCCATTCCAGGATCGGCGTGTTTCCGGCCGCCATCACGACGATCATGGTCTCGCCGACCGCGCGTCCCATGCCGATCATGATGCCGGCGAACACGCCGCTGAACGCGGTGGGCAGGATGACCGCGGTCGCGGTCTGCCAAGGCGTCGCGCCGCAGGCAAGGCTGGCCGCGCGGAGGTGCTCCGGCACGGCGTTCAGCGCATCCTCGGCGATCGTGTAGATGATCGGGATGACGGCGAACCCCATGGCGAAGCCAACGACCAATGTGTTGCGCTGGACATAGGTGTCCACGACACCGCCACGAATACCGAGATCGACCGACGTGAGAAGGGCCGCCAGCAGCCAGGCGATCAGCAATCCCGCCGCTGTTAGGACCACCCAGCGCGCAGCGTCGAATACGCCGGCCTGAACGCGCGGCAGCTCACGAAGCCGTTCGCGGAATGCATCCGACCCGACGCGAGCGAAGCCATAGCTTGCGAGCAGGAATCCGACAGGCATCAGTACCAGCGTCATAAAGGGGACGTCACTGCCGGTCTGACCGTTTGCCCATGCCTTGAAATCTCCGGCGAAGAAGAGCCCTTCGAAGAAGCCGCCAAGTCTCGTCGCCAGCAGGACCGAGATCCCGATCGACAGGAACATCAACGCGAACTTGGGCAATCCGCCATACCGCAGCGCCACCTGCTCCGGCACCAGCTGCCAGACATAGGCGCCGACCAGGAGGCCCAGAGGAACCACGAATGTTGCGAGAATGACCGCCGCGATCCAGGTTTCGACGATCGGCGCCAAAATCAGCGCGGCGATGAAGCCCAGCACCACCGAAGGCAGCGAGGCCATCATCTCCAT
>VFQQ010005760.1_pt1 | contig 10118 bp, 9 predicted proteins | sample 3512341 | NCBI WGS metagenome assembly VFQQ01 (sample SAMN10412373, study PRJNA504923) | tailings metagenome | isolation source: Relicate 2 Philex TSF1 revegetated site | place: Philippines: Tuba, Benguet | collected 2017-08-29
GAAAAAGTTTTCACCACGCCGAATGTGTTCCCACCGGAGAATTTCCAGCAGCACGAGATCAAGGATGATCCGGAATTCCGGGAAGTCGTCGAGCCGCAGAACTGCTACATCTGCAAACAGGATTACTCGACGATCCATCATTTCTACGACCAGCTTTGCCCGCCGTGCGCGGAGTTGAATTTCCGCAAACGCACCGAATCGGCGGACCTGCGCGGGCGCGTCGCGCTGCTCACCGGCGGGCGGGTGAAGATCGGTTATCAAGCCGGCATCAAGCTGCTACGGGCGGGCGCTCAACTCATCGTCACCACCCGATTTCCCCGCGACTCGGCGATGCGGTACGCGGCCGAACCGGACTTCGCGGAGTGGGGGCATCGGCTGGAAATCTTCGGACTCGATCTGCGCCACACGCCAAGCGTGGAGGCATTCTGCCGGCACTTGCTGGCCACCCACGCGCGGCTCGACTTCATCCTCAACAACGCCTGCCAGACGGTACGGCGGCCGCCGGATTTTTATCAGCACATGATGGAGCGGGAGCATGGGTCGTTGCATGATTTGCCACCCGAGGCAGCGAAGTTGCTCGGGGCTTATGAGGGCTTGCGCGGTTATCACATATTGCCGGAAGGAGGCGCGAAGTCTGGGTTTGGAGTTCCGCCTTTAGGCGGTTCGGTGGGTGTTCATAATCCGGGGCCGCCCAAGGGCGGGACTCCAAACCTTCCCCTGTCTGAAGTAGCGGGGCTGACGCACGCGGCGGAGTTGTCGCAAGTGCCGTTGTTGCCGGACGAACTCGCGGCGCAGCAGGCGCTGTTTCCCACCGGCCAGCTTGACCAGGATTTGCAGCAGGTGGATTTGCGCGAGCGGAATTCGTGGCGGCTGATGATGCACGAAGTGCCGTCGGTGGAATTGCTCGAAGTGCAGTTGGTGAACGCCGTCGCGCCGTTCCTCCTGAACGCGCGGCTGAAACCATTGATGCTGCGCACGCCGGAACGCGACAAACACATCGTGAACGTGTCAGCGGTCGAGGGGCAGTTCTACCGGAAGTTCAAGACCACGCGGCATCCGCACACGAACATGGCCAAGGCGGCGTTGAACATGATGACGCGCACGGCGGCGGCGGATTATCACGCGGACGGCATCCACATGAACGCGGTGGACACGGGCTGGGTGACAGATGAAGACCCGGTGCAGATCGCCGCCCGCAAACAGGCCGAGCATCGCTTTCATCCGCCGCTGGACATCGTGGACGGCGCGGCCCGAATCGTGGACCCGATCATCGCCGGCTTCAACACCGGCGAACATGTCTGGGGCAAATTTCTGAAGGATTATCGGGAGACGGACTGGTAAAGAGACCGGCGGGCGAGCCGCGTGTCGATCAGGCAGGATTCAATCCCAGCGCTTCCGCCACGACCCGATCCATCACCGGTTGGCCGTCCACCCTCCGGCGGTTCAGCCCGAAGCCTTCGTCCCAGCCCCAGACGGCCCAGCCGATCTTGTGCGCGGCCAGAACCTGGCCGAAATCGCGGAACCAGTTCGCCCGATGCTCCGCCCGCGCGAAACGCGGGAAGACACCGAACTCCCCGCAGTACAGCGACACCCCGTGCTTCGCACCCCACTCGATGCCCTGTTGGAAACGCGCGACGAGGCGTTCCTTGTTCCATCGTTCGCGGCCGTATTGCTCGACCATCGCCCGCGAGCCGGGATGCGCCTCCAGCCCCGCCAGCACCGGTGCCACTGCTTCGGGGCTGGATGGATAGGGCACGTCGCGCAGCGGTTTCACGGCGTCGCCCGCCCAGGTCGCGCCCTGGTGCGTGAAGGGGAAGGGATCGTAACAGTGAAAGGAATAGACCACATTGCGGTCGGCGAGCGGCTCCGTTTTCCGGAGACCGTCGATCCCACCCCAGTTCGGTCCCGAAGTGACGATGGTGTGTTCCGGCGCGGCTTTGCGGATTGCGGCGGCGAGGCGGGCATTCAGCGGCGGCCATTCGTGCTCCCGTCCGGCGAAAACCGGTTCGTTGATGATTTCCAGCATCGTCAGTCCGGGATCGAACCGCGCCAGACGCGCGGCCAGTTCCGACCAGAATTTCACGAAGGCCGCCTGCCAGTCCGGGTTCAATTCGGCCTCACGATCCTCGTTGTGGATGTCCACCATGACGAGCAATCCCGCGTCTTGGAAACGCCGGATCGCCGCTTCGAGGAACCGCGCCCGGTCCGCCAGCACGGTGCCGTTCGCCGCGTCCATGATGATCCCCGGCGCCACACACAGACGAACGTGTTTGAGACCGGTGCGGGCCATCGCCTCCGCCTCGGCCTCGCCGATGTAGCCGCCGAAATGCTCCGCTGATTCGTCGCGGGGAAATCGAAACCAGCGACAGACGTTTGCGCCGGTGGCCAGTCGTGCGAGACGATTAACCGGCACACCGGACGTGACCGCCGCCGCCAAAGGCAGAGAGGAAAGCGCGATGGCTCAGGCGGTCAGGGCGGTGGATTGCAAGAATGCCCGTCGAGAGAAGGAAGGCTGGGTTTGCATGGCTTGGCGGATGTTTTGGCAGCGCCGGTGGAAAGGCGAATGGATTTATATCTCCCGATCGGCACTGGCAGCGGACGAAGGGAAAGGAACCGACTCTGTGAGCGGCGGGGGCGGCGGCGTCATCGTCGCCAGAGCCTCGCGAAACGCGGTCATGTCCTTCACCACGTCGCCCACGAGACAGTCGATCAAGGCGCGACGCTGATCGGGAAAGCGCGTCACGAACTCGCGGAAACTGAAACCCGGATCGTAAAAACCGTGGATCAGCCGGCGCACGGTCTCCACTCCGTTCCAGAGAGCAGGCTCAAACGCGCCGAGCCGCGCGACGGAAACATCGTTCGCGGCCAGCGCGTCCTCGACGCACCGGGCCGCCAGCTCGGCCGAGCCGAGCGCCAAGAAGAGTCCCGACGAGTAGATCGGATCGAGAAACGCCCGCGCGTCGCCGATCATCACCCAGCCGTCGCCGCACGTCCGGCGGTTCAAGTAGGCCAGCCGCCGCAAGCCGCGCACCGGGCCGGTCCGTTGCGCGCGTTCCAGCCGGCCGCGCGCCGGCGCGCACCTGAGAACCTCGCGCTCGAATATGTGCTCCGGCGAATCGTCGCTGGTGAAAAGATAGCCGGGGTCGGCCACGATGCCCACGCTGACCATGTCCTCCGGCAGCGGGATGTACCAAAACCAGCCGCCCTCCGGGATGAGAAACATCGTCGTCTCGCCGGCGTCGATGCCGGGAAGACGTCGGCCGCCGCGATAATAGCCCCAGAGCGAAGCCTTGTTCAGCCCTGGCACGTCGCCCTTCAGCACGAGCTGCCGCCCGATCACCGTCGCGCGACCCGAGGCATCCACCACGACTTTCGCCTGGATGGTTTCCGGCCCCTTGCCGTTCTGGATGGCTAGGCCGGTCGCGCGTTCGCCGTCGAACATCACTTGCTGGACAGCCGTGCCTTCACGGACTTCCACGCCGTTCTCCCGGGCGTGCTCGATCATCAACTGGTCAAAGGTCGAACGCTCGACCTGCCAGGTTCGCGCACCGTCGCCGGGAATGGTTTCGCTGAAATAGAACGGGGTGGATTCCTTCCCGTCCGGTGCGACGAAGCGCACACTGTATTTCTCGGGAAACGACGACGCTTTGAGCTGCGGCAGCAGGCCGAGACGGTCGAGAATGCCGTAGGTGTGCGGCACAAGCGATTCTCCGATGTGATAACGCGGAAATCGCGACTGTTCGACGACGAGGCAGCGCCGTCCGTGGCGTGCGAGAAACGTCGCCAGCGCGGTGCCGCCGGGACCACCGCCGATCACGGCGACATCGTAACGGGAGGAAGGGGGAGGATGTTTCGTGTTCATGGGATCGGAATGCTGGATGAGACGGGTTCGGGGGGAGCGGACGAGGAGCCACAACACGATCTCCTGTCACCGCTCCGACAGGCACCCCACTGAACGGCTCCACTTGATGCGAGAGAATACCACTCACGCTGGAATTATTACGCGTGCGTAAGTCTTCGGTCTTTGACCCAAGTCAAAATCTCCAGCGATGATCGGGGTGGCCTCGGAATACGGAAGCACTCCCACATTCGTTTCCGGCCAGATTCGCCAGCAGCGGGTGTGATTCAACGTAGGCGACGGGACGATGAACGACAGGGCGAGACTCCCGTCGAGCCGTAACTTGTCCAAGCTGTCCCGCGCCGCGAGCGAGGCGCGGACAGATGCTGCCTGAGAGTGCCGGGAGGAAAAAGTTTGGGTTCGACGGGAGTTTCACCCTACCTGATCGCGCCTGGTTTTCTCTTATTTTCACTCGCTTCCATCTCAGGGCCAAGGAACGGCGGCGGCCATTTCCCTTGATTCGATGTTGGCCCACCCCGATGCTCGCGCGGCATGAGCCGAGCGCTGGCACTCGCGACCCTCATCCTGTTCTTGTTTCCCGCCGCCGCAATCCTGGACGCGGCGGTGCCCCGCACCCTTCGAGCCGCCTCGGGGCAATTGTACACCTCGCTGGAGGACTGGTCTCGCGGTCAAAAACTGTCCCTGTTTCTCGAACGCGGCGCGGGCGATTACAGCGTCGCCGGGCGCAATCGCCGGCTGGTGTTTCGCGTCAATTCCCAGCGCGTCGAAATCGATGGCGTGCTCGTCCACTTGTCCTTTCCGATTCTGGCCGGTCGGGACGGTCCATACGTCGCGGTGAAGGACGTGGACCATGTGCTGGATCCGATCGTGCAGCCGCGCAAAGAATCCACCTGGCGTCTTCGCACCATCGCGCTGGACGCGGGGCACGGCGGCAAGGACTCCGGCTATCACACCGAACGGGATTTCGAGAAGGAACACACCCTCGCGCTGGCGCGTGAAGTCCGGGAGCGGCTGCAAAAACTCGGCTTCCGCGTGGTCATGATCCGCGAGGCCGACACGTTCGTGCCGTTGGAGGAGCGGCCGTTGATCGCCAGGCGGCTCAAGGCCGATCTGTTCGTGAGCCTGCATTTCAACAGCGCGGGACCGGACGGCCGGGAGGTGCGCGGCTGCGAGACGTACGTGCTGGCTCCGCTCGGCACCAAGTCCACGCATGGCGGGAACACCCGCAGCCAGGTGGAGAAAGGCCACGCGCACGGAGCCCGGAACATCCTGCTGGCTCATTCGCTCCAGAAACAACTGGTCGCCCGCGCCGGTCTGGCCGATCGCGGCGTGAAGCGGGCTTGGTTCGTCGTCCTGCGCGAGGCGGAAATGCCGGCGGTGCTGATCGAGCTGGGTTTCATGTCAAATCCGGAGGATCTCCAGCGCATCCGTAGTACCACCGAGCGGGGCCGCATGGCCCAGGCGATTGCCGACGGCATCGCCCAGTATAAAACGCGCACCGAGCCATGATTCCTCTCCGCGAGCGACCCATCGGGATTTTCGACTCCGGCCTCGGCGGATTGACCGTGGTGCGCAAAGTTCACGAGGCGCTGCCGCATGAGGATTTAATTTACCTGGGCGACACGGCGCGCGTGCCCTACGGCACGAAATCCCCGGGCACGGTCATCCGTTTTGCACGCGAGGACACCCGGTTCCTCGTGCAGCAAAAGGTCAAGGCCGTCGTGGTCGCGTGCAACACCGCTTCGGCCTGGGCGTTGTCGGCGCTGGAGGCCGAGTTTCGCCTGCCGGTCTTTGGTGTGATCCTGCCGGGTGCCCGCGCGGCGCTGGCGCGGACGCGCAACGGACGGATCGGAGTGATCGGCACCACGGCGACCGTACGCAGCCAGGCTTACGACCAGGCGATCCTCGCGGAAGACAAGTCACTGCGGGTCTTCAGCCGGGCTTGTCCGCTGCTGGTGCCGCTGGTCGAGGAAGGCCGCACGGATGACCGCGTGGTCCGGTTGGTCCTCGAAGAATACCTCCGCCCGCTCCTGCGGCGCGGGGTGGACACGCTGGTGCTGGGCTGCACGCATTATCCGTTGCTCAAACGCGCGATTCAGCGCGTGGCGGGACGCCCGGTTCATCTCGTCGATTCGGCGGAACGCTGCGCGGAGTATGTGCGCGAACGGTTGGCGGAATGCGGATTACTCGCCGACCGGCGTCGGCGGAGAGGCGCGATCCAGCCCTTCGTCACGGACGAAGTGGAACGATTTGCCGATTCGGCGGAACGATTCCTGGGACAACGCACCGGACGGGTCTGGCAGGTGGAATTGGGAGGGTGAGGCAACTCGGTCTCGATTGGGCACATCTGCGCACCGCTTCCCGGACGCCGGTTTCAACCGGCTCCTGACGGAGCGGAAGCTCTCTCGGACAGCGAGCCGGTTGGAAACCGGCGCTCCTTCTGTACAGGGCCGGATGTGGATGCGCCCGTTTCGATTTCATTGTTCAAGTATTCGCTTGGCCTCGCGCGGGCCGGAGGCACAATTCCCGCGCCATGTCACTCCAGCCGTTTGCAGACGAAGCCGGAATCCAGATGCTCCAGCGGATCCTGGAGCGTGGCCGGCTGGCGCATGGTTATTTGTTCGCGGGTTCGGACCTCGACCATCTCGAAGCTGTCGCCCGGGCGCTGGCCCAGGCGTTGAATTGTCAGCGTCCGCCGTCGCGCAACTCGTCAGGCCGGCCCGTGGAGGCCTGCGGTCGTTGTTCGGCCTGCGTCCGCATCGGCGGCGGAAGCCATCCGGATGTGCAATGGGTCCGCCCCGAGTCCAAGAGCCGGGTCATTCTCATCGATCAGATGCGCGAGTTGATGCAGACCATCCACCTCAAGCCGACCGAGGCGGAGTGCAAGGTGGCGGTGATCGTCGCGGCGGACCGGCTCAATCCGCAGGCGGCCAACGCCTTTCTCAAGACCCTCGAAGAGCCGCCGCCCCGCGCGATCATCCTGCTGCTGACCACGCAGATGGAGCGGATGATGGATACGATCATCTCGCGCTGCCAGCGGTTGGCGTTTGGAGGGGAGACCCGGCCCTTCGACGAGGCGACGCGCGCGTTGGTGGAGGAGTTCAGCCGTTCCGCTCTTTCCAGTTCCCAGGACGGCATCCTTGGCCGGTATCAACTCTTGGGAGTTCTGCTCCACCGGCTGAACGCGCTGAAGGAGGCGGCGGAAAAGGAAAGCGAGGCGCGGTCGCCTCTCGCGCGGCACGATGACGTCGATCCCCGCTTGCGCGACAAATGGCAGGATGAACAGGCCGCCGCCGCCGAGGCCGAATATCGCCGCCGCCGCTCCGAACTCATCCTCTCCCTGCAATGGTGGGCAAGAGATGTGTGGTTGCAGACGCGCGTGCGCGGCGGAGAGTTGCTGGTGTTTCCTGATCTGGCCGAGCGATCCGGAGCGGTTGCCCGCCGCTTGAACTCCCGCCAGGCCGAGGCCAACCTGGGCGCGTTCGACCGCCTGCAAAGCGCGCTCTCGACCAACGTGCAGGAGGCGCTCGCCCTCGAAGTGTGCCTGCTGCAATTGCAGCTCTGAGCGGCCGGCTCGAATTCCACGCCCGTCAATTCCGCGATTCATGGCTCTCTTTCCCCCCGGCTCCCAGGCGGCTTGCGTGGCGGATTCGACCGGACGGGTGCAGTGGCTTCTCGGCCTGCTGCTGGGGCTGGGGTTGCTGAAGTTTGGCAACCCCGTGATTCTGGACCGGCTGGTGGAAACGCCGCGCGGCATCGCGGAATGGATCTTCTTTGCCTGGCCGGCGCGCTGGGGGCAGTGGCTGCTTGTGCCGCTGGCCGTGTGGGCGCTGGCCCGCGCCGCCGCGCCGCCGGGGCCGTGGCCGCGCGCGGTGTGGGCACTGGCGGTCTGGTTTGTCTGGCAGCTTCTCTCCCTGTTCACTTCGATCCATCCCGAGTTGAGCCGGACGACAGTGATTCATTTTGCCGTTTGTCTGGGCTGTTTCGCGATCGGTTTTGTCGCGCTGGGTCCGGCGATCCATCTGCAGCGGTTCGGGCTGGTGATCGCACCGTTCTTCGCCTGGATGGTTTGGACAGGATTGGAACAACACTTTGGCGGACTCGAGGCCACGGAGCGACTGATCCAGTCCGTGCCCGGCTGGCAGGACCAGTATCCCAAGGAATATCTTGACCGTATGGCCAAGCGGCGGGTGTTTGCTAATTTCGTTTCGCCCAACGCGTTTGCGGGAACGCTGCTGTTGCTGCTGCCGCTGATCACGCACAGCCTGGTGACCGGTGCGACGCGCCTGACGCCGCCCTCGCGCTGGGTGATCAGTGGCACCCTCGCCGCCGCTTCGGCGGGATGTTTGTTTTGGACGGGATCCAAATCCGGCTGGTTGATCGCGCTGGTGTTGTTCACGGTCACGGCACTGCGACTCATTCCCTGGCGGAAGGTGCGCTGGCTCGTCGCCGGCGCGGTGGGTGTGGCGGGGCTGGCGGGCTTCCTGGTCACTTTCGCTCCCTACTTCCGGGCGGGCGCGACCAGCCTGAGCGCACGGGTGGATTACTGGCAGGCCGCCACTTCGACCGCGCTCGGCAACCCCTGGCTGGGGACCGGACCTGGGACGTTTGGAAAAGCCTACGCCGAGGTAAAGCATCCGGATTCCGAGATGACCCACCTGGCCCACAACGACTACCTGGAGCAGGCCTCGGACTCGGGATGGGTGGCGTTCGCGTGCTATGTGGCGTTCTGGCTGTTGGTCTTGTGGGAATCTGCCCGGTCTGTTTTGACCGAAGGTGACCGGGGCCGATTCGTGGTCTGGCTGGGACTGCTGGGCTGGTGTTTGCAGGGTGTGTCCGAGTATCACCTCTATGTGCCCGCGTTGAGCTGGCCGGCCTTTTTCTTTGCCGGATGGCTGCTGGCGCGGCAAAGCGCATCGACAGCCGGGTTTGGTTCCCCTAGCGTTATTGGCAAACCATGAACATCCTCGTCCTCAACGGTCCCAACCTGAACATGCTCGGACAACGCGAACCGGGCGTCTATGGCCGAATCACTCTCGCAGAGATCGAAGCTCAGATTCAGCAGCGGGCCTCCGCGCTGGGAGCCAGGGTTGCGTTTCTGCAAAGCAACCACGAGGGCGAACTCATCGACGCCATCCATCAGGCGCGCGAGACCCACGAGGCCATTGTTCTTAATGCCGGGGCGCTCACCCACACCAGCGTCGCGCTCCGAGATGCCATCGCGGCTGCAGGGGTGCCCACGATTGAAGTGCATCTTTCCAACATCCACGCGCGCGAGGAATTCCGGCATCGCTCGATGATCGCGGCCGTTTGCGTCGGGCAGATCAGCGGTTTTGGGCCGTTCTCTTACCTGATGGCGCTGGAGGCGGCGGCCCATTGGATCTCACAGAAACCGCGCGGATGACTCAAGCGCCTGTTTTTTGGAGTGATTGGCGGTTCGAGCCACATCAAGTTCCCCCTTGAAACCGGGCTTCGCCCTTCCTAGCGTCCGGCTTCGATGAGTGATCCTCTCGTGAACCATCCCGAGCGCCCCGACGGATGCGCGCAGTCGCCGCTCTGCCCGCTCAGCCAGGTGTGCGTGGGGCGGAAGGTGCGGATCAAGCAGCTTTCCGCGCCGCCGGAGATCAGCCATCGCCTGCGGGAAATGGGCTTCTGCGAGGAGCAACAGGTCAAGCTGGTCAGCCGGCAGTCGAGTTTCATCTGCCAGGTCTGCAATTTGCGCCTGGGCATCAGCGAAGAACTGGCGGACGCCATCTGGGTCGAAGTTTTGCCCCCGGAAAAGCGGGTGGCCTGAAATGGCTGTTTCCGCTCAACCGCTCACTTCCCTCCCGCCCGGAGCCAAAGGCACGGTGTCCGAAATCAAGGTCGATCCGGCGAGCCGCGCGCGGCTGATGGAAATGGGCTTGCTGGTCGGCACGCCGGTGGAACTCGTCCGCTTCGCCCCGCTCGGCGATCCCGTGGAAATCAAGGTGCGCGGGTATCACCTGACGCTGCGGCGCAGCGAGGCGGAGCGGATTTTGGTCAAGTGCGGCGGGTGAAACCATGTTTGCCATCAGGCTGAAACTCCGATGAGCGATTCATCCACCCGGATGCCCATCGCGCACGCAGTGCTCACCGGCAATCCGAATTGCGGCAAGACGACGCTGTTTAACGCCCTTACCGGCCTGCGCGCGAAGGTGGGCAACTACGCCGGCGTCACGGTCGAGCGCAAAGAGGGCAAGCTGCTCGGCACGCCGCACGATCTCCCGATCACGGTGCT
>VFQQ010005761.1_pt1 | contig 10117 bp, 16 predicted proteins | sample 3512341 | NCBI WGS metagenome assembly VFQQ01 (sample SAMN10412373, study PRJNA504923) | tailings metagenome | isolation source: Relicate 2 Philex TSF1 revegetated site | place: Philippines: Tuba, Benguet | collected 2017-08-29
CATATCCCATGTATTGGGAGGGGGGTGACATTGCAAGCCAGGATGGACTCAAGGTATGTTTGTGTGTGCACTGCCGGACACCCACACACACACCCGTTTCAACAGCAGGCATCTCCTCACCATGCGTGTAGCTTCATGCATGTTTCAGTGTGGTTGTGGGTGTCCTGTGTTTGCAGCAAGCGTCTCTCATCGCTGGGGGCCAAGTCACGTATGTCATTGATTCGTCGGTAGACAGCAAACTGCATGTAAGTGTGGGCACAGCGCACACACAAGTATGCATGAGAGTAGGGGGTACGCGTGCATACGTGCATGCGCTTGATTGCGCGTGTGTTTTTGTCCTTTGCCATGCTTTCTTACATGTTTGCCTCTGTATGCTCCCTGTGCATGCAGGACGTGCTGTTGAGGTGTCTTAGCCCAGACATGAACGATCGTCCTGACTCAGCTGAGGAGCTGCTACACGCACTGGAGTGTGTCTTCGACAGGGAAGAGGCGGCGATGGAGGCGTAGATAAGCATGCTAACAGCAGCAATCTTATCCAAGGTAGCATAGTTTCAAGCAGGGGGTGGGCCGTTGCCCACCTTGGATACAAGATAGCTACCCATTGCCTGAGTTTCGTTGGAGACAGTAGCTGTACCCTTACAATCTTCTATAGTCTAGTCGATTCGGTTAGTTAAGTCGGTTCGCTTTGTTTAGTCGTTCGGTTAGTTCTAGCATCTGTGGCAAGCCGAGCAATGTGCCCTGATGGCGTTTGTCAATGAGATACGTAGACTGTTACCGTAGCATTGCAGCATGCCTGGGTCAGTCTGTGGGTTCCGGGTTGGTCTGTCTCTTACCTCCTGTACAGAGTGTGCACACAGATGGATGTAGAGACACGCGCATGACAGAAGTCGAGTGTCATGAGCCACAGGACGAAGCATCGGCATGGCTGTGCTCTGTCGGGGATATTGTCTGATCTTCCAAGGTGTTTTCCATGCGATTCAGCTGTGTGTTGCTTGCTGCTGCGGAGCAAATGTGCGGGGTAGCAGCAAGGCTATGACATGGGCACAGGGCGAAGGGTGACAGGGCACAGGATGCCTGCATGGTGTTGGACATACACTGCTCCATGGCTGTACGTCAGCATGTGCAAGCCTTTTTCTTCCTGCAAATGGATAAGGGCTTAGTGCCGGGTTGTGTCCCCTAGGATGCGCCATTCCATGACGGTCTCGGCAGTGCGCAGTGTTGACCATAGAGCATAGTGAACATGAGCCTTATGAGCTGTGTGGTGCAGGCCTTCGTATCCTCTTGGGGCAGCTGACTGCATGCATGGCTCACGACCGGCAGCAGAGCTCAGAGGTTGCCATGTCACGCTAGTGCTAGTGTGGTTTAGCTCTGGATTGAGGCAGGTGTAGGCATGTAGGAGTCTCACGTGTAAGCATGTAGGAGTGTAGGCATGTAGGAGTCTTATGCGTTGAAGGGAAGGCGAGGAGTGATGTAAGCTGGTAGGACATTCCTTCATGACAATCTGATTCTAGACGTGTAAAACCCTAAACCAAGGCCCACCATGCTCTGTGCGCACGGGGTGGAGCATGTCTTCGTGGCATGGCACAGTCAGCTGGTCAGCATGACAGCAGAGCGAAGGTAATCCTGAGCCAGTCAAATCTATATTCTTACAGTAGGGTCGACATAGCAATTGCCGTACGCGTCCATGCCACACAGCATTAGACGAGCGATGATAACAACATAGCAGTTAAGATGGGTCAGATGAGGGTTCTTAAGGTTGAACCATGTGAATGTATTTCACTGACCCAGCAGATTTGCCGGCCACGCAGTATGATAAATGCACAACGGCATATGCAGAAGCAAACCAAGCGCGCCCCCTGCATTCGTATGCATAGAGGGCTGCCATCCAGTACCCACTGCATGCCTGACAGAAGTAAGGAAAAGGAGTCATCAATCCATGCATCATGTAGCCCATGCATCATCGAGCCCATGCATCATGGAGCCCTGACTAAGCGAGTATAAAAGTACCGGGCGAATCGGGCGTCACGGGTGACGAGGAGCCACGAGTAGCATGCATGTCTTCTGAAGCCTAGACCTAGCATGCATATAAGAGCGATCGCAAGCCTACCTGTGACCTGTCCTGTGACCTGTCTAGCCTGTCTAGATGTGTGCGTCTGTCTATCTGTTCGCGCTCGCAACTCTATATCAGCCATGACCAAACTCATAATGCGCCCCAGGCGAGTAGCCCCAAGCCTGTCAGACCTTCTACCTCAGTGGCCTCAAGCGCGCAACACAAGCCCTCGCTTGCAACCCTCTCGTGTCACCATTGCAGCCTAGGTCACGGGATGAGTACTCCAACCAAACCTGGTTCTCTGTTCTGACGCATGTGCGCGAGTCACTCCAAGCGTGCACAAACGGTGCACTAACCGTGATCTCTGCACATGGTCCAATGAAAAAAGCCCTAATTGTTATCATGTGTGGCCCTACAAGCCAACCCAACCCCCTCATCCTTTATCATCAGTATGTGTGCCCCAAGCAAGCACCCCAGCCGCCTCATCCTTTGCCATCCTCGCATGGGGTCCTGATTACTCCTTAGCATGTTGCGCCCGACTCACTCCCAGCGTGCCACCCAGGCACTAAACGTGATGTCAGGACACGAAACATCGAAAGGAGGTGACAAGTCTCGATCCTCCAAGCACAAATGGTCCTATGAGCATCCCACTAAGGCCACCTCTATCAATCAGCCCGTAAACCTGCATGACAACCCCACAATGCCCTCCTGGCTCACTCCAAGCGTGCAATGTGCACTAATCATGAAGCCAGGATAAGCATTGCTAAGGCCATGACCAAGCAAGCCAAGGCTTCATACACAGTCCTCCTTTATCATCCTTGCATGGCATGGTATCCTAAGGGTATGACCAAGCAACTGGCCGCAACCCACTGGCCTAACCCACAGAAAACACCACATTATCACTGCCCTGTCCAGAGCGTGGTCCAAACACCAATGGCTCTGTGAACCCAATACCGCTCAAGCTTGTAGCCGTGCATGACAACCCCGCAATGCCTTCCTGGCTCACTACCAGCGTGCAAGCGTGCACTAATCGTGAAGCCAGAACAAGCATTCGTGAGGGGATGGGAAAGCAAGGGACCACAACCAAAGGGATCCAGGACAAGCATATATAAGGGCATGAACAAGCAAGTGACCGCAACCAAAGGGCTCAACAACCCTTCCGTGTTTAATCTGGCCCAACCATCTCAAACCAACAAAAGCTCCTTTGACCAACTCAAATGCCCAACCCAAAATCCCCCAACACCGACCGCCATGTAAACCCAACACTGCTACACTACAGTATAGCCAACACTGTACACGCTTCTGTTGTGTGTACCCATGTTGAATGAATGACCATGCTGTACGTGAGCACAGAATAAATCCCTACTGTACTTGCATGTCTCCATGCAGCACCGCTGTACTACCCCTGACCATGTACGCTTGCAATGTGTCCTTGTATGTAGTGCTATACATGCTAGATATGTACCACCGGTTCGTAGCCGCGCAGATCACCCCTACAGCACCTGCCTGGCTCACTCCAAGCGTGCATACTAGCACTAATCGTGATACCAGAACAGGAGCATCGGTGAGGGTGAGGCAGCCCAATGGTATGCCCACAGGTATGCAGTCCGATGCTGCGGTCTCTATACTGCTCGGACTATCCTTATACTCGAACTATCTATACTGCTTACGCTAAGCCCAGCGGGGGCCAAGGGCTGACAGCCCGTGGTAAAACCGGCGTCAGCGCAGTGCATGATGTGCGAAGACCGCTGGCGCACGTTGTAATCCTACCTACTATTCTACAGCAATTTGACCCTACCTGCTGTCTAGTTTGCTGCCAGGCATGCCTCAAGAGCCTGAAGCAGGTCAAGTGCTGAGTCAGGGCGCTCAGCGATGTCTGGGTGAAGGCAGCGCAGGAGCACGTCCTGTGGGCATATGGGGGGCACACATACACACACATCAGCATGCACATCGAGAGCCGGCATGCAACCATGCGACACACAAGCATGAAGGGAGTGAAATTAGCTTTCAAGTGAGACTCTCTGTTGCGTTTCTGTGTGTATGGGTGCGTGAGTGTGTGTGTGTGTGTCACTCACATGCAGCTGTGGGTCCACTGAGGGATGGATGACGCACTCCACCTGGCGCTCACTGACGACATACGCTTGCTGCAAGCACACACAACAGACACACACACACACACACACACAAAGTTAAGCACACGGCCACGGGGTTCATGTGCTTGCATGTCAGCATGCCTCTCAGATTGCATGCGCGTGGCCTCACCTCTTGCACAGGCAGGCTCATAATGTTCATGCCCTCGTAGTACAAGGGAGATGTCTGGGTGAGCATCACATGGACAGTGACTGCTAGAGAGTACAGGTCAGAACGCCAATCATAGTAGCCGCGGCCCTTGTTCACATACAACCTACATGGCACGCCAAAGACACATACGCACATAAGCATACGTAGCGCTGCATGCTGGCATGCCAGCCCTCGCTGTGTGAGTCCATTACCAGCTCGCGCTGTGTGAGTGCACAACGCTTGTGAATACAGCACGTCGACGCTCGCATGCTTACAAGCCAGTCTGGCTATGTGAAAGCAACAAGTTTACTGCATGGTCTACATCTGCATGACAGGTAGCATGGTGTGCTGCGGCTCTTACCAGTTGACCTCAGGTGGGGAGTAGAGGGGCGTGCCACCAGGGTAGCAACGCGGTGTGTCAGACCAGTAGTCAGACACGTTGCCATAGTCACCCATCTGCACACACACATACATACACACAAACGTACAGACTCACATCTCATTCTCTTCCTTGGTGCAGTCAGAAAGGAAATGCAGGAGCGTGTACACTGTGCGCGCCCAGGCTGCATGCAGTGTTTCCATGCGTGTATAGTGTAGCTCACCATTGCCTGTGCTTCCTCCCACTTTGCGGCGCCGTAGTAGTGCAGGACATTCTCTGGCTTCAAGTCACAGTGCATCTTCTTCGCACTGTGAAGCTCCATCACGCCCTTGCACAGGTGAATCAGGAACTGCAGAATGCGGTTCTTGTACACCTGGACACGGCCGAACCTGCAGTGTTGATAGAACACACACACAGACACACAGTCGGAACCCAAGCAATGAAAACATACGCAGGTGCAAAGGGCGCACGCAACCCTCATAACCGCGCCTGCAGCGTGCCTGCAGAATTGCAGAGCCACTCACCGCCACCTTATGTCTCCATCTGTCTTTGGCATGACGAGCGTGGCTGTGCCAGCTTCCATGTCCAGCGAGGCCCACAGCATGGGCACGAAGTAAGGGCTGCCAGCAAAGTCTGTGTGTGTGATGACCTCAGCAGCAAAGGCCTTGAAGTTCCACCAGCTGTGCAGACCGCTGTACTTCTTCATCACAATCTGCACAGCACAGAAGCAGGGCACAGCACATGGGCTTGCATGCATCCTATTGCTTTGGCCCATCCGGGCACATTGGCTCACTTGTGCCTGTAGCATATTGTGTCCTGTGTGCTACACTCACCCGTGTCCTTCGCGACCCCACCATGCTGTACACGGCCACCTCGCACTCTGGCTTCCTGAGCAGCACACGCTTCTTCTTCCACGCCTGCATGGGACACACAGCGCATGGGACACACAGCGCATGGGACACACAGCGCATGGGACACACAGCACATGGGACACACAGCACATGGGACACACAGCGCCTGGGACACACAGCGTACATCATATGAGGAAAAGCATGAGACAAACCCGACGGACCACCATGCGTGGGTGCGTGCTTCTGATTGTATGCGTGTGTGTGTGCGTGTCTGTACAGAGCCTTGTCACTCACCAATGGGATCCAGTAGGCTGGCATGCCAGGCTTCATGACGAGGCTGGACAAGTAACACTTCAAAGTGTGGTACAGTGTCCAGACCTGCACGCACAACGCCAAACACACAGCACGTCAATCAAAAGCACTGTAGAGGCATGGCTCCACTGCGTGCATGGCTCCACTGTGCTGCATGCATGCCATAGTGAAGTTCACACACACACACACACACACACACACACACAGATGCACAAACACACACATGCACGCACACACACACACACACACACACACACACACTTACCCTGTCCCAGGCTGCCTGTGTGTCCGAGTTCTCGTATGTATACACATCGCCATAGTAGCCTTCCAGGATGCGCATGATTGCCGCGGAAACAACGGACGACTCTGTTTCTGCCTCCTGTTCCTGGGCATGCGTCTCAGTCTGTGGGGTGCTGTCCTGCCCCTGTGCCGCTGAGAACGCAAAGAGAGAGAAGACGGCGGCCCAGAGAGTAAAGCTAGGCTTGCGCTGTACGGTACAGGCCTTGGGCTTGCGGGTTGGAAGCTCTGGGGCGTGTGACACCTGCGAGCACACGCATGCAGCCACACACAGCCGGGTAAAGGTCTGTACACCAGAACCCCATGCATGCGCTCTGTGCTAGCGTGCGCTGTGAGGACGTGCGTGCAGGACATGCATGAGTGTGTGTCAATGCAGGCATGCGCTCCTTACCACTACGGGTGCCACACTGTTGCTAACATCACTGTTAGCGCTGCTTGTCTGTGAGAAGCCACCACTACTGAAAGAGGACTCAGCGCTCGGGGCCAGGGAAACTTGTGCCTTCTGCAACATGACAAGCAAACAAAACAGCGCACCGTTCATGTCAGCAATACTGCCCATGCAGGCTCTGTAAGCTGATTAATTGATCACTGCCTAGGCTCTGCAGCATGGCACACAAAGAAATTACCTTGTTGGGCTTAGGTGGGTTTCGAGCTGTTCGAATCAGCCCTGGGGATGCAGCACTGGTGAGCGAAGGCCAGGACGAACTATCGAGAAGAGACTTGGCCTTGTCATCGTGTGGCATCGCTGCAGGCACCGCTTTGTTCCCTGACACCATGTTCTTGACAACCGACACGAACGGGCGCTCGTCTGTGACCTGGTTGCTTCTGACCGGCGCACGCTTGGGCGGTGGGGCCTGCTTAGCACCTGCGTAAGCAGGCTTAGCGTTGTGCCCCGCGCTGCGCCAGGTAAAGGCTGAAAATAGATTGCTAGTGCTGCTGCGGGTCCAGCAAGCATCCTGACTTACCGCAGTATGGTGGCCATAGATGCTACAATGGCATAGGGAATGATTGTTGCGAGTGTTGCAGCCAGCGGGGCGAGGCTGATGGGGTAGAGCTGCACGGAGACACTCGCCAGCGGGGCGCCTGGGCGCTCCACCACCTCCGTGTAGACTCTGTATGTCCAGGACAGCCTAATACGGCTAGGTACTGGAAGGTGTTCATTTGTGAGACCTCTCAGGCCTTGCGGCTTGATGGGCTCGTGGCAGGGTTTTGGTTGTGTTTGAGCGGGGCTCTCAGGTGTGGATACTGGGCGCAGGATCTGCTAGTAGTAGACACGCTGAGAACTGAAGAATGGAGGCAGAGCAGGAGCCCAGATGAGGCATCTGATGGTGGACGTTTCTTACGGGGGGCACTTTTTGGTGCCCCTGTGCCTCCCTGCCAGCCTGCAGGCGACGCATCGCTGGCAGCTCTCAGAGGTACGTGGCAACACGCAGCGTGGCAACCCCGACACGCACACAAAGCAGTCATGTTACATAAGGGTGGCGCACACGCGTCTGCGCACGCTGGTGCAAGCCGCCGCACACCCACAGAAGCCCGCACGCCCAAAGTACGCTCACACTCGCAACCTGCTGACAGCGCACAAAAGGCTATGCTCACACGCAGTGAAGCATAAGCACCGTATAAGCACCATCCTACACGACCCGGAGTGCGAACAAAGCAAAGAGGACCACCGTACTGTGTCACGAACACTAATCTGCACATTGTGTCATCACACCCGAATACCACGCATCAGCGGAACGTCCCTTCATGTCTGCACGCGCAGCATCGCACTGAGGTGTGGCGTCCTGCTTGCGACTCCTGTCACCCTACCAGTACGTCAGACAGAGTATGAAGCTCACAAGGAAGCAAGAATCATAAGCTCGCTTTGCGCACGCAGCAATACTAGCGCGCGGCAGGACTGTGAATAATCACTGGCTGTCATCACTGCTCTCTACAATTGACACTGCTCGGCAGTACGCCCACAGAATACACGGCGTGCTGCTACAGACAAAGCTCCTGCACATGGCTGCACATTGCTCCCTGTCTATCTATCATGAATGCTGCCTACTTGCGCTTAGGCTGTGCCTTGCGCAGTGGGTCATACGCGTTGGTGTGCTCCACCTGCACACCTGTGCCCACTGTGTGGGTAGCTGGGTCGTAACCCCGCGCCTGTCTAGCGTGGCCTGTGGGCGCGGAGGCCATGACAGCTGTGGCCTCTGTAGGGAGCCCCGCCCGCGTCAAGGCGTCCTGCATCGCCTGCCACTTTTTCAGGACTTTTGTGACAGCTCTCTCCTTGTCTTTGCCTGTGGAAGCCAAGCATCATCAAGGCACACACACACACACATACACACACACACACACACACACACAATTGCAGGGCTCACCCAACATGTTGGCGAGGTACTCACACATACATGTGACTGCTACCGCCCGCGATGCATGCACATGATCACGTACGCCTTCTGCGACATCCTATGCACGCAGCTTCACTTACAGGACAGACTAGCACTAAGCACATGCCTGATGCAGCAGTCATTACGTGCAAGTACACGTGTGTAAAAGCATGAGCTCACTCCCCACCCACCTGGACGGCCACGCAGCAGTCTCTCAACGTATGCTGTCACGTGCACCTCTGACTTGTCCACCAGGTCAGCTATGTCGTCTCCGTTGATTTGGTGGCCCGCACCCAACACCCCCTGCAGCACCTGCCGGACGCTGTTGGGGAAATCAGGGCGTTTGCCCTCTGCGGTGGCTCTGGCAGCTGTTAGCTGTGGGCCGGTCAGCGGCTCCGGCGCTGGCTTGGCCGGACTCTTCTGTGCTGAGCCCTTGCCCCCATGCAGACCCGCGCTGGGTGGCACTGAGACACGACCCGCGTGCGGACCCTGCCTGTGTAGGCCTGCACGCGCGCCCTGCGTCTGCGGCCGCGACCCATGCTGCCCGCTGCTCTGCGCCGGCGCGCGTGTTGCGGCGAAGGCGTCTCCTGCAGCCGCGGCTCTCTGCTGCTGCCTGCCGGGCTGTGGTTGCGGCGCTGCACCAGGCGCGCGAGACCCCGACACCTGCGGCGGCCCCGCCCGTGCGGCAGCAGGTCTCAGCGGCACGGTGGCATCTGCACCGCCCGTAATATCTGCCGCCGTTTCCCTGTACATATCGTGTGCTGTCTGTTCCGCCCCGCCTCGCACCTGACCCATCGCAAGCACGCCCATTGTTGCCGCTGCAGCGCTGCCGAGGGGTGCGCTGGTGGCTGGGGGCAGCTGACGTGGGCCCTGGGCCGGCCTGGTTGCTGTGGGCTGGGCTGCATGAGCGCGGCCTACAGTCCTGCGCAGGTACAACAACGCAACACACTCATCCTACCATGAACGATTGACCCTGGGTTACAGTTGGAAGAAGGCATATTCAGAACGGGCGCACAGGGCTTTGTATCCATGACGTCCAAGTGGTCAATGTGTCAAAAGCAGGGTGTGCGTGTGGTGCACTCACCCGTGATGACTGGGCCCCTGGGAGGTTGGCTCGCGTGGACCGATGACTGGGCCACGCAGGCCAACGTTGGCCACACCAGCAGAGGCCACACCAGCAGAGGCCAGACCACTGTGTGCCAGCAGGGCGCCGGCCGCGTCGCTGACACTCGCGACGCCGACAGCAGTGGGCGTGGGCGGCGAACCAGCTGGACCTGGCGGCGCGTGTGCCGCCGGGTGCGACGGGGTCGCTGCCAGCGGGATCTCACGGCCAGGTAGCTGCAATGGCACATGCATACTGTGTGCCTGACCACCAGCCAAGCCATGCATAGCTGGCACTGTGGCTGGTAGCGAGGTGGGGGGCATGAAGGAGCCCTCCATGCCTGGCATGGGAGGGTACTTCGCGGCCCACAGTGCCTCTGCTAGCGGTAGCGTCTGTGCCGGCGGTGGTGGGGGCGCGGGTGCGGGCGGGATGGTCATTGGCACGAGCGGCAGCCCTGGCACACGCGGCGGGGGC
>VFQQ010005764.1_pt1 | contig 10113 bp, 5 predicted proteins | sample 3512341 | NCBI WGS metagenome assembly VFQQ01 (sample SAMN10412373, study PRJNA504923) | tailings metagenome | isolation source: Relicate 2 Philex TSF1 revegetated site | place: Philippines: Tuba, Benguet | collected 2017-08-29
AGCGAGGCCGAGATTCAGGGATTTGTGAACGATCCCATACCGTGGAGCTTTTACGGCAAGCTGGATGTGCAGCGCTCCGGAGATCACAGGGAAAGCACTGCGCCTGGATTCCCAATACCGAACATCAGTTTTGATCTGCAGGACAAGCTTTTGAGTGGGACGGGCTTCGTGACGGCTCGACCAACGCCCAACGATCGCCTAGTCGCGTATGTGGATTTGCGCAGCAACAAGGACGATCTTCACAACGGCTTGATAATTCCGATTCCTTCAGTGCCGCCGTTCGTTGGCGGAACTTATGATAGAACCCTCAACGACCAAGCCGGCTCGATGGGTGTCGGTTGGAGCCACACATTCGGCTATCGCAACATCATGAATGCGGCCGTGTTTGCTTCCGGTCTGGACCGAAAGAGTGATGAAAGCGGCCTTGTATTGTTCGATTTCGGTGCTGGTGCGGTGGGGGGCGTCCAGAGGTTTGAGGGTTCTACCAAGACGCAGTCCTATATCGCCGCTGTGAACCACGTTTATGGGTACGATGACATCACCTTCCGATACGGTGTGGAAGGTGGCGTTGTCGATCAAAAGACATCGCAGATATCCACGACACTGATCCCCGGTCTCGCTCCGATAATAGAGAACTCGGAAGAAGACTTCGGTCTTAATCTGAGCAGGGCTTATGTAGATGCGCTCTACGACATTACGCCCGAGTTGAAGGTGGAAGCAGGTCTTTTCGGAACCTATCTCAACGGTGATTCGAACGGTGTTCCCTTCGAGCAAGGCAAGCTGGAGCCGCGGGTCGGTGCCGCCTGGGCACCGCTTGAAGGCCACTGGCTCCGCGCGGCTTTCATGCGCGAGACGGCTGCGGTCAACGCGTCGACGCTGGCGCCAATCGGCATCCTCGGGCTGCAATCCAATCAGGCGCCGATCGGTCTGGGCGGATATTCCGACACGTTTGCGGCACGGTGGGACGCGGAATGGAACAGCCGCCTCTTTACGACCATCGACTACCAGCGCCAGGAACTCTCGGGCCTGTCCGTAGACATACCGGGAGCCTTTGATTCAACAGACCTTAGCGAAGGCCGCATCGATCGAGTAGCCGCACCTGCCAACGTCTGGCTCGGAGGTGGTTTCGGCGCGTTTGCGACCTATGCCTACACCGATTCCGAAAACAAGGACCCGACCAGTTTCGGTTTTGGCGAGGCGCTGCCATATGTGCCCGAACACTCGGCGCGACTTGGGGTAACCTGGGTCAACCCGGCCAATTTCAAGGTGACGCTGGCCGCGACTTATGTCGGTGAGCGAGCGGGTGATGTGTCGGGCGATCCGATCGATCCTTACTGGACGGCCGATGCCTTCGCCACATGGGAGCCTTTCAACAAGCGTTTCGAGTTGGAACTCGCCGCCTACAATCTGCTCGACGAAAAATTCAACGTAGCTGCAAGCGTACCGGGTTGGGGCCGCAGCTTCGTCGGGTCGCTCAAGGTCCGTTTCTGATGCTTCTTAGCGGGCCGTGGTGGAAGGGCCTTGGGGTTTCGGCTTCGGCGCCTGCCGGAAGGCGCAACGGTGTCGTGACGGTGACGTTGCTTGCCGCCGCGGTCGCGGTGGGATTGTCCTTCCTGACGCCGTGGAAACTGCTCGAAGCACGCGCCTTCGATTATTTTTCAACAACGGGCGTGCCTGTCCGTCCGGCCGACGGGCCAGTCATTGTCGCCATCGACGAACCCTCCCTTGCGGAAGTCGGCCTTCAATGGCCATGGCCGCGCGACCTGCACGCGCAGCTGATCGAAGCGTTGCGCAAAGCCGGGGCAAAGGCCATCGGCCTCGATATCATTTTCGCCGAGCCTTCCAATCCGGTTGCCGACGAGGCTCTTGTCAACAGCCTTGGGCCGGACGTGGTGCTTGCAGGCGACGAGACCTTCATCGAGACGCCGCAGGCGGCCCAGCACATCCGGGTCGAGCCGCTGAGTATGTTCACCGACGCAGGGGCGCGCTCCAGCATCGCATCGATCGCTTTCGATGGCGATGGCATTCTGCGCCGCATACCAGCCTATGACGATGGGTTTGCCGCGCGATTGCTGGAAGCCGCCGGCCAGCCGGCCGGTGTTCCGCGCAATGCCCTGTTGCAAACTTTCGGCCCGTCACGCACCTACGAGACCGTGTCCTATTATCAGGCGCTCGATCCCGACCAATTCCTGCCTGAAGGCTTTTTCCGCGACCGCGTGGTCATGGTCGGCCTCAGCGTCCAGAATGCGCCGACGATCGCCGAGGGCGGAGCGGACGTTCACGCCACGCCGTTCACGGTCCGCACCGGACGGCTGGTTGCGGGCGTCGAGATACACGCGACGATCTTCGACAATATCGCTGCGGGCCTTTCCATCGGCCGTGCGCCCACGCTGGTTGCCCTGATGTCGATCGCGGTTGGAGCAGGGCTGGCGGCGCTGCTTATCCGCCGCCGCACCGGCTGGAAGACGGTGGCGGGCGGCGCGGCCGTTGTCATGACCATGCTCGCCGGCAGCTATCTTTGCCTTCGCTTCGGTCGCACCTTCATCCCGCCCTTTGCGCCTTCGCTTGCCTTCGTGCTGGCGGCGAGCGCGCAGGGCGCGCTGGATTTCGCCTCCGAGAGGCGGCTAAGGCAAGGCATCACGCGCGCGTTCTCGCAATATCTATCGCCGCCGCTGGTCGAGCGGCTGGCGCGCGACCCGTCACAGCTTCGGCTCGGCGGCGAGGTGCGGACACTGTCTATACTTTTTTGCGACATTCGCGGCTTCACCACCATTTCCGAGACGATGAAGGACGATCCCGAGGGATTGACGCGGCTCATCAACCGGTTGCTGACGCCGCTTTCGGAGGTCGTGCTGGCGACAGGCGGGACCATCGACAAATATATCGGCGATTGCATCATGGCGTTCTGGAACGCGCCGCTGGACGACCCGGACCACGCCGTTCACGCAGTGCGCGCCGCACTCGGCATGTTCGATGCGCTGAATGCGCTCAACGCCGAGTTCGTCGCGGAAGCGGAAGGAACCGGCAAGCCCGCGCTGAAACTCGGCATCGGCATAGGCGTGAACACCGGCGAATGCGTCGTCGGCAATATGGGTTCGACCAGCCGCTTCGATTATTCGGCGCTGGGAGATTCGGTCAATCTTGCCGCACGGTTGGAAAGCGCATCCAAGGATGTCGGTGCGCCGCTGCTCATCGGCGAGACGACCGCCGCGCTGGTGCGAGACAGCTTTCCTGTGTTCGAACTGGACCGGCTGACGGTCAAGGGCAAGACGACTGCCGTCGTGGTTTCGACGGTGTTGCCGGATGCTACTGCCGAGCAGGTGATATTGCATGCCAAGGTTATCGATGCACGCGACGCTGGTGATCCATGGTCAAGCGAAGATATCGGGAAACTAACGGCGGCACTGCCGGTTCTGGCGCCTTTCTATTTGCGCATTTCAAACGAGCACTCGCGAGATTGAACCCAGCCGATCGTTTGATCTTGTCCCAGACGGGCTTCCTTTTTCCAAGCCGCTTCAAACCTGATAGACAGCAAGGTCGAAGGGTATTGGCCTTACCATCGCCAAGAAAATCGTCGAGCGCTATTGTAGCTGCATGACGCTGAAGAATCGTGGCGACTGCAAAGCACCGCATCGCTGCCGACAATGATTGAACAAAGGGAATATTCAGATGGACCACGCGAAGACGACCGTCGACGTGAAAAAAGAAACCGCCGCGCTTCTTGGCAAACTCGGCGTAGCGCCTGAGGCCTGGAGGGATGGTGATATGCCCTCCTACTCCCCCGTCAGCGGTGAGGAAATCGCAAAACTCAGTTCCATCACGCCGGACAAGGCGACTGCGGCCATCGACGCCGCCCACGAAGCCTTCAGGGCCTGGCGTGTGGTGCCGGCGCCTCGTCGTGGCGAACTGGTCCGCCTGCTGGGCGAGGAACTGCGCGCGCACAAGACCGATCTTGGTCGGCTGGTGTCGATCGAAGCCGGCAAGATCACGTCCGAAGGTCTGGGCGAGGTCCAGGAAATGATCGACATTTGCGATTTCGCCGTCGGTCTGTCGCGTCAGCTCTATGGCCTTACCATCGCAACCGAGCGCCCCGGCCACCGGATGATGGAAACCTGGCATCCTCTGGGTGTCGTCGGCATTATATCGGCCTTCAACTTTCCTGTTGCTGTCTGGTCCTGGAATGCGGCTCTTGCGCTCGTCTGTGGCAACTCAGTTGTCTGGAAGCCTTCAGAAAAGACCCCACTAACCGCTCTTGCCTGCCAGGCAATTCTTGAGCGTGCCATCGCCCGTTTTGGCGGTGCGCCGGATAATCTCAGCCAGGTTCTCATAGGTGACCGCGCGATTGGCGAGGTGCTGGTGGACCACCCGAAGGTACCGCTCGTCTCGGCAACCGGATCGACACGCATGGGCAAGGATGTCGGCCCGCGCCTGGCCAAGCGCTTCGCCCGCGCGATCCTGGAGCTCGGCGGCAACAATGCCGGTATCGTCTGCCCATCGGCCGATCTCGACATGGCACTGCGCGCGATTGCCTTTGGTGCGATGGGTACGGCCGGGCAACGCTGCACGACACTGCGTCGCCTTTTTGTCCATGAAAGCGTCTACGATCAACTCGTCCCCCGCCTCAAGAAAGCATATCGAAGCGTGTCTGTCGGCAACCCACTCGAGACCACCGCTCTTGTCGGCCCGCTGATCGACAAAGCCGCTTTCGATGGCATGGAGAAGGCGATTGTCGCAGCCAGGAAAGAAGGTGGCGTGGTGACAGGTGGCGAGCGCATCACCGACGCTGGCAAGGAGAGTGCCTACTACGTGAAACCTGCTCTGATCGAGATGCCTGAACAGGCAGGCCCGGTTCTTGAGGAGACCTTCGCTCCGATCCTTTACGTCATGAAGTACAGCGATTTTGCGGCGGCCCTCAAAGATCACAACGCCGTAGGCGCCGGCCTTTCATCCTCGATCTTCACGCTCGACATGCAGGAGTCCGAACTCTTCCTGTCAGCAGAGGGTTCCGACTGTGGCATTGCCAATGTCAATATAGGTACTTCAGGTGCGGAGATCGGCGGCGCGTTCGGCGGCGAGAAGGAAACAGGCGGCGGCCGGGAATCCGGCTCGGATGCATGGCGCGCTTATATGCGACGCGCAACCAACACCATCAATTACTCGAAGGCACTGCCGCTGGCACAGGGCGTTTCCTTCGACATCGAGTAAGCGACACGGCAACATATAGATGACGCTGTGTGTAGCGACTGTGGTTCAACGAAGCCGATATTGATATTCGACTGACGGGACCGCGGTCCCTTTGTTGAGCCACTTTAGTCGACCGCAACTGGCGTCCAATTGACGAAACCGCTGTTTACTTAAACTTCAAAGGTTTACGTTACCCGATTGACTCAAATGCGTAGCTTCTTAAAGTCGAGTGTGAGAATGCGCACTAAAGTATCGAGGAGAGAATAAAATGCCGGACGTCAAGGAAGCAGTTGCCACAGAGGCTCTCTCTGCTGGGCAGGAGAAGCCTAAGACTGCGGAAAAATCTCCGAAGGCCACGAAGCCGAAGACCGCCAAGCCGAAGATTGTGCGGGCAAAGGCCGCGAAACCAGCAAAGGCGTCAGCTTCTGCAGCGGCGACAGTCGCTGCACCGGCAATCTCCGGATCGACCCGAAAGAGATACTCGGAAAAGGAAAGAGGCCAAAAGCTTGGCGAGATTCAGAATCTCATCAAGGCAGGGGAAAGCGTGCGGGGCGCTACGAAGAAAGCCGGCATCTCCGAGCAGACTTACTATCAGTGGAAGAAGCCGGCAGCAAAGGAATCGCGGTCGGACGAACTCAAGGATCTCGTGAAGCTCGAGGCCGAGAACACCCGGCTGAAGAAGCTTCTCTCGGAGAGGCTTCGAAAGGAAAATGCAGACCTCAAGAAGAAGCTTGGAATTTCCTGATCCAGGTTCCTACCCCGGTACAGTTTCACTGACGGACGATTTGTGCTGGCACATCTGAGGCAAGATGGTTGCGTTGCGTTTGTTGAGACGGCGCGGCTCACTCAAGTCACCATCGTCGATCGCTGGCGACGTCTCATTCATGCCAGGGCCGAACAACGCTCGGTCCTGGCATGCTGCATGAACGATACGACATCGCAGGCTGCATCTATCCAGCCACCTTCATAAAAGGTGGACTTAGATGAGACTGGCCTTGGCCAGATCCCGCATCAGGTGGCTTGCGCCATAAGTCCACGGCGCGCATTCGGTCGAAAGCCTGACATGATTTGTCAGTGCGCCGATCTCATCGGTCGAGATCGTCACGATATCCCCTGCCCGATGGGTGAAACCCTGGCCCTTCTCACCGCGATCCTTTGACGGCACGAACATGGTGCCGAGATAGAGTGCCATGCCGTCAGGGTATTGATGATGCGGGCCCATCGCGGCTGCAACCAGTTCTTCCGGCGAACGGCTGATCTCTGCCATCGAACTCGAACCCTCCAGCGAGAAACCGTCCTCGCCTTCGACCGTAAGGTTCACCTTCGCGCGCTTCACCGCATCGAGTGTAAAATCCTTATCGAACAGCCTTATGAACGGTCCGAGTGCTGCCGATGCATTGTTGTCCTTGGCCTTGCCAAGCAGCAGCGCCGAACGGCCCTCAACATCGCGCAAATTGACATCGTTGCCGAGGGTGGCGCCGACGATACGGCCCTTGCTCGAGGCAATGACGGCTATCTCCGGTTCCGGGTTGTTCCATGTCGAGATCGGATGCAGGCCGACATCCGCACCGAAGCCGACCGAGGCCATAGGCTGGCATTTGCTGAAGATCTCGGCGTCGGGCCCGATGCCGACTTCGAGATATTGCGACCATACCCCGCGCTCGATCAGCTTCTGCTTGCAGGCCATTGCCTCGGGCGAACCCGGCTTCAACTTCGAGAGATCGTCGCCTATGAGCGAGGCGATATCGGCGCGAATGGCGTCGGCCTTTTCCGGTGCGCCGCGCGCCTGCTCCTCGATGACGCGCTCCAGAAGGCTGACGACGAAAGTGACGCCCGAGGCTTTCACCGACTGAAGATCGACCGGAGACAGCAGGAAGGGTTTGCGGGAATCGCGTGTCGCTTCAAAGCTGTTTTGCGCGATCTCGTCGAGGCTGCACATCACCGTGCCCTTGGCCGACCGGACATAGGCACTCGGATCGTCCATCTCGCAGACGTCCCGCGACAGCGCTGCGGCCTTTGCGGTTATGTCGACGAGGTTTCCGTCGCGCGCCGTGACGACGAGCGGGTGCGAAACGCCGGGTGCGATTGCACGGCCGAGAAAAACGCCCTTGCCGGGCAGGCGCATAGAATTCGTCATTGCTTTTCCATCCCTTTGCAGCCGCGCAACAGCGACGGACGCTCCTCACGGCCGTTCATGCCTTCCGGCGGGCATATAATCAATGATCTTCAGAGCGCGGAGGCATGCCGCCCGCAAAGTCAGTCGGCTGGATCGTTGAAAATGTTTAGTAATTCTCAGAAAACAACCACCGGACAATTGTCGCAGAGAACCCACCGGCAGGCCACGTCACCGCAGAACGCCAGCTTTCAATGCTGCAACGCAGCAACGATTCTGTTTGCATTGTTTAGTAATATTTGCATCACTAAACAAATTACTAAACATCCGACCTGCCCGAAGAGCAGCCGGTGTTTAGGCCCCGGAGGAGGGGTTAGAGGGTTCTTGGGAGCGCCATCCGGGCGCATCCCTCATATGGGAGGAAGGCATGAAACCGTTATCGAAGATGACGCTTGGACTGGCTTCGGCGCTGTTCGCCTCGACCGCCATTTCCAACGTTGCGCAGGCTGAAGATCTGACGCTCTGCTGGGCAGCCTGGGACCCGGCCAACGCGCTGGTCGAACTGTCCAAGGATTTCACCAAGGAAACCGGCATCGGCATGAAATTCGAGTTCGTGCCATGGACGAACTATGCCGACCGCTTTCTCAACGAGCTTAACTCGAAAGGCAAGCTTTGCGACCTCATCATCGGCGATAGCCAGTGGATCGGCGGCGCTGCGGAAAACGGCCATTACGTGAAGCTCAACGACTTCTTCGAAAAGGAAGGCATCTCGATGGATGACTTCGTGCCGGCGACCGTCGTCGGCTATTCCGAATGGCCGAAGAATTCACCGAACTACTGGGCACTGCCGGCCATGGGCGACGTCGTCGGCTGGACCTACCGCAAGGACTGGTTCGAAAAGCCCGAGTTGCAGAAGGAATTCAAGGAGAAGTATGGCTGGGATCTGGCGCCGCCGGCCACCTTCGACCAGTTGAAGCAGATCGCGGAATTCTTCCAGAAGCGTGAGATCGACGGCAAGACCGTCTACGGCGCCGCGATCTACACCGAGCGCGGCTCCGAAGGCGTCACGATGGGCGCAATGGACGTGCTCTACAGCTTCGGTTTCAAATACGAAAACCCCGACAAGCCCTACGAGATGGAAGGTTACGTCAATTCGGAAGGCTCGGTGAAGGGGCTCGAATTCTACAAGGCGCTTTACGACTGCTGCACCCCGCCCGGTTCCTCCAACAGCTATATGGGCGAAGGCGTCGATGCCTTCAAATCCGGCCAGGTCGCGATGCACATGAACTTCGCCTTCACCTGGCCCGGCCTCTACAAGGACGAGGCTGTCGGCGGCGACAAGATCGGCTTCTTCGTCAACCCGAAGGAAACCGCGCAGTTCGCCCAGCTTGGCGGCCAGGGCATCTCCGTCGTTTCCTATTCGGAGCACCAGGACGCGGCGCTCAAATACATCAAGTGGTTCGCCAACAAGGACGTGCAGGCCAAATGGTGGTCGCTGGGCGGCTTTTCCTGCCTCAAGGCAGTCGTTGAGGATCCGGGCTTCCCGGCAAGCCAGCCCTACGCACAGACCTTCCTCGACTCCATGGCTATCGTGAAGGACTTCTGGGCCGAGCCGAGCTATGCGTCCCTGCTTCAGGCGTCCCAGAAACGCTTCCACGATTATGTCGTCGCCGGCAACGGCACCGCGAAGGACGCGCTCGACGGTCTCGTGAAAGACTGGACCGAAGTGTTCCAGGACGACGGCAAGATGTGATCCCTCCCGGGACCCGGTCGTGGTTTGACGGCCCAAAAACTGTCCCGTGCCACCCTTGGCACGGGACAGGGTTCAGCTAAATTCAACCGGCAGGGACGACCAGTGACCGAGACGGGACTGACCATGCTCAATCGGACGGCGGATGGCGTTGCCCGGGCGACCCCTGAGCCGCTGGCGCGCAGGGTTCGCGGCATCAGCGACAAGGGTCTCGCCTGGCTGTTCATTTCGCCGACGATATTGCTGCTGCTTGCCATCAACATCTTCCCGCTGATCTGGGCGATCCAGCTCTCCTTCACCAACTACCGCGCCAATCGTCCCAACGAAATGGTCAGGAATGTTGGCCTTTCCAACTATCAGCGCATCCTCAACGATCCGGACATCTGGATCGCCATGCAGACGACGGCGCATTTCGTCTTCTGGACCATCCTGCTGCAGACGCTTATCGGCTTTTCGCTGGCCTATCTTATCGACCGCAAGTTTCGTGGCCATGCTTTCTGGACGACGATCATCCTGGTGCCGATGATGCTGTCGCCGGCGGTGGTCGGCAATTTCTGGCGCTTCCTCTATCAACCGCAGATCGGCCTGTTTGCATATGCCGTCTCTTTCGTCACCGGCATTCCGCCGACGCAGATCGAGATGCTTTCCAACGTGTCGCTGGCGCCATGGTCGATCATCATCGTCGACACCTGGATGTGGACGCCTTACGTGATGCTGATCTGCCTGGCCGGCCTGCGTTCCATTCCCGAATATATCTATGAGGCCGCCGAGGTCGACCGCGCCTCGAACTGGCGCCAGTTCTGGTCGATCACGCTGCCGATGGCCCTGCCCTTCATCATGCTGGCAGTGCTCTTCCGCGGCATCGAGAATTTCAAGATGTTCGACATGGTTAATCTGCTTACCGGCGGCGGGCCGGGCTCGACCACGGAAGTCGCCTCGATCACGTTGAAGCGGCAGGCCTTTGAAAGCTGGCGGACGGGCTACTCCTCGGCCTTCGCTATCATACTCTTCGTTGCGGTGTTCGGGCTGGCCAACATCTACGTCAAGGCGCTCAACAAGGTGAAGC